>Ga0247831_1000013_pt1 | contig 315152 bp, 288 predicted proteins | sample LaCruzMarch2015__9_FD_192406 | JGI IMG/M metagenome (GOLD analysis project Ga0247831, IMG submission 192406) | Freshwater microbial communities from meromictic Lake La Cruz, Castile-La Mancha, Spain - LaCruzMarch2015_1m | ecosystem: Environmental > Aquatic > Freshwater > Lake | place: Spain... | reverse complement strand
AACCTCACCGCGTTGCTAAAGCTCGACCTCGACCAGACCGCCGTCAGTGACCTCGCCCCCCTCGCCAGCCTCACCGCGCTGGAATGGCTCGACCTCACCCAGACCGCCGTCAGCGACCTTGCCCCCCTCGCCAGCCTCACCGCGCTGCAATCGCTCAGGCTCAACCAGACCGCCGTCAGCGGCCTTACCCCCCTCGCCCGCCTCGCCGCGCTGCAAAGGCTCTGGCTCAACCAGACCGCCGTCAGCGACCTTACCCCCCTGTCCGGACTGGCCGAATTGACCGACCTTTGGATGGATGGCAGTCAGGTGGCCGACCTGCGCCCGATCCGGGGTCTGGTCAAACTCGGCACCAAACAAGCGCCCGGGCTGAGCTTCAAAGAGACACCAGCAACCAGGCTTGACGGCGACCTCGCCCGGCTGGCCGAGATCGAAGACACCGAAGCCCGCGCCCGCGAGACGCTTGCCTACCTTGCCACCCTGCCACCCTGGCCTCAGCCGCTTCCATGGAAGCCTTCTGTATCTGTGGCGGACATAGCACCTTCGCCCCCGGCACCCGACGCGGTTCCCAATGTCGACATCAATGCGCAGGGTCTGGATCTGGCGGCCAGCCCGATCGACCCGACCGATCTTGCCGACCCGATCAAGGCGCGGCTCTACGACAGACTTCCGGACGCGGTGGCCATGCTGTTGCGGCAAGGCAACCGTTATCCCGAAGTGGCTGGCCCGGCCAAGGCGCTGGCCGATCTGACCGCGCTGCCCTTTGATCAGGCCGATCTCTTGGACATCCACCTGCAACTGGCAGCCCTGACCGATCTGCGGACCGCCGATCCGGGTCGCCCGAAACCAGAACAACTGGACCCGGATTGTCGTCTTGCGCTGGACGCGGTGTTGCGGATCGGGCCGGGCGTGACGCTTGGCCATCCGGATGTGGACGCGTTGGAGGACCGTCTTGCAACCTATGCCCGCGTCCGTCAGCCCGCCACGGTGGCCGAAGGCGAACGGCTGGTCACCAGCGCACTTGCCGCCAGCGCCGATCTGGCCAGCCCCCGATTGCGCAAGGTGGCGGGGCAGGTTTCACAAGCCGGGGATGAAGGCCGTGTAGCGGGGTATCGTCGCGGCCTTAGCCGGAATGTCATTCGCGCGCTGGGGTTTGTCGCGGTAGGCTTGGCTGATGCAGCTACGGGAGCCGTCTATGGTGAGGTTGTTCTTGTCGCCGCGCAGTTCCTGGTGCTGCACCGCGATGCGATCATGGCCACGGCACCTGCCTGGGGCCAGACCGGCTATGCCTGGCTGGAATATATTCTTGTGAAAGCCGAGGTGATGTTGCAAGAAGCGAAAGAGGGTCAAAGTTAACAAACCCTGAACACCCACACCCAACCCATTGATATCAAACGATGCCCAAAGACTGTCCACTGTGGACACCCTGCAGGTCATTGTCATCACCTGGAAGACTGGGGGGAAGACTGGCGCGGTGGACGGGGCTCGAACCCGCGACCCCCGGCGTGACAGGCCGGTACTCTAACCAACTGAGCTACCACCGCGCGTGGGGGGCGGGATAGACCGATCCACTGGGGGCGTCAATGGGCCTTTTGGGCGGCCAAAGGGTTTTTCACCGATCCGGTGCCGGGATATGTTCGGCATCATCGCCAGGTGGCAGGCTGAACCGCCCGTGCATCCAGTCGCCTGCCCGCCACGCCTCACGCGCGGCGTCGATGCGTTCACGGCTGGAGGCGACGAAGTTCCACCAGATATGGCGCGGCCCCTCCAGCGTGGCCCCTCCCAGAACCATCAGCCGCGCGCCCTGCGCCCCGGCCTTGACCGAAATCCGGTCACCGGGGCGAAAGACCAGCATCCGGCCAGCCTCGAAGGTCTGACCGGCGCAGCTGACCTCGCCGTCCAGAATATAGACGCCGCGGTCTTCGTGGTCATCGGGCAGCGGCAAGGCGGCACCGGGCGCAAGGCGGGCGTCGGCATAGAACATCTCGGAGGGCATTTGCAGGCCGACCCTTTCGCCCCAGGCCGACCCCAGGATCAGGCGGACGTTCTTGCCCTCCCCCTCCAACTCGGGCAGCGCCTCACGGGAAAGATGGACAAAGGCCGCCGGGTCATCTTCATGCGCTTCGGGCAATGCCAGCCAGGTCTGCAGGCCCAGCAGGGTCATCGGAGCCTGCCGCGCCACCCCGTCGGTGCGTTCGGAATGGGTGATCCCCTGCCCCGCCATCATCCAGTTGACCGCGCCCGGTTCGATCCAGGCATCGGTGCCAAGCGAGTCGCGGTGATGAATGCGGCCCTTCAGAATATAGGTGACCGTGCCCAACCCGATATGAGGATGCGGGCGCACGTCCATACCCTGACCGGTCAGAAACTCGGATGGGCCGAACTGATCGAAAAAGATGAACGGCCCAACCATTTGCCGCTGCGACGATGGCAAGGCGCGGCGCACCTCGAACCCGCCGATGTCACGGGCGCGGGGGACGATCACCGTCTCGATCGCATCGACCGCGTCACCGATCGGGATCGACGGGTCAAGAATGGGGTTCCAGCTCATGGTCGTCTCCTTTCACCGCAACATAGTCCCGCACGCAGAAAAGATCATCCCGACACTTGCGCGCGACGCCTGCGCGGGGATGAACAGCCGGACGGCTCGCCTTAGAATGCCGATTGCGCGCGCGGGGCGGTTTCGGCATCTTCCGGGCGATGCATAGGGTGTAACGATCGTGACGGCAGAACCGGCAAGTTGGGCGCAAGTGTGGGAGCAGCTTCAGGTGCTGGTCCGGCTTTACGCCGGCCACCTTGGGGTCAGGCTGTCGCCGCTGAACATCCTGGTGACATTGGCGCTGTGTCTGGTTCTGTGGCGGGTGTTCCGGCCGGGGTCGGGGTTTCTGGCCTGGGTGTTCCCGGCACGGGTCTACCGGTCGCAGTCCTTCTGGCTGGACGTAAAGCTGTTGCTGTTCAACGGTATCATCGGCCTTTTCATCACGTTGAACTATGTCGCAGTGGCCACCTTCACTGCTGTCATGCTGGCCAAGGGCCTGGGGGTCGAGACCCCGTTGCCGGATGCGGGCTTTCCGGTCCTGTCGGCGCTGGTGGTGTTTCTGGCCGCCGACCTTGCGATCTATTGGTATCACCGCTGGCACCACGAGCTTTCTGCGCTTTGGGCCATCCACGCGCTGCACCATTCGGCCGAGGAATTGTCACCGGTCACCACGTTCCGCCATCACCCGATCTACGGCCTCTTGGGGGTCGTGGTCTTGTCCGGCTTTGTCGGTCTGGCACAAGGGATTGCAATGACGCTGATCCTGGGGTCGGTTGATGTGGCGACCCTTGCCGGGACCAACCTTTTCGCCGCCATCCTGAACCTTGGCACCGCCAACCTGCGCCACAGTCATATCTGGCTGCGTTATCCCGGCTGGCTAGAGCATGTCCTGATTTCACCCGCGCAGCATCAGGTGCATCACTCGGTCGACCCCCGGCACCACGACCGCAACTACGGCGAGGTTCTGGCGCTGTGGGACTGGCTGTTCGGCACGCTATATATCACCCGCAAGGATGAGACGATTCGCTTTGGCCTTGGCGACAGCGCTGGCGCTCCCCTGCCGCAACCGCACCCGACCCTTCGCGCTGCATTGGTCGAGCCGGTTGCAAAGGCCTGGTCTGCGCTGAGCGGCAACGGATCGGGCGGCAAGAAATGACTTTATCTTTGACCCGCACTTGCTATCGTTTCCAGAACTGGTCCTGAAATCCCGGAGACTGCGATGAAGAAGCTTGTTGCACTGGTTGCTGCCGTGACGCTTTTGACCACGGCCCTGCATGCCGGAGGCCCGGTTGTGGTCGAAGACATCGTGGTGGTGGAGGAAAAACCCGCCTCGTCCTCCGGCGCACTGATCCCGCTTTTGCTGCTGGTCGTCATCGGCCTTGTAGTCGCGTCCGGCGATGACGACTCGCCGCCCGTCTGCCTGCCTTTGTGACCTAAGGCACTCGGACTGAGGAGATGGTGGGTCGTGACGGGCTCGAACCGCCGACATTCTCGGTGTAAACGAGACGCTCTACCAACTGAGCTAACAACCCGTAGGGGGTAGCTATCGTGTCTGGGTAGGCTTTGGCAAGCCCCGGACGCGGCCAGATGCGACCAGAAAATGCAAAAGGCGCAGCAATACATCTGCGCCTTTTGAAGAAGGAATGGTGGGCGATAACGGATTTGAACCGCTGACATCTTCGATGTGAACGAAGCGCTCTACCGCTGAGCTAATCGCCCGAAACCTGCATTCGGTGCGCGGCTTTTAGCTATCCTCATCCTCATCCGCAAGGGCCAATCCGGCGGCTTTCGCCTCATCCGCCAGACGCAGCTTCAGCGTCAGGGCGATGCCGTTGTCCTTGACCACCCGCAGCTTACCAAGCGGCGGAACTGCCAGTTCGTTGCCGGTGGCCAAAGCCCTGCCTATAGCGACCAGCGTCGCTTCTACGATCTTCTTGACCTCGGGCTTCTTGGATCCGGTCGCGGCGGTAACCGTGTCGATCAGGTCCTTGGTCTTGATGCCAACGGCGGCGGCGCCTGCCGCTGCGGTCTTGACCACTTTCAGGTCGGGGCGTTTGCCCCCTTCTCCCATCAGCCGCGCAACCTTTGCCTCGTTGCGGGCTGCCTTTTTGTCGCTGATGTCGGGCTCGTTCGGTGCCATGATGCCTATCTAAATTTGGGTTCTGGGCGCAGGATAGTGCGACTTCCGATGCGGGGCCAGTTGAATTCTGACCAGACTCCGCAGCGGGCTTGCGTGAAAGGTTCATGCAGGACTAGGCTGTACCTAGGGAAAACGGAAAGGGATACAGGAATGCGCAAGGTTCTATTGCTGTCGACGGCGCTGACTTTGGGAACGCTGAACCCGGTCTTTGCAGGCGGGCCGGTCGTGATCGAAGATGACGTGGTTGTGGTCGAGGCCAAGCCCGCGTCATCAACCGGGATGCTGATCCCGCTGCTGCTGATTGCCGCGATTCTGGTCGTCGTCGCCGGCGACGACGAGGAAACAGCCGTGCTCAGCGACATCCGCTTGAAAAAGGACATCCAGCGGATCGGCACCAACCGTCTGGGGCTTGGGGTTTACCGTTACCGCTACAAGGGCCTTGAGGGGGTCTATGAGGGCGTGATGGCGCATGAAGTCGAGGTGATGCACCCCGGTGCGATCCGGGCGATGCCCTACGGCTTCAAGGCCGTCAATTATGCCAAGCTGGGGCTGGAGATGCGCCGGGTCGCCTGAACAACGGATTGAGAAGAGGAAGCCAAATGCGCAAGTTTTTCTGGATGTCGACGGCCCTTACGCTTGGGGCGCTTTCACCGGCCCTGGCCGGCGGACCGATCGCCGTGGTCGAAGAAGAAACTCCCGTGGTCGCGGCCAAGCCTGCATCATCTGCCGGCATGCTGATCCCGCTGCTGCTGATCGGGGTCGTCATTGCGGTCGCGGTCTCGGGTGGAGATGATACCCCGCCGGCCCCCAGCGACATCCGCTTGAAAGAGGACATCCAGCGGATCGGCACCAACCGTCTGGGGCTTGGGGTTTACCGTTACCGCTACAAGGGCCTTGAGGGGGTCTATGAGGGCGTGATGGCGCATGAGGTCGAGGTGATGCACCCCGGTGCGATCCGGGCGATGCCCTACGGCTTCAAGGCCGTCAATTATGCCAAGCTGGGGCTGGAGATGCGCCGGGTCGCCTGAGCAACGGACCTGCAGGAAAGCAAACGGCGCGCGGATATCTCCGCGCGCCGTTTTCGTAAGTTGGTGGTGCCGGTCAGTGCGCCGTCTGGGCCGGGGCAGGGTTGGCCAGCGAGCGTGCGGCGGCGGCGGCCTCTTCGGCGGCCTCGTCCCATTCGATGGGTTCAGGCTGACGAACCAGCACTTGCGCCAGAACCTCACGGACATGGGACACCGGGATGATCGTCAGCCCCGCTTTGACGTTTTCGGGGATTTCGGTCAGGTCCTTGGCGTTTTCTTCGGGGATGAAGACGGTCTTGATCCCGCCGCGCAATGCGGCCAGCAGCTTTTCCTTCAAGCCGCCGATCGGCATCGCATTGCCGCGAAGCGACACTTCGCCGGTCATGGCGATATCCTTGCGCACCGGAATGCCGGTAAGAACCGAGACAATCGACGTCACCATCGCCAGACCGGCCGAGGGGCCATCCTTAGGTGTCGCCCCGTCAGGGACGTGGACGTGGATATCCATCGTCTCGAACTTCGGTGGCTTGACCCCGATCTGGGGGCTGATCGACCGGACATAACTTGCCGCCGCGTCGATCGATTCTTTCATCACGTCGCCCAGTTTGCCGGTGGTCTTCATCCGCCCCTTGCCGGGCAGTTTCAGCGCCTCGATCTGCAGCAAGTCGCCGCCAACGCTGGTCCAGGCCAGACCGGTGACGACACCGACCTGATCCTCTTTTTCCGCCAGACCATAGCGGTGGCGCTGGACCCCTAGGTATTCTTCGACCCGGGCCACATCGACCGCGACCGACTTGGTCTTGCCCTTCAGAATGTCGGTCACCGACTTCCGCGCCAACTTGGCAATCTCACGCTCAAGGTTCCGCACCCCGGCTTCGCGGGTGTAGTAGCGGATGACATGGGTCAGGGCTTCGTCCGAAACCGAGAATTCGCCCTTCTTCAACCCGTTCGCGGTGATCTGCTTTTGCAAAAGATGCTGGCGCGCGATTTCGCGCTTTTCATCTTCGGTGTAGCCGGCCAGCGGGATGATCTCCATCCGGTCCATCAGGGGCCCAGGCATGTTGTAGCTGTTCGCCGTGGTGATGAACATCACGTTCGACAGGTCATATTCCACCTCAAGATAGTGGTCGATGAAGCTGTTGTTCTGTTCCGGGTCCAGCACCTCCAGCAGCGCAGACGCCGGATCGCCACGGAAATCTTGACCCATCTTGTCGATTTCATCCAGCAAGATCAGCGGGTTGGTGGTCTTGGCCTTCTTCAGGCTTTGGATGATCTTGCCGGGCATCGACCCGATATAGGTCCGCCGGTGACCGCGGATTTCCGATTCGTCGCGCACTCCGCCCAGCGAAATGCGGATGAATTCGCGCCCCGTGGCCTTGGCGACAGACCGCCCAAGCGAGGTTTTGCCGACACCGGGAGGGCCAACAAGGCACAGGATCGGGCCTTTCAGCTTGGTCGAACGGGCCTGCACCGCCAGATACTCGACGATGCGTTCCTTGACCTTGTCCAGCGCGTAGTGATCCGCGTCCAGCACCTTTTGTGCGGCGCCAAGGTCCTTTTTCACCCGGGATTTCACGCCCCACGGCACGCCCAGAAGCCAATCAAGGTAGTTGCGGACCACCGTCGCCTCGGCCGACATCGGCGACATGGATTTCAGCTTTTTCAGTTCGGCATCGGCCTTTTCGCGGGCCTCTTTCGACAGGGCAGTCTTGGCGATGCGGGCCTCAAGCTCGGCAACCTCGTTCTGGCCTTCCTCGCCGTCGCCCAGTTCCTTCTGGATCGCCTTCATCTGTTCGTTCAGGTAATATTCGCGCTGCGTCTTCTCCATCTGGGATTTGACGCGGGTCTTGATCTTCTTTTCGACCTGCAGGACCGACAGTTCACCCTGCATGTGGCCGTAGACCCGCTCCAGCCGCTCGGCCACGTCAAGCGTTTCCAGGATCGCCTGTTTCTGCGCGACCTCGATGCCCAGATGGCCGGCCACCAGATCGGCCAGCCGCGCCGGTTCACGGGTGTCGGACACGGCGGCCAGCGCCTCTTCGGGGATGTTTTTCTTGACCTTGGAATAGCGGTCAAACTCGTCGCCAACGGCGCGGACCATCGCCTCGACCGAGGTGGGGTCGCCGTCGGTTTCTTCCAGAAGTTCGGCAGTGGCCTCGAAGAACGACGGGTTTTCGATGAAACCGGTGATCTTGACCCGGGCCTTGCCTTCGACCAGCACCTTTACGGTGCCATCGGGAAGTTTCAAAAGCTGCAGCACATTGGCCAGAACGCCAATGCCGAAGATGCCGTCAGCATCCGGGTCATCCGCCGTCGGGTCCTTTTGCGAGGACAAAAGGATCTGCTTGTCATCCTGCATCACCTCTTCCAGCGCGCGGACCGATTTTTCGCGGCCAACGAACAGGGGCACGATCATGTGGGGGAAGACCACGATGTCGCGGAGCGGCAGGACGGGATAGCTTTGGATGCTCATTGCTCTACCTTCATTCGCGGCAGCGTGGCGAGGTCCCGATCATCGGCAACCCGGCCCGCTCCGCCTGGATGTCTTAAGTTGTGCTCCCCGGAAAGGGTTTCAAGGGGCGACTGCATGGCAAGTTTGAACCCCGATGCAGGCGACTTCAAGGGCAGAAACAAGAAGACCGGAATCGCTGGGCGATCCCGGTCGAACTTGAACTACCAACCGCTCGAAGGTCGGCCAACCGGAGGTCAGGACAGCCGAAGTGCCGGCATTTCCGCGCTTTCCGTCCCCGTCGCCATAGCCTTGAGCATGGCACCAAGGGCGATGCTTTCGCGGTGATTAAGGCTTGGCAAGGCATCGGGCCGGGTCAACATTTCTTCGACACCCAAAGCCTCGATCGCCGCGACAAGGCGCGCTTGATTTTCTGCCGACATGACATCAAGCGTGCGGCGCGCGGGCTGGAAGCTTTCCGTCACAAGCCCGTTGGTGACCAACAGTTCGTGCTCCTCAAGCATCACATGGAAATACCGAACTTCTTCGCCCGGGTTCATCTGTTCAGCGATACCACTTTGGACAAGGTGCTTGGCCGCAACCAGAACGCGTTCTTCACCGAACAACAGCGAAGGAGCGGCACCTTCGATGACGACACGGTGCTGGGGCGAAACGAAAAGGTCAGCTTGCGGACCTGCAGCCCCGAGTGCGCCCGCCGGAATACGGATCGGACGCACATTTGCGTCACGCTTCAGCTTTTGTGCCGAAACCGCGCTGCTGCCGATCCAGATGACCTGCTTGGCAACCCCAAGATCATTCAGCAGAAAGTCACCCACGCGGACTGTCTCGATGGCGCGAACGCCATTCGCAGTCAGGACCTCGGTCCCTTCACACAGGCAAGTCAAAGCAGGATTGGGGTCAAGTCCAACAGCACCGTTCGTGATGTTCCCCATATTCGCGGAACTTTGGGGCGCATCCGGGAAAAAGAACACCCTTTCCGTAACACCAAGGTTGTTGGTGTAAGTAAGGATGACCACCCGCTGATCCAAATACGGCGACATTCTGGCGCCGTTCGGATACGAACTCTCCGTTTCCCCGACAAGGTTCACCGTAAACGGATACGAAATGCCGTTTACGACAATACTGGTATCGGGGTCAGGGAGCCCACCGTTGAAATTCAAGCCGAAATCACCAAGGGTATCGACCCCGGGAATATCCGGATCATTGTTCGTAAAGGTGATCGACCTTACGCCGCCTGAACCGCCATTCGGGTTCAGGGCATTGTTGTTAGCGGTGCCCGAGTCAAGTCGGGCAAAATATGTGGTCGAACCACTGACTAGAACAACCATCTCTCACCACTCCCGTTTGAGCCTTACGCTCTGCTGCGCCGACTGCGTAACGACGCCGCATAAATCGCCGTTTAGATGGAACAAGTGCTTGCTCCAGTCAAGCTTTACACACCAGTCCTTACTGAAAGTTACACGTTCTTCGCCAGTGTCGAAAAACACTATCCAGTCAGTCGCCCTCTGTGATGTTTCCACTCATCGTAGGGTCAAGGGCATCCTGTCGCCATGGTCCTGCGTTTTCAAGGCAAGAAAATGACCATTGCGCGGCATCTTGGGCAAAAATGTAGGGCAAGGTCGCAGCTTTTCCGCCATGGGTTGTGTCTGGCGGCAAGTCAATCAATCTGGCCGCTATTGTATGAAATACTGTGCAAACCAGGGGTCAAGACGTTGGAGGGAGGTCACCTTCGGCGCGTTTGGCATGAAAGTCCCGAACGACGGCGGCCAGAGTCCCCGTGGATATTGCATCCCGCAGCCCCTGCATCAGCGTCTGATAGTAATGCAGGTTGTGCCAGGTCAGCAACATGCTGCCGATGATCTCGTCGGACTTGACCACATGGTGAAGGTAGGCGCGCGAATAGCCCCGGCAGGCGGGGCAGTCGCAACCCTCTTCCAGTGGCCGGGGGTCGTCCTTGTGGCGGGCATTGCGCAGGTTCACCTGCCCCCGCGCGGTCCAGGCCTGCCCGGTGCGACCAGACCGGGATGGCAGAACGCAATCCATCATGTCGATGCCGCGTTCCACCGCGCCGACGATGTCGTCGGGCTTGCCCACCCCCATCAGATAGCGCGGCTTGTCTTGGGGCAGGAAACCGGGGGCGTAGTCGAGGACGGAGAACATCGCCTCTTGCCCCTCGCCCACGGCCAACCCGCCGATCGCATAGCCGTCAAAGCCGATCCCGGTCAGGGCGGCGGCACTTTCCTCGCGCAGATCACGGCTGACGCCGCCCTGCATGATGCCGAAAAGCGCATGGCCGGGACGATCGCCGAACGCGTCGCGGCTGCGCTGCGCCCACCGCATCGACAAGCGCATGGATTTGGCCACCGCGTCTTCGGTGGCGGGCAAGGCGGGGCATTCGTCAAAGGCCATGACGATATCGGAGCCTAAAAGCCGCTGAATCTCCATGCTGCGTTCGGGGCTTAGCATGTGCTTGGACCCGTCAAGGTGGGAGGAGAACCGCACCCCCTCCTCGGTCAGCTTGCGCAAGGGGCCCAGCGACATCACCTGAAACCCGCCGCTGTCCGTCAGGATCGGGCGATCCCAGTTCATGAACTTGTGCAGACCGCCCAAGGCCGCGACCCGTTCCGCGCCGGGGCGCAGCATCAGGTGATAGGTGTTGCCCAACAGGATATCAGCCCCGGTCGCGCGCACGCTTTCCGGCAGCATCGCCTTGACCGTCGCCGCAGTGCCGACCGGCATGAAGGCGGGGGTGCGAATCTCACCCCTTGGGGTCTTGATCACCCCGGTCCGGGCCGCGCCATCGGTGGCCGAGATCGTATAACTGATGCCTGTGGCCATGCTGTGCGCCCCCTGTCTGCCGCCCCCTTTGGGCCAAATCGCTGCAAAAGCCAAGCACGGGTCACTGTGACACGCATTCTGCTTGACGTTTCGGCAAGACAAACTATGTCACTGAATGAACGTTCATTCCCAAGCCGGTCGAGTTATGCAAGCCCCTTCGAACCTGACCCCAACTGCCGGAGAGCGAAGCCTGGAAATCCTCGCTTCGTTACGGCAGGTCTTTGTCGAAAAGGGCTTTGACGGCGCATCCATGCAGGACCTTGCCCGCGCGGCGGGGATGAGTGTCGGCAACTTCTACCGCTATTTCCCGTCCAAGGCGGCGATCATTCAGTCGATGTGCGGCATGGACATGTCGGAAATTCAGAAGGATTTCACCGATATTCAAGGCGCGGACGACCCTTTGTCCTGCTTGCGTGATCGGATCATGATGCATTTCAGCGACGAGTCGCTGAAGGACGGCCAGCTTTGGGCCGAAGTCACCGCCGCCTCGATCCGCAAGCCGGAAATCTGTGCGGTGGCGTTGCAGATGGAAGAAACCATCACCGCCTTTCTGACCACGGTGTTCGCGGGCATCACCCGCCGCAGTCTGGACGACGCCCGCGCCCGATATGAAGGGCAATGCCAGTTGCTGATCCTGCTGGTGAAGGGCGTTTCGACCCGCACCGCCCAGTTTGGCCCGGCAAGCCCGGCCCTTAATGCGCAAGTGGCCGGGATCGTCGACCGGATCCTGACCGAAATTTCCAACGATATTGCAGAAGGCTGACAGCATCATGCGCCCTATCAATTTCCTGATCCTTGCCACCGCTCTTGCCTTTGGCTTTCCCGCCCTGCCCGCCCTTGCCGATGAGGCCGCAGCCGCCGAAACCCTGGCCGAACCGCCAGCGCGTCCCCTGCCCGCAATCACCGTCAGCGCGGTGCAACCCTTTCGTCTGGTCGACCGGATCGTGGCCTCGGGCCTGATCGCGGCGGTCGAGGAGGTGCAGGTCGCGCCCCTGATCGAAGGCCAGCCGGTGGATGCGCTGCTGGCCGATGTCGGCGATCTGGTGGTCGAAGGTCAGGTGCTGGCGATCCTGTCCAAGTCGACGCTGGACCTGCAAAAGGCCGAAGCGGTGGCGTCACTTGCTGCCGCAAACTCGACCATTGCGCAGGCGCAAGCCCAGTTGCTGGAGGCCGAAACCGCCGGTGCCGAAGCGCAGCGCGTGGTCGATCGGACCACGAAACTGCGCGACAGCGGCACCGCGCCGCAAGCAGTCTGGGACACGGCCAACGCCAATGCGACCGCCGCGAACGCCCGGATTGCGGTGGCAACCCAAGGACTTGAGGCTGCCCGCGCGCAACTGGCATTGGCCGAAGCGCGGCTGGAAACGGTCGAATTGCACCTTGGCCGAACCGAAGTGCGCGCGCTGGTGTCGGGCAAGATCGTCGCGCGGAACGCCAAGCTGGGCGCGATTGCCACGGCGGCGGGTCTGCCGATGTTCGTCATCACCCGCGACGGGGCGCTGGAACTGCGCGCCGACATTTCCGAAAGCGATGTCCTGCGCCTTCAGCCCGGCCAGACGGCAAGTTTGCGCGCGGTTGGCATGGTCACGCCCTTGGCAGGCACGGTCCGTCTGGTCGAGCCGACCATCGACACCATGACCCGGTTGGGTCAGGCCCGGATCAGCGTTGCCGATGCCGATGCCTTGCGTCCGGGCATGTTCGCCGAAGCAGAAATTATCGTGGATGATCACGACGGCCTTGCCGTGCCGATCACCGCGCTGGGGTCGTCGGCCGATGGCAACACGGTGATGCGGGTCACCGACGGTCTGGTCGAACGGGTGGTGGTCACCACCGGCATCCGCGACGGTGGCATGATCGAGATCACCACAGGCCTGAGCGCCGGCGATCAGGTCGTGACCAAGGCCGCTGCCTTCGTGCGGCCGGGCGACCGGGTGACCCCGGTGCTTGCCCCCGAAGCCGTGAACTAAGGGGCCAGACATGAACTTTTCCGCCTGGTCGATCCGCAATCCGGTAGCCCCGCTTCTGGCGTTTTTCCTTTTGATGATTCTGGGCTGGCAAAGTTTCAACAGCCTGCCGATCACCAAATTCCCCAACATCGACGTGCCGGTCGTCGCGGTCAGCGTCATCCAGTCGGGTGCGGCCCCGGCCGAGATGGAGACCCAGATCACCTCGGAAATCGAGGATGCGGTGGCGGGCGTCACCGGGGCCAAGCGGATCACCTCGACCGTGACCGACGGGCTGTCGACCACGATCATCGAATTCCGCATGGAGATTCCGACCGACAAGGCGGTGCAGGACGTCAAGGACGCGGTCGACCAGATCCGGGGCGACCTGCCCGGCGGCATCGAAGCCCCCATCGTCACCCGGGTCGAGGTCGAAGGGGCCGCGATCATGACCTTTTCGGTCGCCTCGCCCGAAATGACCATGGAGGAGGTCAGCTGGTTCGTCGACAACACCGTCAAACGCGCCCTGCAAGGCAAGCCCGGCGTGGGCCGGGTGTCGCGGATCGGCGGGGCCGACCGCGAAATCCGGATCGAACTGGACCCGACCAAACTGGACAGCCTTGGGGTCACCGCACAGGCTATCAGCGCCCAGATTGCCGCGACCAATACCAATCTTGGTGCCGGAAAGCTGGGGCTTGGTACCGGCGAACAGGTGATCCGCACCCTTGGCGACAGCGGCACGGTCGAAACCCTTGCCGCCACCACCATCGCGCTGCCGTCGGGCCGGTTTGTAAAGCTGGCCGATCTTGGCCAGATCATCGACAGCTATGAAGAGCTGAAAAGCTTTACCCGCATCGACGGCGAACCCGGGGTCAGCTTTCAGGTCTTCCGGTCGAAAGGCGCCTCCGAAATCAGCGTGGCCGAAGTCACCAATGCGGTGATCGACGATCTGCGCGCGGCCAACCCGGATGTCGCGATCACCATGATCGACGATTCCGTTTTCTATACCTACGGCAACTACGAGGCCGCGCTGCACACGCTGATCGAAGGGTCGCTGCTGGCGATCCTTGTGGTGCTGTTGTTCCTGAAAAACTGGCGCGCGACGCTGATTTCGGCGATTGCCCTGCCCTTGTCGGCGGTCCCGACCTTCTGGGTGATGGACATGCTGGGGTTCTCGTTGAACCTGGTCAGCTTTCTGGCCCTGACGCTGGCCACCGGCATTCTGGTCGATGACGCGATTGTGGAAATCGAAAACATCGCCCGACACATCAAGATGGGCAAATCCCCCTACCGCGCGTCGATCGAAGCCGCGGATGAGATAGGCCTGGCGGTCATCGCCACCACCTTCACCATCGTCGCGGTCTTTGTGCCGGTCAGCTTCATGCCGGGGATTCCGGGGCAGTATTTCATCCAGTTCGGCCTGACGGTCGCGGTCGCGGTGCTGTTTTCGCTGCTGGTCGCGCGGCTGATCACGCCGATGATGGCGGCCTATTTCATGCGCACTGAAGAGTTGACCCTGCCGCGCTGGCTGGGTCTGAGCCTGCGTTCGGCAATCGCTGCGGGGGCGGGATACTTCGCCGCTGGTTACGGCGTGACGGCAGGCATCGGCGTGGCCATTGTGGCCTTTGCGCTGGTTCCGGCCGCCGTCCGGTTCCTGACCCAGCCGCTGCACGACGACCACAAGGACGGGCTGATCACCCGGGGTTACATGTGGGTCGTCCGACATTCCGCTGGCGGCGGCATTCCGCTGCTGAACCCGCTGGCCCTGCTGACTCCGCTGCGCACCGTCCCGGTGATCGGCGGTATTTTCCGCAGCGTCTGGTTCCGGTTTCCGGCGCGCTATGTGACCATGGTTGTGGCTGTTGTCGTGGTGATCTTTTCGATCATCGCCATGCTGCAGGTCCCAGGCAGCCTGTTCCCGCCGGAAGACGAAGGCCGGATCATCGTCGCCGTCGAACTGCCGCCTGGCTCGACGCTGGAGGATACCGCCGCCACCACCGACGCTATGCGCGACGTGGTCAAGGACATCGACGGCGTGCGGTCGGTTCTGGTCATCGGCGGGGCCACTCCCTTGGGCGAACGCGACATCCGGCGCGCAAGTTTCACCATCATCCTAGACCGGCTGGACAACGGGCTGGAACGCAAGCTGATCGACCTTGGCCGCAAACTGCCGCTGATCGGCGGGTTCATCCCCGACATTCCGTCCGAGGGTCGCCTGCGGCCCCAGTCGGACATCGAGACCGAGGTGTTCGCGGCCCTGAAGCCGATCCCGGACGTGCGTGCCTACAAGATCCCCGGCGGCGGTGGCCCCGGCGCGCGCCCGTTCAGCTATGACATCCTGTCGGGCAGCGAGACGGACCTTGCAATTGCGGTGCAGAAAATCGAAATGGCGCTGCAGTCCGAACCGACCTTGATGAACGCCTGGGCCGAAACTGCCCTGCCGCGCCCGGAAATCCAGATCACCCCCCGCCCGGCCGAGGCCGCGCGGCTGGGCGTGACCGTCCAACAGATCGCAACCGTGGTGCGGGTGGCGACCATCGGCGACGTGCCTGCCGCCTTGGGCAAGCTGTCCATCGACGACCGGCTGATCCCGATCCGGGTGCAGCTTGAGGCTGCGGCCCGCGACGATCTGGCACGGATCGCATCGATGAAACTGATGACCGCCGCCGGGCCGGTGCCGCTGTCCACCGTTGCAAGCGTCGAGGTGGCCGAGGGGGCTTCGGTGGTCAAACGCCTGAACCGCTTGCGCGTCGCCACTCTTGGCGGCGACATTGCGCCGGGCTTTGTGCTGGATCAGGCCACGGCGCGGTTTCAGGAGATTCTGCCGACGCTGGACCTGCCCACTTCCGTATCCGTCCTGCCGTCGGGCGATGCCGAAGTGCAGGCCGAACTGATGGGCAGCTTTCTGAACGCGATGGTGATGGGCGTCTTGCTGATGATGTTCGTTCTGATCCTGTTGTTCCACTCTGTCCTGCAACCGATCACCATCATCTTCTCGCTTCTCCTGTCGGTGGGCGGGGTCGCGGCGGCGCTGATCCTGACGCAGAATCCGCTGTCGATGCCGGTGCTGATCGGTATCCTGATGCTGATGGGGATCGTGGCCAAGAACGCCATCCTCTTGATCGATTTTGCCATCGAGATGCAAGTGCGCGGCATGAACCGGTTTGCTGCGGTGATCGAGGCCGGTCACAAACGCGCGCGGCCGATCGTTATGACATCGATCGCGATGTCGGCGGGGATGCTGCCGTCCGCACTTGGGGTCGGTGAAGGCGGATCGTTCCGCGCGCCGATGGCGATTGCGGTGATGGGCGGGATCATCGTCTCGACCGTCCTTAGTCTGGTGGTGGTGCCGTCGCTGTATCTGGTGATGGATGACCTGTCACGCCTGCTGACGTGGATCTTCAGCCATGTGATTGGCAAGAAGGAACCCGAACCCGAAGCCCCGGCCGCCGAGGTTCTTGCAAGTCGGATAGAACGTTTGCGTGAAAATCTGGCTTTGGTCGGCGGGCGTCTGGGGGCGGTCGAGGAAAGGGTTGGCCCGGGCAAGGCGCGGTAGATGCGTTGCAGGTTCGCGGCGCTCCAAAATTTTTCGAAGAAAAATTTAAGAGCCACTGACGTTGTTCAACCTCCCTTGGGCCAAAACCGTGCGGCGTCCGCTGCGCTATAGCGGCCAAGCGCCACGTCTTCGGCCACCAGCGCGGAGTCGCGCTCCGAAGGCGGCCCATAGCCGCCGCCGCCCGGGGTTCGCACCCGGACGCGATCGCCGGGGTTGAGGACGATGTCCTGCGCCTTAGACAGATGTTCGGGGATCATGACCACGCCGCCCCGGATCACCTCGACCCGGTTGACCGCCCCGTCCTGCCCGCCCAGCACCCCTTGCGGGCCGGTGCGGCCGTGGTCCATCACGAAACTGGCCCGGGCCTGCCCGCGCAACAGTTCGATTTCATAGTCCAGCCCGAACCCGCCGCGATGCTGCCCCGCCCCACCCGACCCTTCGTGCAGCGCATAGCGGTGGTAAAGGACAGGATAATTCTGCTCCATGATTTCGACCGGCGGGGCCTTGGAAATACCGATTGTCGAACAACCGTTCGCAATCCCGTCGCCCCCAGCAAAACCGCCATAGCCGCCGCCCGAGATCTGATACATCACATAGTCCCGGCCCTTTTCGGGGTCATACCCGCCCAGCCCGAAATTGCCCGAAGTTCCGGCCGGAGCAGCGGTGACCAGTGCGGGCAAGGCCGGCACCAAGGCCACAAAAACCGCCTCGGCGATGCGCTGGCTGACTTCGGCGGCGCAGCCTGACACCGGGCGGGGGTATTGGGCGTCAAGGAAGGTGCCCTCGATTCCGGTGACCTGCAGGGGTTCAAACGCCCCCGCACTGATCGGAACATCGGGAAAGATGTGGCGCATTGCCAGATAGACCGACGACAGGGTTGTTGCCCGGACCGAGTTCATCGGCCCGATGCAGGGCGGCGATGAGCCGGTGAAGTCAAAGGTCAGCCCATCGCCAGCCTTGGTGACGCCAAGGGCAATGGTCAAGGGTGCATTCACCACCCCGTCGCTGTCGATCATCGCGGTGCTGCGGTAGGTGCCGTCCGGGATCCGACCGATCATCGCCCGCATCTGCCTGGCCGCCAACCGGCGCATTTCGGCGATGGCTTCGGTCACGGTCGCATCACCGTAGCGGTCCAGAAGGCCCGCCAGCCGCTCGGCCCCGACCAGAAGTGCCGAAGCCTGCGCCTGCACATCGCCGATGCGCTGTTCGGATACGCGGATGTTGGAGCAGATGATCTGATAGATTTCCCGGTCCAGCACGCCGCGCTTGAACAATTTCACCGGGGGAATGCGCAGGCCCTCCTGCTCGGCGCTGGTGGCACTGGCCGAAAATCCCCCGGGCACCGCACCCCCGGTATCGGGCCAGTGGCCGGTGTTGGAGAGCCAGCAGTAAATCTTCCCGCCGCGCCAGACCGGCATGGCAAAGCGCACATCCATCAGATGCGTGCCGCCAAGATAGGGGTCGTTGACGATGTAGATGTCGCCGGGCTCCGGGGCGGCGGTGACACCTTCGGCGATGCGCTGCAGAATGGTTCTGGTGGAAAACTGCATCACGCCAACAAAGACCGGCAAGCCCTTGGAACCCTGGGCAATAAGGCTGCCGTCGGTGGCGGAATAGATCCCGTCCGACCGGTCGTCGGCTTCGGCAATGACCGGCGAAAAGGCGGCGCGCGAGAAGGTCAGGTCCATCTCGTCGCAGACCTGCTGCAGACCGGCCTGAATGACGGCCAAAGTGACGGGGTCGATCATGGCTGGTCCCTTTCACCGCTCGGCGCGGCGCGGACGCTTGCTTCTCGCTGGGCCAGAGCAGCGATGAAAGCCCGCATGGGATTGATAAGCGGGCCGGTCATGCACCCACCTTTATGATCAGATTTCCATCTGCATCCGATGTCACCCGCGCGCCAGGGTCGATGATTGTGGTGGTATCCATTTGTTCAATGATCGCAGGCCCCTGCAGGTCGATGTTCAATGGCAAATGATCGCGCCAGTAGACCGGAGTTTCCTTCCATCCGTCAAACCAGACCTTCCGCGTCGTCTGCGGTTCGGCCCGCGCCTTGCGCCCCGCCGGATCAATCAGCCGCGACAGGTCAAGGCCCGGGCGCGCGCCGATCACCGACACGTTGAGGTTCACCAGATTGGCCCGGATCATCGGCAGATCGACGCGGAACCTTGCGTAGTAGGCGGCCTCGAACAGGCGCTGCACGTCTTCGCGGCTGGGCATGGCCGAGGGCAACGTCACCCGCAAGAGATGGGTCTGCCCAACAAACTGCATGTCAGCGGAATATTCGGCGCGCACCATGGTCAGGGCGATGGTCTCAAGCCCGATCAGGCGGCGGCCCTCGGCCTCTTGCGCGGCCAGAACCGCATGGACATCGTCCATGTTCACTACGTCCAAGGGGCGGTTCAAGGTGCGCACAAAGTCATGCCGCAGGTCGGCCACCACACAGCCAAGCGCGTTAGTGATGCCCGGACGCGCCGGGATCAGCACCGTCGGCACGTTCAGTTCCCGCGCCAAAGCCACCGCATGCAGGGGACCGGCCCCGCCAAAGGCGAACAGTGCAAAATCGCGCGGGTCGGCCCCCATCGAGATCGACACCATGCGGACAGCTCCCGCCATATGGGTGTTGGCAATGCGGATCACGGCGGCGGCTGCAGCCTCGACCGTCAGGCCCAAGGGATTGGCAATCTGATCCGCCATCGCCTGATGCGCTGCCGCTGCCGCCTGCCCGAAGCGGCTGGCGGGCAGACGCCCAAGGATCAGGTTCGCGTCCGAGATCGTGACCCTTTTCCCACCCCGGCCATAGCAGACCGGCCCCGGAACCGCCCCGGCACTTTCCGGCCCGACCCGCAGCATGCCGCCCGCGTCAATCCGGGCAATCGACCCGCCCCCGGCCCCCACGGTGCGGACATCGACCATCGGCACATGGATCGGCATGGCATATTCCACCTCGATCTCGTTCGAGACTGGGGCCACGCCATTCCGGATCATCGCGACATCCGTGCTGGTACCGCCCATGTCATAGGTCAGAAGGTCAGGGAACCCCGCCCGCCGCCCGGTGGCCAGCGCCGCCATCACGCCCGAGGCCGGGCCTGACATCACCGTCTTGACCGCCTCGCGCCCGACATCGCGGGCGGCAACCATGCCACCATTGCCGTTCATCACCAGAAGGTCGCGCCGGTAGCCCTGTGCGGCCAGCTCCTCCGCCAGCCTTGCCACATAGCGCTCCAGCAAGGGCTGGACGCTGGCGTTGACCGCCGCCGTCACCCCGCGCTCATACTCGCGGCTTTCCGACAACAGCGCGTGGCCAAGGGTGATATATCCATTGGGCCAAAGGCTTGCGGCAATCTTTCCCGCCTGAAGTTCATGCGCGGGGTTGGCATAGGCGTGCAGGAAATGGATGACCAGACTTTCGCAGCCCTTGTCGCGCAAGGCCAGCACGGCGGCGCGCAAGGCGCCTTCGTCCAGGGGTGTGATCACCCGGCCTCTTGCATCCATCCTTTCCGGAATTTCCAGCCGCAGATCGCGCGGGATGACGGGGACAAAGCTGCCATGCATGCCGTAGGCCTGCGGCCGGGTGCGGCGACCCAGTTCCAGCACATCGCGGAACCCTTGCGTCGTGATCAGGCCGGTCTTGGCCAACCGCCGCTCAAGGACCGCGTTAGTCGTGGTGGTCGTGCCATGCACGATCAGGTCAATCCCGGAAAGGTCGGCGTTCACGGATGCAAAGGCCGCCAGCACCCCGCCCGCCTGATTTGGCAGCGTGGTCGGCACCTTGGCCAGTTCCACCGCGCCCGAGACCGGATCAAAGATCACCAGGTCGGTAAAGGTGCCGCCGACATCGACCCCGACCACGCGGCCTGTCCCCGGGTTTCCGACCCTGCCGGATGTCACCGCAACCCGTCCTCGCCCTTGACCTGATCCAGTTCCAGGCCCCCCATCCGCGAGTGGATCCGCCCGCCCCGCGCCATGGCCAGCGCAAACAGCACCTCGCCCGCCCGTGGCCCGTCGGCACAGGCGACGGTGATCGCATCGAACCGCGACCGGACATAGGCCGCGTTCAGATGCCCAAGCGGGATATCCAGCGTCGCCCCCATGCCGCCTATCTTCATCACCGAGGGCACGATGGCGCGGCACTCCCCCAACCGCTCACGCATGCCGTAGCCGCCGGCGACATGCCACAGCGCGCCATGCTCGGCCTCGCCGCCCTCACCAACCAAAGCGCCCTTGCCATAGGCGTCCAGCCCCTCGCGCCCGCCAAGTGCTGCGACCAGCCGATCGGTCAGGTCCAGCGCCAGCGGCTTCAGCGCCTCCATCGCGGGAAAAAGATCGGGTTCATAGCGACCCTCGAAAGGGTTGCGGCAGATGGCGTAGATCGCACCGCGCACCGGTGGCGGGAGGACCAGAGGGCCGCCCTCATGCCGGGTTTCCTCGATCTGGAGCACGATCTTGCGCAGGGCGAAGTCAGTCATCTGTCACCTCATTGGCATCAAGCCGGATGGTTCCGGTCAGCACCGTTTCACCCTGCAGGAAAAGCGCCGCCCCGGCAATCAGACCGCGCGCAAGGAAGTCTTCTGCCGCTTGCAGACCCAAACCCAAGGCCGCGCGGCAGTCGGCGGCCTCCAGTTTCGGCACCGCAACGGTCACCAGCCTGTCGCCCAGATCGCTGTCGGGTTTCAAGTCACAGGCCGGGCGGCGCAGAATGTCGGGATGGTCCAGATCAACCGCATTGGCGATCATCGTGGCCGCCGCATCCGCCATCGCCGCCGTTGGGGCCAGCACGGTGACCGCATCGGCGATTCCCAGCGAAAAGCTGCGCCCCCGCCAGCCCGAGGTCGCAATGCCATGCACCCCGTCCCCCGCCCGGATACAGGCCCGTCCCTTGCCAGACGCTGCCAAAGCGCAGGTCAGGCTTTCCCCAGGCCCAAGCCACAAGGCAATATCTCCGCCGTTGTTGGCATAGGCGCGGGTGATCCCCGGGCCGACCAGCGCCGCCAGCACCGTTTCGGCCACCGCACCCGCGACCGCTGCCATGGGCGTGATGAACCGGGGGGCAAATGGCTGAACCGCCGCCGCCATCACCCGGGCGATGTCACCCTGCACCGGCGCGCCCGCGACCCTCAAGCTGGCCAACTCCTCGACCAGTTCTTCCAGCACCCCGGCAAAGCGGGCCGCCGCCCGGGAGTAACCCGCCCGCACCGCCCCAACGTCCCCGAACGCCTCGGCCACAATGTCGATCGGCCCGTGCTGCAGATGCAACCGCCCCCCCGGCAACAAGGCCGCCACCGCGCCAAAGGGTTTGCTCTTTTCAAAAATACTCCCGCCGGAGGCACCCCATCGCCGGTTGGCCGGAACGGCCAGAGGCGAGAGGCGACCGCACAGCCGCGCGCGCCCGCGCGGCTGTTCCTTTTGACGGGTGTCCTTCACCGCGCGGGCCATGGCGTGATCCTTGCTGCGGTCGGGTATTCGCCGCCTTCCGCCATGGTCTGGTCCAGCGACCGGATCGCGCCGGCATGACCGCCCATGGCAAGGTAGGCGTCGCGCGGCAAAGTGAATTCCAGCGGCGCCACCAGCGCCGGAGTCGGCACCTGGCCAAACGCCCCCTTCGGCAGGCGGGTCACGTCCACCATGAAAGTGATCCCGCCGCCCGGCCAGACAAAGCACTCTGCCCCGCCCGAGGTCAGGCGCGTCACCCCTCCCTGCACCGACCGGGTCAGCCGGACCGGGTTTGTCGTCACCCCGGCCCGCAGGCTGCCTCCGGCGCCACCGACGAACAAGGCGGTGCAAAGCGACGGCTCGCAGTTTTCCGCAATCAGCGCGACCGCCGGACGCAGGGCGGGCGGCAGGTCCTGACGGACCGGGCACAAGGCGTCATCCAGCGTGTAATAGGCGAACTCCTCGCCGGTGGTGGAGACCATCAACAACCGCAACCCCGGCCGCGCGCCCTTTTTCGGGTTCCAGTCGCCCAAGATCTCCAGCGGGTCGGTCAGCCGGGTGCCGCCCCAGCCCAAACCCGGCTCTGACACCCGGAAATAACGCCCAGGGGTGGAGCGGTGGCCCTTGATCTTGATCCCTGTAGGTTCCCAGCCAATGACCTTGCCGGCCTGATGCTCGCTGACCACACCGGTAATGTGGTCATCGACCACCACCACCTCGTCGACCAGCCCCTGCCACTGGACCGCAAACATCCCGATGGTCGCCGACCCGCAGCCAACGCGCATCCGCCGTTCGCGCAGCCCATCCACCACCGGTGCCTGCCCCGCCTGCACGATCACGCGCGACCCGCCGTCGATTGCAACTTCGACCGCTTCGCCGTTGCACAGCGCCAGCATCGTGGCCGAGGCCACCCGGCCCTCAGCTTTGGAGCCGCCGGTCAGGTGATCGACCCCGCCCAAAGACAGCATCTGCGACCCGTATTCGGCAGTGGTCACATGGCCGATGGCTTCGCCTTCGGCCCGTATCACGGCACCTTCGGGGCCAAGGAACCGGTCGGTGTCAATCTTCACCTTGACGCCGCAATAGGAAAAGATCGCCTCGGTCACCACCGTCACCATATCCGCGCCGTCCACCTGCGAGGCCACAATGAAAGGCGCGGGCTTGTAGTCGGGATAGGTGGTACCGGACCCGATGCCGGTCACGAAGGCATCGGCTGGCACGGGAGAGCCGTCCCAGTCCCGCGCCGCGAAGGGCACGACCGGCCCGCCGCTTGCCACGGCATGCGACAGCAAGACCAGAGGGTCGGTGCGCACTATCCGGCCGGCGTCATTGGCATAGCGGTCGCAAGCCCCGGTCTGGCCGGGGGCGATGTAGCACATCACCGGGCAGGCGTCGCAGCGGATCTTTTCGGAGGGGTCAGACATATGGCAACCGACCGGGGGCCAGCCCCCGGACCCCCGGGATACTTGGGAACAGAAGAATGGGTAGGGTCACTGCGGCACCTTCATGGCCGCCAGAAGCCGGTGGGGCAGGACAGGAATGCGGGTCAGGTTGGCCCCGGTGGCGTGCCGGATCGCATTCAGAATCGCGGGGGCGGTCGGGATCAGGACATGTTCGCCCAGACCCTTGGCACCGTAGGGGCCTTCGGGATCTGGAACCTCGATCAACAGGCTTTCGATTGGGGGCACGTCGCCGAAAGTCGGGATCAGGTAGTCGTGCAGATTTTCGGTCCGGCCGGGAAGGTATTCCTCCATCAGCGCAAAGCCGATGCCTTGGGCGATGCCGCCTTCGATCTGGCCGCGCGCCAGCATCGGGTTGATCGCGCGGCCCACGTCATGCGCAGCGGTGATCTTGACAAGCTGCACGGTGGCAAGCGCTTGATCGACGGCAAGTTCCACCAGTTGCGCGCCGTAGCCGTAGACCGCGTAGGGCGCACCTTGCCCATCAGCATCCAAAGCGGTGGTCGGCGGATCGTAGCACGCCTCATGCGACAGAGCGTAGCCGTGGGGATCCGGGGGAAGCTGCGCAAGAGTGATGCGGGTCGTTGCATCCCCGTCACGCACCACGATTTCGGCGCCTTCCAGCGACAGTTCAGCCGTCGCCCCTGCCCCTGCCCGGCGCAAGATTTCGGCGCGCAGGGCCTCGCCCGCCGCCTTGGCCGCGCGGCCCGTGACAAAGGTCTGGCGGCTGGCGCTGGTTTTGCCGGCATCCGGGGTCAATGCGGTATCCGGCCCGATCAGGCGGAATGCGGTCAGCGGCAGGCCAAGGGCCTCGGACGCGATCTGGGCGATGACCGTGTTCGACCCTTGGCCAAGGTCCGTGGCACCCTGATGCAGGATCACCTCACCCGCATGAGACAGCCCGATGCGGATGGTTGACGGATTTGGCAAAGCCGTGTTGCCGCAGCCATACCAGCACGACGCAACGCCGACCCCACGCCCCGGCTTGCCCCTTGCATCCGCCAGCGCGCGGGTCCAGTGCGGGCGCAGCGCTTCTAGACAATCGCGGATACCGACCGCGCGCAAGACCTGGCCCGTGGCCGAGGCATTGCCATCACTCAGCGCGTTCAGGATGCGGAACTCCAACCGGTCGATACCCGCCTTGTCGGCCAGCCGGTCGTACAACACCTCTTGCCACAGCGCAGCCTGCGGCACGCCAAAGCCGCGAAACGCCCCCGCGACCGGCCCGTGGGTGTGGATCGCGCGAGCATGGGCGGCGATGTGGGGGGTCAGGTAGGGGCCGGACACATGCACCGGCACCCGGTTCGCCACCGTGGGGCCCCAACTGGAATATGCGCCGGTGTCAAAACGACCCTCGAACTCCATCCCTGTGATCCGGCCGGTGGCATCGCAACCGATCCGGCCGCGCATTTCCGCCGGGTGGCGTTTGGTGGTCGAGATCATGCTTTCGTGGCGGGAATAGATCATCCGGCAGGGCCGCCCGGTTTTCAGCGTCACAAGACCGATCAAAGGTTGCACCGAGAGGTCAAGCTTGGAGCCGAACCCTCCGCCGACCGCCGAGGGGATGATCCCCACCCGGTCAACCGGCAGACCCAGGATCGCCGCCGTATCGTCGCGGTCCATGCCGGGGGCTTGGGTGCAGGCGCGGATGACGAGGGTTGCGCCCTCCATCCAGGCTGAACCGGCTTCGGGTTCGATATAGGCGTGTTCGACAAAGCCGGTGGTCATCTCCCCTGAAACGACGTGGGCGCTGGTGGCCAGTGCGGCGGCGGCATCGCCTTTGCGGACGCGACCTTGGATCAGAAGATTGCCGGGGCGGTCGGCGTGAAGGGGGGGGCCGGTTTCAGCCTCCTCGGGCGTGGTCAGGGCGGCAAGCGGGGTCCAGGTGATCGGAAAACCTGTCAGGTCGGGGTATGCCCCCGCCTCAAAAGCCACCAGCGCCACGCATTCGCCCCGGAACCGGGCCGGAGTTGCTGCGATAGCTGGTTGATCGGCAAAGCCGGGGATCACCGAATAGGCGTTGCGGCCGGGAATGTCGGCGGCGGTGAAAACGGCGGCGACACCGGGGCGGGCGCGAAAGCCGGACAGGTCACCGATCTGGAAACCGGCATGGGCATGTGGCGAGCGGACCGCCTTGACCACCAGCGCACCCGGAGACCACTCATCGGCCCCAAAACTGTCGCCAGCGACCTTGGCCGCCCCGTCGATGCGGGGGATGGCGGCCCCGACGCTGCCCGTGACCTCAGAGGCCAGGGTCCCGGCCCCAGCCGCCAGCACCGCCGCGATGATGCTGCGATAGCCGGTGCAACGGCACAAAACGCCGCCAAGCGCCGTTTCCACGTCTGCAAGTGAAGGGGTGGCGACGCGCGTCAAAAGCTCGGCTGCGGTCATCAGCATGCCGGGGGTGCAGATGCCGCATTGCGCCGCTGCGTGCGCGTGAAAGGCGGCGCGCAGGCGGGTGAGTTCGGGGGTCTCACCCTCGACCGTGGTGACGGCGCGACCTTCGACGCGCGCCACGGGCGTCAGACAGGCACAAACCACCGCCCCGTCCAGAAGCACCGTGCAAGCCCCGCAATCGCCCGCGTCACAACCAACCTTGGTTCCGGTCTTGCCCAGCCGTTCGCGCAAGGCCTCGGACAAGCGTTCGGTCGGCGGGGCGTCGACGGTCGCGGGCTGGCCGTTGAGGGTAAAAGCGATCATGCCAGCGCCGCAGCAACCGCATGGCGGACCAGTTCGACCGCGGCCTGACGCCGATAGTCTGCCGTCGCCCGCACGTCGTCGATGGGGGCAAGGGCTGCGTGGACATCCACCGCGCGCACCCGGTCCATCGCTTCGGCAACAGGGGCACCGGTCAGCGCGGCTTCGACCAAGGCCAAGCGCGCCGCGACGGGTGAGCAAGACCCGACCGCAATCGCGGCACTCACGATGCGCCCGGAGTCCACCTCCAGCCGCGCCGCAACCATGGCAATCGAGATCACCAGATGGGCCCGCGCGCCAAGTTTGACAAAGGCCGACCGGCCGCGCAGGGATGCATTTGGGATAATCACAGCGGACACTATTTCACCGGGCTGCAGCGCGGTCTGCCTTGGCCCCAGCAAAAACGCGTCAAGGTCCAGTCGCCGCATCCCCTGATCCGAACAAAGTTCGATCACCGCGTCCAGAACCACAAGCGCCGGAACCCCGTCGGCTGCGGGGGAGGCATTGCACAGGTTGCCACCGATGGTCCCGGCGTTCTGGACCTGACGCCCTCCGACCAGAAGCGATGCCTGCTGCAGGGCACGGCAGGCCGGGGGCAAATCGGCGGCGGCAAGATCAGCCCAAGTCGTCGCCGCGCCGATCCGCAGATCGTCATCGACCGTGATCCCCGACAGCCCGGCAACTGCCGTCAAATCCAGCACGCGCCCGGCCAATCGGGTCCCGGCATTGGGGTAAAGGTCGGTGCCACCGCCCAACACCTTCCAGCCGCCGCCTGCCAGCAATGACAGCGCCTGATCAAGTGTCTGGGGGCGGGCGTAGTCGGTCAAGCTGATCCTCGAATTCGTTTGTACAGCAACAAGAGTGCGGTCCATGCCCCGGTCCTGTCAACTCTCTTGCGCGGCCCCCTTTCCGCGCGTATCGCAAAGCGATGACCGACGCCAAAAGCTACCGCCTTGATGGCCAGATCGGCTTTGTCCTGCGCCGCGTGACGCAGCGGCATCTGGTGCTGTTTGCCGCCCATATCCCCGAAGTGACCACCACCCAGTTTGCCGTGTTGGCCCGATTGGCGGAAACCGGTGCCATGTCGCAAAACAAACTTGGGCGGGCGGTCGCGATGGATGCGGCCACCATCAAGGGCGTGGTCGACCGGCTGACCCGGCTGGGTCTGGTCGCCACCGCCGCCGACCCGGAGGACCGCCGCCGCCTGACCGTGACCCTGACCGACACCGGGGCGGCGCTTTTTGTCGAAAGGGCCGCGACCGCGCTGGAGGTATCGGCCGCGACGACATCGCCGCTAAGCGCCGACGAGGCCCGCCAGCTTATGGCCCTGTTGCAGCGTCTAACCTGAAGGCGTGCCGCGAGCGAAAGGCGGCCACCTCGGCCCCGGTCGGGGCCTGACCGGAAAAGGTCAGCACATAGGCCGGGATGCGACCCAACCGCACCGCAAAGCTTTCATCCGAGCGAACCGCAATATAGCCTACTTGCGTCAGATACAGCGTCCACGCCCGGGTCTCGGCCTCGGTCGCGTCATAGCCGAAGCGGCGGAAAAGATCGGTGATCGCCGCCGCTCTTGCAGTATCGGCTTCGGCCATCGCTGCGGCCACATCGGGAGCGGTCAGTGACCAGGTCCGCATCGCAAATTCCAGCCGACTGTCGAACAGTGTCTGATCGACCCAGCAGTCGATCAGGTTCAGCATCGCCTCGGCAATGGTGGCGGCCGGGGCCTCGCAGCGCGCGACCAGATTGCCGGTGTTCTGCTGGCGCCAACGATCGACCAGTCCTGCCAGCAAGGCCTCACGATCCGCGAAGTGCCAGTAGAACGACGTGCGCGACAGGCCCAGCCTTTCGGCCAGCGGCATGACCTTGACCGCCTCGACCCCGGCGTCGACCAGCATGCCGTAAGCCGCATCCAGCCACACATCGGGCGTGCCACGCCAGCCACGGTCATTTCGGCCAATGTTCATCCCCTGACCTTAGGCCTTGAGGGCGTGCCGGGACAAGCCCGCAGAAACTCGACACATGTGTCAATTTTGAGCTTGAGCGCAAGACGGGCCGGTCCTAACCTTGTTGCAATCCTCATGAAGGTGCCGATCATGTCCACTGACCCCCTGTTGCAGCCCTACCAGCTGAAACACCTTACCCTTCGCAACCGGATCATGACGACCAGCCACGAGCCGGCCTATGGCGACGATGGCATGCCCAAGGACCGCTACCGGCTTTACCATCTGGAGCGGGCGAAGGCAGGCGTGGCGATGGTGATGACCGCAGGTTCGGCGTCCGTCAGCCGCGACAGCCCGCCGGTGTTTTCCAACCTGCTCGTCTGGAAGGACGAGGTGGTGCCCTGGATGCGTCGCCTGACCGACGACTGCCACGAGGCGGGTGCTGCGGTGATGATCCAGCTGTCCCACCTTGGCCGCCGCACGCGCTGGGACAAGGGCGACTGGCTGCCGGTGGTCGCACCGACCCAGGACCGTGAACCTGCGCACCGGGCTTTCCCGAAGCTGATGGAAGACTGGGATATTCCACGCGTCATCAAGGACTTTGCCGACGCAGCTGAGAGAATGCATCAAGCGGGCGTTGACGGGGTCGAGATCATGACCCACGGGCATTTGCTGGATCAGGTGATCTCGCCCCTGACCAACCACATGGACGGGCCTTACGGCGGTGCGACCATGGAAACCCGGATGCGGCTGACGCTGGAGATCATTGCGGCGGTGCGCGAACGGGTGGGCAAGCATTTCATCGTCGGGGTGCGCTATGCGCCGGATGAGGCCGAAAAGGGCGGCATCACCGAGGAAATGGGCATTGCGATGGGCCATGCCTTCAAGGCATCGGGTCAGGTTGACTATCTGAACATCAACCGGGGGCGCATTCACACCGATCCGGCGATGACCGACATGATCCCGGTGCAGGGCATGCGCGCCTCGCCGCATCTGGACCTGGCGGGGCGGTTGCGTGCCGAAGTTGGCTTGCCGACCTTCCACGCCGCGCGGATCGCTGACGTGGCGACAGCGCGATATGCGGTGTCCTCGGGGCAGTTGGACATGGTTGGCATGACCCGCGCGCACATGGCCGACCCCCATATCGTGCGCAAGATTATCGAAGGGCGCGAGGCGGACATACGTCCATGTGTTGGCGCAACCTATTGCCTTGACAGGATTTATCAGGGCGGCATGGCCCTGTGCATCCACAACCCCTCTACTGGGCGCGAGGAGACTCAGCCGCATCTGATTGCCAGGGCCGAGGCGCCGAAAAGGGTGGTTGTGGTTGGTGCGGGACCTGCGGGACTTGAGGCCGCGCGGGTCGCCGCCGAGCGCGGGCATCAGGTGGTGGTGTTCGAGGCGGCACCCGAAGCCGGAGGCCAGATCCTGTTGACTGCCCGCACCAAACGACGCCGCGAGATGATCGGGATCATCGACTGGCGGGTGGCGCAATGCACGCGTCTGGGGGTTGATCTTCGCTTTAACACATGGGCGGAAGCTGATGATATCCTTGTGGAACAGCCGGATGTGGTCATCATCGCAACGGGTGGTTTGCCGCAAAAGGACATCCTGCAATTTGGCAATGACTTGACTGTGTCGGCCTGGGACATTCTGTCAGGCGATGTGAAGCCGGGAACGAACGTGCTGCTGTTTGATGACGCGGGCGACCATACCGCCTTGCAGGCGGCGCAGGCGCTGGCCGAGGCAGGCTCGACCGTCGAGGTGATGACCCCCGACCGCAGCTTTGCCCCTGAAGTGATGGGGATGAACCTGGTGCCCTATATGCGGGCACTGCAGGATAAAAAGGTGACCTTTACAGTGACTTACCGCCTGTCCGGTGTAGCGCGCGATGGCAACCGGCTGAAGGCAATGATCGGGTCGGACTATCTGGACATGACGGTCGAGCGGCATTTCGATCAGGTGGTGGTAAACCACGGCACCCTGCCGAATGCCGACCTTTACCACGCACTGCGGCCCGCGTCGGCCAATAAGGGGGCGGTCGATTATGACGCTTTGATCGACGGGCGGGCACAGCCCGAAGCGGGACACGGGTTCCAGCTTTACCGGATCGGCGACGCGATCGAGGCGCGCAACACCCATGCCGCGATCTATGATGCGTTGAGACTGCTGCGGACCTGTTAGGGCTTCTTTCGGCAGTAAAGCTCCATCCGGTGGTGGATGATGTCATAACCAAGCTCGGCGGCGATTTCGCGCTGGAGCTGCTCGATCTTTTCTGACCGGAATTCGGTGATCAAGCCGGTGTCGAGGTCGACGATATGGTCGTGGTGGGGGGCGTCGGCGACCTCGAACCGTGCGCCGCCGTTCTCCAGGGCAAGGCGAAGGACCACGCCTTCGCGCTCCAACACTGACAGGGTGCGGTAGACGGTGGCCAGCGACAGGCTGTCGTCGAGGGTTCGGGCGCGGCGGTGCAGTTCCGCCGCGTCGGGGTGATCATCGGCCTGGGTCAATACCTTGAGCAGCGCCTCGCGCTGGCGGGTCACACGGACGCCGGTCGAACGAAGCGCCTGGGTGGCGCGCAGGGCGGGGTCGGGTTTCATCTGGGTATGGTAGACAGGGATGGCCCCGGGGTCAAATGGCCGCGTGCTTGTGGCTTGCCCTGGAGGGTTTCACACCCTCCGGACCTCCCGTGGGATATTTGGGCAGAGAGGAAGCGCAAATTTTAGGTAAAGTTTAACGGTCGGCCCTGTGTCGCTGGACAACTTTTCCCCGGGCAGAGCCTAAACAATCATAGGGCGGGACTGTGCCCGCCGTATGACTGTCTTTCGTTGTGGTTACAGGGCTCAGCTACACCCCGTCGTTCCGCCGCAGGAGTTGCACTTCAGGCAGGAGCCGTTCCTGACCATAGTGTAATTGCCGCATTCCGAGCACGAGTCCCCGGTGTAGCCCTGCAGTTTGGCCTTGGAGCGGGCGTCGGTCGTCGTTACCGCACCGATGGCGAAGCTGGAGGTGGTCTCGGAGAAGCCCGACATCCGCGCTTCTGACACCCGCGTTTCGGGCATCAGCATGTTCAGGGTCGCGACCGGGTCGGTGCCGTTGGCAAGGGCCGTGGCCCCCATGCCGCCTTGCAGGACGATCAGTTCCTGCGGCAGACGTTTGCGCAGGTAGCCGGTGGAGGAGATCTGCTTCAGCACCTCCAAGCCACGGGTCGCGGCGGCGTCGGTCACTTCGGAGATGTTGCGCTTGCCCTCTTCCTCACCCCGACCGAGATCGTCGAAGGACGCGCCTTTCGGGGCGACATGCGCAAGGTCGGTGCGGTCAAGGTAGCTGACGGCCAGTTCGCGGAAGATGTAGTCAAGGATCGAGGTCGCGTTCTTGATGCTGTCGTTGCCCTGCACCATGCCTGCCGGTTCAAAGCGGGTGAAGGTGAAGGCCTCGACGAATTCATCCAGCGGCACGCCGTATTGTAGGCCAACCGAGACCGCGATGGCAAAGTTGTTCATCATCGCGCGGAAGCCGGCACCTTCCTTGTGCATGTCGATGAAGATTTCGCCAAGCTGACCATCGGCGTATTCGCCGGTACGCAGATAGACCTTGTGGCCACCGACGATGGCTTTCTGGGTATAGCCCTTGCGACGCTCCGGCAGCTTTTCGCGATTGCTGCGGACTATTTCCTTGATGATCACCTTTTCGATGATCTTCTCGGCAATCACCGTGGCTTTCTCCATCAGCGAGCCGTTGGTCAGGATTTCTTCGGCTTCCTCGTCATCCTCGATCAGGGCGCTTGCCAGCGGCTGGCTGAGTTTCGAGCCGTCGCGGTACAGCGCATTGGCCTTGATGCCGAGGGAATGGCTAAGCTCATAGGCCGCCAGCGTTTCGGCGATGGTGGCGTTGTTCGGCATGTTGATCGTCTTGGAGATCGCACCCGAGATGAACGACTGGGCGGCGGCCATCATGTGGATGTGGCTGTTGACCGACAGATAACGCTTGCCAGTCTTGCCGCAGGGGTTGGCACAGTCGAAGACCGAGTAGTGCTCGGGCTTGAGGTGCGGGGAGTTCTCCAGCGTCATCGTGCCGCAGGCATGGTCATTGGCGGCGTCGATCTGGGATTTGGTAAAGCCAAGGTGGCGCAGAAGGTCGAAGGTCGGGTCGTTCAGTTTCTCTTCGGGGATGCCGAGGGTGCCCTTGCAGAAATCGACGCCAAGAGTCCACTGGTTGAAGACGAACTTGATGTCGAAGGCGGACGGCAGGGCGGCCTCGATCTTCTCGATCTCGCGCGCCCCGAAGCCGTGGCCGATCAGCGAGGTGTGGTTGATCGCCGGGGCCTGACCAAGCGAGGCGTGGCCGACGGCATGGGCGACGATCTCGGACGATTGGGCGGTGGAGTAGCCAAGCGTTTCAAGCGCCGCCGGGACCGACTGGTTGATGATCTTGAAGTAACCGCCGCCCGCCAGTTTCTTGAACTTGACGAGGGCGAAGTCAGGCTCGATGCCGGTGGTGTCGCAGTCCATCACCAGGCCGATGGTGCCGGTGGGGGCGATGACGGTGGTTTGCGCGTTGCGGAAACCGTGGGCTTCGCCCAGGCGCAGCGCCTCGTCCCAGGCGGATTTCGCAAGCGCGACAAGGGCTTGGTCGGGGACGTTCGCGTGGTCAAGGGCGACGGCGGGGACGTTCAGGTCTTCATAGACGCCGGTCGAATGGGCAGCAGCGCGGTGGTTGCGGATGACGCGGAGCATATGCTCGCGGTTCCGGGCATAGCCGGAGAAGGGGCCGAGTTCCTTGGCCATTTCGGCGCTGGTCGCGTAGGAAACCCCCGTCATGATCGCTGTGAGGGCACCGCAAAGCGCGCGGCCTTCGTCGCTGTCATAGCCAAGGCCCATGTTCATCAAAAGGCCGCCGATGTTGGCGTAGCCAAGGCCAAGCGTGCGGAAGTCATAGGAAAGCTGGGCGATTTCCTTGGACGGGAACTGCGCCATCATCACCGAGATTTCCAGCGTGATGGTCCAGAGGCGCGAGGCGTGGACGTAAGCCTCGGCGTCGAACTTGCCGTTCTTGTGGAAGGTCAAGAGGTTCATCGACGCTAGGTTGCAGGCGGTATCGTCAAGGAACATGTATTCCGAGCAGGGGTTTGACCCCCGGATCGCGCCGTCTTCGGGGCAGGTGTGCCAGGCGTTTACGGTGTCGTGGAACTGGATGCCGGGGTCGGCACAGGCCCAGGCGGCGTGGCCGATCTGGTCCCAAAGCTCCCGCGCGCTGACGGTCTTGGCGACCTTGCCGTCGGTGCGGCGGATCAGCTCCCAGGGTTTGTCTTCCTTGACGGCCTTGAGGTAAGCGTCGGTGACACGGACCGAGTTGTTGGAGTTCTGGCCCGAGACAGAGATGTAGGCCTCGGAATCCCAGTCGGTGTCGTAGGTCGGGAATTCGATCGAGGTGAAGCCCTGACGCGCATATTGCAGGATGCGGTTGGTGTAGGTGTCGGGGATCATGGCCTTCTTGGCGGCTTTGATCGCGGCCTTCAGCGCGGGGTTGGCGGCGGGATCGGTGGCACCTGCCATCGAGCCGTCAAACCCTTTGATCGCGGCGAAGATGTCGTTCAGGCGGGCGGAATGCAGCTTGGAGCCGGCGACAAGGCTGGCGACCTTCTGTTCCTCGATCACCTTCCAGTTGACGAAGGCCTCAACATCCGGGTGATCCATGTCGATGATCACCATCTTGGCCGCGCGGCGGGTGGTGCCGCCGGATTTGATGGCGCCAGCCGCGCGGTCGCCAATTTTCAGGAAGCCCATCAGGCCGGAGGATTTGCCGCCGCCCGACAGTTTCTCGCCCTCACCGCGCAGCGAGGAAAAGTTGGTGCCGGTGCCGGAGCCGTATTTGAAGAGACGCGCCTCGCGGACCCAGAGGTCCATGATGCCGCCGTCGCCGACCAGATCATCCTTGACCGACTGGATAAAGCAGGCGTGGGGTTGCGGGTGCTCGTAGGCGGAAGCCGACTTGGTCAGCTTGCCCGTGGCGTGGTCGACGTAGAAGTGGCCCTGCGACGGGCCGTCGATGCCGTAGGCCCAATGCAGGCCGGTATTGAACCACTGGGGCGAGTTCGGGGCTGCCATCTGGCGGGCCAGCATGAAGCGCATCTCATCATAGTAGGCGGAGGCGTCGGCTTCGGTGGTGAAGTAGCCGCCCTTCCAGCCCCAATAGGCCCATGCACCGGCGAGCCGGTCAAAGACCTGCTTGGCGCTGGTTTCGCCCACGATGCGCAGGCCTTCAGGCAATTGCGCGAGGGCTTCTTCATCGGGAACGGAACGCCACAGGAATTCGGGAACGCCCTTTTCCTTGACCTTCTTCAGAACCGCCGGAACCCCCGCCTTGCGGAAATACTTTTGCGCCAGAACGTCAGAGGCGACCTGACTCCAGCCGTCCGGCACTTCGACCGCTTCGTTGCGGAACACGACGGTGCCGTCGGGATTGCGGATTTCCGAAACGGTAATAGAAAATGCCATCGCGCCATAGGCGCCGGTGACTTCGCTGGTAAATGCGCGCTCGATCTTCATGCCCCTGGTCCTTGTTCTTGCGGCCACACCGGCCGATGAAATTACAAGAGTGGGAGCCCGCCTTGTTCCTGTCGCGGCGATCCAGGAACTGCCCATCCATCCTGCCGCTGAGCGCTGGCAAGAGGGTCGCATCCGTTTGGGATGCCCTTTGATGTGGGTCGTCTTGCCTGTCCGCCGCGGCACAAGATTTAGTGGTGTCCCCCGCCGCTTCATCAAAGTGTCGTAATCGGGGTCGCCGATCAACGACAATATTTCGCTTCTGTGCGAATTTTTGGCTTGACGATTGTCGGGACAAGTTGCGCGGATCTCCAGACTTCTGCGCGGAGGTTGTGGGAAGATCTGGGGATGATCTTCGCGCAGTATGTGAAGAGCGCCGGATTTCCCTGCATTGCAGACAGCTTGGCGGCAAGTCTGCGCAAGGCGTGGAAAGTTCGTCCACGGGCGCTCAAAGGGTGGGGGCGATTCCCTGCCCGGCCCCGTCGCTGCCGCCGGGTCAGGCGGCAGGCTTCACTGGCCGGTTGATCAAGACGATTCCCGCCGCCACAAATCCCGCCGCACCCAGAATCGACCAGGTAAGAGATTCGCCGAAGACCAGCGCGCCCAGCCCCAGCGACAGGACTGGCGTCAGGAAGGAAAACGACGCAACGGTAGACGAGGGATAGACCGACATCAGCCACAGCCACGAGATAAAGCCACCCGCCACCACGACCGAGGCCTGAAACACCAGCAAGACGATGTGGATGGGCTGCAGATCGCGGATCAGGGGGCCGAAGAACGGGGCGGCCAGCACCAGAAGCGGACCTGACACGAGGACCATCCAGAAGAGCTGCATCTCGGGCCCTTCGGCCCGCATCACCGGGCGGCGGGCGACAAAGGCGGTCAAGGCCCAGCCCCAGGCGGCACCTAGGGCACAAAGATCGCCCGCAAGGCTGGCCTCACCCGTGGCGGGGCGGGATAAAAGCGCCCAGGCGCAACCGGAAAAGGCCAGCACCAGGCCAGCTGCTTTGACCTTTGATACCCGCTCATTCAGCCCGAAATGGGCCAGAATCGCGAACCAGACCGGCATCGAATACATGATGACCGAGGCGCGGCCGACCGTGGTCAGGTCGATGGCAAGGAAAAGAAACAGGAATTCGGCGGCGAAAAGGGTGCCAATCAGCAAGCCCTGCCCCAGTGTGGCGCGATGCAGGCGGGGCGGTCGGCCCTGAAAGACCAGCCAGCCCCAGACGAAAAAGATCGCCAGCACAGATCGCAGACCGGCGTAGAACACAGGCTGCAACCCGGCGCTGCCCAGCTTGACCGTGATCTGGTTGACTGCCAGCAGCAGCGTCACCCCCAGCAGAACGCTGCCCCCGAAAGCATCAAGCTGGTCCTTGCGCTGCATTGGTCTTCTCCTGCGTCTGCTCACGCCACCAAGGCACGGCTTGGGGCCGGGGGCAAGCCGTCCTGTCCCGGCTTTCCATTCCCGGCCCTGCCCCTTACAACAGCGCATGACCCCCAATCCTCCCCGCAGCGAGAACCTGACCGGCATCCTGATGATGCTGGCCGCGATGGCCTTTTTCGCGGTCGAGGACCTGTTTCTGAAATGGGCGGCATCGGACCTGCCGATCGGTCAGATCGTGCTGATCTCGGGGGCATTGGGTGCACCGGTCTTTGTGGTCATGGCCTGGGCACGCGGGTATGGCGTCTTCATGAAGGACGCGCTGCATCCGGCTGTTCTGACACGAAATTGTGGCGAGATGATCGGCACGGCCAGCTTCATGGCGGCGCTGGCCATGGTGCCGCTTGGCACGGTGGCTGCGGTCTTGCAGGCGATGCCGCTGGCGGTGACCATGGGCGCAGCGCTGATCTTTGGCGAGCGTGTCGGCTGGCGGCGCTGGACGGCGATCGGGGTCGGATTTGCCGGGGTCCTGCTGGTGATCCAGCCGGGAAGCGCTGCGTTCCGCCCTGAGGCGCTTCTGGTGCTGGTCACCGTGGTTGGCATGTCGGTGCGTGACCTGGCGGCGCGGGCGATTCCGGCGCGGATCATCACGCCGCAGGTTTCAGCCTGGGGGCTGATGGCGGTCGCGGTGCTGGGAGCCGGGATGATGGCCAACAGCGGTGAGGCGCGGATGGTCACCGGGTCCGAGGCCCTGATCCTGACCGGGGCAGTCCTGTTCGGCACCGCTGGCTACTGGGCGGTGACGACGGCCACCCGCACCGGCGAAGTCGCGGTTGTGGCACCGTTCCGTTACAGTCGTCTGGTCTTCTCGATGGGGCTTGGGGTCGTTTTCCTGGCCGAGCGTCCGAATGGCCTGACCCTGGCGGGTGCAGCCCTGATCGTCGCTTCGGGGCTATACGCCTTCGCGCGGGAACGGGCACGCAAACGCGCTTCCCAAGCGGGGTAAGCCGGGGTAAAGCGACGCCTGAGAGCATCATTCGGCCAAAGGGAGCCCCCCATGAGCACGATCATCGACATTCACGCCCGCGAAATCCTGGACAGCCGGGGCAACCCGACGGTCGAAGTTGACGTCTATCTGGAAAGCGGCGCGATGGGCCGCGCGGCGGTGCCTTCGGGCGCGTCTACCGGCGCCCACGAGGCCAATGAAAAGCGCGACGGCGACGCGGCGCGCTACAAGGGCAAGGGCGTGCTGGAGGCGGTCGCCGCCGTCAACGGTGAGATTGCCGAGGAAATCGTCGGCTTTGACGCGACCGAACAGGTCGGCATCGACCGCACCATGATCGAGATGGACGGCACGCCGAACAAGTCGCGGCTTGGGGCGAATGCGATCCTTGGCGTGTCGCTGGCGGTGGCCAAGGCGGCAGCGGAATTCAGCGGCCAGCCCTTGTATCGCTATGTCGGCGGCACCTCTGCCCGGATCCTGCCGGTGCCGATGATGAACATCATCAACGGCGGCGAGCATGCCGACAACCCGATCGACATTCAGGAATTCATGATCATGCCGGTCGGCGCGGAGAATATCCGCGAAGCCATTCGCATGGGGTCGGAAGTGTTCCACACCCTGAAAAAGGAACTGCAAAACGCAGGCCACAACACCGGGATCGGCGACGAGGGCGGCTTTGCGCCGAACTTGAGCAGCGCCCGTGATGCACTTGATTTCATTCTGAAATCCATCGAAAAGGCAGGCTACCGTCCGGGTGAGGATATCTATCTGGCGCTGGATTGTGCGGCGACCGAATACTTCAAGGGCGGCAAGTACGAGATGAAGGGCGAAGGCAAATCGCTGAGCATCGAGGAGAACGTCGATTTCCTCGCGGGCCTTGCGGCGGACTATCCGATCATCAGCATCGAGGACGGCTGTTCGGAAGATGACTGGGCAGGCTGGAAGCTGCTGACCGACAAGCTGGGATCGAAGATCCAGTTGGTCGGCGACGATCTGTTCGTCACCAACCCGCGCCGTCTGGCCGAAGGCATCAAGGCCGGTTGCGCCAATTCGATGCTGGTCAAGGTCAACCAGATCGGCACCCTGACCGAGACGCTGCAGGCGGTCGAGATGGCGCACCGCGCAGGCTTTACCAACGTGATGAGCCACCGGTCGGGCGAGACGGAAGATGCCACGATTGCCGACCTTGCCGTGGCCACCAACTGCGGCCAGATCAAGACCGGATCGCTGTCACGGTCGGACCGGTTGGCGAAATACAACCAGCTGATCCGCATCGAAGAAATGCTGGGCGAGACGGCGGAATATGCCGGTCGCACGGTGCTGAAGGTCTGAAATCTGGAGCCGGAGTTTTCAAAAACTCCGGACCGATTTTTTTGAAGAAATCGACGTTTTTGAAGAAATCGACGGGTGTCCTGACCGGGGCGCCCGTTTTTCTATTGAAAGCGCTCGGGCCGGAAATCGGCCAGCAGCGGGCTTGGCGGGCCGCCGGTGATCTCGTCCGCCAGAAGTTCCGCCACCACCGGCGCAAGGGTCGCGCCGGAGTGCATCACCGCGATCCAGAGACCGTCAAGCGGCCCCTGCCCCGCGACCGGCAACCCGTCACCCGGCACCGGGCGCATGGCCATGGCCTGATGGGCAAAGTGGATGTCATGACCGGGAAACAGCGCGCGCAGGCGTTGCAAGGTGGCGTTGACCACCACGGGGAATGACCCCAGTGCCTCGGCGCTGTCGGACTGGTGACCGGCTGAGGCGGGGGCGTGCAGATGACCTTCGGCGTCCTGCCGCACCTCCTGATCCGGGGTGGCAAGGATCACCGGACAAATCGGTGGCAAAGGGTTGGTGGCAATCATCAGGCCGGGGCGTTTCAGCATTGGCAGGCGGTAGCCGAACGGCTGCAACAGCGCAGGGGTGGCGGTGCCGGTGGCCAGGATCACCCGGTCGGCGTCTATTGGCCCAATGTCGGTGACAGCCCCGGTTGCTCGGCCGTTGGCATGTGTCACGGCCTGAACGGTGGCGCGGAGGACCTTCGCGCCGGACGCGGTGATCAGGGCGCGGGCAAGGATGGCGGGGTCAGCCACGCCTTCGCCCGGAAAGAACAGCGCGGTGTCGGGAACCGGACCGAGGGCCGGAATCTTGTCAGCAATCTGCGCGCGGGTCAGGCGCTGGACCGGGTAGTCAAGGGCAGTCAGGTCGCTGGCGGTCTCGTCCTGCGCGTCGCCGGTCGCCTCATACCACAGGCAGCCTTGCCAGGTGGTCGGCAGTCCGGAAAGCTGCGCCTGTAGGCGGCGATGGGCGGCAAGACCAGCGTGGCGCAGGTGGTAATGCGGGTGCGACAGGAAGTAGGAGGCGTTCAGCCAGCCAAACGAAGCGGTCGAGGCGAGGCCGCCGATCGCATGGGTGGATACGATAGTCACGTCGTCCCCCCGGCGGGAAAACTGGTATGCAAGCGCCGCGCCGGTGATGCCTGCGCCGATGATCAGGGTATGTGTCATGGGGCGAAGGCTGGCACGGGGCGGGCGGCTTGGCAACGGGGCTTGCCAGAAGGCGCGGCTTGTTTCGATAGAACGCCCATACGACTGTCAGTGGTGTCCTTTGGAGGTCCCATTTTGCGTATTCTGACGGCTTTAATTCTATCCTTCTCCCTGGTCGCACCCCAGTCCGCCCGCGCCTTGGAATGTGTCGAGTATATCTTCGACTATGAGTTACGGGACGCCTACTGGGAACATCAGTTGTCCGACAAAGAGTACCTTTTGGTCTACGGCGCGTTGCGAGACCTTGAATTTACCGAAAAGCTCGAGCCGGAGTCATCTGAGAGCTTTGACCTGCCTGTCGAAATCTGGACGGCAAAATTCGAAGGGAATAAGGCTTCCCCAAGGGCTTTTGACCAACCATTTGTAGCGAATGTGACTATTAGCATCACGGATGGCACCAATGTCGCGGGTGGAGGAAGCGCTGCAAATGCAGTGGGGTATCTGCAAGACCGCAACGGGTTGCTTTGGCTGGAAGTGACCGACGACGGTTACCATGCGTTTTCCGGGCTTTGCGGGTCCTCTTTGGACGAAGATCCCAGCCATGTGAAACCCGCGCTGCGATGTTTGCGCGGAGGCTATTGTCCAAAACGCGGCTAACGGGCTTCCGGTCAAGGGCTGGTCGGGCTAGGCCTGTGCTATGTTGATCCTTCTGAACAAACCCTATGACGTGCTCTGCCAGTTTTCCCGCGAAGGGGAGCGGGCGGTGCTGGCGGATTTTGTGCCGGTCAAGGGGGTCTATCCGGCGGGGCGGCTGGACCGGGATTCGGAGGGGCTGGTGGTGTTGACCGATGATGGCAAACTGCAGGCGCGGATTGCGGACCCCCGGTTCAAGCTGGAGAAGACCTATTTCGCGCAGGTCGAGGGGATGGTGTCGGAGGAGGCTTTGGAGCGGTTGCGCGTCGGGGTGGTCCTGAACGACGGCCCCACGCTGCGCGCCGGGGCAAGGGCTGTGCCAGAATCGGACTGGCTTTGGCCGCGCACCCCACCGATCCGGGTGCGGAAGTCGGTGCCGGATGGGTGGATCGAGATCACCTTGCGCGAGGGGCGCAACCGGCAGGTGCGGCGGATGTGCGCGGCGGTGGGCCTGCCCTGTCTGCGGTTGATCCGCTGGCGGGTGGGGGACTGGACATTGGACGGGTTGGCTCCCGGGGCGTGGAGGGAAGCGTGAGCGCGGAAGAGATCATTCGCAGGCTGGAACTGCTGCCGCATCCCGAGGGCGGGTGGTATCGGCAGACCTGGGAGGGGCCTTTGGTGAACGGCCGGGCCAGCGGGACGGCAATCCTGTTCCTGCTGCGCGCGGACGAGCGGAGCCATTGGCACCGGGTTGATGCGGATGAGATCTGGCTGTGGCATGCAGGTGCGCCCTTGGTGTTGTCTTTGGGTGTGGACGCGGCCAAGGAGGTCACCTTGGGGCCGGATGTGCTGGGCGGTCAGGCGGTGCAGGTGGTGGTGCCTGCGGGCTGGTGGCAGGCGGCGCGGTCGACGGGGGACTGGACGCTGGTCTCCTGCACCGTGTCTCCGGGGTTCAGGTTCGAGGGATTCGAACTGGCCCCGCCGGGGTGGGAATTGACAAAGGCATGACAGATCATCGCGCCTTCATGGCGGATGTGCCCGCCGCGCTGCGCGACCGGATGACGGCCTTGTCCAATGGTCCGGGGCTGCGGCATCTGGGCTTGCATCTGGGGCTGATCCTGCTGGTGAGCGGGTTGATTGCTGTGAAAGTGCCGGGCTGGTGGGGCCTGCTGCCGGTCCAAGGTCTGCTGGTCACCTTTCTGTTCACGCTGGAACATGAGGCGACGCACCGCACTCCGTTTCGGTCGGTTTGGCTCAACGACTGGGCCGGGCGTCTGGCGGGCTTTCTGCTGATCCTGCCGTTCGAATGGTTCCGTTATTTTCATCTTGCCCATCATCGCTGGACCAATATCGAGGGCAAAGACCCGGAGTTGCTGGGCGAGAAGCCGCGGACCTGGCAGGCCTGGGTCTGGCATGTGTCGGGGCTTCCCTATTGGGGATCGGAACTGCGGCTGATGGCGGCGCTGGTGCGTGGGCGGGCAGATGGGGACTATCTGCCGACGGGTGCGAAAGGCCGCATCATCCGCGAGGCGCGGATCATGGCGGTGGGGTATCTTGGCGTCGCAGTGTCGCTGATCTGGTCGCCGCTGGCCTTGTGGCTTTGGCTGGTGCCGATGCTTCTGGGTCAGCCGTTCCTGCGGCTGTATCTTCTGGCCGAGCATGGCGACTGCCCGCGCGTGGCCAACATGTTTGCCAACACCCGGACCACTTTCACCAATCGGGTCGTGCGGGCTTTGACCTGGAACATGCCCTATCACGTCGAGCATCACGTTTGGCCTGCCGTCCCGTTTCACCGCCTGCCCGAGGTACACAGACTGATGCGCGACCGGTTGGAGGTGACGGCGGAGAGCTATGCGGCCTTTACGGCGGACTATCTGCGGCGGCGACTTTAGGTCCTGTACCGGCGGTGGCGAAGATGAGTATTTGTGAAAAGAGCAAATCACCGGGCGCGCGATTGTGTGGGGCACAAGATTGGCGTGGTTGCGGGCGGGCGGGACAGTTAGGGAGAGGACATGTCAGATGCATCCCCCAAAGCCACAAATGAAGACAGCCTTTCGGGGTTTCTGTTTGCCTTGACCGCCTATCTTTTGTGGGGGTTCCTGCCGCTTTACATGAAGGCGCTGGCCCACATTCCGCCGGCAGAGGTGATCGCACATCGGGTGATCTGGTCGGTGCCGGTCGCCCTTGGGGTGCTGTTGGTCCTGCGCCGCACCAGCGAGTTGAAAGCCGCAATCCGCACGCCGCGCATGCTGGGAATGGCGGCGCTGACGGCGGCGCTGATCTCGGTCAACTGGGGGATATATGTCTGGGCCATCGGGTCGGGGCATGCGTTGGATGCGGCGCTGGGCTATTACATCAACCCCTTATTTTCGATCTTTCTGGCGGCGGTCCTGCTGGGTGAGCGGATGGCGCGGTTGCAAATGGCGGCCATTGCGCTTGCGGTCATTGCGGTTGGCATCCTGACCTGGGATGCCGGACGGTTGCCCGTGGTTGCTCTGTCGCTGACGCTGAGTTGGGGGTGCTATGCGTTTTTCAAGAAATGGCTGCCGATCGGCCCGAACCAGGGATTTGCGCTGGAGGTTCTGATCCTGTTGCCGTTCGCGCTGGGCTACATGATCTGGCTTTGGGGCGCGGATCAGGGGCATTTCCAGATGGGCGTGGTCCGCGATGACCTGCTGCTGATCGGCTGCGGGCTGGTCACGGCGGGGCCCTTGATGATCTATGCCAACGGAGCCAAGCGGCTGACCTTGTCGACCATCGCGATCATGCAATACATCGCGCCGACGATGATCTTCCTGACCGCCGTCTTCATCTTTGACGAGCCGTTCAGCCGGGTTAAACTGCTGGCTTTCGCGCTGATCTGGGTGGCCCTGGTGATCTATTCGCTGCCGGTTCTGGCAGCGCGGGTCAAAGGTCGGGCCGGCTGATCTGACCGCCACCGACCAACGTTGGCGCCCCGGTTGTATCGGGGCCAGAGGTCGCCATTTTTCGCAACACACGGACGGCAAGGTAGGCGAAAGCCTGCGCCTCAAGCATGTCGCCGTCCAATCCCACGCTTTCCACCGGGTCGATCTGAACCGGAATGCGGCGGCGAAGCTCGGCCATCAGGGTATGGTTGTGGCGCCCGCCCCCGGTCACCAGAATGCGGGTCACCGGGGCCGGAAAGTGCAGTTGTGCGGCGGCAACCGAGGCGGCGGCAAGGGCGGTCAAGGTCGCGGCGGCATCGGCATCGGGAAGGGCGTCGATGGGGCCAAGCAGGCTGTGAAAGTCGTTTCGGTCTAGTGACTTGGGTGGTAGATGGCTGAACCAGGGGTCGGTCAGGACCTGGGCGACGAAGCTTTCGTCCACCCTGCCGGTCGCGGCCAGCGCGCCGCCTGCGTCATGGGCAAGGCCAAGACGGTACTGCATCAGGTCGTTCAGCGGCGCATTGGCAGGGCCGGTGTCCAAGGCCATCAGCGCGCCGGGAACCTCGGGGCCGGAAGCCACTGGATCAATCCAGGTCAGATTGCCGACGCCGCCAAGGTTGAGGAACGCCAGAGGTTCGACCGCGCCGACATGGCGGGCGAGCGCAAAGTGGTAGAATGGGACCAGCGGCGCGCCCTGCCCGCCCAAGGTCACGTCCGAGGTGCGGAAATCCCAGACTGTCGGCAGACCCAAGGCCTGCGCCAGAAAAGCACCGTTGCCGCATTGATGTGTCCCCCGCCCCGCCGGATCATGCGCCAGAGTCTGGCCGTGAAAGCCCAGCACCTCGGCCCCGGTAAAGCGCGACAACAGTTCAGCATGGGCATTTTCGACCACTTCGGCGGCGGCAGCAACGCCCGCGTCCCCGGGCCACCGGCCAAGGGCCGCGCGCAGGGTTTGCTGTTCGCCGGGGCTGTAGGGGCGAAACGCTGACGGCCCAAAGCCGGAAATGGTGATGCCGTCGGTCCGGATCATCGCCGCATCGACACCGTCCAGCGACGTGCCGGACATGGTGCCAAGCACCCAGAGGGGGCCGTCCTTACGCATCTTCCCTTGGTCGCCTTGCAAAGCTATACCCCCCGCATCCTAGACCGAGGCCGCCATGAACTACCATCCGAAATCAGACTTCATTCGCGTTATGATGACGCGGGGCTTTCTGGCCGATTGCACCGACTATCAGGCGCTGGACGAGGCCTTCGTCAAGGGCGTGGTTCCGGGATATATCGGGTTCGATGCTACGGCGACGTCGCTGCATGTTGGATCACTGATCCAGATCATGATGCTGCGCTGGCTGCAGAAATGTGGTGGCAAGCCGATCGTGCTGATGGGCGGGGGCACGACCAAGATCGGCGATCCGTCGTTTCGGGCGGAAGAACGGCCGTTGCTGACGGACGCGCAGATCAACAGCAACATCGACGGGATCAAGCGGGCGTTTGCGCCCTTTGTCCGGTTTGGCGATGGGGCCACGGACGCGGTGATGGTGAACAATGCCGAATGGCTGGACGCGCTGAACTACATCGGATTTCTGCGCGACATCGGGCGGCATTTTTCGGTCAACCGGATGCTGTCGTTTGAAAGTGTCAAGTCCCGGCTGGACCGCGAACAGTCGCTGTCTTTCCTTGAATTCAACTACATGATCCTGCAAGCCTACGATTTCCTTGAACTGAACCGCCGCTATGGCTGCCTTTTGCAGATGGGCGGGTCGGATCAGTGGGGCAATATCGTCAACGGGGTTGACCTGACGCGCCGGGTGATCGGGGGCGAAGTGTTCGGGCTGACCTCGCCCCTTTTGACCACTAGTGACGGCAAGAAGATGGGCAAAAGCCAGTCGGGTGCGGTCTGGCTGAATGGCGATCTCTTCAGCGCGTACGAGTTCTGGCAGTTCTGGCGCAACACCACCGATGCCGATGTGGGCCGGTTTCTAAAGCTTTACACCGAGCTTCCGGTCGAGGAATGCGACCGGCTGGGGGCATTGGGCGGGTCCGAGATCAACAGCGCCAAAGTCGTGCTGGCCAATGCGGTCACCACTCTGTTGCATGGGGCCGAAGCGGCGGCAGCGGCAGAGGCCACAGCGCGCGAAGTGTTTGAAAAGGGCGGGATTGGCGACGATCTGCCAACCATCACGCTGGCCCCCGAGGAACTGGGCGACGGCGTCGGGATCGTGCAACTGTTCGTGCGGGCGGGCCTTGCGGCCAGCGGCAAAGATGCCAAACGCCTGATCCTGGAAGGCGGAGCAAAGGTGAATGACGAGATCGTCACCGATACTGCCTTGCGCTTTGGGGCAAGCCATCTGGCCGAACCGATGAAGCTGACGGCCGGCAAGAAGCGGCATGCGCTGGTTGTGTTGGGGTAAGGGCAAGGTGGGCAAGTCGGTAGTTTCGGCAAACCGAAAATACCGACCTTTTGCCCACCTTACTTATGAGGTCACGGCTGGACGGTGACCTTGACCATCACGTCAGGCGTGGCTGGCGGCTCGCCGCGCTGGATCGCGTCAACGACCTCCATGCCGGAAATCACGTTGCCGACGATGGTGTATTGGCCATCAAGAAACTCACCCGGGGCGAACATGATGAAGAACTGGCTGTTGGCGCTGTCCGGGTCATTGGCCCGCGCCATGCCGACAACACCGCGCTGGAACGACAGATCGGTGGTGAATTCGGCCGGGATGTTCGGCAGGTCGCTGTCGCCGGTGCCTGCGCCGGAAAGATCGCCTCCGGCAATGCCATAGCGAACGTCGCCGGTCTGGGCCATGAAGCCGTCGATGACGCGGTGGAAGACCACGTTGTCATAGGCACCTTGCGACGCCAGCGCGGTGATCTGCGCCACATGCAGGGGGGCGACATCGGCCAAGAGGTCGATGACCACGGTGCCGTTCGCGGCACCCGCGACTTCGATCACCAGGTTCGGGCCGGGGCCGTCGGTGGCTTCTTGCGCGAAGGCTGGGGCTGCAAGGACGGCGAAGGCCGCGACAAGAAGATCAAACCTGGACATCAGCAGCCACCCTTACGGAAATCATGCGGTCGGGGTTGGCCGGAGGCTCGCCCTTGGCGATCTTGTCGACATGCTCCATCCCGGAAAGCACCCGGCCATAGACCGTGTATTGCCCGTTCAGAAAGCTGTTGTCCTTGAAGTTGATGAAGAACTGGCTGTTGGCCGAGTTCGGGCTTTGCGAGCGTGCAGCGCCAATCGTGCCCCGATCATGCGGCAGTTTGGAAAACTCGGCCGGAAGGTCGGGATAGGACGACCCACCCGTGCCTGCCCGGCGCGGGTTGTAGTTCGGGCTGGCCATGTTGGCGTTCTCAACATCGCCGGTCTGGGCCATGAAGCCGTCGATGACGCGGTGGAAGGCCACGTTGTCATAGGCCTTGTCGCGGGCAAGCTGCTTCATCCGTTCAGCATGCTTGGGGGCGACTTCAGCGTGAAGTTCGATCATCACTTCGCCATCCTTGAGCGTCAGGATGATGGTGTTTTCTGGGTCCTTGATGGTGGACATGGGTGCCTCGTGCAGTTTCGGTCGGGCGGGACCGTAAAGGGGGCTTTGGCCGATGGGAAGGGCAAAGCGTCAAAAGCGTTTGACGTGACCGTGATAGGAAGGCCATTAGCGGACAAGATTTCAGCAAAGGAGAGACCGATGCCGTGGAAGACCCTGGATGACATGGAACTGGCCGGCAAGGTCGTGCTGGTGCGGGTCGACATCAACGTGCCGATGGAGGGCGCGGTTGTTACCGACGCGACGCGGATCGAAAAGATCGTACCGACGGTCCGGGACATCCTGGCCAAGGGCGGCAAGGTGGTTCTGCTGGCGCATTTCGGGCGGCCAAAGGGAAAGGTTGTCCCCGAGATGAGTCTGCGGTTGGTTCACCCGGCGCTGGAGGCGGCTTTGGGTCGCGCGGTAACGTTTGTTGAGCGGCCGGACCGGGCGGCGATCGACGCGCTGCCGGCTGACGCAGTGGTGCTGGTGGAAAATACCCGCTTTACCCCGATGGAAGAGGCGAACGAGCCGCAGATGGCGGCGTTCCTTGCCAGCCTTGGCGATATCTTCTGCAACGACGCATTTTCGGCGGCGCACCGGGCGCATGCCTCGACCGAAGGCGTGGCCCATCTGCTGCCTAACTGCGCCGGGCGGCTGATGGAAGAAGAACTGCGCGCGCTGGAAGCCGCCCTTGGCGCTCCGGTCCGGCCGGTTGTGGCGGTTGTGGGCGGGGCCAAGGTGTCGACCAAGATCGAATTGCTGGCGAACCTTGTCACGAAGGTCGACCATCTGGTGATCGGCGGCGGCATGGCGAACACGTTTCTGGTCGCCGAAGGGATCGAGGTTGGCAAGTCGCTGGCCGAACGTGACATGGCCGAAACCGCGCGGGAAATCCGCCATCGGGCGCAAAAGGCGGGTTGCCAGATCCATTTGCCAATCGATGTTGTGGTCGCGCGGGAATTCAAGGCCGGGGCGGACAACCAGACGGTCGGCTACAGGGACTGCCCGCCCGATGCGATGATCCTGGATGCGGGGCCAGAGACAGTGGCCGGGCTTGAAGCTGTCTTTGCAAGCGCGAAGACTCTGATCTGGAACGGCCCGCTAGGCGCCTTCGAGATCGAGCCGTTCAATGCGGCAACCAATGCGGCGGCGCGGGCGGTCGCGCGGCTGACGCGTGAGGGCAAGCTGGTGTCCGTGGCAGGGGGCGGCGATACGGTTGCGGCCCTGAACGCGGCGGGGGTGGCCGATGATTTCACCTTTATCTCGACCGCAGGGGGCGCGTTTCTGGAATGGATGGAAGGCAAGGATTTGCCCGGCGTTCAGGCCTTGATGGGTTGAGCGATCGCCACCAAGCGGCTATGCCAAGGGCGAACCACGGGAGACGGACATGACCAACGCGAAGATGACCGAACAGGTAAAGAACGGACACGGCTTTATCGCCGCCCTTGACCAGTCGGGCGGATCGACCCCCAAGGCCTTGAAACTGTACGGGGTTTCGGAAACCGAATACTCGGGCGAAGAGGCGATGTTCGACATGATCCACGCCATGCGGGCGCGGATCATCAAATCCCCGGCCTTTACCGGCGACAAGGTGGTGGGCGCGATCCTGTTCGAGCAGACGATGGACCGCACCATCGACGGCATTCCGACCGCGACCTACCTGTGGGACAAGCGCGGCGTGGTGCCGTTCCTGAAGATCGACAAGGGGTTGGAGGCCGAAGCCGACGGCGTGCAGCTGATGAAGGCGATGCCCGATCTGGAAGCGCTGCTGGCGCGGGCAGTCAAGGCCGGGATTTATGGCACAAAGGAACGGTCGGTGGTCAATGCCGCCAATCGCAAGGGCATTGCCGCCATCGTGGCCCAGCAATTTGCCGTAGGCGCGCAGGTCGCAAGTCATGGGCTGATGCCGATCCTGGAGCCGGAGGTCACGATTTCCATCTCCGACAAGGCCGAGGCCGAGGCAATGCTGCAGGAAGAAATCCTGAAGGCGCTTGATGGGTTGCAAGGTCAGGTCATGCTGAAGCTGTCGCTGCCGACGGTGCCAGATTTCTATTTGCCGCTGGTCAAGCATCCGAAGGTGCTGAAGGTGGTGGCGCTGTCGGGTGGGCATTCGCGCAAGAAGGCCAACGAAATTCTGGCGCAGAACCATGGGATCATCGCCAGCTTCAGCCGCGCGTTAAGCGAAGGGTTGAGCGCCCAGCAGACCGACGCCGAGTTTGATGCGGTGCTGAAAGGTGCGATTGAAACCATCCACGCAGCGTCGATCACCTGAAAACCCTGCCTTGCGCCGCAAGCTGATGCAGGCAACAGTGAATGCGCCTTCGGAACCGGTTCCGAAGGCGTTTTCATGGAGTTGCCCCTTGCGCCTGCCCCTTGCCATCCTGCTGCTTGCCGCCCTGCCCGCCTTTGCCGAAGACATCGTTGTCTATGATCCCGAACTGCCCGAAGGCTATCCGCCGAAGATGGGCGATGTCTTTGGAGCCTTGGGGGGCGAGACGGTCGTGTGGGAGACGTTCGATTTCTCGATCGGGGCGTTCGATGCTTCGGCCTGGATCGGGGCGGGCTATGAGACGCCGGAAATGACCTTTCACCTGATGGCCTATGCGCCTGGGGAACCCGATACGATGGCGGGGCGCTTTCATGCCGAAGCCGATTTCGGCGCAGCATTGCATATCGGCGAAGGCGAAAACGTCGTGGTCTCGATCATGAAGGGCGACGACATGGACGGGCCACGGCTGTCGTCCGAAGGGCAACCGGCGCTGCTGGTCATCGACAGCATAGGGCCCGACCGTGAGGACAGCTATAACCGCCGGGTCACCGGGCGGATCGAGGCGCAGTTGTGCCCGATCGACTGGAAGCAGCAATCCTGTCAGGATCTGGTGCTGACGTTTGATACCGACATGCAGTTGGAAACCACCGTGGTCGTGCAAGAGTAGCATCCCAAGCCTTTGACTCCGGTGCATTTTCGGGATTCCCAAGCGGCGTGGGATATGTAATGATTCGCCCAGGGCCCCCAGGCAAGAGGGGCCAGATGGGGCTTGCACATGTCTGCGGCGGAAAAACATCGGGGGTTTGGCGGGCTGATCTATCTGGCTTTTGCCTTCGCGTTGGGATTGTATTTCACATTTGCCGCCGTGCAAGGCGACTATGGCATGTTCCGCCGCGTCGCGATCAAGGCCGAAGCGGCGACGTTGCAGGCAGAGTTCGACCGTCTGACGCTGGAGCTGGCCGAGATGCAGAACCTGACGCAGCGGCTGTCGGACGATTATCTGGACCTTGACCTTCTGGACCAGCAGACCCGCGACGTGCTGGGGTACATGCGGTCCGACGAAATCGCCATCCGCTGACGGATTGGGGAAGGCCGCGAGCCTTTCACTGGGCGCATAGGCGCCATGCTTTGCGCATGACGCTGCGGCAGGAAATTGCTTTGACCCAGCAAACACCGATGCTGTAAGGATGGTTTAGCGTTAAACTATTTGTCGATCCGAATCCGACGCTCTGGGAGGAGCCGCATGGCCAAGAAGCCTGATGCGAGACCGAATGTCTCGAAGGAAGAGTTGCTGAAATACTACCGCGAGATGCTGTTGATACGCCGCTTTGAAGAAAAGGCCGGTCAGCTTTACGGCATGGGTCTGATCGGCGGCTTCTGCCACCTGTATATCGGGCAAGAGGCGGTGGTGGTCGGACTTGAGGCCGCGTCCAAGGAAGGCGACAAGCGCGTCACCAGCTACCGCGACCACGGGCATATGCTGGCCTGCGGCATGGACCCGAAGGGCGTGATGGCGGAACTGACCGGGCGGATTGGGGGCTACTCCAAGGGCAAGGGCGGGTCGATGCACATGTTCTCGAAAGAGAAACATTTCTACGGCGGGCACGGCATTGTTGGCGCTCAGGTGCCGCTGGGCGCGGGGCTGGCCTTTGCCGACAAGTATCTGGGCAATGACAACGTGACATTCACCTATTTCGGCGATGGCGCGGCCAACCAGGGTCAGGTCTACGAGACCTACAATATGGCCGAGCTTTGGCAGTTGCCGGTGATTTTCGTCATTGAGAACAACGGCTATGCGATGGGCACATCGGTCAAGCGGTCGACCAAGTCCACCACCTATTTTGGGCGTGGGCTGGCTTACGGAATCCCGGGCGAGCAGGTCGACGGCATGGACGTCCTGGCGGTGAAAGCGGCGGGCGAAAAGGCTATTGCGCACTGCCGGGCCGGAAATGGCCCCTATATTCTGGAAATGATGACCTACCGCTACCGTGGCCATTCGATGTCGGACCCAGCCAAGTATCGGACCCGCGAGGAGGTCGAAAAGATCAAGACCGAGAAGGACTGCATCGAGCATGTCCGCGATCTTCTGACCCAAGGCGGGCTGGCCAGCGACGAAGAGCTGAAGGCCATCGACAAGGACATCAAGGCGATTGTGAACGAGAGTGCGGAATTCGCCAAAGAGAGCCCTGAGCCGGACCTGTCCGAGCTTTGGACCGACATTTACGCCTAAGGGGAGGGGAAACCATGGCAACTGAAGTACTCATGCCGGCGCTTTCTCCGACCATGGAGGAAGGCACGCTGGCCAAATGGCTGGTGAAAGAGGGCGACAAGGTCAAATCCGGCCAGATCATCGCCGAGATCGAGACCGACAAGGCCACGATGGAATTCGAGGCGGTCGATGAAGGGGTGGTCGGCAAGCTCTTGATCGCCGAAGGCACGGCGGGCGTGAAGGTGAACACGCCGATTGCGGTGATGGTCGAGGAAGGCGAAAGCTTTTCCGACGCGGCCCCGGCTGCGGTCGCGGTGAGTCGGGCTGAAGCCCGACCTACGGTGGTTGCGGCAGTCGCTGCGGCTCCTGCCCCGATCGCGGCCCCGGTCGCAAAGGCCGGTTGGCCGCACTCGGACTTGCCCGAAGGCCCGACCAAGACCATGACCGTCCGTGAGGCGCTGCGCGAAGCAATGGCCGAGGAAATGCGCGCCGATCCGACGGTGTTCCTGATGGGTGAGGAAGTCGGCGAGTATCAGGGGGCCTACAAGATTTCGCAGGGCCTGCTGGACGAGTTCGGTCCGCGCCGGGTGGTCGATACGCCGATCACCGAGATGGGCTTTGCCGGAATCGGCGTCGGCGCGTCCTGGGGCGGATTGAAACCGATTGTCGAATTCATGACCTTCAACTTCTCGATGCAGGCGATTGACCATGTCCTGAATTCGGCGGCCAAGACGCTTTACATGTCGGGGGGCCAGATGGGCTCACCGATGGTGTTCCGCGGCCCGAACGGGGCAGCGGCGCGGGTGGGCGCGCAGCACAGCCAGGATTATTCGGCCTGGTATGCCGCGATCCCGGGTCTGCGGGTCTGCATTCCCTATTCGGCGGCGGATGCGAAAGGTTTGCTGAAATCGGCGATCCGCGATCCGAACCCGGTGATCTTCCTTGAAAACGAGATCATGTACGGGCGCAGCTTCGAAGTGCCGGTCGATCCGGATTTCACGGTGCCGTTCGGCAAAGCGTCGATCATGCGAAGCGGTTCCGACGTGACAATCGTCAGCTTCGGCATCGGCGTGGCGCATGCGCTGGCGGCGGCGGAAGATCTGGCCAAGGACGGCATCAGCGCCGAGGTAATCAACCTGCGCACGCTGCGGCCTATCGACTATGACACGGTCCTTGCGTCGGTGATGAAGACCAACCGTTGCGTGACGGTGGAGGAGGGCTTCCCCGTCGGGTCCATCGGCGACCACATTGCATCGACGGTCATGCAGCGGGCGTTCGACTATCTGGACGCCCCGGTGATCACCTGCACCGGCAAGGATGTGCCGATGCCCTATGCCGCGAACCTGGAAAAGTTCGCGCTGATCACGCCTGCGGAAGTTGTGACCGCCGTCAAATCCGTTTGCTACCGATAGGAGGGGAACATGGCTGTTGAAATTCTGATGCCCGCTTTATCCCCGACGATGGAGGAAGGGACGCTGGCCAAGTGGCTGGTCAAGGAGGGGGATGCGGTCAAGTCTGGCCAGATCCTTGCCGAGATCGAGACCGACAAGGCCACGATGGAGTTCGAGGCGGTTGACGAGGGCGTTGTCGGCAAGCTGCTGATCGCCGAAGGGACGGCAGGCGTGAAAGTGAACACGCCGATTGCGGTCTTGTTGGAGGATGGCGAGGATGCATCTTCGGTCGCTGCGCAGCCCTCATCGGCGACACCTGTTGCAGCGAAAAGCGATGCGAAAGCAAGCGATGAGCGGCCGGTTGCGGCCCCTGCCCCGGCAGCCCCGGTGTCAGGTGGCGCACGGGTGTTTGCCTCGCCGTTGGCGCGGCGGATTGCCAGGGACAAGGGGCTGGATCTGACCAAGGTTGCAGGCTCGGGTCCGCATGGCCGGATTGTTCGGGCGGATGTCGAGGGTGCGGTTCCACTTGCTGCCCCGGTCGTGGCGACGACTGTTGCTGCGGCTACGGTTGCGACCAAGCCTGCGATAGCTGCGATGCCCGCGGGAATGGCGGCAGAAACCGTGATGAAGATGTATGCTGATCGCCAGTACGACGAAATTCCGCTGGACGGGATGCGTCGGACGATTGCCGCACGTTTGACCGAGGCCAAGCAGACAATCCCACATTTCTATCTGCGTCGCAGTGTTCGGCTGGATGCGCTGATGGCGTTCCGGGAAACGCTTAACAAGCAGTTGGAGGGGCGCGGCATCAAGCTTTCCGTCAACGATTTCATCATCAAGGCCTGTGCGATGGCGCTGCAGGCGGTGCCAAACGCCAATGCGGTCTGGGCTGGTGACCGGATCCTGCGGCTGAAGCCGTCCGATGTGGCGGTCGCGGTGGCGATCGAAGGTGGGTTGTTCACACCGGTCCTGCGCGATGCGGACAAGAAGTCGCTGAGCGCTTTGTCGGCGGAGATGAAGGACCTGGCGGGCCGGGCAAAGACCAAGAAGCTTGCCCCGCATGAATATCAGGGCGGGTCGTTCGCGATTTCGAACTTGGGGATGATGGGGATCGAGAATTTTGACGCTGTCATCAATCCACCGCACGGGTCAATCCTGGCCGTGGGTGCGGGGCTGAAACAGCCGGTGGTGCTGGCAGACGGGACGCTTGGCGTGGCGACCGTGATGTCGATGACGCTGTCGGTCGATCACCGGGTCATTGACGGCGCCTTGGGGGCCGAGTTCCTGAAAGCGGTCATCGACGCGCTGGAAAACCCGATGGTGATGCTGGCCTGATCAGCGGAAGCGGGGGTTTCACACCCCCGCACCCCCGTGGAGTATTTTTAAAAAGTGCAAATGGGGGCCTGCGGGTCCCCGTTTTCTATAGTGCCTTCAAGGCTTTGATCAGGCGGACCGAACGACTGAGAAGTGTCAGCGCCGTACCCGCAAGAATAACCCAGAGCGTCAAGCCAAGGGTCCATTCACTGGCGTAGAACGCGGCAACGACTGTACCACCGGTCAGGGCCGCCATGCGATGCGGTTTGGCCATGGGGCCGGAAAAATCAGGGGGAAAGCCCTCGGCCCGGCCAAGTTCACGCAAATATGCGGTGGCGATGGCCAAGGCGGCGGCAATCGCTCCAAGCCCGGGATTTCCGCCCGCGATGCCTGCGCCTGTCAAAAGGAAAAGATCGGAAAGCCGGTCCGGGACCTCGTTCCAGAACGGACCGTCCTTGGTTCCTTTCCCGCCTTCGATCGCAACCATGCCGTCGATCAGGTTGCAGACCAGTCGGGCCTGACAGGCGGCCGCGGCGAGGAGAAGCCAAAAAAACTGTAGGATGCCCGGGCCATAGAGAGAAAGGGCAAAGCAGACGGCCCCGCCAGCCGAAACACCGATGGAGGCGCGCGAAATCTGGTTTGGAGTAAAGCCGCGCTCAACCGCCCAGCCGGAAAGGCGACCAGCCCAGGCCGAGCTACGCGAGGTGAGCGGTCGGCGGTTCGGCGCGGCAGATGCGGTGGCAGAATCAGTTTCGCTCATGTTGCGGACCAAAAATAGCGGGTGACGTGAAAGAAGATCGGTGCGGCAAAGATAACGCTATCAAGCCGGTCGATAAATCCGCCATGTCCCGCGATCAGATGGCCCCAGTCCTTGACCCCCCGGTCGCGCTTGATAGCCGACATCACCAGACCACCAAAAAAGCCCATTGTGGTTATGAGAAGGCACATGGCCGCGGCTTCAAGCGGGGAAAAAGGTGTCATCCACCAAAGCGCTGTGCCAACGGCGGAAGCGGTCAAGGCACCGCCGAACAACCCCTCCCAGGTCTTGGAGGGCGAGAGGTTGGGAGCAACCTTGGTCCGGCCGATCAGTTTTCCCCAGACATATTGCATCACGTCCGAAAGTTGCACGACGAAGATCAGGTAGGCGATCAAGATGACGTTGCGGCCCTCAAAGCCGGGGATCTGGAGATACAGAAGCGCGGGGACATGACTGGCACAATAGACGCAGATCATCAGCGCCCACTGGGTTTCAGATACCCGGATCAGGAAGTCCGTGGTGCTGCCGCGCAGCGCGGATGCGACGGGAAGCAGCAGAAAGGCGTAGACAGGAACGAAAATCGAATACAGTCCGTACCAGTCGATCAAGAGAAAGTAATACTGCAGCGGCAGGATCAGGAAAAAGCACGCCAAGAGTGACCAATGGTCGGCGCGGTTGTGGGTGGTCAACGTCAAGAACTCGCGCAAGGCCGCGAAGGAGCAGAGCGCGAAAAGCAGGATCACCCCCGGCTTGCCCGCGATGAAAGCAAGGCCCAGCATGATCACCATCACCCACCAGGAGGTGATGCGCGCGTTCAGGTTCTCGATCACAGGATTGTCCCCGGTGGGAGACAGTCGCTGGCGAAGAATTTCACCGATGATGGACGCAAGGACCAAAATCGCGCCAACACCGGCCAGAAGCCACAAAAGATGCGGGCTAGTCATGCGTCCCCCTGCAAATGCGGCTGAAGCGCCAGAAGGGCCTGTGAGGCGCGGGCAAGAAAGGCATCCTTGGCCTCATCAGCGGCAAGATGCAAAGGCGCGCCGAATGTAACGGTGCAGATCAATGGCAGCGGGATCACCTCTCCCTTCGGCATCACCTTGTTGAGGTTGGCAATCCAGACCGGGACAAGATCGACCTCGGGACGGGTCTTGGCAAGGTGAAACAGGCCGGACTTGAACGGCAGCAACTGGGCGTCCGAACTGTTGCGCTGCCCTTCAGGAAAAATGATCAGCGAGGCACCCTGGTCAAGCGCCGTGACCATCTGGGTCACCGGATCCTCTGACCGCGCTTCGGGGCGGCGGTCGATCAGGACCGCGTTGAAAACCTCTCGGCCAATGAAAGCGCGCAGCGGGGATTTGAGCCAATAGTCCAACGCCGCAACCGGCCGGGTCTTACGGCGCAACGGGGCTGGCAAAACGGTCCAGAGCAGAACGAAGTCGCCGTTTGAACTGTGGTTGGCGAAATAGACCCGTTGGTGGGGCACCGGCTCGATCCCCTGCCAGATGGCGCGTGGAGCCGTCATGAAACGCGCGAACACCAAGATCGCTTGCCCAGTCGCTCGGGCAGCAAATGCGCGAAAGCCTGGAGTCATGATCTGCAGGTCATTCCGCCTTCAGGATCTGGTCCATGGTCAAGGCAGGCTGGGCACAACCGGCCTTGCCGACAACCCGAGCCGGGACACCCGCAACCGTGGTGTTTGGCGGCACGTCCTCCAGCACGACCGACCCGGCGGCAATCCGCGAGCAGCGGCCAACACTGATATTGCCCAGAACCTTGGCCCCGGCACCGATAAGCACACCATCTGCAATCTTCGGATGACGGTCGCCGTCTTCCTTGCCAGTGCCACCCAGCGTGACCGAATGCAGCATCGAGACATTGTCACCCACAACCGCCGTTTCACCGATGACGATGGAATGGGCATGGTCGATCATGATGCCCTTGCCGACCCGCGCGGCCGGGTGGATGTCGACCCCAAAGGCCTCAGACACCCGCATCTGGACGAAATAGGCCATGTCGGTGCGGCCAGTCTGCCAAAGCCAATGGCCGACCCGGTAGGCCTGCACCGCCTGAAAGCCCTTGAAGAACAGGATCGGCTGCAGAAAACGGTGGCAAGCCGGATCGCGCTCATAGACCGCCATCAGGTCGGAGCGGGCCGCCGCACCAAGTTCGGGGTCCGAAGCAAAGGCTTCGTCCGCGATTTCCCGCAGAATCTGCTCGCTCATCTCGCCCGAGGCCAACTTCATCGAAAAGCGGTAAGCCAGCGCCTTTTCAAGGCTGGAGTGGTGCAAAAGGCCGGAATGCACCAGCCCACCCAAAAGCGGCTCTCGCCGGATCGCCTCGACACCCTCTTCGCAGACGCGGCGCCATACCGGATCGACTGCTGTCACTTTCGCTTTTGTCTCGAACATGCTGCGGCCTCCATTTTTGCGCTTTCTACCACATCCGACTGTAGACGCGACACGCATAATTGTGAAGGGCAGGATCAGGCTTTGGAATGATCAAGCAAGGCTTGGCATCCGGAAATCAAAGCCGTCAAGAATACGGGATCAGTCGCAATCGGTTCTGGCGGTGGCGACAGCGACAGACATCTTGCCATCAGGCTCCCGTCCCCAAACCTCGGGTGACATCGACCGAAGTGGCGAAGATGACTGGCTGCGGCTTCGACTTCATCCAACAGGTCGATAGCAAAGACGCGCTGACGGGCGGCAGGAACCAGATAGAGCAGACGAGCGAACAGCAGAATTTCCGCCCCGCTAACGTTTCGCATGTCAACCGGCCACCTCAATGCCACGGAACGTCCCCGGGCCGATCTGGGCCGACAGTTGGGCCACCTCGATCCGATAGCCGCCGACAACCCCATCCGCAGCGCGCATTGCCGGGGTGTAGGTGAACTGGGCCGTCACCGCACTGTATTCAGCCAGAACCGTCATGGCCTGAACGACCCGCAGGAGGTATGCTTCGCTTTCCTCGCCCAAAGGCACATCCGGCGCTTGCCAGTTGTCGCCGCCGATCCGCGTTCGACGTTTCCAGGTCACCGAAAGATCACCGGAAACGTCCGCCACCGTCTTCAGATGCGCAACCGGATAGGGACGCAGCCCCGCCCCGTCAAAGGCTTCGACCCGAAGCGTGGCGTTCAAATCGTCATAGCCGCGCGACGCCACCCCGACCCGGTAGTGGCGGGCAAGTCCCAAAGCGGACAGCGGCAAGTCGATCTGGACCAGCGCCAGATCCAGCAATACCACGGTGCTACCGATTGGCCAGACATCCGGCATCAGCCCATCGGTCCCAAGTTGCCCACGCAGTCGCATGGAAAGCTCATAGGTCCGAGGTGCAACGATCTGCGCATCGGCAAACTGGAACACTTCCCATCGTCCGGCGCTGCCATCACCGATTGCCACCGCATTTGCGCCATTCAGGACCGACAGCAGATCGGTTGATGCCAGTTCGCCATCGGAAATCACGATCCGCAACGCAGCGCCGCGATCCCAAAGCCCAGGACTTGCCCGCAAAAGCGGGGTCTCGGTCAATCCGACAACGGCTGAAGCCGCGATCAGACGGTTCAGCTCATAGCCCGAGTCCTGACTGGACGACCAGACACCGACCGCGCCCGGCCATGGCTCGGCGGTCACAGCGACATGGGGCGCATGAGGCACTTCCTCTCCGGTCAGCAGCGGCAGATCAAGAAAGACCGGATAGACCGGGACCGGAGGCACAAAGGTCCGGGTGACAATTTCCTCGCCATCTTTGTCCGACGGCAGATAGACCCCGGGCTCCACTCGAACCGCCTCAAGCAGTTGCGCTTCGGCCTGTTCGACACGGTCGATCCGATAGCGCCGGTCACGGGCCTTGATGACATCCCCGGCCCCCAGCGAAAGGCGCGACTTGGGCAACGCAAACCTTGCTCCGTCACGCGCGACCCGCGCTTCGGCAAGCCAGCGTTCGACCGTCGCCAGCCCCTCATTTCGGGTCAACGCCAGCGGCAGATCGGTTTGCGACACGCCACGCGCCTCTTCATCAGGAAAGCGGATTTCGGCGGCCCGAACTTCATAGCTGCCTTGCGGGTCCACAAAGCCAAGCCGAACCTGACCAGCGGTCTCGACCTCTGCCGCGCGGGTTGTCTCGAAGGTCCCGTCAAGGTCGGACAGCAGCGCAAAGTCATCCTCAGACAATTCGGCGACCACCCGTCCATCCCGATTGCGGAACACCAGGTTTCCGTCCCGTTCCATGACATCAAACCAATAGGCCAGCAGCAACGGCTGCAACGCACCGCGCGCAGACGTGATATCCGGTTGCTGAAAGCCCCTGACAAGACCGAACAACCGTTCGGTATCAATCTCGATCACCCCAGAACGCTCGCAGATTTCTGCCACGACCGCAGCAAGCGGCTGATTTGTCGCGCGCCCGTTCAGCCAGTGGCCACGGGCATAATTGTCGCCATCGTTCCAGATTTCGATCTGGCCGGGAAAATCCGGGAACGGTCGCGCGTCCCAGGCCCAGGCATGCGCATGATCAAGGTCGACCATGGCCCCGGGATAAAGGCCCGAGGTCGGGTTGTTCGCCGGGTCCGCCCAGTAAGAGGTCATCGCCAGCAGATACTGCATCTGGATCAGGTCATCCCTGCGACCGCTCGACCAGACCGGCAGGCCGGATTCCGACGACTTCGCATCAACGAATTTGTTGGGCTGATTCGTGCCCTTGTCGACAGCCGGACACCCGTACTCCGTAAACCAGATCGGCTTGGACGCCGGCACCCAGGCAGTCGGATCGGTGTCACGAATGCCCGCGATCCGGTTATGGTGCAGGTTGGACCACCACGACCGCAGATCCTTGTAGCGATAGACCCAAGGCTCATCATAAGTGCCATCGGTGATCGGCAACCGCCGCTGCGCAGTCGCGCCCTCTGGGCTGTCATAATACCAGTCAAAACCTTCGCCGCCCGCGACGTTCGATTTCAGATAGCCGGGATTGTAAATCGACCCCCAACCTGCATCCGCATGATCCTCACCGTCGCGCCAGTCCGACAGGGGCATGTAATTGTCGATGCCCACAAAGTCGATTTCAGCGTCTGACCACAGCGGATCAAGATGGAAATACAGATTTCCATCGGCTTGATAGCCGAAATACTCGGACCAGTCAGAGGCATAGCCGATCCTGGTGCCCGCCCCAAGGATCACACGCACATTAGCCGCAAGATCCCGCAGGGCCTGCACCGCCGGAAAGCTGTCAGCGGCCCCACGGATCTGGGTCAAGGACCGCATCTCCGATCCGATACAGAAAGCATCGACGCCTCCCGCCGCCGCACAAAGCCGGGCGTAGTGTAGAATGAACCGGCGATAGCTCCACTCAGCAGGCCCGGAATAGGAAATGGTCTCGCCGCTTGCCGTGACATGGGCAGGTTGCGCCGCACCGAAAAAGGTGTCGACCTCGGCCTCGGCGCCAGCCGACCGATCCGGCGACCCGGCCTGACCGGGGGCCACGGACAGCGTGATCCGGCCCCGCCACGGCAGTTTCGGCTGGGTCGCAGCACCGGTCCACGGGTCAGGCAGCGCATTGCCCTCGACCGGATCCATCAGGATGAATGGATAGAAGACGACCTCCTTGCCCGCAGCCCGGATCGCCTGAATCGTCTGGATGACCGATGCGTCTGAAGGCGTTCCGCCATAGATCGACGCCCCGTCGACCTGCGGGATCACCTGCGCCGCAGCCCGTCCGATCCCGCCAGCCCGCCAGGGCATGCCGACCCCGTCCCTTGCCGTCTGCTCCACCTTTGGACGAATTTCGCAGGACCCGCAACGCAAGTCGCCCCCGAACCACGACACCACCAGCGAGACCGAACCGACAGAGGGCAACTCCTCCCCCAACTGGACAAGACTGGTCGCAAAGTCGGTCAAGCCCGAAGGCGAATGCACATTGGCCGACCGGTTACGCCCCAGCCCTTCGTTGTAGTGAACCGGAGTCGTTGCCAGCCCATACTCGCCGGTGCCGGGAATAAGCGCCACACCGCGAATGGCACCGCTCAAGGTTTTCGCCGCATCGACCGAAGCCCCCTGCGCTGCACGGACCACCTCGAAATTGAACTGCGGCACCCGGTTGCCGTAGGGGCCAAGCTCCAGATCCTCGATCACCACATAGGCCAGACCGCGATAGGCCGGTGCCCTGCCCGCCCCTTCGACCGCCTCGATTTTCGGATCAGGCAGTTGGGTTTCGGTGCCGGTATAGATCCGCAAGTTCAGGTCCTGCGGCGAGATTTCGTTGCCGTCGGCCCAAACCCTCCCGACCCGCAGGATTTCGCCTTCGCACAGCGCAATCGCCACACTGACCGAATAGCTGTATTCGTTCACCTTCGGTTTCGGCGCGCCCTTGCCCGAACGGCGGCGGCGCACGATTTCGGTGAACTCGGTTGCCCAGATCACTTGGCCCGCCAACCGCATCCGGCCCCAAAGCTGGCCGATCGGGGCACCTTCGCCAGCACCCGTCAGGCGCAACCGGTCGATCCGGCCGACATCGACCGGGTCCGAACCGGCACCCAACAGCCGCTGGTCAATCGCGCGCCCCAGCGTCGCGCCGATGGCCCGGCCGATCACCGCTCCGGACAGCCCAAGGACTGCGCCGCCAAACCCGGCCCCGATGGCCGCACCGGCCGCAGAAAGTACAAGTGTCGCCATTCATCCGGCTCCCAATGGAAAAGCAAAGCGCGCCGCGATCCGGCGCTGCCATGGCCGCGACAGCGGACTTTCAACCACCCCATGCCCCGTATAGGCATGCACAAAGCGCGCGGACGCCCCGACTTCGGACTGAATACCCAGGTGTTTGGCGATGCCGCCGTCCCGCATGCGGAACAGCAGCACATCCGCATTGGCAGGCTGATCCAGAGGTTTGCGGCACAGCCACCGCTCGGCTGCCTGAAAAAGCACTTCGCGACGGGCGGGTTCGGCCCAATCCTCGGAATAGGGCGGCGGCGCCTCTGGCTCTGCCCCAAGCACCCCCCGCCAGACCCCGCGCAACAGACCCAGACAGTCCGTCCCCGCCCCCTTGACCGACCCCTGATGCAGATAGGGCGTGCCGATCCAGCTTCGGGCTTCGGCCAGGATAAGGGCCTGCATGCTCACAGACCGAACTGCGGAAAGCGCGCGCCACCGGTATTCGGACGATCCGGCACCGGGTAGGATGTCAGCCAGTCCTCTCCGGGGATATGCGGAAATCCACGGAAATTCAGAAAGTTGGCGAACTTCGTCCGACACGCTGCAGCAGACTTGCTGCACCCTGCGGTCACCCGGAAACTGTCGCCCGCAACCACCCGCGCCCCCAGCGATTGCCAAAGCTCGATCCGCCGGGCTGCACCCTCAAGCCGGTCGATCTTGACCACGCCGACCAGTCCTGCAGCCTCGCCCGTCAGCATTTCCAGACGCCCGCTTTCAAACCACCGGTCATCAAAGCCGCCACAGCTGGCAAAGCCGAAGACCCTGTCCTCGGTCAGGGTTTCAACCACCCGTTCCGTGAAATACCCCGGTTGGCTGGTATCGAACCGACAGCGCGCATCGCCAAGCACCGCCGAACAGGCCGGCTGATAGGCAAAGCCCTGCTGCCGGTTAAGCGCCTCGCTCAGCCCCCGCAACTCGGCCTTGAACTCCCCGCCCGACCGGGTGATCTCCCCAAAAGTTCCCCGAAACTGTTCAGTCCACTCAGACGGCTCTGCCCAATTCACCAGATAGGACCGCACCATCGCGCCATCGAACCGACCGGCCAGAATTTCGGCCTCGGTGATCGCCGCGTCACTCAGCGCGCCCACCGCTTCCGAGTTGTCGACCGACAATCCCGTCGTCTGCTGCAAGGCACGCGCGGTCATGCCGGTGTCAGCCCGGCAAGTCACCCCATCCACGGCCAAGTCGCGGTCGTGGTCGGTGAACCCCATCACCGTGCCGTCCCGCCGCTGCACCGTCCAGGCGCAGCAAACCGTGGTCGATCCGGTCGCAAGGTGCGCATAAAGCGCTTCGCGCGTCATAGCCGGATCTCCACAATCGGAACCGACGGCACGTCGCCGGCCTGAAATGACGCGACCGATGTCTGCACCGTGTCAGCATCAAACCGCACCGGCACATCGAACTCGAACCCGGCGGATACCCGGGTCCCAAGCTCGGGCGGCAAGGTGAAACTGACCTCACCGGTTTCCGCATTCACGCTGAACTCAAGCCCCTCGACCTTCGGATCTTCGGACACCGCAACCACAACCGACCCGGCCACCGGCTTGCAGATCGGACGGGCATAGCTTTGCAGGCCGGACACATAGGTCTTCTGCAACTGGAACACGGTTGTCACCCCGTCGCCGGTGCCGATCAACTGATCCTCCGGGCCCGGCACCGACAAGGGAGCGCACGACTTGAAATCCGACCAGTCCTTCCAGCGAAAGCCGTGCAACTGACCGGCCCGCGCCTCGAAAAACGCGATCAGCGTCTCGACATCGTTCAAGGACCGCAGACCGACACCCGCGTCATAGCGCCTGCGCGAATGCGCCCAGGGCGTGTTGCGTTCCTCAAAACCGTTGGCCAGCGTGACGATCTCGGTCCGCCGTTCCGGGCCTCCGACCGAACCGAAGCTCAGGTTCGCCGGAAAGCGTATTTCGTGAAATGCCATGATCTGTCCTCACCGGTTGCGCTGACCGCGCGACAACGCGCGGCTGACTTGTGCGGCCACCTGAGATTGGCTGCGCTGAAAGCCCTGAACGTCCGGAGTGGAGATGTTCATCACCACATTGACCGACCGACCGCCGCCCGCCTGCACGCCAAGCTTGCCATCGGGACCCCGCGCCAGCGGCATGATGGCCTCCGGACCCGCTTCGCCCATCAGCCCACGCCCGCTGCGCATCGAAAAGCTGGTCGGGCCGCCGACAATCCCGCCCTTGGCAAAGGGCATCACCTTGCCCTGCGAGAACGCCCCGCCAGCCGCGAAGGGCATTCCGCCCCCCATGGTCCCCGATATCCCCTGGGCCAGAAATCCGCCCAGCGCGCCGGTTACCGGCTTGATCGCAATGGCGTAAATCGTATCGACAATCGTGTTGGCCACCGTCTTCAGCGCGTCGTTCAGCTTCATCCCGTCAAAGACCAGCCCGTCAAAGGCCTTTCTCAATCCGCCCGAAATTCCGCTGGACAGCGTGTTCACCTCGCGGCCCGTGAAGACCATGGTTTCCCGCATCCGGGCCAGTTCCCCGTCAAACGCCGCCACCATCGACACCGAAGACCCGAGCTGAGACTCCAGCGCCTGAAGCTGCTCCTGCATCGTTCCGATATCCGCCATCGTCCTGATCCTTCCGTTTGTCGGGGAACGCGGCCGCAAGTTCGGCCAGCCGCGCGCGTGTCAGGGGCGGGACCATGTGTTCCCGCCCCAGCATCATCCGCAGTTCGATCGGGGTCAGCCGCCAGAAGGCCGCAGGCTCCAGTCCAAGCCCGTGCAGACCCGCCTGCATCAACCCGGGCCAGTCGATTCCGCTCATGCCTCGCCCGGCAATGAAAACGCCCGCGCCAGCAGTTCCGCCGCCGCCCGCGCCGCCTCGACCGGCCCGCCGCCGATCTCGACCGTGCGCAGATCGGCGGCCGAGCCTTGCCACCCGCCACCGCGCAAGCCCGCGACGATCAGCGCCAGCACATCGCGTGTGCTGAACCGCCGACCTTCGAACCGCTCGACCAGGTCGATCAGAGTCTCGGTCTCCAGCGCGTCCTCAAGCTCGGCCAAGGCCCCCAGCGTCAGCTTTGCCACATGGCGCTGACCATCCAGCCAGATCGCCACCTCGCCTGCCCAGGGGTTCGCCATCACAGGGCCGTAAAGGTCAAAGCCCCGGCCGACGACATCGACAAATCATAGGTCGCCTCGTCATTGTGGCTGCCGGAATACTCGATCGAGGTGATCTGGAACGGCCCTTCGATCACCCCGAAACTGGGGATGACTACCTGAAAATCCGGGATCTCGCCGTTGAAGAACACCTGCCGCGCCCGCTCATCCGTATTCTCGTCGCGAAACACGCCCGACCCCGAGATTGCCGCCGACTTCACCCCTGCCCCGGCCAGCAATTCCCTCCAGCCACCCTGGCTTTCCAGACTGGTGACATCCACCGATTCCGTGTTGAAGCTGATCCGCGTGGCACGCAGCCCCGCGATGGTGACGAACTGGCCGTCCCCGGTCTGGTCGATCTTGATCAGCAGATCCTTGCCGCTTTGCACAGCCATGTCAGTTCTCCGTGTGAAATTGGGGTCAGGTGCGTCAAAGTTGAATACGCGCCCGGAAGGTCAGGTCGATCCGGCGGGTTTCGCCCTCTTCAATCCGGCGGGCCGAGGCGCGCAGGAAATACAGGCTGACAAGCTGCCCCCGGACCAGGGTCAAGGGCGCACTGATCAGCGCGTCCGAAATATCGGCAGCGATGGTCTTGATCGACAAAAAGCCGGTGGCATCGGTGATCACGCTGATCACCAGCTGATGCTCGGCCCCGGCCCCCGACTTGTCGGATTGATCGCGCGCTTCTTCCGGACCGATCAGAATGAAAGTCCCGGTCGCGTTCGGCGGTACCGCGTCATAGGTTGCGACCCCCACCAGCGCCGGAGTGCCGGTCAGATGCTGAAAGACCGCCTGTTGCAGGCCTGGTGCTGCTCCATAGCTCATTTCGGCACCTCTTCACCGGCAAAGCAGGTCAGAAAGCGGCCACCCGGGTCGCGCTCGGTCACCGCCTGGATCAGAAACAGCCGGGTCCCCTCACGGAACCGCTGTCCGGCCTTCGGACGTGAGGTTGCACCAACCTGCGCCCCTCGCACCGTCACCCGATAAGGCACCGCCGACAGCATGCGCTCTTCGCCCAGCGTGTCGCTGCCCGACCCAGGCAACACCTCTGCCCAAAGGGTGCCCAGGACGGTCCACGCTTCGGTAAATCCACCGGCCCCGTCAGGGGTGCGAACCACACCCTCCAATTCCAACGCCCGGTTCAGATGCGGCGCGTTCATGACCGTCCTCCGCCCAGGATGCGCACCGTCCGCCAGCGCTCGATCAGGGTAACCACCCCGAATGGCAGCCCTGCCGCCTGCGCGCCGTCATCGTGGCGATGTTCGTAGTATTCACCCGCCAGCAGCAGCACCGCCTGCCGCAGATCGACCGGCACATCCGTCCAGACCGCCCCGAACCCAGCATCAAACACCACCTTGACCAACCCCTCGCCCGGGATCACCGGCAAGGACGTGCCCTTGCCCGCCAGCCGTGGCCGGTGCAGGTCCGGAATCAGCCTGTAGGCCGCCGCAGGCACCACCACTTCGGCCTCGGCCGCATCAACAAGCGTCACACTGACGATCCCCGACACCGGAGCAACCGGCAGCGCCTGCTCGGCCCCGTCGCGCCAGCAGTCCAGCACCCACAGGAACCGGCGCTGGAACAGCATCTTGCCGATCCGCCCCTCGATCGCCGCCATTGCCGCCCGGAGGTAAGTCTCGATCAACCCGTCCTGCAGCGCGTCATCGGCAAAACCGGACCCAAGCCGCAGATGGTCCTTCATCTCTTCCACCGGCAGGGCTAGCGACGGCACCGGGGTCTCTTCGGTCAACATCATGATCAGATCTCCGCCCGCGACCGGGCCTCAGGGGAAATTGCAGGCGTGGGACAAGGCCCGGCCCCTTTCAGGGGGCCGGGCCAAAACCTTCAGGAGACCGCGATTTTCAGCAGTTTGATCGCCGCATAATCGGTGATGTCGCCGCCCACGCGCTTGTTGGCGTAGAACAGGACGTTCGGCTTGGCACTGAACGGATCGCGCAGGATGCGCAGGTCCGGGCGTTCCGCCACGGTATAGGCCGCGCGGAAGTCGCCAAACGCGATGGCATAGGCGTTCGCCGCGATGTCCGGCATGTCCTCGCTGACCAGCACCGCATAGCCCATCAGGCGCGACGGCTCACCCGCCGCCAGACCATCCGACCACAAGAAGCGGCCATCGGCGTCCTTCATCTTGCGCACCGCACCCACGGTTTTGGAGTTCATGACGAAGGTGCCGTTGGCCCGGTAATCCGCGCCCAGCGCATAGACCAGATTGATGATGCAATCCGCCGGATCCGTGGCCGCGAAGTCCGCGGCAGCGCCGGATGGCACATAGCCAACCTGCCCCCAGACCCAGGACGCGTTCGCAACCTTGGTTGGCAGCAGAATGCCCTTGGGCTTGTCCACCCCGTCGCCGTTGATGAAGGCGGAAGCCTCGGCGCGGGTGAAGCGGGTCGCGATCTTTTCGGCCAACCAGCCCTCCACGTCAAAGGCACTGTCGTCCAGCAACCGCTGCGAGGCTTTCGGCATCGCCGCCAACTCGTGCAGCTTGATCGAAATGCGCTCGATCACGGGGGTCGCACTTTCGGTGGCGGCCGCCGCTTCGGTCGCCCAGCCGGAGCCGACTTCGCTGCGATCCACAATCACATCGAACGAGGTGGCCTCCACCTGCACCACATTCGCCAGCGCCCGCAGCGACGCGGTGGACAGCAGCATCGACTGGATGCGTTCTGCCGTCTGCGGATCGACCAGATAGCCACCGTCGGCGGCCACGGCAGTCGACATCGCCTTGCCTTCCAGCGTCAGGCTGCGCAGTCCGTCATCATCGCCCGACCGCAGATAGGCGTTGAACGCCTTCTGGTGCGGGGCTTCCGTTTCCGCACGGGCCGAAAGTGCGGGGCGGCCATAGGCCATCGTCTTTGCGTTCAGCATGGTCAGTCGCTCTTCCTGATGTTTCAAAGTGGATTTCACGTCTTCCTGAAAGCGATTGAATTCGCTCAGGAACCCGGTCATCGCGGCCTTCGCTTCGGCGGCCGGAGTATGGGCGGGGGACAGACCTTCCCCGGCCCGAGACTTCTTCTCGGTCATCATTCTTCCTTTCGATTAATGTCGGACGCCGCGCTACAGCCCGGCCAAAGTGCGGCGCGCGTCCTCGAAGACCGCCGCCATGTCGCGCCAGTCGCTGTCCAGGGCCTCCGCCTTGGCAGCCACCCGCGCCTCGGGAAGCATCGGGAACGTCACCAGCGACACCTCCCAAAGCTCCAGCTCCAACAACAGGCGCTGGCCCTTGCCGTCACGTTCCGCTTTCACCGTCCGGTAACCGATGGACAGCCCGTCAATCGCCCCGGCCTGCAACAGCGCCGCCACCTCGCGGCCTTTTGCAACTTCGGTCAGGATGCGCCCCTTGACCCACAGGCCGGCGGCATCCTCGCGCACCTCGTCCCAGACGCCGATGGGCTGGCCGGGATCATGCTGCCACAGCATCTTGACCCGCCCCCCGCGCGCGGCCAGCCGCTTCAGGCTGGCCGCATAAGCGCCCTTTTGCACCACATCCCCGCCCTGATCCGCCTTGCCGAACAGCGACGCATAGCCCGCCACCACATGGCCTTCGGTCACCACCAGCGCCGTTTCCTGCCGGTGGAACTTGCGCTCCGGCGCTCCAAATTCAGTCATCCCTTCACCTCATCGCCGCTTGAATGACCGTCTCGGCCATCTGTGCCATCAGGAACGCCGCCACACCGTAGACGCCGATCCAGATCCGTTTCTCCAGCCGCTCCAGCGTCGCCTCAATCAACCCCAGCCGGTAGGCAAGACCCGTCCAACGCTCCTCGGCCACCCGTTCGTTGGCCTCGATCCGGGCAGTGGCGGCATCGAAACTTTCATAGACATACCGCGACCCGCCCTCGCTGCGCCGTGTCGTCATGCTTCCTCCGCCAGCTTGGGCAGGCCCAGAAGCATCCGCTTTTCGGCCATGGTCAGGAACTCTGCCGCCCCCACCCGCGCCCATTGCTGGTCGCGCTCACTGGCCAGCGCCGGCACCTGATCCAGGTCAGGCCGCAGCTCGACCGCACCTCCGGCAAAGGTCGACAGCCAATGCGACAGGTCCGCCAGCACCTTGGTGGCAAGCGGCAACACCGTCAGGCGGAAGAACGCCCGGTTCGCCTCTTGATAGTTTGCATAGGTTGCGTCGCCCGGAATGCCCATCAGCATCGGCGGCACGCCAAAGGCGATGGCAATCTCGCGCGCCGCAGCCTCCTTGGTCTTCTGAAACTCCATGTCAGAAGGCGAAAAACCCATCGGTTTCCAGTCCAGCCCGCCCTCCAGCAGCATCGGCCGCCCGGCATTGCGCGCGCCCTGATGGTGGCTTTCCATCTCGCTGACCAACCGGTCATACTGATCCGACGACAGCGAAGACGCCCCGTCTGCGCCCTTGTAGACGATCGCCCCCGAAGGCCTTGCTGCATTGTCCAGCAGCGACTTGGACCAGGCACTGGCGCTGTTGTGCACGTCCACTGCCACCGCCGCTGCCTGCATCGGCGAAAAGCCATAGTGGTCGTCCTGCGGATGGAAGGTCCGCAAGTGGCAGATCGGGCTGACAATCCCGGACACGTCATAGCGGTGCGTCCGCCCGCTGACCGTATAGTCATAGGCGACAGGCCAGCCATCCGCCCCCGGCACCAGGTTCATCCGATCCGACCGCAGCACATGCAACTCACCCGGCAAGGCGCTGGCACCCGGAACCGCCTCGACATAGGCGTTGCCTGCCAGCAAAAGGTGACCATAGACCGCCTCCAGAAACTCTGCCCGCCCCTGCGCGCCGTTCGGGCGGCCCGTCAGCTCCAACACCGGATGCGCCTCATAGCGCCGCTCGGCGTCCTGACAGACCAAGGGCAGCGCCGCCGCCGCTTCGGCGATCAGCCGGACGGCGCGAAACCCGACCGGATTGCCCTGAAACCCCGTCCGGGTCAGGCTGGCCACATCTCGCGGGCTCCAGGCGGCCCGACCCGAGTTGCCCCAGGCGATCACCCGCCCCACCGCACTGGCCTTGCGCTCGGGCACCACCGACAAAGGCGCCTTTCGCAGAAAATCGAACACCATCTCGCGCTCCTGTCCCAAGGGCAAACCCTGCCCGCGCTCCGACCCGCCGGGATCGAAACCAACGCCCCTCAGGGCTTCATCTGTTTTCAAATATCCCCGCCGGAGGCTTATGAACCCTAAAGGGTGCGCACGCTGGGTCGGCCCCCGTGCAACGGCGAGATCATCAGATCGGTCAGAGCCCAGACCAGCGCATCCAGCCGGTCGGGCGATCCTGTGCCCTTCCAGCCCTGCGCCGTCATCCGGCACATCTGGTCTTCCAGCGCCTGCAGCCCCCGGACATGCGCCACCCGGCCCTGCTCGTACAAGGCCGCGACCGGCTCGGCCCGCAGCATCTTGGACCGCGTCGCATGCACGCCCCGGTAGGGCACCAAGGGGTCGACCATCCGCACCATCTGCTCCACCAGATCACCACCCTGGTTGACCTCGGCCACCAGCCGGTCCGCGCCGTGCCGCTCCATCGCCGCCAGCGCCGCGCGGGCCCACCCTTCGGGCGAGGCACCCTTGACCGAGGCATCCTCCAGCACCACCGCGCGCCAGTCCTTGGGGTCGCCGCGCGTATCCGCACCAACCACCACGATCCCGCATGCGTCGCTTTTCTTGGTCGCCGTCACCGGCGGATCGACCGCCACCACGACCCGGCTAAGCGATGGCGCAACCGTCAGACGCGCCGCGTCCAGCATGACAGCAGTCCACAGCGCGCCCTCTTCTTCCTCGACCAGCACGCCTTCCAACTCCTGCCGCCCCAGCCCGGTGCCGCCGTAACGGGACTGCACCTCGGTCAGGAAGCTTTCGGCCAGATACGCCCGGTTCGCCTCGGTCGGGGCATGGGTGATCACGGTCGAGGGGTTCTTCAAGATTGCCTTCAACACCCCCACATTGCGCGGCGTCGTCGTCACCACCGCCTGCGGATTCTTGCCCAGCCGCAGGGCAAACTGCAGTTGATCCCAGGCCTCCGCGCCCTTTTTCCATTTGCCAAGCTCATCGGCCCATGCCGCATCGAACTGCGGCCCCCGCATCGCTTCGGGGTCATAGGCCGACAGCACCTGCGCCACGGCACCGTTCGGCCAGTGCAACTGCGCCCGGGTCGCATGCCAGACCGGCCTGCGGTCGGGGGGCGAACAAGCGATGATCCCGCTTTCGCCCAGCACCATCACTTCGCGCACCTGATCAATCGTTTCGCCCAGCAGGGCCACTCGCTTTGACCGCCCCGGATCGCCGGGCCATGCCCCCTCGACCTGCGCCCGGACCCATTCCGCCCCGGCCCGGGTCTTGCCCGCACCGCGCCCGCCCATGATCACCCAGGTCTTCCAGTCACCGCGCGGGGCAAGCTGATGCGGCAGCGCCCAGAACTCGAACAGCCAGGGCAATACCAGAAGGGCATTCTGGCTTAAGCCGCCCAAAAACTCATCCACCTCCTCCGGCGTCGCGGAGGCAAGCCAGGCGGCGCCCGATTTCAAGTCGGGCACCGTCGAAGTCAAGGTCGCCGCCGGCACCGACCTGTCCGGCAATCTGCTTGCGGAGTTTGTCAACTTTGTTCCTTTCATCCAGCACATGCAGCGCCGTCGCGCGAAGATCGCGGATCGCCGCCTGTGCTGCCTTGACCTCGTTGAACTCTCCCGACCGCAAGGCCGTGATCGTCCGGTAAAGCTCGACCGCCGCGTCCCGGTAAAGGTTCTCTGCAACCTCCAGAACGGCGTCCGGTCCTTCTGACCCCTCGGGTAGTCTGTCCATCATCGCCTGCGGCCCACCCCTCATGCTGCCCCCGCACGAGAGAAATGGAAAAGCGGCCAGCGGGGTTGCCCCCGGGCCGCTTCGACACTTCTTCTAGCATGCCTGAAGTCCTACCTTGGACCGCGCGGCAAGTCAAGCTGAAAGTTCATTTCGATCAACGGGTTACAGAGCGCATCGTTAACCTTTTGTCAAGATTTCACTCGCCCTGGACCCCGGTTTCACCCTCGGTTCCCTGCGCCGCCTCGATCGCGCGCCAGCGGGCGACGTTTTCATTATGCTCTTCCAGCGTTACGGCAAAGGCATGCCCCCCGGTGCCGTCCGCGACGAAGAAGACATAGTCGGTCGTGTCGGGATTCATCGCCGCCTTGATCGCCTCGGCCCCCGGATTGGCAATCGGGGTTGGCGGCAGGCCGTCGATGACATAGGTGTTCCACGGCGTCTCTCGCCGCAACTCGCTTTGCCGCAAGCCCCGGCCCAGAACCGCCTCGCCCTTGGTGATGCCATAGATCACCGTCGGGTCGGTCTGCAGCCGCATCCCCTGCGCCAGCCGGTTGATAAAGACGCTGGCAACCTTGGCCCGTTCCTCCGCGATGCCGGTTTCCTTTTCCACGATGGACGCCATGATCAGCGCCTCCTCTGGCGTGTCATAGGGCAGCCCCTCGGCACGCCCCGCCCAGGCTTCGGCCAGAACCGCTGCCTGCCGCGTGGTCATTTCCAGAATCAACGCGCTGCGTTCGGTGCCGGGTCGTGCCTCGTAACTACCGGGCGAAAGCACGCCTTCGGCTGGAACAGCCTCGACTTCCCCAGCCAGAAAGTCCGCCTTTTTCAGCGAATCCACAATCTGCCAACTGGTCACGCCTTCGGCGACGGTGATCTGGAACGCCAGCGCCGGATCATCGACCGCCGCCAGATACTCCGGTGGCAGCGGGTCCGCGCCGACGTCAAACCGCACCACTTCGACGAAAGTGTCGGTCGCAAGGTCACGCTCGCTCAGGATCGTATCGCTTTTCGCCACCCCGATCCGGAAGTTCAGCTGCATCCCGCAGGTCGACTTGCCCGCATCGGTGATCGCCGCCAGCACCTGTTGCATCGATGCCCCGGCAGGCAGCATATAGCTGCCAAACTTCAGCGCATCCGCGCGTTTGGCGTATTCCGCCCCGATCCTGAAGATCCGCGCATCAGTGATCGCCCCCCGCTCCTCCAGGTTGCGGCTGACCCCGCTCAACGACGCGCCTTGTTCGACCTGCAAACAGATCGGCCCTGCCAGTGGGCCAGGCTTGACGAACTCGTTGCGCCCCCAGGCGACCGCAGTGGCAAGCGCTATCAGCGCGACGATGATCAGCGTCAGCCCGTTCGACGCAACCGACCGCCACATCCCTAGCGCACCTTGCCGATGACCAGGCTGGCATTGGTGCCGCCAAAACCAAAGCTGTTCGACAGCGCCACGTCGATCTTGCGCTTGACCGCCTTGTTCGCCGCCAGGTCCAGCTTTGGCATCACCGCCGGATTGTCCAGGTTGATCGTCGGCGGAGCGATCTGGTCGCGCAGCGCCAGAACACAGAAGATCGCCTCGACCGCGCCCGCAGCCCCCAGAAGGTGCCCGATCGACGATTTTGTGGACGACATCGTCGCATTGGGTGCATGGTCGCCCATTAGGCGTTCAACGGCGCCAAGTTCGATGGTGTCGGCCATCGTGCTGGTGCCATGCGCGTTGATATAATCCACATCGCTGGCCTGCAGCCCGGCCCGCTTCAACGCCGCCTGCATCGACCGGAAGCCGCCATCGCCATCCTCGGCCGGGGCGGTGATGTGATGCGCATCGCCCGACAGTCCGTAGCCCAGCACTTCGGCATAGATCTTGGCCCCGCGTGCCTTGGCGTGTTCGTATTCCTCCAGCACGACCACACCGGCCCCTTCGCCCATGACAAAGCCATCGCGGTCCGCATCATAAGGACGGCTTGCCTTGGTCGGGTCATCGGCGCGCTTGGTCGACAAAGCCTTGCAAGCGTTGAAGCCCGCAATCCCGATCTCGGAAATCGGGCTTTCCGCCCCGCCCGCGATCATCACATCCGCGTCGCCCCACTGGATCAACCGCGCCGCATCGCCAATGGCATGCGCGCCCGTCGAACAGGCCGTCACCACCGCATGGTTCGGCCCCTTGAAGCCAAAGCGGATCGACACCTGCCCCGAGATCAAGTTGATCAGCGCACTGGTGATGAAGAACGGCGACACGCGCTTGGGTCCGCGCTCCTTGATCAGGACCGCCGTTTCCGCAATCGCGGTCAGCCCGCCTATCCCTGAACCGATCATGACGCCGGTCCGGTAACGGTCTTCTTCGGTCGCAGGCTCCCAGCCGCTGTCGCGCACCGCCTGAACCGCAGCCGCCATTCCGTAAAGGATGAAGTCATCAACCTTGCGCTGGTCCTTCGGCTCCATCCAGTCGTCCGGATTGAAGGTGCCATTGCTGCCGTCGCCGCGCGGCAGCTCGCAGGCATATTGCGTCACCACGTTCGATGCGTCGAACCGGGTGATCGGCCCTGCCCCGGATTGCCCTGCCAGCAACCGGCTCCAGGTCTCTTCGACGCCGGATGCCAGCGGAGTAACCATTCCAAGACCGGTGACCACGACACGACGCATAAGCTTCCTCCCAAGGATCAAGACTTTCCCGGGTGATACACGCCGCCCTGAATTCGCGCAACCGGTGGCACCGGGGCGCGGGCGGTTCGGCGCGAGGTTTGGGGAAAACGACGGCCCACCAACGCAAAAGGCACCCCGAAGGGTGTCCTTTTTTGTCCCGCGACCGGGAAAAACTCAGGCAGCTTCCGAGATGAACTTCACCGCGTCGCCGAAGGTCTGGATGGTTTCGGCCGCGTCATCGGGGATCTCGATGCCGAACTCTTCTTCGAAAGCCATGACCAGCTCGACGGTGTCAAGCGAATCTGCGCCCAGATCGTCGATGAACGACGCGGTCTCGGTCACCTTGTCTCCTTCGACGCCCAGATGCTCGACGACGATCTTCTTCACGCGGTCAGCGATGTCGCTCATGTCCGTTCCTCTCTCTGCGGCCGGGCTTTTCCGGCCTTTTTCGTTCTGCCCAGGGTCGGGCCTTGCCTGCCGGGGCATAGGCCCAAGCGTAATCCTGCGCGCCTATAGCAAGGGTCGGGCCACATGGCAAACCCTTTCCCTTTGCGGACACGTCCGGTTTTCAGACCATCGCCATCCCGCCGTTGACGTGCAGCGTGGCTCCGGTCACATATCCGGCCTCGACCGACGCCAGATACAGCACAGCGGCGGCGATTTCCGCTGGCGTTCCCATGCGCCCCGCCGGGACCGCCGTCAGGATGCCCGCCTTCTGCTGATCGTTCAGCTTGTCGGTCATTGCCGTCTCGATGAACCCCGGGGCCACACAGTTTACCGTGATCCCCCGGCTGGCCACTTCCGCCGCCAGCGACTTTGACAGGCCCACCATCCCAGCCTTTGACGCCGCATAATTCACCTGACCCGCGTTGCCCGTGGTCCCCACCACCGACGAGATATTGACGATCCGCCCCCAACGCGCCTTCATCATCCCCCGGATTGCCGCGCGGCAAAGCCGGAAGACCGAGGTCAGGTTGACATCGATCACCGCCTGCCAGTCGTCATCCGACATCCGCATCGCCAACCCATCCTTGGTGATCCCGGCGTTGTTGACCAGAATGTCGAGCGCCCCCATCGCCTCGACCGCGCGCTTGACCAGCCCCTCAACCTCATCCGGTTTCGACAGATTGCAGGGCAGGACATGAGTCCGCATCCCAAGTTCAGCCGCCAGCGCCTCCAAAGGCTCGGTCCTTGTGCCCGAAAGGCCGACCGTCGCCCCCGCAGCATGCAAGGCGCGGGCGATATCCGCCCCGATCCCGCCACTTGCGCCGGTCACAAGGGCAGTCTTGCCGGTAAGATCGAACATGGACGTCTCCTTCAGGCTTTGAGAGCAGCAATATCGTCGGGCGAGCCGATGGCCCGGGTTGTCGCAGCGGCAGCGGTGCGCTTGATCATGCCGGACAGGGCCTTGCCCGCGCCGATTTCCCAGAACTCCGTCACCCCGGCCTTTTCCATCCACAGGACAGATTCACGCCAGCGCACCGATCCGGTCACCTGCGCGATCAGAAGGTCAAGGATGCGGTCGGGTTCCATCACCGCCTCGGCCCGGACGTTGACGACCACCGGCACCCGGGGCTTCAGGATCGGAACCGCCGCCAGCGCCTCGGCCATCACATGCGCCGCGGGTTGCATCAGGGCGCAATGGAACGGGGCAGAGACCGGCAACAAAAGCGCCCGCTTGGCCCCCTTGGCCTTGGCAATCTCCAGCGCACGTTCAACTGCGGCCTTGTGGCCCGACACCACCACCTGCGCCGGATCATTGTCATTCGCCGCCTGACAAACCTCGCCCTGCGCGGCCTCCGCCGCGACCGCCGTCGCCGCCTCAAAATCCAGCCCCAGCAGCGCCGCCATCGCGCCGACACCAACCGGGACGGCCTCTTGCATCGCCTGCCCGCGAATCCGCAGCAGACGAGCGGTGTCCGACAGCGTCAGCGACCCCGCCGCGCACAGGGCCGAGTATTCGCCCAGTGAATGCCCGGCGACAAAACTCGCCTGATCCAGCCCGAACCCCTCGGCCTCCAGCGCCCGCAGGGCGGCAATCGAGGTCGCCATCAACGCAGGCTGCGCGTTCTTGGTCAGGGTCAGCTCGGCAATGTCGCCCTCCCAGATGAGGGCCGACAGGTTCTCGCCCAAGGCCGCGTCGACCTCGTCGAACACGGCCTTCGCCGCCGGATAGGCCTCGGCCAGCGCGCGGCCCATGCCGATGGTCTGGGCGCCCTGCCCCGGAAAGACGAATGCGCGGCTCATTGGATATCCCCCTCGTTTCCCTTGGCTTACCCTGCCAGCCCGGGCCGTGCAACGGCCACGCGCTGCTGTTCGAGGGTTGGAGGGTGCCGATACTGGTCCCGGTTATTGAGGGTCGGCCTTGGGCAAGCCTCCGCCTGCGAGGCCGAGCTGATTGCCCCTTTCATCCGCCATGCGTTCGCTTTCAGCCGGAGTTTTGACTGGGTGTTTGGCCTGCCCGCTTCGGCGCGGCGAAGGGGGGGTGTCCACAGTGGACGGGGAAGCCCGTCGCAAGGAATTCAAGGGGTTGGCTGTGGGCGTTAGGGGGGCGTTAAGGGTTTGGAGGGGTTAAGGTGGAGATGGCTGAAAGGTGGAGGTGATGCAGGAAGGCCGCCGCTTGCCCGCATGAGAAATGATGTGTGGGATCAGGCACCTTTCGGCGCAACTTGGCTCCAAAAACAAACAGGCCAAGTGTCCAATACTATCCCGGCAGTTCCACCAATTCGATCAGATTGCCCCAAGGGTCAGCGACGAAAGCCACACTGTAGCCCAGTTCCGGGACATCAAACGGCTCTTGATACGTTCCTACCCCCCGGTCATGGAGCGTCGCAAGCGCGCGCTCGAGACTTGGGACCGAAAAGGCAAAATGGTGATAGCGGCAGGGTCCCAACGTCTTCCAGAAATCGGCTGGCAATGGCGTTCCGTCGTCAGTTGAGTTGCCGCCGATGATTTCGATCAGGGATCCGTTGTCGCCAGACGCAGCCAGATAGGCGAGTTCGATACCATTTGGCCCCGACCATTCCTTGACGATCCGAAAGTCGAAGACTTTGACATACCAGTCCAAAGCCAGTTGGCGGTCAGGCACCCGCAGGCAAGGATGACTGGATTTCATCGCGGCAAACGGGGACGTGGCGTTCGTTGCCGGAAAAGAGAATGGCAGCATTATAATGCTCCTGTTTGGCGACATCCCCAAGGGACCAGTCGCTGACCAGCACGCTGCGCTGAACCTGAGTGCCGGACAAGTGTTTTCATGCCACGGTGCGCTGAAGCGCACCCTACGGGGTGGCGCATGCCCCCGCCCTTGCATCCCTACCGTTTGTCTGTATAAGGCCGCATCCTTCCGCTTATCCATGAACCGGCGATGCCTCTCGTGGACGGGCTGCGGAAGGGGTTTTTGCCCGTCCGTTGAAGCCGCCCTGAAACAAAAGGAAGCCCGCATGCCTCTGTATGAGCATGTCTTTATCTCGCGCCAGGACTTGTCCTCTGCGCAGGCCGAAGGCCTTGTCGAACATTTCTCTACCGTCCTCGCGGACAACGGCGGCAAAGTCGTCGAGAATGAATACTGGGGCGTCAAGACGATGGCCTACAAGATCAACAAGAACCGCAAGGGCCACTATGCCTTTCTGAAGACGGACGCGCCTGCCGCAGCCATTCAGGAAATGGAACGCCTGATGGGTCTGCACGAAGACGTCATGCGCATCCTGACCATCAAGGTCGACAAGCACTCCGAAGGCGTGTCGGTGCAGATGCAAAAGCGTGACGAGCGCGAAGACCGTGGCGACCGCGGTGACCGTGGTGGTTTCGGCGGCGAGCGTCGTGAGCGCCCGAGCTTTGGCGGCGACCGTGGCGACCGCCCGGACCGTGGCGCTGACCGTGGCGACCGCCCGTCGTTCGGCGCTCCGCGTCGTTGATCCCAGGAAAGGACATACATCATGGCGAACAAACCGTTTTTCCGCCGCCGCAAGGTTTGCCCCTTCTCGGGCGACAATGCTCCGGCTATCGACTACAAAGACACCCGCACCCTGCAGCGCTATATCTCTGAGCGTGGCAAAATCGTGCCGTCCCGTATCACCGCAGTCTGTGCGAAGAAGCAGCGCGAACTGGCCACGGCCATCAAGCGCGCCCGCTTCCTCGCCCTTCTGCCCTATGCCGTGAAATAAGGAGCACATGACATGCAAGTGATCCTTCTGGAACGCGTGGCCAAGCTTGGCCAGATGGGCGAAGTCGTCAACGTCAAGGACGGCTATGCCCGCAACTTCCTGCTTCCGCAGGGCAAGGCGCTGCGCGCCAATGACCAGAACATCAAGTCGTTCGAAGTCAAGAAAGCCCAGCTTGAGGCAACGAACCTTGAGACCCGCAAAGAGGCTGAATCCGTTGGCGCCAAGCTGGACGGCCAGGTCTTCGTGGTGATCCGCTCGGCTTCCGACGCGGGCGCTCTGTACGGCTCGGTCACCCCGCGCGATGCGGCGGATGTCGCAACCGAAGCCGGGTTTACCGTGAACCGTGGCCAGATCGTTCTGGACCGCCCGATCAAGGACCTGGGGATCCACACCGTTTCGGTGCTTCTCCACCCGGAAGTCGCGGTCAAGATCAAGCTGAACGTCGCGCGTTCGGTCGAAGAAGCTGCCCTTCAGGCGGCTGGCAAGTCGATTGCCGAACTCGCTGCTGAAGCAGAAGCAGAAGCCGAGTTCGAGATTGCCGAGTTGTTCGACGAAATGGGTGCAGCGCAAGACGGGGCCGATCTCGGCCGCGACTGATCTGCAAGGCAAAACGACCAGACCGCGCCGGGGCAACCTGGCGCGGTTTTTCTTTGGGGCTGCATTGTCAGGGTCTGGTGCGCAAGACCCGGCACCGCGTCCGGCCTTTGACGCTTGGCCAAGGCATGATCTGGCGCGCTTTGACTTTCGGATGTCGGGGGTGAAACAGCGACAGGTTCCCTCTGCGCTAGCGTTACCGCCATGCAGATGACAGCCACCGCCCGCGGCATTCTTGCCCTTACACTTGGAATCGCGATCTTTTCGGTTCAGGACGTGATCCTGAAGCAGCTTTCGGGCGACTATCCCCTGCATCAGGCGATGGTGCTGCGCAGTCTGACCGCCCTGCCCTTTCATCTGGCGATCGTGTGGTGGTTCGACGGGCGGCTTTCCACCATCACCACCCCCGGTTGGTGGAAGATGTTCGCGCGCGGCCTTCTGAACTTTGTCGCCTATACCGCCTATTACCTTGGTCTGGCCTATGTACCGATGGCCGACGCGGTGGCGCTATTCTTCACCAGCCCGCTGTTCATCACCCTTGCCGCGGTCCTGTTCATGCGCGAGCGGGTCAGCCTGATGACCACGCTTGCGCTTGGAGCAGGCTTTGCCGGGGTGCTGATGATCGTCAAACCCGGGGCCGACGGCTTTGATCTTGCCGCCCTGTTGCCGATCATCGGCGCGCTTGGGTATGCGGTGTCGATGGTGGTCGCGCGTCCCTTGGGGCGCACGGAAACTGCCGCTGCCATGGCGTTCTGGGGCAACATCTGCTTTTTGGTCTGCGCGCTGGCCCTGTCGGCGGTCTATGGTTCGGGCGCCTATTCCGGCGCGTCGCACCCGTCGCTGGCTTTCCTCACACGCGGCTGGGTCACGCCTGATCTTGCCGACCTGTCGCTGATGGCCGGCTGCGGCGTGATTGCCGCCATTGGCCTGACGCTGCTGACCTATGCCTACCGGATCGCCCCGGCATCGACCGTAGCCCCCTTCGAATACAGCTTCATGTTCTGGGGCGTGATGTGGGGCTGGGTGTTCTGGGGCGACTTCCCGGACGGGCTGGGCTGGATCGGCATTGCCGTCATCATCGCCGCCGGGCTTCTGGTGATCCGCGCCCCGCAAAAGGAAAAGGCCGCGCCCTAAGGCGCGGCCTGATCTTGTCGCCCCTGGGGGCTGATTACATTTCGTCCAGCGCCTCGACGGCTTTCTGCAGGTCCTCTTTCGAGATTTCCTTGTCCGAAACCGATGCCATTCCGACCAGATGGTCGATGACCTTGTCTTCGAACACCGGCGCGCGCAACTGCTGCTGCATCTGCTGGTTCTTCTGCACGAATTCGAAGAACTGACGCTCCTGCCCCGGATACTGACGGGCAGCGGCCAGAACGGCCTGAGTCATCTCGGCATCACTCACAGTGATTTCAGCCTTGCGACCGATTTCGGCCAGCAACAGCCCCAGACGAACGCGGCGGATGGCCAGGGTCTTGTGCTCGTCCGTGGTCTCGATGGCGCCGTGGTTGTGGCCGTGATCTTCCGGGTGCTCTTCGTGGTAAAGCTGGTGGGCGATCTGGCCCGCCTCGGCTTCGACCAGATTGGCTGGCAGGTCGAACGACACCATGCCGTCCAGCTGGTCCAGAAGCGAACGCTTCAGCACCGTGCGGGCAGCGCCCTTGTATTCGGACTCAAGACGCTCGGCGATCTGGGTCTTCAGCGCGGCGAGATCCTCGGCGCCGAATTTCTTGGCCAGTTCGTCATCAACTTCGGCCGGCTTCGGCTCTTTGACCGCTTTCACGGTGCAGGCGAAAACCGCGGCCTTGCCAGCCAGATGCTTGGCACCATAGCTTTCCGGGAAGGTCACGTTGACCGAAACCTCGTCACCGGCCTTGGCACCAACAAGCTGGGCCTCAAAGCCCGGGATGAACGAGTTCGAGCCCAGAACCAGCGGATAATCCTCGCCCGAGCCACCCTCGAACAGTTCGCCATCGACCGAGCCCTTGAAGTCGATCACGACCTGATCGCCGTCCTTGGCCTTGGCGCCCTTCTTGCGGTCGTCAAACGACTGCGCGGTGCCGGCAAGGTTTTCCAGCGCTTCGGCGATGTCCTTGTCGCCAGCTTTGACGATCAAATTGTCCAGCTTGAGCTTGGAAGCGTCCAGTTCCGGGATCGGCGGCAGAGCGTCATAAGACATCTCGACCACGACATCCTGACCTTCTTTCCAGGTCTCGCCGCCAACCATCTTGACCTCGGGCTGCAGTGCCGGGCGGTCGCCGGTAGCGTCGAAATGGTCCTTCATGGCTGTGTCGATGGCTTCCTGCATCGCATCGCCAACAATGCGGGTGCCGAACTGCTTTTTCAGGATGGCCAGCGGCACCTTGCCCTTGCGAAAGCCTTTGATTTCAACTTCGGGCTGGGCTTCAAGCAGTTTGGCATGCACCTTGGCGTCCAGCTCGGCTGCCGTTACGGTGATGGTATAGCCGCGCTTGAGGCCTTCGTTCAGGGTCTCGGTGACCTGCATGCTGGGACGTCCTTCCTAGGGTCATTCGGGCGCATTTGCGCAATAGTTCACAAAGCGCAAGGCAAAAGCCCCGCGCGAAGTCGCGGGCGTTCTAGCAAAGCTTTCCGTCCGGTGTAAGGGGGAATCGCGAAGGCCTGCCGGGGCCTGCGCTGGTGCGGGTGGAGGGACTTGAACCCCCACGCCTTGCGGCGCCAGAACCTAAATCTGGTGCGTCTGCCAATTTCGCCACACCCGCATGCGTCGCGCGACGGTGTTCTAGCAAAGCCCGCGCGCCGAGGCGAGAGGCATTCGCACTGCCACTTTGTCGCCACAACCTTTGCGCGATCACAACACAACTGCCGCGAAATCACCAAACCGGCACCGAACGCGCACCACAAATCGAATTCAGAAATTGACGTGTGAAGGTACGGGGATGGCAATGACCGAAAGCCTGCAGCAGCCAACGACGGATCACGGGGCCTTGCAGTCCCAGCGGTCCGGCATGCTTGCCGGCACAAGGATCCGCACGCTGGAGGGCACCCTGCCGGTCGAATATCTGGAACCCGGCGACCGTATCGTGACCCGCTCCGGTGCGCGGCGGCTGGTCGGCGTTTCGGTGATTGTGCTGGCCTATGCCGATCTGATCCGCGTTCGCGCCTCAACCCTTGGCCACGACCGCCCCGATCAGGACCTGTTGGTGCTGCCCGCCCAGCCCATCGTGATCCGCGACTGGCGGGCGCAGGCGTTGTTTGGGGCTGCGGTTGCCGCCATTCCTGCTGCCCGCCTGGTGGACGGGGAATTCATCCAGCGAGAAACCCTGCCCGAAGCCCGGCTTTTCATACTGCAATTTGACGACGAGGAAGTGGTCTATGCCGAAGGGCTGGAGATCGCCTGCCCGGCCCACCTCCCGGCAGTCGCCTCATCGGTCGTGAACACCGCGGTTTCTGGCTGACCCCGTCGCGAAGCACTTGCCTTGTCGTCGGAACCGCTTAGCCTCACGGTTGCACTTTCGCCGCAAGGGTCCGGATGACAAACGGCAGGGACCACGTCGCAAAGGTCATCGGCTCGCTTAGTTCGGGCAACGTTGCGGCACATTCGCGGCTGGCCGCGTCTTGGCAGCGGTCCTTTCAGAAACACGGGCTTCTCCCCGCAGCACCTGCCGCGAACAGCGCCCCCGATGGCGACCGGCTTCGCCAGCAGCGCGAGGCGATGGAGCAGGTCATTGTCGTGGCCGCGCCAAAGCTTGACGATCTTTACGCGATGATCGGCCATTGCGGCTGCGGCATCCTTCTGACCGATGCCGAAGGGCTGGTGATCGACGCCCGCGCAGGGTCTGCCGATGCCGAGGTGTTTCGCCAGTGGGGTCTGGCCCCCGGTGTTGACTGGTCCGAAGCCGCGCAAGGCACCAACGGCATCGGCACCTGTCTGGCCGAACGCCGCGCGCTGACGATCCACCGCGACCAGCATTACCTGCCGCAGAACATCGGGATGAGCTGCATCGACGCCCCGTATTCGGTCCCGACGGTGGGCTGATCGCGGCGCTTGACGTGTCCTCGGCCCGGGCCGATCTGACCGAAGGCTTCAACCGGCTGATTGAGGCCATGGTCACCCGCGTCGCCACCCAGATCGAATCCGACCTGTTCCGCGCGGCCTTTCCCAAGCATAGGATCTTGCTGGCGACCGGTGCCGAACCTTCCAGCGCGGCACTTCTGGCCGTTGACGCTGACGATGTCGTCGTCGTTGCCACGCGTGAGGCGCGGCGTCGCCATGGGTTGGAGGCATCAGGCCTGATCCGCCCGCGCCCGGTCGTCGATCTCTTGGGCCGTGAGAATGGTCCGGCGGGTCTGGAGGGTGCGGAACGGGCGGCAGTGATTCGCGCCCTGACCCGGGCCGAAGGCAACGTCTCCGAGGCCGCGCGCGCTTGGCCTAGGCCGCGCCACGCTTTACCGCCGGATGAAGCGGCTTGGCCTTGATGAGAGGGGCTGATGTGTCTCACTCCTGAGACAGTCGCACGCCAGGCCCTGCCCCACCCCGGCTCACAGTCCCGCCGCCATGCCCGACAGTCCCTGCAGAGCCGCACCGGGAGGGTGCGGTTGTTGGAGGAGACAGACATGAACGACATGACCCAGGTGGCAGGCCAGTTGGCCTCGCCCTTCAAGACTCGCTATGACAATTTCATCGGTGGCGCGTTCGTGCCCCCGGTCAACGGTCGCTATATGGACAACGTGACGCCCATCACCGGTGGCGTGATCTGTCAGGTGGCCCGGTCCGACAAGGCCGACATGGAACTGGCGCTGGATGCAGCCCACGCCGCGCGTGAAGCCTGGGGCAAGACCAGCGCCACGCACCGCTCGAACCTGCTGCTGAAGATCGCCGACGTGATGGAGGCCAACCTTGACCTTCTGGCCCGGGCCGAGACCTGGGACAATGGCAAGCCGATCCGCGAAACGGTGAATGCCGACATCCCGCTGTCGGTCGACCATTTCCGCTATTTCGCCGGGGTGCTGCGGTCACAGGAAGGCACGATGTCGGAGATCGACAACGACACCGTGGCCTATCACTTTCACGAACCCCTGGGCGTTGTCGGTCAGATCATCCCGTGGAATTTCTCGATCCTGATGGCAGCGTGGAAACTGGCTCCGGCGCTGGCGGCTGGCAACTGCATCGTGATGAAACCGGCCGAACAGACCCCGGCGGCCATCATGGTGCTGATGGAACTGATCGGCGACCTTCTGCCCGCAGGTGTGCTGAACATCGTCAACGGCTTTGGTGCCGAGGCGGGTGACGCGCTGGTCCGGTCCGGCCGCATCGCCAAGATCGCCTTCACCGGCTCGACCGTCACCGGTCGCAAGGTGGCCGAAGGGGCCGTGGCCGCCCTGATCCCCTTCACGCTGGAACTGGGTGGCAAGTCGCCGAACATCTTCTTCAGCGACGTGATGGCCGAAGACGACGCCTTCCTTGACAAGGCGGTCGAAGGTTTCGTCCTTTTCGCCTTCAACCAGGGTGAGGTCTGCACCTGCCCGTCGCGCGCTTTGATCCGGGAAGACATCTATGACCGCTTTATGGAACGCTGCATCGCCCGTGTGAAGGCGATCAAGCAGGGCGACCCGCGCGACATGGAAACCATGGTCGGCGCGCAAGCCAGTCAGGCGCAGCATGACAAGATCATGTCCTATTTCACCATCGGTCGCGAAGAAGGGGCCGAGGTCTTGATCGGTGGCGATTCTGCGCGGTTCAACGGTGACCTTGCCGGCGGTTTCTACATCCAGCCGACGATCCTGAAAGGCCACAACAAGATGCGGGTGTTTCAGGAGGAAATCTTCGGACCGGTGGTGTCCGTCACCACCTTCAAGGACGAAGCCGAAGCCTTGGCCCTTGCCAATGACACCATGTATGGCCTTGGCGCAGGGGTCTGGACCCGCGACGGCACCCGCGCCTACCGCTTTGGCCGCGGGGTCGAGGCGGGTCGCGTCTGGGTCAACAACTACCACGCTTACCCCGCCCACGCAGCATTTGGCGGCTACAAGCAATCCGGCATCGGGCGCGAAACTCACAAGATGATGCTGGACCACTATCAGCAGACCAAGAACATGCTGGTCAGCTACAACCCGAACAAACTGGGCTTCTTCTAGGACCGGCGACAATGGGTCGGGGCCAGACCGCCCCGACTTCAGAAGACAGCGCGTCCGGATCACTCCGGGCGCGTTTGCGATTCCCTTTCCCCGACCTTCTCCCCGGTGAGCCAACTCGAACTGTCATCCAGTTTTTACAAAGCTGTTGAATAAGCGTCACGAAGCCCGACTAGAGCAGCATCAGGCCATTGTCAGGCCGCACGTTCACAGGAGTGCTTCCATGAAATCCATCCACGTTACCGCCTCGGTGCTGGCAATCGCCGCCGCCGTTGCGATGCCCGCTGCGGCACGCGACCAGATCCAGGTCACTGGTTCGTCGACCGTTCTGCCTTATGCCACCATCGTTGCCGAAGCTTTCGGCGAAAACTTCGACTTCCCGACCCCGGTCGTGGAAGGTGGCGGTTCGGGTGCCGGCCGCAAGAAGATGTGTGAAGGCGTTGGCGAAGCCACCGTCGACATCGCGAACTCTTCCTCGCGCATCGGCCAGTCGGACATCGATCTCTGCGCCACCAACGGCGTCGCCGAGATCATCGAAGTCCGCTTCGGCTATGACGGCATCGTCTTTGCTTCGGCCGTTGACGGCGCTGATTTCGCCTTCACCCCGGCTGACGTCTACCTTGCCCTCGCTGCCAAGGTTGCCAAGGACGGCGCTCTGGTTGACAACACCTCCGCCACTTGGGCCGAAGTGAACGCAGCCCTTCCCGCCCAGGACATCCTGGCGTTGGTTCCGGGCACCAAGCACGGCACCCGTGAAGTGTTCGACGTCAAGGTCATCGAAGCTGGTTGCAAGGAAACCGGCGCGATGGACCTCTTCCTCGCCGTTGCCGAAGGCAAGGACGACAAGGAAAAGGGCGACAACGCCAAGAAAGCCTGCCACGAGCTGCGCACCGACGGCAAGTCGGTCGACATCGACGGCGACTACACCGAGACCCTCGCGCGCCTTGACGCTGACAAGAACGCCATCGGCGTGTTCGGCCTGTCGTTCTACCAGAACAACACCGACAAGCTGAAAGTGGCTACCATGGGCGGCGTCGTTCCTTCGACCGAAAGCATCGCTTCGGGTGAATACCCGGTCTCGCGCCCGCTGTTCTTCTACGTCAAGAAGGCCCACATCGGCGTGATCCCCGGCCTGAAAGAGTACATCGAGTTCTTCGTCAGCGACGAAATGGCTGGCCCGGATGGCCCGCTTGCCGCCTACGGCCTTGTTTCGGACCCGGAACTGGCTGCCACTCAGGCTGCCGTTGCCGCCGAGACCCCGATGGGTCCGCTGGAATAAGACCACCAAACTGACAGGCGGGGCCCAGTGCCCCGCCTGTTGCCTTAAGGTCCGGCGGCAAGGTCGCCGTCTCTGTCCCTCCCCTTTCTTCTGACTGCCAGAGGTCGACCGATGTCCGTCCTGATAATATTCGCCGCGATTGCGGTTTTCTCTCTCGCAGCCTTCCTGCTGGCCCGCCAACGCGCGCTGGCCTCGGGTGATGGCAATCCCAGACTATTGCACTCGCTTCCGCTCTATTACGGCTGGTATGGCGCGCTTTGCGTGCTGATCCCCACGCTTGGCGCACTGGCCGTGTGGTTGCTGGTGCAGCCGATGGTCATCGAAACCCGCATTGCCGGCAACCTGCCCGCCGAGCTTGTTGCCGACGCCTCTGCGCGTGACCTGACCATGGCCGATGTGCGCAGGGTCGCCGGTGGCCTTGATGTGGCCGTGGCACAGGGCACGATGACCGAAGAAGAAGCGGGAATGATCCGCACCGAATTCACCAACGTCCGCGACAAGCTGGCCGCCGTTGGCGTCGCCCTTGGATCGGACGTGTCGAAAGACGTCCTCGCCGCCGCGCAGGATTACCGCGAACTGACCGGATGGGGCGCCGCAGGGCGCACGTTCCTGATCCTTGTCATCGCCATTGGCGGCCTTTACTGGGGCGTTACCCGCGCCCACAAGGATTTCCGCGCCCGCAACCAGGTCGAAAAGGTCATCCTTGGCCTCCTGATGGCCGCCTCGTCGATCGCAATCCTGACCACGGTCGGGATCGTCTGGTCCATGGTGTCCGAGACCTTTGACTTCTTCACGAAATACCCGATCAAGGACTTCCTCTTCAGCGTGACCTGGTCGCCGAACTTCCGTGGAGGGTCGGACCTTGGCATCCTGCCGCTGATCTGGGGCACGATGTATATCACCGTGGTTTCTATGCTGGTCTCGGTGCCGATCGGCCTTTTCGCCGCGATCTACCTGGCGGAATACGCCTCTCCCCGGGTCCGGTTCTGGGTCAAGCCGCTGATCGAGATCATCGCCGGCATCCCTACCGTGGTCTTCGGTATCTTCGCCTTGGTCACCGTCGGCCCCTTCCTGCGCGACTACTTTGCCGAGCCGCTGGGCCTTGGCAACTCGGGCTCGTCGGTGATGACCGCCGGCCTTGTGATCGGCATCCTGAACATCCCCTTCATCTCGTCGCTGTCGGACGACATCATCAACGCGGTGCCACAAAGCCTGCGTGACGGCAGCCTGGGTCTTGGTGCAACGAAGTCCGAAACCGTGCGTCAGGTGATCCTGCCCGCCGCCTTGCCCGGTATCGTCGGCGCGATCCTGATGGCCGCCAGCCGTGCCATCGGCGAAACGATGGTCGTGGTCATGGGGGCCGGGGCTGCCGCGAAGCTTAGCCTCAACCCGTTCGAAGCGATGACCACCATGACCGTCAAGATCGTTGGCCAGCTGACCGGCGACACCGACTTTGCAGCGCCTGAAACCCTTGTGGCTTTTGCCCTTGGCATGACGCTGTTCATCATCACGCTTGGCCTGAACATCTTCGCCCTCTGGGTCGTGCGGAAATACCGGGAGCAATACGAATGACCGACATCTCGCAATTTCCGGCGGGTCCGATGCGGGTCACGCCGCCCAAGCAGTCGATCCTGACCGCCAGCGCCAACATGAAGCGTCGCAATGCCGCCGAATCCCGGTTCAAGGCTTACGGTGTGGCCGCAATCGCAATTGCGCTTGGGTCGCTGGCGATCATGCTATTCACCATCTTTCGCGATGGCACCTCGTCCTTTACCCAGGCCCAGCTTGCCTTCCCGATGGAACTTACGGCCGAGGTTCTGGACCCCAAAGGCAACCGCGACCGCGAAGAGATGACCAAGGTCACCACCGTCGGTTATTCCAAGGTGCTGGTCGCAGCCCTGCAGGCGGAACTGCAAAAGCAGGGCATCGTTCAGGACGGCATTACCGACAAGGAAATCGGCGAGCTGATCTCGAAGGACGCGGCCGGCCAGTTGCGGGCACAGGTCCTTGCCGACACCTCGCTGGTCGGCACCACGATCACCGCCGACGTGCTGGCAGGGGGCCGCATCGACGGCTACCTCAAGGGCCGCGTGACGCTTGAAACCGCTGAACGCGACAGCAACGTCACCCCCGAACAACTGCTTCTGGCCGACAAGCTGAGCGAAGCGGGCATCCTGACCACCGGCTGGAACTGGAGCTTTTTCACCAGCCCAGATGCCTCGGACCAGCGTCCCGAAGCGGCCGGCCTTGGCGTCGCCCTCCTCGGTTCGGCCTACATGATGCTGATCGTCCTTGTGACCTGTGTGCCGGTGGGCGTCGCCGCCTCGATCTACCTTGAGGAATTCGCCCCCAAGAACCGCTGGACCGACGCGATTGAGGTCAACATCTCGAACCTCGCCGCGGTGCCGTCCATCGTTTTCGGTATCCTTGGCCTTGCGATCTTCATCAACTTTGCCGGGTTGCCGAACTCGTCTTCCGTGGTCGGTGCCTTCGTGCTCAGCCTGATGACCCTGCCGACGATCATCATCGCCACCCGGGCGTCGATCAAGGCGGTGCCGCCGTCGATCCGCGATGCGGCACTGGGGATCGGGGCGTCGAAGATGCAGACTGTGTTCCACCACGTCCTGCCACTGGCGATGCCCGGCATCCTGACCGGCACAATCCTTGGCCTTGCCAGCGCTTTGGGCGAGACCGCGCCGCTGCTGCTGATCGGGATGGTGGCTTTCGTCGACAACTACCCCTCGGCCCCGCCTGAAGGCTTCCTTGACCCGGCAACCGCACTTCCGGTTCAGGTCTATTCCTGGGCCAGCCGCGCTGACCCGGCTTTCATCGAACGGTCAAACGGCGCGATCATCGTGCTGCTTGTGTTCCTCGTCATCATGAACGTGGGCGCGATCCTGCTGCGCCGCCGCTTCGAACGCCGCTGGTAAGGATATGGCTGAAATGAACGACATGACCCGCACTGGCCTAGAAGCCGGCACCACCGCAGCCAAGATGTCGGCGCGCGGCGTTCAGGTCCACTACGGCCAGAACCACGCGCTGAAAGATGTCGATGTCGACATCCTTGACCGCGCCGTCACCGCCTTCATCGGCCCGTCGGGCTGTGGCAAATCCACCTTCCTGCGCTGCCTGAACCGGATGAACGACACCGTTTCCTCGGCAAAGGTCACCGGCAAGATCCTGTTGGAGGGTGAGGATATCTACGATCCCCGCGTCGATCCGGTGCAACTGCGCGCCAAGATCGGCATGGTGTTTCAAAAGCCGAACCCGTTCCCGAAAAGCATCTACGACAACGTGGCTTACGGCCCGAAGATCCACGGCATGACAAGGAACAAGGCCGAACTTGACGAGATCGTCGAGGCCTCGTTGCGCAAGGCGGCTTTGTGGAACGAGGTCAAGGACCGGCTGGACGCCTCGGGCACCGGCCTTTCCGGCGGCCAGCAGCAACGCCTGTGCATCGCCCGCGCGATTGCGACCGGGCCTGAGGTCCTTTTGATGGACGAGCCCTGCTCTGCCCTTGACCCGATCGCCACCGCCCAGGTCGAGGAGCTGATCGACGAACTGCGCTCCAGCTTTTCGGTGGTGATCGTCACCCATTCGATGCAGCAAGCCGCCCGGGTCAGCCAGAAAACCGCGTTTTTCCACCTTGGGAACCTCGTCGAATACGGCGACACCCCGGCGATCTTTACCAACCCGAAAGACCCGCGCACCGAAGCCTACATCACTGGCCGGATCGGTTGAGGAGAGCGAAATGAACAGCAACCACATCATGTCCGCCTTCGACCGGGATCTTGAAGCCATTCAGGCGCTGGTCATGCGCATGGGCGGACTGGTCGAAACCGCCCTTCTGGACGCGGCCGAGGCGCTGGACACCCGCGACGAGGATCTGGCCTTGCGGGTTCGTTCGGGCGATTCGGTAATCGACACGCTGGAAGATGAGGTCAACACCCAGTGTGCAAGCGTTCTTGCGCTGCGTGCGCCGACAGCGGGCGATTTGCGGACGGTTCTGACCGTGATGAAAGTCTCTGCTTCACTGGAGCGGGCTGGGGATTACGCCAAGAACCTGGCCAAGCGGACGGCGGTTCTTGCCAAGATGCCACAGGTTCCGGGGGCTTCGGCCGCGATCCGGCGGCTGGCGCGGGCGGTGGTGCAGATGCTGACTGACGCGCTGGACGCCTATATCCGCCGCGACGCCAAACTGGCCGAAGACGTGCGCAGTCGCGATCGTGACGTCGACCAGATGTACAATTCGATTTTCCGCGAGCTTCTGACCCACATGATGGAGGACCCGCGCAACATTGGGCCCTGCATGCATCTGCACTTTATCGCCAAGAACATCGAACGGGTCGGCGACCACGCCACGTCGATCGCGGAACAGGTGATCTATCTGGTGACCGGTGCCATGCCCGAAGACGAGCGGCCGAAATTTGACAGCACCGCCCTGGTGGCGACGGAGGAGTGACCATGACGCGAGCAGGGGCACGGATGGGGGCACGGACCGGGCAGCCAAGGGTTCTTCTGGTCGAGGACGAACCGGCGCAGCGCACGGTGCTGGCCTATAACCTTGAGGCCGAAGGCTTTGAAGTAACGCAAGCCGACAATGGCGAGGACGCCTTGGTTCTGGTCGACGAGGAAGACCCCGACATCATCATTCTGGACTGGATGATGCCCAAGGTCTCCGGGATCGAGGTTTGCCGCCGGTTGAAGATGCGTCCCGACACGCGCGGCATTCCGATCATCATGCTGTCGGCCCGCGCTGAAGAGGTGGACCGCATCCGGGGTCTGGAAACCGGCGCGGATGACTATGTGATCAAGCCCTATTCGGTGCTGGAGCTGATGGCCCGCGCCCGCGCCCAGTTGCGCCGTGTGCGCCCGTCCACCGCCGGTGTGGTGCTGGAGCATGACGATATCCGGCTGGACCCCGAAAGCCACCGCGTCTACCGCAGCGAAAAGGTGCTGAAGCTGGGGCCGACCGAGTTCAAGCTGCTGGTGACGCTGATGGAACGCCCCGGCCGGGTGTTTTCCCGTGAGCAGTTGCTGGATCTGGTCTGGGGCCGCGACATCTATGTCGATACCCGCACCGTTGACGTGCATGTCGGTCGCTTGCGCAAGTCGCTGATGCAGTATGGTGGCGGCGATCCGGTCCGCACAGTGCGCGGCGCGGGTTACGCCTTGGGGTAAGGAGAGGGGGGTTTCACACCCCCCATGCCATTGGTTTCTTGAACCAATGGCGAATCCAACGGCAAACCCCGTGGATTGGTCAGGCCAGTAGGAAGCGCATCGTTCAGGTTGCCCGGAGGATCGTTTCCAGCCTGCTGAGAAATTGCTCGACGTGGACCAGCGAGAACGTCAACGGCGGGCGTATTTTCAGGATATGGCCCAAAGGGCCGGTGTTGCTGATCAGGATGCCCATCCGGCGCAGATCATTGACCAGCCGGGTGGCGCGATGACCATCGGGTTCGCCATCCTTCAGGATATCTGTGCCCATAAACAGGCCGGCTGCGCGGGTTTCGCCAAGTGTGTCGTGCCTTGTGGCAATATCGCGCATCCCATCGGCGAAGGCGGCGCCCACACTAGCTGCGTTCTCCATCAGGCCTTCGTCGCGGATCACGTCAAGCACTGCCATGCCAACAGCGGCAGCGACGGCGTTGCCGCCGAAAGTGTTGAAATATCGCGATTTGTCGCTGAAATTGGCCAAAACATCTGGCCGCACCACCAGCCCGGCCATCGGATAGCCATTGCCCATTGGCTTGCCCAATGAAACCATGTCCGGCACCAGCCCGTGGCGCTGAAAGCCCCACATGTGCGATCCGGTGCGCCCGAAGCCGGGTTGCACTTCGTCGGCAAGAAGAAGCCCCCCCGCCGCGCGGATTGCGGCCATTGCAGGCGCTAGGAAGCCAATCGGGTCAGGGCGCACGCCGTCCGAGGAAAAGACCGTGTCGACGATCAGCATCGCCGGTTTGATCCCTTCGGCCTGCATTTGGAGGCATGCGGCTTCGACGTTGGCGGCAAAGCCCTGCGCGATGCCATCCGGATAGTTCTCGTGCGAGGGGGCTGGTATTGCAAAGACCGCTGGGCCGGGGGCGACGGCGGGGCCAACCGACATCGACATCTCGGCGGTCGCAAGGGTCACGCCATGATAGGCGTTGTCGGTGACGATGACCCCCGTGCCTCCGGTGGCCGCGCGTGCAATGCGGTAACCAAGGTCATTCGCCTCGGACCCGGTGCAGGTGAACATGACGTGGGAAAGCGGGGCCGGGAAGAGCGCCAGCAACCGGTCGGCATAGTCCAGGATGCCATCGTGCAAATATCGAGTATGAGTGGCCAGCACCCCTGCCTGCTGCGCCATCGCGGCCACCACGCGCGGGTGGCAATGCCCGACGGACGCCACATTGTTGTAGGTGTCCAGATAGGCACGGCCTTCGCGGTCATAAAGCCAGACGCCTTCGCCCCGGACAAGGTGCAGGGGTTCCCCATAAAAGAGACGATAGGCGGGGCCTAGAAGGCGGGCGCGGCGGGCAATCCGGGCCTCGTCCTCGGGGGGAAGATTGGCCGCGCCGGGGGTATAGGCGTTGGGCATCAGGGGGGGGTGGGTCATGTCTGAGATCTTTCGCAGGCAAGGTGCAGGGCGCGAAGAAGGGCAGCGGACTCGGTTTTGCGCAGGGCGTCAAGCCCGGCGCGCGAGGCGGGCGCATTGCGCAGGATATAGTCGGCGTTTTCAGGATAGCGCGCCGCGCGCCAGCCCGAGAGTGTCAGCGTGATCAGCATCCTGGCGGTGATGAGATCGGGCAGGAGGGCGATCTCTTGTGGCAATAGCGGCAGGCGGGCGTTGTAGGCCGCGACCAGTGGAACCAGCAGCGACGCGGGGTCTTGCGGGTCAACAAGGTATGAGGCGGCGACGGCAAGGTCGCAGATGCGCGGGGTCTGGACCATATCGCCAAAGTCAAGAATGCCGGTGATCCGGGTCGGGTCGCCCGCGTCGGCCAACAAGTTGTGCGGGTTGAAATCGGCATGCACGATCTGGGTGGGGAGGTCGGCAAGCATCGGGGCGATGCGGTCCCGGAAATGGGCGCCAAAGGTGGTGACTTCGGCCTGCAACGCTGCGGGCAGGGTCGGCAACAAAGGTTTAAGCAGGGCAAATCGGCGGATGTCCCAAAGAAGGACATGGTCCGCAGCGGGGTCGCGAAAACCCTTCAGCGCGAGGGTCAGACGTGCCAATGCATCACCGGTTGCAGTCGCAAGCGCCGCGGATCGGGGCAGGTGGGCCAAAGGTGTCCCGGGGCACCAGGACAGCAGCCGCAAGGCGCCCTCGGGCAGGGGAATGATCAGGTTGCCATCGCGTGCGGGAACAACGTGGGGAGTCGGCAGGCCTGGATCGCAGGCAGCCACATGTTGCAGGGCCGCCGTCTGAAAGCGCGTCATCGCCGCCGGCTCGACAGAATTTGACAGTTTCAGCGTAAAGTTGGTCGCGCCGGTTTCCAGCCGGTGGTTCAGATCCCGTTCCGAGGTCAGCGGGACAAGCTTGCCGGTCACCCCCCAATGCGTTTGGGCAAGCCGGGCAAGGGCTTGCGGCGCAAGGCGCGGCGGGGGCAGGCTCAAAAGGTTGCCAGCGGGGTGAGAGGTGTGGGTCATGATCACAGGGTCCGGTCGCAGGATAGCGGTTGGCCGGTCAGAGGCCAGCGGAAACTGCGATTTTGGAGGCTTGACAATACATAGTAAAATACTAAGGATATAATACAGAAGCCCAGCCAGTTCCTGTCATCGCAGGCCGCCCGGTGTCATTTTACAGGCGGAGTCTCCCGATGATCCGAAGCCCGGACTCAAACCATACCGAATTTCTTGAAATCCTGCTGGCTTCCGCGCGGATGGCGTCGCCAATCCCGGGGTTGGAGGCGCTGCTCGCGCGGCTGGAGGGGTGGGAATGAACGCGCAGGTCGATGTCTGGCTGACGGCGGATGCGACGCCGGTGCATGAGGCGCGGGTGCTGACCGAAGGTGGATCTCTGGCGCGGATCGTGCTGGACGGGCAGATCTATGCGTTGCGGATCACCCGGGCGGGAAAACTGATCCTGACGAAATAGGCGATGGTGGAGGTGGGCAGATTGCCCACCCTACGCGCTTGCTCCGCATTCAGAGGTCAGCCGCCCGTGTGGCTCATGTGGCGGGTCATCTGACCCCTAACGTCCTGCCTGGAATAGTCGAAGTCGTGGCCCTTGGGTTTGCGCGCGATGGCGGCGCGGATGGCAGTTTCCAGCGCCGCGTCGTCGGGGCTGGCGCGCAAGGGGCTGCGCAGGTCGGCCATGTCCTCTTGGCCCAGGCACATGTAAAGCTGGCCGGTGCAGGTGAGCCGCACCCGGTTGCAGCTTTCGCAGAAATTATGCGTCAGGGGGGTGATGAAGCCCAGCTTCTGGCCGGTCTGGTCGATCCGGACATAGCGCGCCGGGCCGCCGGTGCGGTCGGGCAATTCGGTCAGGGTAAAGCGGTCGGTCAGCCGGGCGCGCAGGTCCTTGAGAGGCCAATACTGGTCAAGTCGCAGGCCGGTTCCCATGTCGTCGCCCATAGGCATGACCTCGATGAAGGTCATGTCGTGATCCTCGCGGGCGCACCAGTCGAGCAGGCTGAACAACTCGTCCTCGTTGAAGCCTTTCAACGCTACGGCATTGATCTTGACGCGCAGGCCCGCGGCCTTGGCGGCACTGATCCCGTCCAGCACCTGTTGCAGGCGGCCCCAGCGGGTGATCTCGGTGAATTTGGTGGGGTCCAGCGTATCCAGCGAGACGTTGACCCGCCGTACCCCGAGCGCCGCCAGCGGTTCGGCGAATTTTGCCAGTTGGCTGCCGTTGGTGGTCAGCGTCAGTTCCTGCAGCGCGCCCGATTGCAGGTGGCGCGACATTGCCTCGAAAAAGGTCAGGATGCCTTTGCGAACCAAGGGCTCGCCACCAGTGATGCGCAGCTTTTGCACGCCCATGCGGACAAAGCCGGTGCAGAGGCGGTCAAGTTCTTCCAGGCTGAGAAGTTCGGCCTTGGGCAGGAAGGTCATGTGTTCCGACATGCAATAGCTGCAGCGGAAATCGCAGCGGTCAGTCACCGAGACGCGCAGGTAACTGATCGCGCGGGCGAATGGATCAACAAGCGGCATCATGCGACAGAGGTAGGCTTGGGCGAACCTTTGCACAAGTCGGAAAAGCGGTGATTGCCGGGTTCAGGCGGACGGGGTAGGTTTGCGGCATGAAACACTTCATGCTGATACTTGCCGCTGCATTGACCCTGTCGGGCTGTGCATTGTTGTCGCCCAAGGACGCAGGGCCGGTCACTGGTCCATCCAGCCCGGCAACCGCCGTCGAAGGCGCCGCCTTGACTGTCGAAGGCGTGATGGGCGCACGGGCGGTGCGAGCAGAGGTGCTGGACACCACGACGCCGGCGGAGAAAGCCGAGGCGCTGGCCGCGCCGCAAGCGGCGGGTGAGCGGTCGCTGGGCAAGGTCGTGGTGGCGCTGGGGCCCCCGGCCGAGCAGGGGATCTGGCTGAAGACGGCGCTGGTGAAGGCGGTGGTTCAGGGCCGGATCGAGACTGCCGCAGGCAAAAGTCTGGCGGTCGAGTTGCGACCGGGAACCGGCGGCGCGCTGTTGTCGTTGGCTGCGTTCCAGGCGCTGGGGCTGTCCTTGACCGATCTGCCGGAAGTTGCGGTCTTCGCGCCCTGAGCTTTTGGCCACGCCTGTCAAACTGAGCGCCTGAAGGCGCATGCCTTTTGTCTCGCCTCTGCGCGCAAAGATGCGCGCAACCGGCTCAAGTTAATGGGGGTTTTCCACCCCCAAACCCCCGGAGGATACTTGAGAACAGGTGAATGTGCAGACGGAAAGTCAGACTGTAAGTCGCTCTAACAGCACTGAGAGCGCAGCCGTGACGGTCCAGGTCGCGTCAAGGCACAGGATGTCGGCAAGGTCGCGGCGTTCCGGACTGGCAAGCGCGGGCTGGCCGATCAGGCGGGCGGGGGCTGCGATGGCCATGTCGAGCGCGGTTTCGGGCACAACCCCGACCACCGTGATCAGCCGCCGCAGCCCTTCGGCCATGGTGACATGCGCCCCCGCAAGCGAGCCTTCGGCGTTCACCAGCCGTCCGTCTTTCAGCCAGACATCCTGACCGTAAAGTGTGAAGTGGTCGGATCCGCCGACCGTGCTCATCGCGTCCGACACCAGGAACATCCGGCCGGGCAAGGGGCGGGCGCGGATGGCAAGGCCGACCATCTCGTCGGCGACATGGATACCGTCGCAGATGATCCCGGCATAGGCGGTGGAGTTGATGCATGCCCCGGTCACGCCGGGCGCGCGGTTCAGCATCGGCGACATGGCGTTGAAAAGATGGGTGAAACAGGTGGCCCCCGCGTCCAGAAGCGCGCGGACCTCATCTGAGGATGCGTCTGAATGGCCGATCGACACCACCGCCCCGGTGGTGACAAGGTTCGCCACTTGCGCCGGGGTTACGCTTTCGGGGGCGACGGTGATCTTGACGAAAATCCCAGCCGCGCGCAGGCGCTGGACATGGGCAAGGGTGGCGGCTTCGAACGGGCGGACCCATTCTGCGGCATGGGTGCCACGCCGGGGGACCGACAGATGCGGGCCTTCGATGTGCAGGCCCAAAAGGCCTTGATGACCCTTTGCCGCAAGCACGGCATCGACGGCGCGGGCCAGCACTTCGGGCGCGTCGGTGATGACGGTCGGCAGGATTCCCACGGTGCCAAAGCGGCGGTGGGCGGCGGCCATGGTTGTCAGGCCCGAAACGGACTGGTTGGTGTTCAAAAGCACATCGCCGCCGCCGTTGACCTGCAGGTCCAGAAAACCCGGGCTCAGGGCGCCGGGGATGCGGAGCAGGGGGGTATCGGCGGGCAGATCGGCGCGGTTGGCTAGCCCAAGCGTGCGACCCCCGGCCACGCCAAGTGCGACATCCCGGCAGAGGCGGGTGCCGTCGTAAAGCGCATCGGGCAAAAGCCAGAGGTCGGGCAGGGCGGTCATGGCCGGGGTCCGGAGTTGAAGACGGCGGGGTTGAAGAAATAGGGGCGCAGGGCGGTCTGGACGCGGGCGATGGCCAGCGCTTGCGGCAGGCTATGCGGGCTTTGCCTTGCGGATGCAATCTCGGCCTCGCTGAAATGGCCGTGCAGGACCGGGTCAGGTAGTGCCTTGCCGTCAAGATCGCCAAACAGGCGTGCCACGGCGGCGCGGGCGCGGGTTTGCGGCCAGTAGTATCGGATGCGGTCGGCAAGGCCGAAGTGACGCTCGAGCCGGGGTGCGGCGCTGGTCCCCCGGTAGTGGGCCTGCCAATGGGCGGGATCGGCCAGCATCACCGCCTCCATCTCGTCGGGAAGGCTGGGGCCGGTGGAGCAGCCGGACTGCCCGCGCAGGGTGTCCAGCGCATAAAGCGCCTCGCGCCAGGCAAAGGTCAGGGCGGGGCCGACCTTCTGGAAGGCAAAGCCCAGTTCGGCCAGACGGGGATAGACCTCGGGGTGCTGGTAGTCGGTGGAATGCGCCTCAAGGCACAGGCCGGGCCAGTCTTGCAGCGCGGCCAGAAGGCCAGGGTCGCGGGCCAGCGGCAGGGGGTGAACCTCCATCGGTGAGAATTCAACGCCGGGCTGGACCACAAGGCCGCCGATCTGGGGCAGGGCATGGGCAAGACCTGCGGAGCGGAAGGCGTCGTCATGTGCCGCAAGGGTGGCGGAGGCCGAAGCGAGCGTGGTCGGGGCAATGTCGCCGTGGTCATCAGCGCGGGCACCGCCAGGGGGCGGAACCTCGGTGCCGATGACGAAGATCAGCGCCGCGGGGTCGGGGGCGGCGGAAAGGGCGGTGGCGGCAAGCGCGGCGGAGCGGGTCGCGGTGGTGGCGTCGGCAAGCTGGGCCAGTTCACCCGCGCAACCTTCCGAGCAGTCGAGGTGGATCTTGGTGAACCCCGCCGCGGCATAGTCGGCGACCATGCGGTGTGCCTTGGCCATCGCCTGATCGGTGGGCAGCTTGCGCCAGGCCTGCGGGCCAAGATGGTCGCCGCCAAAGAGGATGCGGTCGCGCCGCACGCCGGAATTGTCCGCGATATCCGTGACAAAGTGGATGAAATCGGCAGGCGTCATGCCGGTATAGCCGCCGTCCTGATTGACCTGGTTCGAGGTCGCCTCGATCACCACTGGCTGGTCAAGGACTTCGGCCAGCGTCAGCGATGCCTCCAGCGCTTGGCGATGCGCGGTGCAGACGGACGGGATGGCGACGGGGCGTCCGGCGCGGTTGGCAGCGATGATCTGGCGCAGAATGTCAGTCATGGGTGGCCCCGATACCGAGTGACAGGGCGTGAAGCGCCGCACCGCGCGCGCCGCTGGCGTCGCCACCTTGCGCCAGACGGATCGCGGGGATCGGAAAGCCCGCCAGTGTCGCCTGGGACAGGCGTGTGGTCAGATCGTCGGTCAGGCCCGGAGCGCGCGACAGGCCGCCGCCGAGGACGATGACCTCTGGGTCGATGGTGAAGCAGAGGGTCACCAGAAAGTCGGTGGCAAGGTCCAGCCAGATGTCCCAGGCGCGGGCAAAAGCCGGAGTGGTGGCTCGGCCCGCGACGATGGCTTCGGGGTTATGGCCTTGACCGGTCAGATGGGCGGCGATGCGGGCAAGGCCGGGGGCGGACAGGTAGGTCTCGGCGCAGCCGATCCGACCGCAGCCACAGGCCGGAACCGGCAGGCCGTGGGCAACGACGGGGGCTGCAGCGAGGGGGAAATGGCCGAACTCGCCGCCGACCTGCGCCGGGGATGGCAAGAGCGCGCCTTTGGAGACAACGCCCCCGGCGACCCCGGTGCCAAAGATCAGCGCGACGGCGGGGTCTGCCCCGCGGGCAGCGCCCAGCGTCGCCTCGGACAGGGCCAGCGCGCGGCAGTCGTTGATCCAGGCGATGGGGCGGTCAGCGGCGGCGGCGATGTCGGCGGGAAAGGGGCGGCCGGTGGCGGGCAGGTTCGAGGTCAGGGCAAATCCGGTCGCCGGGTTCACCAGACCCGCGGCCGCGATGCCGACCGGCAGGCCCTTGTGCCCTTGCGCCTCGCACCAATGGACCGCGTCGGCCATCGCGGTGACGAGATGGTCATAGCCGGGCGGCGTCGGCCAGCGGTGGCGGGCAACCAACTGCCAATCAGGGCCGAAGACCTGCGCCTCGATCTTGGTGCCGCCAAGGTCGATGCCGCCCGCGAATATCATGGTGTCACCGGATAAAGCCGGACACCCGACACCACGCGGGTCAGGGTGCCTTGCCCGGCGAACGGATCATCGACAGCAAGGCCAAGGCTGTCGGACCAGATGACGGCCAGAACCTGCGCCAGGGCGACATAAAGGGGCGCGGACCAAAGGTCGCCGAAGGGCTGGGGAACCGTTGGGGTGGAAATGGTGCTGCCTGGGAACTGGCTGCCAAGTTCGGCCCCCAGATCATCATCATAAGCGCGGGTGTGGGGGTCTGCGGACCGGAAAAGCCAAAGGTCGGTAGCACCGGTGACAAAGCTTTTCGGGCCGTGGCGAAAGCCCAGCGTGCTGTCCCATAGGGCCGGAATCTGGCCTGCCGAAAGCTCCATCACCTTCAGCGCCGATTCACGCGCGGCAAAGGCCAGCGCGCCGGACCCGGTAAAGACCACACGGTCCGGTTGACGGGCGGTGCGGGCCTGCGCTGCGAAGTCCGGCAGAAGCCCGGTCAGGTCGGCGGCCAGTCTGGCAAAGCGGGCCGGGGCCGTATCGGGTGCAAGGCTGGTGTCGAAGATCGCGGCGGCGGTCAGAAGCATGGTCGAAAAGCTGGAGGTCATCGCAAAGCCCGCGTCATGGGTCGCCTTGGGCAGAACGACGACCCGCGCGCCGGGGCGGGTGGCCAGGGCCGAGGTGCTGTTGCAGGTGATGTTCAGGCGCGGCCAGCCGGGGGCAAGGGCGTCCAGCGCGTCCAGAAGGCCGATGCTTTCCGCCGAATTGCCCGAGCGGCCAAAGCTGACCACCAGTTTCGGCACGCCGCGCAGGTAGGCGTGCGGCCGGGCGACGATATCGGTGGTCGGCACCGAACGAAACCGGGGGCCCGCCGCGCCCTCCAGCCCTGCGGCAAGGATGTCGCCGATATAGGCCGAGGTGCCCGCGCCGCAGAACCAGACTTCGGAGACACCGGTTGCGGCGACGAAAGTGCGCAGATCGGCGACGGGCAAAGTCGCCCCCCAGTCGCGCCAGATTGCGGGCTGGGACTGGATCTCGCGCCAGGTGGCGTGGCGAGTCAGGGGGGTTGGGGCGGTTGTCATATCGAGCGCGTTCCGCGCAAGGTTTTTACCTCGCCGGTCGCGCGTGAAGAACGCGCAACCGGCGAGGGGGAAGATGAGTATTTGGGAAAAGAGCAGATGCCGGGGGTCATCGGGTCTGGGTCACTTTGGACAGGGTTGCGGGGTGGTCGGGGTCATGGCCAAGGGCCAGGGCTGCTTGCAGCGCCAAGGGGTAGGTCAGGACCAAGAGGGCGGCGGCAGCGGCGGCAGGGGTCAGGCCGGTTGCCCCGGCGTCCGAGGCGCGCAGGCGAAAGACGGTGCCGCCTGCGGCGCGAAAGCGGGCTTCGGCGGTGTTCAGGCTGTCTTGCAGGTCTGGCGCTTCGGTGTCGAGGATCAGGATAAGAAGCGGGTTGGTCACCAGTTGCAGGGGCCCGTGCAGGACTTCGCTGCTGGAATAGGCCTCGGCATGAAGGGCGCAGCATTCTTTCAGCTTCAGCGCCAGTTCCTGTGCGGCACCAAAGCCGGTGTCGCGGCCGATGACATAGACGTGGGACGCGCGCAGAAGCGCGGCAAGAACGGCACGAGTCTGCGGCAGGGTCTTGTCTTGCAGGGCATCGATGGCGCGGGACGAAGCCGCCGCGCGGGGGGCGTAGCCTGGGACCAGCGCCGACAAAAGCGCCATGCCGCCTGCAATGGCACCGACGACGGATTTGGTGGCGGGCACGGCTAGCTCCTCGCCCGCCCCGATCCGCAGAGTGAGGTCCGAGACAGCCTCGACCGGGCTGGCGGGTGCGTTGGTCAGGGCGATGACCGTGGCCCCAGCTGCTTTCGCGCCTTTGGCCGAGCGCACCAGATCATCGGATGCGCCCGATTGCGACACCACCAGCACGGCGCTGTCTGTCAGTCGCACGCCGCGACCAAGCGAGAAAACCGAAGGCGGCAGCGAGGTCACCGGCAGGCCAGTTTCGCGCATGATCTCGTAGGCAAGGATGTTGGCGGCGGCGTCTGACGACCCGCGCGCGACGGTATAGATCGCGCGCAGGCTGGTCAGGTCGGGAAGATCGACGGGCTGTGCTGCGGAGGTTGCAAAGACGCCGGGGGCCTCGGCAATCTCACGCGCCATATGGTGCCCAGCATTTGCGGGAAGGTCGGTCATTTGCGCAATCCGTGGGCGTCAAGCTGGGCCCAGGTGTCGGCAAGATCGACGATCTGACCAGTCTCGCGCGCCTGATCGAGGGCCAGGGCGGCAATCCCCGCCTCCATCGCGTCAAGGATCGACACGGGCAGTCCGCCGCTTTGACCGCGCAGATAGGCGGTGATGTCGCGGCACATCAACTGATCCGCGCCGTAATGCGCGCCGATGCCAGCAGCGCCGGTGGTATAGTCGTGGTCGGCAAGGCGGCGACCATCGCGGGCGGTGACGCGCAGGAAGCCCCGGACGAAATCGCCTTCGGCCATGCCATGCGTGCCCATAACGCAGAACCGGCGATGTTCGTCGGGCACGTTCAGGTTGGTGTGAAACGCCAGGCTCGCGCCGGTTTCATACTGCAGGATCGCGGTCTGGTAGTCGATGATATCCCCGTCCGACAGGAAGGGGTCATCGGTGGCTTCCCACACCGATTTCTTGACGTGGAAGATTTCGGCTTCGGCATTCGATTTTGGCGCGTTGGCGGGGACAAAGCTTTTGCGGCCGCCAAAACTGGCGACCCGCGCAGGGCGCGAGCCGGTGACCATGTTGTAGATGTCCAGATCGTGGCAGCATTTCTCCAGCATGAAGCCACCGGCAAGATCGGTCCGCCGCCGCCAGTCGCGCATGAAGAACGCGCCGTGATAGGGGGCGATATGTTCGTTTGCCTCAAGACTGGTGACGTCGCCCAGCCAGCCCTGCGCCATGGCCGCGCGCAGGTCGGTCATGTGCTGAGAATAGCGCAGGACAAGGCCGACCATGGCGCGGTTTGCCCCGCCGTGGGCGGCCAGCAGGCGGGCGAGTTCCAGCGTTTCGTCGATCGACACCACCACCGGCTTTTCGGTGAAGACCTGCACCCCGGCCTGTAAACCCAGACGGATCTGGTCAAGGTGAAAGACGTTGGGAGAGAAGACGCAGTAAAGGTCGGGCTTGGCGTCGGACAGCATGGCTTCGACGGAAGGGTAACGCGGCGTGTCCTCGCCGATCATGTCCAGATGGGTGGGCTGGGGGTCATAGTAGCCGACGACCTGAGCCTCAGGCATTTCGGCCTTCAGCGTTGACAGCACATGACCCGCCCGCAGGCCGATGCCCGAGGTGACAATCCGCATTCCGTTTCCTTTCCGTCTTTCTTTCCGTCAGGCGGCGCGTGCGGGGGCCTGCTGCCGCCGCATCACCTGGCCCGTTGCATCAAAGACATGCGCATCGGCGGAGGCAAAGGTCAGGCCGACCGCCTCGCCCTCATGCACCGCCGCATCGCCGTGGAGGGCGGCACAGAGTTTCAGCCCATCCTCCATCTGGCCGTAAGCGATGGCGGTGCCGCCAAGGCGTTCAAGGACGCGCAGCCGCATGGTCACGCCTTGCCCCAAGGTCAGGTTTTCGGGGCGGATGCCGACCTCGACCGCGTCGCCCTTGCGCGCCGCGCTGGCATCGACCGGCAGGGTCATCCTTGTGCCGCCTGGCAGGTCAACCGTCAGACCCTCGGCCCCAGTGTCGACAACCGTTGCCGGGATCAGGTTCATGTTGGGCTGGCCGATGAAGGTGGCGACGAATTTGGTGGCGGGGTGGTGGTAAAGCTCCATCGGGGTTCCGAATTGTTCGATCCGGCCCTTGTTCAGGACCACGATCCGGTGTGCCATGGTCATTGCCTCGATCTGGTCATGGGTGACGTAGACCATGGTGGCGTCAAGCTGGCGTTGCAGGGCGGAGAGTTCCACCCGCATCTCACCGCGCAGGGCCGCGTCAAGGTTCGAGAGCGGCTCGTCGAAAAGGAAAACCTTGGGATTGCGCACGATGCTGCGCCCGATGGCGACGCGCTGGCGCTGGCCGCCGGACAGTTGGCCGGGCTTCAGCCCAAGTTTGTCGTTCAGTTGCAGGATGTCGGCAGCGCGGCCGACCTTGGCCTTGACCTCGGCCTCGGGCAGTTTGGCGACCCGTAGCGGGAAGGCGATATTCTCGTAAACCGACAGATGCGGGTAAAGCGCATAACTTTGAAAGACCATGGCAATGCCGCGGTCCACCGGGGCGGCCATGGACACGTCGACCCCTTCGATCAGAATACGGCCGGTAGTGGCAGCCTCCAGACCGGCGATGATCCGCAGAAGGGTTGACTTGCCGCAGCCCGAGGGTCCGACGAAGACCACGAATTCCTTGTCGCGGATCGCAAGGTCGATGCCGGTCAGCACCGATGCCGACCCAAAGCTTTTGGTGATGGTCTGCAGATCAAGCGTGGCCATTGGGCGTCCTTTGGGCAAAAGGCGATAGGGGTGGGGGCGCGGATCACCGCACCCCCGAGGGTTGCGATCAGCGCACGGCGGCCAGTTCGACGCCGGCCTGGGTGACCAGTTCGTCAACCGAGCCTTCGCCCAGCATGATCCCCTGGATCATGTTGGTGAACACCGCCTGCAGCGATTTGAAGTCTTCGACCATCGGCTCGGGTCCACCGGTCGAGATGCCTGCGACAAAGATCGGCCAGCTGTCCTTGGTGTAATAGACATCGGTCATGCCCAGCTTTTCATAGTCCAGGATCGGGGTCAGACCCCAGGTGCTGTCGAGGTCATACTGCGCAGCCCCGGTGGTCAGCGCCTTGGCCAGCTTGATGGCAAGCTCTTCATGGCCGGTGCCCTTGAAGACGGCGATCGAGTCGGTGATCAGGATCGTGCCGGACGGGCCGGACGGGCCAGCCGGAATTGGGGCCACAAGCTGGGTCGGCACCTTTTCGGCGTGCTGACCCGAGCCCCATGGGCCCGAGACATACATCGCGATCTGCCCGTCGTTGAACAGGTCCTTCATCTGGTCGCGTTCCCATTCAGTCGGGCCGGACTCCATATAGGGCAGCAGGTCTGCGTAAAGCTGCAGCGTCTCACGCGTTTGCGCGCTGTCGAGGGCAGGCGCACCAGCGGCGTCATAGACAGCACCACCGTTGGAATAGAGGAAATCAAGGAACATGTGCATCGTGTTGTCGAAATCCTTGCCCGCAATGCCGATGCCTGCGGCGTCGGTCTTGTCGGTCACGGTCGCGGCCAGGGCCACCAGTTCAGCCCAGGTGGCGGGGGCCTTGCATTCAGCCCCTGCAGCCTCGATCACGGCGCAGTTCATATAGAGCGCCTTGGTCGAAAAGGCATGCGGGATGCCCCAATACTGGCCGCCATAGGTGACGGTTTTCAGAACGCCCGGCTGATAGGCGGCCTCTTCTTCGGGGGTCATGGTGACCGGCACGATCAGGTCGTTGCCCGCCAACTGGCGCAGAGTGCGGCTGCCGATATAGGCGATCGACGGCGGGTCACCAGCGGCGGCAAGCTGCATCGACTTGTCCTGACAGGTGCCCCATTCAACGGCCTCCATCTTGACGGTCACGCCGGGATTGTCGGCCTGGAACGTGTCGATCACCACCTGGTCGGCGGGGCGCACTTCGCCGCCGCACATGATGAAATGCAGCTCTTGTGCCTGCGCCGACAAGGCGGTTCCGGCCAGAAGGCCAGCCGCGACTGTCAGGGTCTTGAAATGAGTCATGTGTCGTTCTCCCTTGGTTGGTTTTCTTGGGTAGGTGGTTGGTTTGGTCACTCTTTCACCGCGCCGGCGGTCAGCCCGGCGACGAGGTATTTCTGCAAGAACAGGAACAAAAGCATCACCGGCAGCACCCCAGTCAGGGCGGCAGCCATCATCTCGTTCCAGGTGGTGTCCTGATAGCCGATGAATTCGAACAGCCCGGCAGGCAGCGGCTGGATTTCGCGGACATTGTTGAAGGTGATCGCGAACAGGAACTGCTGGGCATAGGCGCCGATGAAAACCGCCGTGCCGACCACGATCAGCCCCGGCACCGCCAGTGGGATGACTACGCGGCGCAGCGTGTACAGCCGGGACGCACCGTCGACAAAGGCGGCCTCCTCCAGCTCACGCGGGATTTTCTCAAGGTATGAGCGCAACAACCAGATGCCGGTCGGGATCAGGAAAGCCACCCCCGGCACGATCATCGCCCAATAGGTGTTCAGCATTCCAAGGCTGCGCAGCACCCGATAGAGGGGGATCAGCAGCACCGCCCCGGTGAACATGTTGACCGCAAGGAACCCGCCCAGGGACAGCGCCTTGAACGGAAACTCCAGCCGCGCATAGGCATAGGCGGCGGGGATGACGACAACCATCGTGACCACGGTCACCGACAGCGCGATGAAGATCGAGTTGAAGATATAGCGCCCCAAAAGCGGCACCGTGACCCACATGTCGCGGTAGGCCTGCAGGCTGAAATCCTCAGACCACCAGGTGAAATCGGCGGTCATCAGGTGGCTCATCGGGCGCAGAGAGACGCGCAACATCTCGATGAAGGGCATCAGCAAGAACAGCAGGAAGACAAAGGTGGCCGCGTAGACGCCGATCTTCTGCCATAGGGAAAGCCGGTCGATCATGTCATTTCGCCCCATAGTGGCGGTTCACCCGGTTCAGGAACCAAAGGTAGAACAGCGAGAAGGTCGCCAGAAGGACCACGATCACCACCGCCCGCGCCGCACCTTCGCCGAACCGCTGGCTGGAAATCGCGACCTTGTAGGTGTCGATGATCAGCGTCGTTGTTGCCCCGCGAGGGCCGCCTTCGGTCAGGATCCAGATGATCTCGAAGCTGTTGAAGGTCCAGATCGCCGAGAGCAGCGCCATCGACACGATCACCGGCATGATCTGCGGAATGGTGATGCGGCGGAACCGATACCAGCGGCCCGCACCGTCCACCCAGGCCGCCTCATACAGGTCTTTGCTGACACCCTGCATCGCGGCCAGAAAGAACAACGTCACCATCGGCGTGCCGACCCAGACATCGGTGACAATCGCCGAATAGAAGGCCGAGGTCTTGGTGGCCAGCAGAGCCACACGCTCCTCAACCAGCCCGAATTCCTGCAACAGGCCGGAAATCAGCCCGAAATAGCCGTTGTACATCCATTTCCAGCCGATCACGCCAATCGCGACCGGGATCACCCATGGCGGCATGACCAGCACGCGAAACAGCGCCTTGCCGGGGATCGCGGCGTTCAACAGCGTGGCCCCGATCAGCCCCATCACCAGCTTCAGGCTGACCGACAGGAACATCCAGTAAAAGGTGCGCCCGACCGTGGCCCAGAATTTCGAGCTGGCGAACAAGTCGGCATAGTTTTTCAAGCCCACCCAGCTTTCGCCGCCCAGGGTGGCGTCGGTAAAGGACAGGCGGATCGTCTCGATCAGCGGCCAGACCACGATCAGGCCGATGAACAGGATCGCGGGCGAGATCAAGAGCCAGGCAAAGGCGCGGTCGGACAGCTGACGGCGCGCCATCCGTTCCGGTGCGGTTGCCTGTGATGTCATGGAGCTGCGTTCCCTCTTTGCCAGATCGCGCACCAACCGGCAGATGCTGCGTCGAATCGCTCTGTTGGGAAGATCATACCAAAAAAGACCCATGACGCTACCATCATAATACCAAATGCGATAAAAAGTCCCGAAAGGTCGGAATATCACTTGTTTTGTGGGCCATATATGGTCCACGGTGCGAAAGGGGTGGATTCTTGGTACCATCGTGACAATACCAATTTCGGGGGAACTGATGCAGGATGATCCGTCCCTTTTCCACCCCGATGCCTGGTATCGCCCCGGTCGCGGCCCGCGTTACGAACAGCTTTACCGCCACCTTGCCGCCTGCATCAGCGCCGGCGAACTGCCGCATGAGGCGCAGTTGCCGCCCGAGCGTGATCTTGCCCTGATCGCCGATGTCAGTCGGGTGACGGTGCGCAAGGCGGTGAGCCAGCTGGTTACCGACGGCGTGCTCGAGCAGCGTCGCGGGGCCGGAACCTTTGTCCTGCCGGCGCGGCCAAAGCTTGAACACTCGCTGTCGGCGCTCTTGTCCTTTACCGAATACATGCGGCAGCGCGGCAAGACGTCCTCCAGCCAGATCCTGCGGCGCGGGCTGTTTCTGCCGACCCCGGACGAGCAGATGGCGCTGGGCCTGTCGGGCGGCGAAAAGGTCGCGCGGGTCGAACGGCTGCGCTTTGCCGACGACGCGCCGCTGGCGCTGGAGTGGTCGTCCCTGCCGACCGACATCCTGCCCGACCCCGAAGCGGTTCAGACCTCGCTTTACGACGTGCTGCGCGCGGCGGGCACGGCACCCACCCGGGCGGTGCAGCGGATCACGGCGGTCAACCTGAACGCGGCCGACGCCCGGCTTTTGCATCTGGCCGAAGGCGCGGCGGTGCTGCGGATCGACCGGACCGGCTATCTGCCCTCGGGCCGCCCGATCGAGTTTACCCGAGGGCTGTATCGCAGCGATATCTATGATTTCATTGCCGAACTTCGGCAGGATACCCCATGACTCTGACCTTCCGCACCCGTATCGACGGCCGTCACATCCTTTGCGAGATTGCCAGCGACACCCCCCTTGCCACCCCGGTCTTGTGCTTTTCGCTGATGGCCGCCGCGCAGGTGGTGTCAGGCGGTTCGATGGGCCGCCGGGTCGCCAGCTACTGCGAGGTGGCGCTGCCTGACCTTGCCCCGGGCGTGGTCCATACGCTGGTCTTGGAACATGTGAACCCCGATTTCCGCCCCCGCAACCGGGCCTGGCTGCCGCTGGGGGCCTACCTTCGGGTCGGGCGGACCTGCCTGGCCTTGCCCCCTGGCTCCGATATGGGCGTGCGCGAAAGTGAGGCACCCCCTGCGCCGCCTCTCGCCAAGGGCCGCCTGCCGCTGATCCCGCAGCCGACTGACTGGCAACCGGCAAAAGGGACGCTGGCCTTTGCGGCGTTGGCACCTTTGGCGGGAATGGACGGCGCGGCGGACCTTGCCGTCCGTCTGGGGCTTGCCCCGTTGACCGCCGCGGGCGGGCTGGCCTTGCTGGTGGAACAGGATGCGGCGCTGGGGGAGGAAGGCTACCGGCTGACCATCGCGCCCACCGGCCTTGCGGTCGTGGTTGGCGGTGACATGGGCCTTCACGATGCGGCGATCACGCTTTTGACCTTGCGCGAAACCTGCGCTGGAAACCTGCCTTGCGGCGTGATCACCGACAGCCCCCGTTTCGGCTGGCGCGGCCAACACCTTGATTGCGCACGGCATTTCTTCGGGCTCGACTTCATCCTGCGGCTTCTGGACCTGATGGCGCTGCTGAAGCTGAACCGATTTCACTGGCACTTCGCCGATGACGAAGCCTTCCGGCTGGAAGTCGCCAGCCAGCCGCTTCTCTGGCGGCGCACCGCCTTTCGCGGCGAAGGCGAACTGGTCCCCGGCGTCTTTGGCGGTGGCATCCGGGCGGGCGGCAGCTATTCAAAGGCCGATGTCGCCCTTGTGCTGGCGCGGGCGAAATCCCTGCAGATCGAGGTCCTGCCCGAGATCGAGGTTCCCGCCCATTCCCACGCGATGATCAAGGCGATCCCTGGCCTGCGCGACCCCGGCGACAATGGCGAGGAAGTGTCGATTCAAGGCTATCTGGACAACATCGTCAACCCGGCCATGCCCGCAACCTGGGACCTTCTGGACCCGCTGGCCGCCGAAGTGGCGTCGCTTTTTCCCCTTGGAATGCTGCATTTAGGCGCGGATGAGGCACCCCCCGGTGCCTGGAACGGATCGCCCGCGGTGGCGGCGCTGAAAGCGCGTGAGGGGTTGGATACCCCCGACGATGTGCAGGGCTGGATGCTGGCGCGCCTGGCGGGGACCCTGGCCGAAAAGGGCATCCGCACGGCGGCTTGGGAGGAGGCCGCAAAGGGCGTGCAGGGCGGTATCGGCCACAACGCGCTGTTGTTCAGTTGGACCGGGCAGGGTCCGGGGGTCGATGCCGCCCGGCGCGGGCATGACGTGGTGATGTGCCCGGCGCAAAACGCCTATTTCGACCTTGCCCACAGCGCCGACCCGGACGATTGGGGGGCCGCATGGGCTGGGTATGTGCCGTTGGAAAAGACCGTTGACTGGGACCCGGTGCCGAAGGGGGCCGAAGACATCACCCCGCGCATCGCCGGGGTCGAGGCCTGTTTCTGGGGCGAATTCACCACCGAAGATGTCCAGGCCGAAGCGATGATCGCCCCCCGCATCCTAGGGCTTGCCACCAAAGGCTGGGAGCCGCAAGGCACCACCGACGGCGCGGCGCTGGTGGCCTTGGCCGGGTGCTATGGCCCGGTTTTCGACCGGATCGGCTGGGGGTGGAACCGGCGGGCTTAAGCGGTCAGGTGCCGGGCGGCCTCTTTCAGCGCAAAGGGCTTCAGCCGCGCCCCGTGCTGGTCCAGAAAGCCCTGCGCGGTGGCGGGGTCGTGCTTTGACAGATCGCGCACCCACCAAGCGACGGCCTTCTGTATGAACCAGTCCGGGTCCCCGGCCAATTGCGCGCACCAGTCCAGAACTCGGGCGCGCACCGCAAGGTCCTGAGGTTTCGGGAAATTCTGCTTGGTCCATGGCAAGGTCATCACCAATGCCGCCCGCCGCGTCCACATGTGGGGCGAGGTGATCCAGACCTCAAGACTGTCGATCCGCGAAGGATCGGCGGTAAGCCGCTTTTGCCCGGCAATCGACGCGTGATCGGCAATCGCCCAGGCGTCAAACTCTGGCACCCAGGACTGGATCAGCGCCCAAGCGCTGTCATCCGGGCGAATGCGTGCCTGGGTCAGCAATTTTGCCGCCGCAATCCGCGCCTCGTGGATATCGGTCCGCCACAGGTCCGAGGCCAGAGCGATCCGGTCCTCCAGCGAACATTCTGCACGCCAGCGGTCGGTCAGATCGTCGATCTGGGGGACCGAAACCCCAAGATAGCGGCGCGGAACCTTGTGGTAGGCAGCCATTTCGGCGGCCTTTTCAGGATTGGCGCAGGCCTCAAGCTCTTGCAGATGGGTCAAAGATTGGCCTCGATTCCGGTGGGCAGGCCGTCGATGGTCTGGCGGTTGCGTTCGTCCCAATAATTGCGCAAGCCGTCCGCGCCCTTGCCTTCAGCCCAGGTTTTCAGGACCGGACGATCCTCGCGGAAGTCCATGAACGGGACGGCAAAGCCGCAGGAGCTTTGGACAAGGTCGATGGACAGGTCGATGATCTGCCGCGCGCCGGGTAGGTCGGGCAGGTGGCCTGCAAGATCGGCCCAGTCATCATCCGTGCGGTGGATTGCCCGCGCAGTGCCATAAGCCCGCAAGATCAACGGCTTGACGGTAAAGCTGCACCACATGACGGTAATCCGGGGATCCAGCGCCAGATGCGCCGCGGTCTCATTGCCCGAGCCGGTCAGATTCAGCCAAAGGAGGCGGCTTGGCGACAGAACCCGCAGGCAATCCATGCCCTTAGGCGACAGGTTCACCCGCGCTCCGGGGGCTGCGGTGGCGGCGAAAAAGATGTGCTGGTCACCGATGAAGGTGATCTGGTCGGGCTGGAGATTCGGGTAACGCTTGCCCATCGGCGGTCCTTGCGGCTGGCGGCAGACTGGAGGGTTTCACACCCTCCAGACCTCCCGTGGGATATTTTTGCAGAGAGGAAGCAAATTTTAGATAAGTTTGAACGGGTTGGCTATTCGACGGTGACCGATTTCGCAAGGTTTCGCGGTTGGTCGACATCGGTGCCCTTGGCGATGGCGGTGTGGTAGGCCAGAAGCTGCGCCGGGACGGCATACAGGATCGGGGCCCAGATCGGCTCGACCGTGGGCAGGGTCAGGGTCTTCCAGGTGCCTTCGCCTGCGGTCTGGATTCCTGCCGCATCGGACAGAAGCAGCACCTTGCCATTGCGGGCCATCACCTCTTGCATGTTCGACACCGTCTTGTCGAACAATGCGTCTTTCGGCGCCAGAACGATGACCGGCACCTGGGCGTCGATAAGGGCGATTGGGCCGTGCTTGAGTTCACCCGACGCATAACCTTCGGCGTGGATGTAGCTGATTTCCTTCAGTTTAAGGGCGCCTTCCAGGGCAAGGGGGAACATCGGTCCGCGTCCCAGGAACAGGATGTCCTGCGCCTTGGCCAGGTCCTTGGCAATATTGGCGATCGGGTCGGACAGGGCCAAGGCGGCATTCATCAAGCCGGGCAGGGCGCGCAAGGTTCTCAGCCGGTCATTCAGGGTTGCGGCGTCGATCCGGCCCCGGTCTTGCGCGGCCTTCAGCGCCATCAGGGCCAGCATCGTCAACTGGCAGGTGAAGGCCTTGGTTGAGGCCACGCCCACTTCGACCCCGGCAAGGATCGGCAAGGCAAGGTCGCTATCCCGCGCGATGGATGAGGTCGGGACGTTGATCACCGACACGACCTTGGCCACCTTGTCCTTGACGTGGCGCAGGGCCGCCAGGGTATCCGCCGTCTCGCCCGACTGGCTGACGAAGATTGCCATTGAAGCCGGGGACAGGACCGGATCGCGGTAGCGGAATTCCGACGCGATGTCGATGTCGGCGGGCAGGCCCGCGATCTGTTCGAACCAGTATTTCGCGACGTGGCAGGCATAGGAGGCGGTGCCGCAGGCCACCAAAGTAACCCGGTCAATGTCTTTGAAATCAAGCTCTTGCGGAAGCGACAGCGTGCCGTTTGCGGTCGTGTAATGCTTGAGAGCGTCTGCGATGACGACGGGCTGTTCGGCGATTTCCTTGGCCATGAAATGCCGGTAGCCGGCCTTTTCGATCCGTGCTGAATCCAGATGGATACGAGTTTCCGGCCGGTTCGCGCGGGCGTTGTTGGCGTCAAAAATCGTAGCACCTCGGCGGGTGATCACGGCCCAGTCGCCTTCCTCCAAGTAGGTGATCCGGTCGGTCATCGGCGCAAGGGCAATGGCATCCGAGCCGACAAACATCTCGCCGTCGCCCCAACCGATGGCCAGGGGTGAGCCCTTGCGGGCAGCGATCATCAGGTCGTCATGGCCGTCGAAAAGAAAGCACAAAGCGAAGGCACCGTGCAGGCGCGACAGGGTTTCCTGCGCAGCCTCAACCGGGGCGGCCCCCCGGTCCATCGCGCGGCGGGTCAGAAGGACAACGGTTTCAGTGTCGGTGTCGGATTCGGCGGGGTAGCCGTCGGCGGCAAGTTCAATCCGCAGGTCGCGGAAGTTTTCGATGATGCCGTTATGGACGACCGCAACACCGCCCGCGCGATGGGGGTGGGCGTTAATGACGGTCGCTGCGCCATGGGTGGCCCAGCGGGTATGGCCGATGCCGGACTTGCCAGCGAGCGGGTTATGGACCAGTTCGTCCGAGAGATTGACCAGCTTGCCGACAGCACGGCGGCGGTCGAGCTTTCCGGCATTGACGGTTGCGATACCGGCGGAGTCATATCCCCGGTATTCCAGTCGTTTCAGGGCTTCGACCAGCAGTGGCGCAACTTCGTGACTACCCAGGACCCCTACAATACCGCACATTTTTACTGTCCTTTTGCCTTCTCGGCCCTGATGGACTTTAACTTATCGAACATTCTTGTCGCAAGGCCCGGTTTGGTGACCTGACGCGCCCGACCGATGGCCACGGCATTTGCGGGGACGTCTTCGGTGATGACCGAACCACTTGCCGTGAGGGCGTCATCGCCAATGGTGACTGGGGCAACCAGCATTGTGGAGGACCCGATAAAGGCGCGCTTGCCGATGCGGGTGCGGTGCTTCATCACCCCGTCGTAATTGCAGGTCACGGTGCCTGCGCCGATGTTGGTGTGCTCGCCGATGTCGGCGTCGCCGATATAGGTCAGGTGGCCGACCTTGACGCCTTCATCAAGGATGGCGTTCTTGATCTCGACGAAATTGCCGACGTGGACATCTTCAGCGAGCTCTGCCCCTGGACGCAGGCGGGCGAAGGGGCCGACACTTGCTCCACGGCTGATGTGGCAGCCTTCCAGATGGCAGAAGCCTTTGATTTCCGCACCAGATTCCACGGTCACCCCGGGACCGAACAGCACATTCGGGCCGATGATCGCGTCGCGACCGATCCAGGTATCCAGTGCGAAAAACACGGTTTCGGGGGCGGTCAGGGTGACGCCGTTTTCCAGTGCCGCAGCGCGGGCGCGGGACTGGAAGGCGGCCTCGGCCTCGGCCAGTTGGGCGCGGGTGTTGACACCCAGCGTTTCCGCCTCGTCACAGAGGACAACGCCTGCGGTCAGGCCCCGTTTGCGGGCGAGTTCGACAATGTCGGTCAGGTAGTATTCGCCGGCGGCGTTGTGGTTCGTCACCTCAGACACAAGCGACAGAAGAAGCTGAGTATCTACACAGATAACGCCGGAATTGCATAGTGTTATGGCCTGCTCTTCAGGCGTCGCATCCTTGAACTCCCGGATCGCCCGCAGGTCGTTTCCGTCGGTGATCAGGCGGCCATAGCGACCGGGGTCGCGGGCGCGAAAGCCAAGGACTACAACGGCGTGACGGGCGCGGGCGTCCAGCATCGCACGCAGGGTTTCTTCGCTGATCAGGGGGGTGTCGGCGTAAAGGACGATCGCCTCGCCCTCCGCATCGGTCAGCAGGGGGGCGGCCTGAGCGACGGCATGGGCGGTGCCGGATTGGGGGTCCTGAACCACGGTGTCGACGACTTCGGACCAGGCGGCGGCAGAGGCGGCAACCGCGGCCGCTTCGTGCCCGGTCACAACGACAATGCGGGAGGGTTCAAGGCTTTGCGCGGTGGCAAGCGCGTGGTGCAACAGGGGCGATGCGGCCACTTTATGCAGCACCTTCGGCAGGTCGGAATTCATCCGCGTGCCTTGCCCCGCTGCCAGCACGATGACTGAAACCTGCATTCTGCCTCTTTCCTTATTGTTGCGCCCGTTTTACGCCCCTGTGTTGGGGTGGCAAGGGGGATAGCCTCACGCCACGTTACAGGAATGCCGGAAATGCCCCAAGACGTGCGAACAGTTGTCTTTGATCTGGACGGAACGCTGGCCGATACATCGGCTGATCTTCTGGCGGCTGCGAATGCCTGCTTGCCGGTCGCGGTGCTGGGACCCGCCGACAGTCTGACGGCGTTTCACGGCGGGCGGGCGATGCTGAGGCTGGGGTTTGACCGGCTGGGGCGGGACTGGAGCGAGGCCGATGTCGATGCTGCCTATCCGCTGCTTCTGGCGGCTTACTCGCAGGGCATCGCGGTTCACACAAGGCTGTATCCCGGCGCGATGGAGGCGGTTGAGACCTTGAAATCGCAGGGTTTTGCGGTGTCGATCTGCACCAACAAGCCGGAGGGGCTGGCGGAGTTGCTGCTGAAAGAGTTGGGCGTTCGGCAGGCCTTTGCGGCGCTGGTCGGGGCCGACACCTTGCCGGTGCGCAAGCCCGATCCGGCCCCCTACCGCGCGGCGGTTGAGCGGGCCGGGGGGAGCGTCGGCCGGTCGATGCTGGTCGGCGACACCGAGACGGATGCGAAAACCGGGGTTGCGGCCGGGGTGCCGGTGGCGCTGGTGACCTTCGGGCCGGAGGGGGCGGGAGTAAGCCGGTTTCAGCCTGCCGCCCTTTTGCACCGGTTCGATGATTTGCCGGATTTGGCCGCGCGGCTTTTGGCCTAGCGCGGGACTGGCGGCGAACTGGAGGGTTTTGCACCCTCCAGACCTCCCGCAGAGTATTTGTGAAAAGAGCAATCGAAATCTGATTTAAATGCAAGGAGTTGGCGTGGGTTACCCCGTGGGGTGGCCCAACGTTTTGGCGCGGTTGCGGGTGGAGGGGGCGCATTTCCAGTGGTTTGACACTTGCCGCAGGCCTGCCTAGGGTCGCCGCCATGAACGAGACCGTCCTATCAGCCCCATTCGTCGCACCTGCCGCCAGCCGCCACGCGGTGACCTTTGTGCTTATCACCGTGTTTCTGGACATGGTGGGCTTTGGGCTGATCATGCCGGTGCTGCCCGCTCTGATCCGGGATGTGGGCCATATGGATCTGGCCGACGCGGCCTATATCGGCGGCTGGATGTTCGCGGCCTTTTCGGTGGCGCAGTTCGCCTTCAGCCCGCTGATGGGCAACCTTTCGGACCGGTTCGGCCGCAGGCCCTTGTTGTTGCTAGCGATCTTTGGGCTGGGGCTGGACTTCCTTTTCTCAGCGGTGGCGCCGACGTTGTTCTGGCTGTTTGTCGGGCGGGTGCTGGCCGGGGTTTGCGGGTCGTCTTATGTGATCGCGAATGCCTATATTGCCGATGTGACAGCACCCGAGGACCGCGCCCGCGCCTTTGGGTTGGTGGGGGCTGCGTTCGGGGTGGGGTTCGTGCTGGGGCCTGCCATTGGCGGGATGCTTGGCGAGCTTGGCCCTCGTGTGCCATTCTATGTGGCGGCGGGGATTTCGCTTCTGAACTTCGCCTACGGCTGGTTCGTGTTGCCTGAGACCTTGCCTGCGGACAAACGCCGCGCGTTTGAGTGGCGGCGGTCGAATCCGTTTGGGGCGCTGAAGGTGTTTCGCCGCTATGGCTCGGTCCTGCCGTTGTGCCTGATCATGGGGGTCTATTTCTTTGCCAGCGCGGTCTATCCGGCGATCTGGGCGTTCTGGGGCATGGCGAAATTCGGCTGGTCCGAGGGCATCGTCGGGCTGACGCTTGCGGCATTTGGACTGATCACGGCGCTGTTTCAGGGACTTGCGATCGGGCCTTTGGTGGCCCGCTTCGGCGAGTGGCGGGTCTGTCTTCTGGGGCTCGTGGTCGCGGTTATCGTCGCCTTTGGCTATGGGCTGTCGGGGTCGCTGGCGATGGTGCTGGTCTTGCTGGTGGTGCATGGCCCCGAGGGGTTTGCCCATCCGATGATGGTGGCTATGATGTCGAAAGCGGTGCCCGAGGATGCGCAGGGCGAATTGCAGGGTGGGATTTCGGCGGTGATGAACATTGCGATGCTGTTTGGCACCGTGGCTTTCGCGCAGGTGTTCAGCACCTTCATGCAGGAAGATGCCAGTTGGCAGACGCCGGATGCGGCGTTCTTGCTGGCGGGGGTGTTGCTGGTGGGCGTGCTGGCGCTGTTTATCGCCATTGTCAAACGACCGGAGGCGGGATGATGGAGCGGTTTACCGGCAGTTTCACCCAACAAGAGCCGATCCCCGAGGCCGGGATCGAGGCGGCGATGGCGGTGCTGCGGCATGGGCGGCTGCACCGCTATAACACCGCACCCGGGGAGGTGGCGGAAACCGCTTTGCTGGAAGAAGAATTCGCCGCCTATACCGGGGCGAAGTATTGTCTGGGCCTGGCCTCGGGCGGGGCGGCGATGGCTTGTGCAATGCGTGCCCTGCAGGTGCGGCCCGGCGATCCGGTCCTGTCCAACGCCTTTACCCTTGCTCCGGTGCCGGGGTCGATTGCCAGCCTTGGCGCGCGGCCGGTCCTTGTCGAGGTGACCGAGGATCTGACCATCGATCTTGCGCATCTTGAAGTGCAAGCCAAGGCGACCGGCGCGCGGGTGCTGCTGCTGTCGCACATGCGGGGCCATGTCTGTGACATGGACGCGCTGATGGCGCTGTGTGATCGGCTGGGCCTGCGAGTGATCGAGGATTGCGCGCATACGATGGGGGCGTCCTGGCGCGGGGTCGCCTCGGGGCGGCACGGGGCGATCGGGTGTTATTCGACGCAGACCTACAAGCACATGAACTCGGGCGAGGGCGGGTTTCTGGTCACCGATGACGCGGAGTTGGCGGCGCGGGCGGTGCTGTTGTCGGGGTCCTACATGCTGTTTTCGCGCCACCTTGCGGCCCCCGGGCCTGAGGTGTTCGAATCGCTGAAGCTGGATGTCCCGAACGTCTCCAGCCGCATGGACAACCTGCGCGCGGCGATCCTGCGGCCGCAGATCGGCATTCTGGACGACCGGCGCGCACGGTGGCGGGCACTGTATCAGGCGATGGAGGCGGGGCTGGCTGGCGTGGCCGGTGTCCGGTTGATCCCCCGACCACAGCATGAAGACTACATGGGGTCGTCGTTCCAGTTCCTGCTGCCGGGCTGGGAGGCGGCGCGCGTGGTGTCGTTCCTGGCCGGGGCGGCGGCGCGCGGGGTCGAACTGAAATGGTTCGGCGCAGACACGCCACAGGGGTTTACCAGCCGCTACGCGCATTGGCGCTATGCGGCGCCCGAGGTGCTTGAGCAGACCGACCGGGTGCTGGCAGGCCTGATCGACATGCGGCTTCCTCTGACCTTCATGCCTGACGATGTGGCCCAGATCGCCCGGATCATTGGCGAAGAAGTGGCGACTGCGGCGGCAGGCGCTGTTGCGCCGGTTGCAGCACCCTTGGCGGATTGACTGATGGTGCGGCTGGAGAATTCGCGCGGACGCCGGTTGGCCAGACGCACTTCTTGCTGAGGCCGGCCCTGCTGCCTTGGGGTGCCGATCTGGTGAATGCGGTGAAGAGGCCAGGGACAACTGACCTGGGGCAGGCCATAATCTGAACCCGACTGGTAGCGCCAGAGCCATCCAGACGTGTCAAGACAACAGGAGCGGTTTGAAAAGCCCGGCACTACGAGGGCGGCCTTTGGGAGAGTTGGTGTAAATGCGGATCGTGCGGGCGGGCAAGCTTTCGGTCGAGGTTGAACTGGGCGCCCTGCGCGTGATCATGTTGACGGATGGGGAAACCATCATGCCGCTGGACGCGCTGCTTGGCCCAGATGGAATGATGCTGCGCGAGTCAGATCTGGTCGGTGCGGACCTGAAGGACGGCGAATTGCGTCTGCCGGTCCGTGCCTTTCTGGTTCGTGGTCCCGGGGGGTGCCTTTTGATCGACACCGGGGCAGGGCGTGCCTGGCACAAAGGGTTGGGCCGGTTGGGTGCCGCCATGGCCGAGGCCGGGACCGGCGCACAAGCGGTGACGCAGATCGCGCTGAGCCATACCCATATTGACCATGTGTCGGGGCTGATCGGCGAGGATGGTGGGTTGGCCTTTCCGAATGCGATGCGGGTATTCGTTGCGACCGAAGAAATTGCGGCCTTTCGCGCCTTGCCCCGGATGGGGGCTGCGGTGATGCGACTGATGCCGCTGGAGCAGGGCGACGGGCCTATCCTCGGCGTGACGGCGATCAACGCGCCGGGGCACTCACCCGGGCACATGGCCTTTCTGGTTGAAGGGCGGCTTTTGATCTGGGGTGATCTGGTCCACAACGCCCTGCAATTCGCGCGACCGGAAATCGGTTGGAAATATGACGATGACCTGGCGCTTGCCCGGGCTTCTCGGCTTGCCCTGATGGAACAAGCGACCGAATCCGGTTGGCTTATTGCGGGAGCGCACTTGCCGGGCCCGGGCATCGGGCGGATCGAACGGGCCGGAGCGGGCTATTCCTTTCACCCGGTGACCCGGGGGTAGAGCGGATTGCCGTCAATCGAAGTCAGATTTAAGGCAATTCAAGACAGGCAAGCCGTTGGTAATGTTACTAATTGCGGGGTGCCCTGCAGATTGAGCGCGTTCCGCGCGAAGACCTTGTGTCTTGCCTCTGCGCGTAAAGAGCGCGCAACCGGCAAGGGCGGACGCTCCGCGGGGAGTATTTGAGAAAAGAGCAAATGTGCATGCTCTTTCTTCTAAATACTCCCGCCGGAGGCTCTTGAGTTTTCCCCGGGAGCGCGGTTTGAAATGACTTCGGATCAGGAGAGGTGCCGCCAAACCCGGCGTTGGTGTGCCGGCAGGGAAGCTTGCACGGGCAGGCCGCGTCAGTGCTGACGTCGCGGGCAACGGCGTGTGTTGCAGCGCGCGTAACAGTCAAGGTACGTGAAGCTCTGATAGGATTGGTCAAAGCTGGTGCGGAAGCGGGCGAAAAAAGGGCGCGCTATTCCGACAAAAACACTTTGAATTAACGATCTTCTGCGCATGCAAAGGCGGGTTTTTCGCCCTGCCTTCGGTTGACCCCGGCAGGTGTGCGGAGTAAGTGAACGGGAAGACAAAGCGGCTGCGTCGCAACCGCCATGCGCCCGCGTGCCGACAGCAGCAAGGAGCCTTTCGTGGACCTGATTCTCCGTGAGTATCTGCCCATCCTCGTCCTTCTGGCCATTGCCACCGGTCTGGGGCTGGTCCTGATCCTTGCCGCCGCCGTTCTGGCGGTGCGCAACCCGGACCCTGAAAAGGTGTCGGCCTACGAATGCGGCTTCAACGCCTTTGACGACGCGCGGATGAAGTTCGACGTGCGGTTCTATCTGGTGTCGATCCTGTTCATCATCTTTGACCTTGAAGTGGCGTTTCTGTTCCCCTGGGCGGTGGCCTTTGGCGAGATCAGCATGGCGGCGTTCTGGTCGATGATGCTGTTCCTGGCCGTCCTGACCATCGGCTTTGCCTACGAATGGAAGAAGGGGGCTCTGGAATGGGAGTGATGACCGGAAATGCCGTCGGGGGCGACCACGAGGTTGCCGTTCAGGCGCTGAACCGCGATCTTCAGGACAAGGGGTTCATCCTTACGTCCACCGAAGACATTATCAACTGGGCGCGCATCGGGTCGTTGCACTGGATGACCTTCGGTCTGGCCTGTTGCGCCGTCGAGATGATGCACACCGCCATGCCGCGCTATGACATGGAGCGGTTCGGGACCGCACCCCGCGCGTCCCCGCGCCAGTCGGACCTGATGATTGTCGCGGGCACGTTGACCAACAAGATGGCCCCCGCCCTGCGCAAGGTCTATGACCAGATGCCGGAACCCCGCTATGTGATCTCGATGGGGTCCTGTGCGAATGGCGGCGGCTATTATCACTATTCCTACAGTGTCGTGCGCGGCTGCGACCGGATCGTGCCGGTCGACATCTACGTTCCCGGCTGCCCGCCGTCAGCCGAAGCGCTGCTGTATGGCATCCTGCAGTTGCAGCGGAAGATCCGCCGCACTGGCACCTTGGTGAGGTAATCATGAGCGAAGCCCTGCAGGAACTGGCGGCGCTGATCGCGCTAAAGCAGCCCGAGGCGGTGCATTCCAGCGCCGTCGCCTTTGGCGAACTGACGCTGGTGGTCAATCTGGCCAATCTGGAAGCTCTGGTCGAGTTTCTGCGTGATGACCCGGCGTGCCGGTTCTCGTCGCTGGTGGATATAACCGCCATCGACCACCCTGAACGCAGCCCGCGGTTCGATGTGGTCTATCACTTCCTGTCGATGTACCAAAACCACCGCATCCGGCTGAAAATGGCTGTGCGCGAGGATGAGATGGTGCCGTCGCTGACCACCATCTACCCCGCTGCCAACTGGTTCGAGCGTGAAGTTTTCGACATGTTCGGCATCCTGTTCAGCGGCCATCCCGACCTGCGGCGCATCCTGACCGACTATGGGTTCCGGGGTTATCCGTTGCGCAAGGACTTTCCGACCACCGGTTATACCGAGGTTCGGTATGACGAGGCCCTGAAGCGGGTGGTCTACGAACCCGTCAGCCTGGTGCAGGAATACCGGCAGTTCGATTTCATGTCCCCTTGGGAGGGTGCGCAATACGTCTTGCCGGCACCGGAAAAGGCCCCGCGCTGATGCTGAACGTTGCGCCTGACGCCTTTGGCGAGCCTTTGGATGACCGGTTCCGCCGGCCGCGCAGGCTTGTCTTCGGTATCGGCGCACAGAAAAGCGGCACGACCTGGCTTGCGTCCTATCTGTCCGGCCATCCGGATATCCACATGTCGCCCCGCAAAGAGCTGCATTACTGGAGCGTGATCCGTGGCGCGCATTACCGCCGGACCAAGCTGAAGAATGACCGCGACCGCGCCCGCTCCGCCCTTGGCGGGTCCTTGCTGGAAAGGTTGCGCAACCGGTTCGACGGTCTGACCAAAGGCCAGCCTGACAGCAAGCACGCGATCTACGCCCGGCTTTATGACCAGCCCGCGGCGCCGCATTCCAATTATGCGGACGCGCTTTTCCTCGATTACAAGGGTCAGCCTGTGGCGGGTGAGTTTACCCCGGCCTATGCCACCCTATCGGTGGACGGCTACCGCGAGATGGCGGCTTTGGCACCGGATGTGCGCTTTGTCTTCGTGATGCGCGACCCGGTGGCGCGGCTTGTTTCCGGCATTCGTCATTTTGCCCGTGGCGAGATCGGCTCGGCAAATGTAACGCCGCAAATCGTGCGGGACCGGATCCTCGCCTGCCTTGCGGACCCCGAGCATTTCGATGTCGTGCGGTCACGCTATGACCTGACGATCGCCCAGATAGAAGCGGCGGTCGGCGCGGACAAGGTGTTCTACCTGTTCTACGAGACGATGTTCCAGCAGTCCGAGATGGACCGTCTTTGCGATTTTCTGGACATCGCGCCGGCCCCGGCCGGTGTGGACCGGCGGGTGAACGGCGGACGCGATACGGCAACGGTGGTTGATGAAGACCTGTCAAGCGTCATGCGGACCGCTTTGACCCCGGTGTACGACTTTATGCGCCAGCGTTTTGGCAGCTTGCCCCAGACTTGGTCCAAGGTTGGGGCCAAGGTTGGCGAACGGAAATTGGAGGGCTGATGATGGACGGCGATATCCGCAAGAACGCTTATGACGACGGCTCCACCGATTTCGAGACCGGTGAACAGCGCATTCGCAACTTCAACATCAACTTTGGCCCGCAACACCCGGCCGCGCATGGCGTGTTGCGGCTGGTGCTGGAGTTGGACGGCGAGATCGTCGAACGGTGTGACCCTCATATCGGATTGCTGCACCGTGGCACGGAAAAGCTAATGGAAAGCCGGACCTATCTGCAGAATCTGCCCTATTTCGACCGGCTGGATTATGTGGCGCCGATGAACCAGGAACATGCCTGGTGTCTGGCGATTGAACGCCTGACCGGGACGGAAGTGCCGCGCCGCGCGTCGCTGATCCGCGTGCTGTATTCCGAAATCGGCCGGGTGCTGAACCACCTGCTGAACGTGACGACCCAAGCCATGGACGTGGGGGCCTTGACGCCTCCGCTGTGGGGCTTTGAAGAGCGCGAAAAGCTGATGGTGTTCTATGAACGGGCCTGTGGCGCACGCCTGCATGCGGCCTATTTCCGGCCCGGCGGCGTGCATGTCGACCTGCCCGACCAGTTGGTCGAGGATATCGACACCTGGGCCGTGGCTTTCCCCAAGGCGCTGGACGACATCGACGGCCTCTTGACTGAAAACCGCATCTTCAAGCAGCGCAATGTCGATATCGGCGTGGTGACCGAAGCCGATATCCTGAAATGGGGCTATTCCGGCGTGATGGTGCGGGGGTCGGGTCTGGCCTGGGACCTGCGCCGCGCGCAGCCTTACGAATGCTACGATGAGTTCGAGTTTCAGATCCCCGTCGGCAAGAACGGCGACTGCTATGACCGCTATCTGTGCCGGATGGAGGAGATGCGCCAATCGACCAGCATCATCCGTCAGGCCTGCGCCAAGCTGCGGGTGGAAAAGGGCGACGTGCTGGCGCGCGGCAAGATCACACCGCCGAAACGCGGTGAGATGAAGACCTCGATGGAGGCATTGATCCACCATTTCAAGCTGTACACCGAAGGCTTCCACGTCCCCGCCGGTGAGGTTTACGCATCGGTCGAGGCCCCCAAGGGCGAATTCGGCGTCTATCTGGTGGCGGACGGGTCGAACAAACCCTACCGCGTTAAGATCCGCGCCCCGGGGTTTTTGCATCTGCAGTCGATGGATTACATCTGCAAGGGTCATCAGTTGGCCGACGTGGCGGCGATAATTGGGACTATGGACGTGGTTTTCGGGGAGATCGACCGGTGAAGGCACTTTCAAAATATCTGGCGCTGCTTGCGTTTTGCGTGACCCCGGCGTTCGCCGAGGATGAGGCAGAGTTTGACATCGATGATGTGACCGATGAGCAATATGACGCGTTCATCAGCGCCGTCGCCGCCAATGGCTGCGAGATGACCGAAGCCGAGGCCGAGGTGATCCTTCCTGCTGTCGGGATCGACAAAGACACCAGCGGTCTTATCGCGATGGACCTGATCGAAGAGAACCATGCCTCGCTGTCCGACGACGAAGAGACGTTCTTTCTATTCATAGAGGAATGTGAGCCAGGATGATCGCTCTTACCTTTACGCCCTTCCTGATGATGGTGCTGCCGATGATCGGGGCCAGCACGCCGTTTCTGCCGTTGCTTATCGCCGGGGTTCAATAATGCTGCGCCGCCTTGCCAAAGATCAGCCTGCCTCGTTTGCCTTCACTCCGGCGAACCTTGCCTGGGCACAGGGTCAGATTTCCAAATACCCCGAGGGGCGGCAGGCTTCGGCGATCATCCCGCTTTTGTGGCGCGCGCAAGAGCAGGAGGGGTGGCTTTCCCGCCCAGCGATTGAACACGTCTCGTCGATGCTGGGGCTGGCCTATATTCGCGGGCTGGAGGTTGCGACCTTCTACTTCATGTTCCAGCTGCAACCGGTTGGTTCTGTGGCGCATATCCAGATTTGCGGCACCACAAGCTGCATGATCTGCGGCGCGGAAGACCTGGTGGCGGTGGCCAAGGAACTGATCTCCCCCACCCCGCATGCGCTTTCGGCGGATGGCAAGTTTTCCTGGGAAGAGGTCGAGTGCATGGGCGCCTGCGCCAATGCGCCGATGGCCCAGATCGGCAAGGATTACTATGAGGACCTGACGGGTGAAAAACTGCGCGAGTTGATCGGGCGGTTCTCCAAGGGTGAGGTTCCGGTTCCGGGTTCGCAAATCGGGCGCTATGCGGCGGAACCTGCCAGCGGGCTGACCAGCCTCAGGGAATATGAAGCCGGACGCAAACCCCACAATGCCAGCGCACAGGCTGCGGTGGACCTCGGCGACACGGTCAAGCGGATCGACGGGACCGAGGTGGCTTTGACCACGCCTTGGTTGGGCCAGTCGGGGCTGGGCAAGGCGGCGAAACCTGCGGCCAAGGGTGCGGCGAAAGCAGCGGTTGAAAAGCCCGCCGCGTCGGCTGCAGCGCCCAGTGTTGGCGGCACCAAGCCCAAGGCGCTGAAGGCCGCGCGCAAGGGGCAGGCGGATGACCTGAAACTGATCCTTGGCATCGGGCCAAAGCTGGAAATCCTGTGCCACAGCCTTGGGTTCTTCCACTTTGACCAGATCGCCGGATGGTCGGCGGATGAGATCGCCTGGGTGGATGAGAACCTTGAAGGCTTCAAAGGCCGCGTGACCCGCGACAAGTGGGTGGTGCAGGCGAAGATCCTGGCCGAGGGTGGCACGGTCGAAGCGGCGGAACGCGCCGCAAAGGACTAAGGACAGCACAAACAACAAGACGACAGAACACGGCGACCAAGGAGAGCGGCCGGAATGCAGACCTCAGACAACAGGCCCGATAACGGCAACGAGCTTACCATCGGCGGCTGGGTCATTGCGGCGCTGGCCGGGGCGTTGATGATCTGGGTGCTGCGCTATCAGCTTGGCTATTATCTCGTGTCCTCGATTGCGTTCGGGACGGCCATCGGGCTGATCGTGCTCTTGATGTTGCTGATCGCCGTCAGCCGGTCCGAGCCGATTGTCGCCCCGTCGCGCGTCCGCCGGATCGTGCCCTCGCCCGAGCGGGCGACGCAAGGCGAGCCGGTCAAGGTGGCTGCTGCGGTGGCGGTGCCGATGGCTCCGGCCCCGGCCGTGGCCCCGGTTTCGGCCCCCGCCACCATCACCCCGATGTTCGAGACACCCGACCCGGTCCCCGCGCCAGTCAAGCCCGCACCAGTCAGGCCCGCGCCTGCGGTGGCGCCGGTCGGCCCGGTGCGTCTGAAAGCGGCGCGCAAGGGGGGGGCGGATGATCTCAAGCAGTTGGAAGGCGTCGGCCCGGCGCTGGAAAAGCTGCTGAACAGCCTTGGGTTCTATCACTTCGACCAGATCGCCAGTTGGACGGACGCCGACATCGCAACCGTCGATGCCGAGATGAAGTCGTTCAAGGGCCGCATTGCCCGTGACCGCTGGGTCGCGCAGGCGAAAATCATCGCAACCGAAGGGCTTGAGGCGTTCCGGGAACGCGCCAAGACCAACAACTACTAAGGGCCCATCGTGCAAAACCGTCCCGATCCAGCCGAACTAACCCGCGCCCGTCAGGCGCGCACGGTTGGCATAGTGCTGGCGGCAACGATGGTGCTGTGGCTTGGCGGCCAGTGGCTGGGCGGACAAATGGGCTGGGACACGCGCTATGTGTTTCTTTTCGACCTCGCGGCCATCGCCGGATTCATCTGGGCTTTGGTGGTGACGTATCAGATCTGGCGGGGACGTCAGGGTTAGGGACTAAAGATGCTCAAGGATCAGGACCGCATTTTCACCAACCTTTACGGGATGCATGACCGCTCCTTGAAAGGTGCAATGGCGCGTGGCCATTGGGACGGCACTGCCGGGATCATCCAGCGCGGCCGCGATGTGCTTATCGAACAGGTCAAGGCCTCGGGTCTGCGTGGCCGGGGCGGTGCGGGCTTTCCGACCGGTCTGAAATGGTCGTTCATGCCCAAGCAGTCGGACGGGCGGCCCAGCTATCTGGTGATCAACGCCGACGAGAGCGAACCCGGCACCTGCAAGGACCGCGAGATCATGCGGCATGATCCGCATACCCTGATCGAAGGCGCGCTGATCGCGTCTTTCGCGATGAACGCCAACGCCTGCTACATCTACATTCGCGGCGAATATATCCGCGAGCGTGAGGCGCTGCAGGCGGCTATCGACGAATGCTATGACGCGGGCCTGCTGGGCAAGAATGCCGCCAAATCCGGCTGGGATTTCGACTGCTACCTGCACCACGGCGCGGGTGCCTATATCTGCGGCGAGGAAACCGCGCTGCTGGAGTCGCTGGAAGGCAAGAAGGGCATGCCCCGGATGAAGCCGCCGTTCCCGGCAGGCAGCGGACTTTACGGTTGCCCGACCACGGTGAACAACGTCGAATCCATTGCGGTTGTGCCGACCATTCTGCGCCGTGGTCCAGAGTGGTTTTCCAGCTTTGGCCGTCCTAACAACGCGGGCACCAAGCTGTTCGGCATCTCGGGCCATGTGATGAACCCTTGCGTCGTCGAAGAGGCGATGTCGATCCCGCTGAAGGAATTGCTTGAGCGTCATTGCGGTGGCGTCCGCGGCGGTTGGGACAACATCAAGGCGGTGATCCCCGGCGGGTCCTCGGTTCCCTTGCTGACCAAGGAACAGTGTGACGACGCCATCATGGATTTCGACTGGCTGCGCGAGCAGCGGTCGGGTCTTGGGACTGCGGCGGTCATCGTGATGGACAAGTCCACCGATGTCATCAAGGCGATCTGGCGGCTGTCGAAGTTCTACAAGCATGAATCCTGCGGCCAGTGCACCCCCTGCCGCGAAGGCACGGGCTGGATGATGCGCGTCATGGACCGTCTGGTCCGCGGCGAGGCCGAGGTCGAGGAAATCGACATGCTGCTGTCGGTCACTAAGCAGGTCGAAGGTCACACGATCTGCGCCCTTGGCGATGCTGCGGCCTGGCCGATCCAGGGCCTGATCCGCGCCTTCAGGGATGAGATTGAAGACCGGATCAAGGCCAAGCGCACCGGTCGCGTGTCGGCGGTGGCGGCGGAATGATGCGGGCTTTGCTGATCCTTCCCTTTGCATTGGCGGCCTGTGTGTCGTCTGAGATACCGGATTCCGAGCGGTCCGATGGCGTGCTGGCCGGCACGCCGATCGAGGTGGATGGCACTACGTTGGTCGCCCAGCAGATGACCGACTGGCCTTCGATGATTGCCCCGGTCAGCGCCGAAACCGGCGAGACGGTGATTGTCCAGTCGGGCACCGAAGACACGGTGATCATTTCGGGCAGCCCGGACAGCCGTGATCTGGCGATCAAGGCGCTGGCGGTGTTTTGCGACCGCCCCGACATCACCTCGGCAGGTTTTGACACGCAATATGTGTATCAGGAGCCCGAAAGCGGCGACTGGTGGTTCAACGGCTTTCAGTGCGAGGGATGATGCGGGCTGCGCTGCTTTCTCCTTTGGTTCTGGCCTGCGCCGCCTGCGTGCAGACCGCGACGCGGGATTCGGCCGGGGCTGAACCGGTGCGCGTGACCAATGCAGGCCAGCCGTTCCAGATGTGGGACGGGGCGGCAGCGCGGAAAGCGGCAGATGCACAATGCGGGGCCAAGGGCGTGCGCGTGTCGATCTATGACCGCTTCGAACGGGCTACCGGAGAATGGGTCTATTCGGGGGGCTGCGCATGACAAGTGTGGTCATGATCGGTAGGAAACCGCTGATAGCATCGGTTTGTCATGGCATATCAAAGGGGTTCGGTCCCATCTCTGCGGCAGGAAATGCCAAGGAGGCCCCTTTGAAACGCTTTGCACTTACCCTTGCTGCAATCGCCATTGCCACGCCCGCACTGGCGCTGGTGCCAATCAACGAAGAACCGACCATCGTCAACACCCTGTTGCAGGGGTTCATCGGCGATGCCATCGACGACAACTGCGACAGCATCGAAGCCCGCACCCTGCGCGCCTTGGGCGAGTTGAACAAACTGCGCGACTTGGCGTTGGACATGGGCTATTCGCCCGATGAAATCCGCGCCTTTGTCACCTCGAAAGAGGAAAAGGCCAAGGGCAAGTCGCTGGCCGCCGAATGGCTGAAGGCCAAGGGGGCAGAGCCGGGCAACCCCGACGCCTATTGTGCCATTGGCGAGGAAGAAATCGCCAAGGAAAGCCTGATCGGCTACCTGTTGAGGTCTACCAAATGACCCAACCCGCCGGGCATCATCTGGCCGAGTTGAACGTGGGGCGCCTGCTGGCTCCTACGGACGACCCGCGCGTGGCCGAGTTCATGGCCGCGCTTGACCGGGTGAATGGTCTGGGCAAACGGATGCCTGGCTTTGTCTGGATGATGGAAGGCTCGGGTGAACCCGGGACGGGGAATACTGACGCCAAGATCGGCGGCGACCCGCAATATGTGTCGAACCTGACCGTTTGGGAAAGCGTGGAAACGCTGGAAGCATTCGTCTGGAACACCGTCCACCGCGCGTTTTACGAGCGGCGGCAGGAGTGGTTTCAGGTGCTTGGCAAGATGCATTTCGTGATGTGGTGGGTGCCTGCAGGGCACCGGCCCACATTGGACGAGGCGCTGGCGCGGCTGGAGCATCTGCGGATGCATGGCAGCAGCGACCAGGCCTTTGGCTGGAAATATCTGAAAGACGCGCAGTTGTGGAAAACCCACAGCTGCGCGCAAGTGGCGGCGGAGTAGCGGCATGACCAACCTCAAGAAAATCAGCATCGACGGGATCGAGGTTGAAGTTGATGGCGCGATGACCATCATTCAGGCGGCAGAAGTGGCCGGAGTCGAGATCCCGCGCTTTTGCTATCATGAGCGACTGACCATCGCCGGCAACTGCCGGATGTGTCTGGTCGAGGTTGTCGGCGGTCCGCCAAAACCTGCGGCAAGCTGCGCGATGCAGGTCAAGGACCTGCGCCCCGGCCCGAATGGTGAGGCTCCGCTGGTCAAGACCACCTCGCCGATGGTCAAAAAGGCCCGCGAGGGGGTGATGGAGTTCCTCCTGATCAACCACCCGCTTGACTGCCCGATCTGCGATCAGGGTGGCGAGTGTGACTTGCAGGATCAGGCGATGGCTTACGGGGTGGATTTCAGCCGCTACCGCGAACCCAAGCGCGCGTCCGAGGACCTGAACCTTGGGCCCTTGGTTGCGACGACGATGACCCGCTGCATTTCCTGCACCCGCTGCGTGCGGTTCACCACCGAGGTTGCCGGGATCACCCAGATGGGCCAGACCGGACGCGGCGAAGACAGCGAAATCACCAGCTATCTGAACCTCACGCTCGATTCGAACCTGCAGGGCAACATCATCGACCTGTGCCCGGTTGGTGCTTTGACATCAAAGCCTTACGCCTTTACCGCCCGCCCGTGGGAGCTGACCAAGACCGAATCCATCGACGTGATGGACGCGCTGGGGTCAAACATCCGCATCGACACCAAGGGCCGCGAAGTGATGCGCATCCTGCCGCGCAACCATGACGGCGTGAACGAGGAATGGATTTCCGACAAGACCCGCTTCGTCTGGGACGGGTTGCGTCGCCAGCGGCTGGACACGCCCTATATCCGTGAAAACGGCAAGCTGCGCAAAGCGGGCTGGGCCGAGGCTTTGACGGCAGCGGCGGCGGCAATGAAGGGCCGCAAGGTGGCTGCGCTGGTTGGCGATCTGGCTCCGGTCGAGGCGGTCTACAGCCTGAAGGTTCTGGTCGAAGGCCTTGGCGGCCGTATCGAATGCCGCACCGATGGGGCAAAGCTGCCGATTGGCAACCGGTCGGGTTATGTCGGTACGGCGACGATCGAGGATATCGACGCGGCACAGATGATCCAGTTGATCGGCACCAATCCCCGGGTTGAATCTGCCGTGCTGAATGCGCGTTTGCGCAAGGCCTGGACACGGGGCGCAAAGATCGGGCTGGTCGGCGAAGCCGTTGATCTCACGTATGATTACGCGCATGTCGGCACCGACCGTGCCGCGCTGGAAGCCTTGGCCGCCAAGGTGATCTCGGACGAGACCAAGGCCAAGCCCTCGCTGGTGATCGTGGGGCAGGGTGCCATCAACGAGGCTGACGGTGCGGCGGTTCTGGCGCTGGCGATGCAGTTGGCGGCCAATTCGAACTCGAAGCTGCTGATCCTGCACACCGCCGCCTCCCGCGTTGGGGCAATGGATGTCGGGGCCTGCACCGAAGGTGGTCTGGCCGCTGCGACCGACGGGGCCGAGGTGATCTACAACCTTGGTGCCGATGAGGTCGACATCGCAGCCGGCCCGTTCGTGATCTATCAAGGCTCGCACGGCGACCGGGGTGCCAACCGCGCCGACATCATCCTGCCGGGGGCCGCCTGGACCGAAGAAAACGGGCTGTTCGTGAACACCGAAGGGCGGCCTCAGCTTGCCTTCCGCGCCGGGTTCGCGCCGGGTGAGGCCAAGGAAAACTGGGCCATCCTGCGCGCTCTTTCGGCAGAAGTTGGGGCGCAACTGCCGTGGGATTCGCTGGCCGCCTTGCGCACAGCCATCCTTGCGGCGCATCCCCATCTGGGTCGTATCGACGAAGTGGCTGCGAACGACTGGCAAGCCTTGCCAATCACCGCCCCGGGAAAGGCGACTTTCCGCAATTCCATCCGCGACTTCTACCTGACCAACCCGGTTGCGCGGGCCTCTGCCGTCATGGCCGAATTGTCGGCCTTGGCCAAGGCGCGGCTGGCCACGGATATGGCGGCGGAATAGCCCATGATGCACCCCCGCACCCTGCTGGCAACGCTTGGCACCGCGACTGCGGCGCTGGGGGCTTGCACGCCGGGCGTCGAGGTGTCAGAGGGTCGCGCAGACGCGGTCTATGAGGGGGTCCAGACGATCCTGCTTGACGAGGGTCTGGTCAGTTTCAGCGTCGCGATGCGCGGTGCGGCTGATGAGGCCGAGGTCGAGGCTTATGGCCGCTGTGCTGCAGCGCAGTATGCGCTGGACAAGGGTTACGGGTTCGCGCGGCAAGTGCGGACCATTGTTACGAAAGACGGGCAAGTCTGGTTCGGGGATGCGGTCTACCTCATCTCGGCCAGCCTGCCCGAAGGTCTGCGCACCATTGACGCCGAAACGGCGGTGGCGGAATGCGTCGAACTTGAAATACCGACGACGTAAGACTGACGGTTTGAGGATGAGGGACTGACATGGACGGGTTCTTTTCCACGGGGTTCGGGACGGCGGTGCTGATCGCGGCACAAAGCCTTCTGATCGTGGCTTTCGTGATGATCAGCCTTTTGTTCCTTGTCTACGCTGACCGCAAGGTCTGGGCCGCCGTGCAGATGCGGCGCGGGCCGAACGTGGTCGGTCCCTGGGGCCTGCTGCAATCGGTGGCCGATGCGCTGAAATATGTCGTCAAGGAAATCGTGATCCCGGCAGGCGTTGACCGGCCGGTGTTCTTCCTGGCCCCCATGCTGTCCTTCGTGCTGGCGATCCTGTCCTGGGCGGTGATTCCATTCGACAATGGCTGGGTGCTGGCCAACATCAACGTGGCCATCCTGTTCGTCTTCGCCATCTCCTCCTTGGAGGTTTACGGCGTGATCATGGGCGGCTGGGCGTCAAACTCGAAATACGCGTTCCTTGGGTCGCTGCGGTCGGCGGCGCAGATGATTTCCTATGAAGTCTCCTTGGGTCTGATCATCATCGGGGTGATCATTTCGACCGGCGGCATGAACTTTTCCGCCATCGTGGCGGCGCAGGACGGTGACTACGGCCTGTTCAACTGGTACTGGCTGCCGCACTTCCCCATGGTGTTCCTGTTCTTCATCAGCGCCTTGGCGGAAACCAACCGCCCACCGTTTGACTTGCCGGAAGCGGAATCGGAACTCGTCGCCGGGTTCATGGTGGAATATTCGTCCACCCCCTACCTTCTGTTCATGGCTGGCGAATACATCGCCATCTTCCTGATGTGCGCGCTGATGTCGCTCTTGTTCTTCGGCGGCTGGCTGTCGCCGATCCCCGGGCTGGCCGACGGCTGGTGGTGGATGGTCGCCAAGATGTGGTTCTTCTTCTTCATGTTCGCCATGGTGAAGGCCATCGTCCCCCGCTATCGCTATGACCAGCTGATGCGGATCGGCTGGAAGGTGTTCCTGCCGCTGTCCCTCGGTTGGGTCGTGCTGGTGGCGTTTCTTGCAAAATTCGAAGTATTCGGCGGCTTCTGGGCCCGCTGGGCGATTGGAGGCTGATCATGAGCAACGTCGACTGGACCCGCGCCACCAAGTATTTCCTGCTGATGGATTTCATCAAGGGCTTCGGCCTGGGGATGAAGTACTTCTTCGCGCCGAAGACGACGCTGAACTACCCGCATGAGAAGGGGCCGCTGTCGCCCCGCTTCCGCGGTGAACATGCGCTGCGCCGCTATCCTAACGGCGAGGAACGCTGCATCGCCTGCAAGCTCTGCGAGGCGATCTGCCCGGCGCAAGCCATCACCATCGACGCCGAACCGCGTGAGGACGGCAGCCGCCGCACCACGCGCTATGACATCGACATGACCAAGTGCATCTACTGCGGTTTCTGCCAGGAGGCCTGCCCGGTCGATGCCATCGTCGAAGGCCCGAACTTCGAATACGCGACTGAGACCCGTGAGGAACTGTTCTACAACAAGGAAAAACTCCTTGAAAACGGCGCCCGCTGGGAGGCCGAGATTGCCCGCAACCTTGAAATCGACGCGCCCTACAGATGACGGAAGACTTCACCAAGATGTTCGCCGCGATGATGGCGCAGGGGCAGGAGATGGCAAAGGCCTTCGCTCCGGCCATGGAGAACGTCGATGTGAAGGCGTTCGAAAAGCTGTTCCCGGCGATGCCCAAGGACATGCTGGAAATGTGGTTCGGCAAGACCTTCAACCCCGAAGGTCTGGACGCCCGCACCCGCTTTCTGGTGACCATCGCCGCACAGACCGTGCTTGGACCTTTGGGCGAGCCGCAGTTGCCGGTGACGATCAGGAACGCGCTGGCCGCCGGGGCCACCAAACGCGAGATTGCCGAAGTGATCTGGCAGATGTCGATGTTCGGCGGCGTGCCGTCGATGCAGAAAGCGTTGGAAATCGCGCAAGCCGTCTTCACTGAGATGCCAGAGGAGAAAGACGCATGACCGTCTTCAGTTTCGCCTTTTACATGTTCGCGGTGATCACGGTGGCGGCGGGCCTGATGGTCACGCTTTCCCGCAACCCGGTGCATTCGGTGCTGTGGCTGATCCTGGCATTCCTGTCGACCTCGGGCCTGTTCGTGCTGTTGGGCGCGGAGTTTGTCGCGATGCTGCTGGTCATTGTTTACGTCGGCGCGGTGGCGGTGCTGTTCCTGTTCGTGGTGATGATGCTGGACATCGACTTTGCCGCGCTGAAGGGCGAGATGGCGCGGGCCATGCCGCTGGGCCTCTTGATCGCGGTGGTCTTGCTGATGCAGATTTCCATCGGCCTTGGCGTCTGGACCGTGGCGGATGGGGCGGAAGGCCTGCGTCAGGCCGTGGCTCCGACCGAGATGGAGAATACCCGCGCGCTGGGCATGCTGCTTTACGACCGCTATTTCCTGTTGTTCCAGCTGGCCGGCCTGATCCTGCTGGTCGCGATGATCGGGGCAATCCTGTTGACCCTGCGCCACCGCAAGGACGTCAAACGCCAGAACGTGCTGCAGCAGATGTGGCGCGATCCAGCGAAGGCGATGGAGTTGAAAGACGTCAAGCCGGGGCAAGGGCTGTGATGAAATTCGCCGCAGTGCTGCCGGTCTTTGTTCTATGTGCGTGTGTCGCTCCAGGCGAGACGGCTCAGGGAACATTGGTCGGTTCGGCGACTGTCCGCGATACCTCGTTTGGCGCAGATTCTGCTCCGGTCGATGAGGGGAATGGACACGTCGGACTTGTTTCGGGCGGATCGAACGACACCTTTTCACAATCATGGCGTTACAGTCTGCTTCATTGCGCGACCGGTTCCTCTGTCGTCGTCCAAACCTTTGACGAGTTTGGCGTATCGGAAAAGAGAGCCCTTCGTTTGGCCAGATTTGTCGACATGCAGCGGAAGGCAGGGGCAACAGGCAGCCTTCAGTCATTCTTTCATGCCTCGCAAAATGCGGGAATGAAGCCGATAGAAATTCAGTCCAAGAAGGGTTTGGACGATGAGAGTGGCTGCAAGAAACACTATCCCAATATAGCCAGAGATTGGCCAGAATGGACCGATGCAGACGAGGCACAGTTTCAGCGCCAGCTGCCTCTGATAATTGAAGCAGTCGTCGGGCCAACGGTGATTGCACCATAGTCGGTGCGCTTTAGAGCACCCTGCGAAAACTCAGGCCGAAGGGCCAAACGGAACGAACGGGCCAAACGGCCAAGAGGGAACGGACAGATGATCGGACTTGAACATTACCTGACGGTGGCGGCGGCGCTGTTTGTCATCGGGATTTTCGGGATCTTCCTGAACCGCAAGAACGTGATCGTCATCCTGATGTCGATCGAACTCATGCTTCTTGCGGTGAACATCAACCTTGTCGCCTTTTCCAGCTTTGCGGGCGATCTGGTGGGCCAGGTTTTCACCATGTTCGTCCTGACCGTCGCGGCGGCTGAGGCTGCCATCGGTCTTGCCATCCTGGTCGTCTTCTTCCGCAACCGCGGCACCATCGAGGTGGAAGACGTCAACGTGATGAAGGGCTGATCAGATGAGCGTTGTCGGGGACAAGAACCTGTTTGGGATGCGTGTGACGGCCGTCAGGGCTGGGTCGCTTGATCTTGAATGCGGGACCTGCGGCACTGCCGGATCGGTTCCGGCAAAAGAATTCCAATCGACGCGTTGCGGGTCCTCCCGTTGCGCATCCAGCCAGGGCAGAACCGAGTAATGCAAACGATCATCCTTTTCGCCCCCTTGATCGGGGCCCTGATCTGCGGCTTTGGCTGGCGTCTGATCGGCGAGCGCGCAGGCCAGGTCATCACCACCGCGATGATCTTTCTGGCCGCCGCCCTGTCCTGGGTGATTTTTCTGACCTTTGACGGTGTGACGGTGCAGACACCGATCCTGGACTGGATCGTGTCGGGCACGCTGCATTCGGAATGGGCGATCCGGCTGGACCGGATGACGGCGATCATGCTGGTGGTGGTCAACACCGTGTCCGCACTGGTCCACCTTTACAGCTTTGGCTACATGGCCCACGACGAAAACTGGCACGAGGGCGAGCATTACAAGGCGCGCTTTTTCGCCTACCTCTCGTTCTTCACCTTTGCGATGCTGATGCTGGTGACCAGCGACAACCTGATCCAGATGTTTTTTGGCTGGGAGGGTGTGGGCGTCGCGTCCTACCTTTTGATCGGGTTTTACTATCGCAAGCCCACCGCCAATGCGGCGGCAATCAAGGCTTTCGTAGTCAACCGGGTCGGCGACTTCGGCTTCGCGCTGGGGATCTTCGCGCTTTACTATCTGACCGACAGCGTCAGGTTCGACGACGTATTCGCGGCCGCCCCGATGCTGGCCGAGATGAACCTGCATTTCCTGTGGGCCGACTGGAACGCGGCGAACCTGATCGGGGTTCTGCTCTTCATCGGTGCGATGGGCAAATCGGCGCAGCTGTTCCTGCACACCTGGCTGCCGGACGCAATGGAGGGTCCGACCCCGGTGTCGGCGCTGATCCACGCCGCGACCATGGTCACCGCGGGGGTGTTCCTGGTCTGCCGGATGTCGCCCCTGTATGAATACGCGCCCGAGGCGTCGGCTTTCATCACCGTGCTTGGTGCCACCACCGCCTTTGTCGCCGCGACCATCGGTCTGGTGCAGAACGACATCAAGCGGGTGATCGCCTATTCGACGATGTCGCAGCTTGGCTACATGTTCGTGGCCGCTGGGGTAGGGGTCTATTCGGTGGCGATGTTTCATCTGTTCACCCATGCCTTCTTCAAGGCGATGCTTTTCCTTGGCGCTGGCTCGGTCATCACCGCGACGCACCACGAACAGGACATGCGCAACTATGGCGGTTTGCGGAAGAAAATCCCGCTGACCTTCTGGGCGATGATGATCGGCACGCTGGCGATCACTGGCGTCGGTATTCCCCTGACGCATTACGGGTTCGCCGGGTTCCTTTCGAAGGATGCGGTGATTGAAAGCGCCTGGGTCGGGTCGTCCTACGCCTTCTGGCTGCTGGTGGTTGCGGCCTGCATGACCAGTTTCTATTCTTGGCGGTTGATGTTCCTGACCTTCTACGGGGAAAGCCGCGCGCATGGGCACGCGGGGCATGGTCACGATGACCACGGCCACGACGACCACGGCCACCACGACCATGGCCACCACGAACCGCACGAAAGCCCCGCCGCCATGCTGATCCCGCTGGGGGTTCTGGCACTGGGGGCTGCGTTCTCGGGGATGCTGTGGTACAATGTGTTCTTCGGCGAAGAAGCCAAGATGCGGACCTGGTTCGGCATGGAAGCCGCCGCCCATGGTGAGGTCGCGGCGACCGAGGATCACGCCACCGAGACTGCAACCGAAGACCACGCGACCGACGAAGCTGCCCCCGCCGAGGGCACCGAAGTCGCGGCCGAGGATCACACCGCCGAAGCGGCACCTGCGGATCATGCCACCCCGGTTGCAGGAGTGGCCCCCAAGGGCGCGATCTTCATCGGGCCGGACAACCATGTGATCCACGCCGCGCACGAGGCTCCGAAATGGGTCAAGGTCGCGCCCTTCATCGCGATGGTGCTGGGCTTTGCCTTGGCGTGGCTATTCTACATCAAGAACCCCAGCTTGCCGGGTCGTCTGGCCACGCAGCAGCGGCCGCTATACCTGTTCCTCTTGAACAAGTGGTATTTCGACGAGCTTTACGACTGGGTCTTCGTCCGTCCGGCAAAATGGTTGGGCAACTTCCTGTGGAAGAAGGGCGACGGCAACGTCATTGACGGTACGTTGAATGGCGTCGCTTTGGGGATCATTCCGTTCTTCACCCGTCTCGCTGGCCGCGCGCAATCGGGCTATCTGTTTCACTATGCCTTCGCGATGGTGTTGGGGATCGTCGTCCTGGTGACCTGGATGACGCTTCTTGGCGGCGCGAAGTAAGGGGCGCGCATCATGGAAAACCAGCTTCTGTCAATCATCACTTTCCTGCCACTGGTCGCGGCATCGATCCTTGCGCTGTTCATGCGCGGAGACGATGCGGCGGCGCGGGCCGGGGCCAAATGGCTTGCCCTGTTCACCACGGGCGCGACTTTTGTCATCTCGCTGTTCATCCTGTTCCGGTTCGATCCGACCAACACCGGCTTTCAGTTCGTCGAAGAGCGCGGCTGGATCCTTGGCCTGTCCTACAAGATGGGCGTCGACGGGATCTCGATCCTGTTCGTGATGCTGACCACGTTCCTGATGCCGATCACGATCTATTCCTGCTGGGGCGTGGAAACCCGGGTCAAGGAATACATGATCGCGTTTCTGGTGCTGGAAACCCTGATGCTGGGCGTGTTCTGCGCGCTGGACCTGGTGCTGTTCTACCTGTTCTTCGAGGCTGGCCTCATTCCGATGTTCCTGATCATCGGCATCTGGGGCGGCAAGGACCGGATTTACGCAGCGTTCAAGTTCTTCCTTTACACCTTCCTGGGGTCGGTCCTGATGCTGGTCGCGATGATCGCGATGTATTGGGACGCGGGGACCACCGATATCGTCAAGCTTCTGGCGCATGACTTTGGGCATGAGACGTTCGGCCTCCTTGGCTTCCAAGTGGTCGGCGGCTTGCAGACCATGCTGTTCCTGGCCTTCTTCGCGTCGTTCGCGGTCAAGATGCCGATGTGGCCGGTCCACACCTGGTTGCCCGATGCCCACGTTCAGGCCCCGACGGCCGGTTCCGTCGTGCTGGCCGCGATCTTGCTGAAGATGGGCGGCTACGGTTTCCTGCGGTTTTCGCTGCCGATGTTCCCGGTGGGCGCGGATGTGATGGGACCATTGGTCCTGTGGATGTCAGCCATCGCGATTGTCTACACCAGCCTTGTGGCGCTGGCGCAGACCGACATGAAAAAGCTGATCGCTTATTCGTCGGTCGCGCACATGGGCTATGTCACCATGGGCATTTTCGCGGTGAACCAGCAGGGCGTCGATGGCGCGATCTTCCAGATGATCAGCCACGGCTTCATCTCGGGTGCGTTGTTCCTTGCGGTGGGCGTGATCTACGACCGGATGCACACGCGTGAGATTGACGCTTATGGTGGCCTTGTGAACCGGATGCCGACCTATGCGCTGGTGTTCATGTTCTTCACCATGGCAAACGTCGGCCTGCCCGGCACATCTGGCTTTGTCGGTGAATTCCTGACACTGGTTGGCATCTTTCAGGTCAACACCTGGGTTGCCGCTGTCGCCACCAGTGGCGTGATCCTGTCGGCGGCCTATGCGCTGTGGTTGTATCGCCGCGTCGTGTTCGGTGAATTGGTCAAAGAAGGTTTGCGGTCGATCACCGACATGGACCGCCGCGAAAAGCTGATCTTTGCGCCTTTGATCGCGATGACGCTGATCCTTGGGATCTACCCCAGTCTGGTGATTGACGTCATCGGGCCCAGCGTTGCCGCCCTTGTTTCCGACTACCATGCCGCCCTGCCCGACGTGGCAGAGCTTGCCACCGAGTAAGGACCGAAGCCCATGACCTCTGCAGATTTCCAGACCCTTCTGCCCGAGATCCTGCTTTCGGGCTACGCGATGGCGGCCCTGTTGGCAGCGGTCTACACCACCAAGGACAAGCTGGCGCCGACGCTGGTCTGGGCGTCGGCGGGGCTGTTCGTGGCGCTCGCCCTCTATATCGGTCTGGCCGGGACGGGCGAGCGCACGGTCTTTTCGGGTCTTTTTACCGATGACCCCTTTGCCCGCTTTGCCAAGGTGACGATCCTGCTGTCGGCGGCTGCAGTGCTGGTGATGAGCCAGGATTACATGTCCCGCCGCGACCTGTTGCGGTTCGAGTACCCGGTTTTGGTAACGCTGGCCGTAGTCGGCATGATGGTCATGGTTTCGGCTGCCGACCTGATCACGCTTTACATGGGGCTGGAACTGCAATCCCTGTGCCTTTACGTCGTGGCCGCCATGCGCCGCGATAGTGCCCGGTCGTCCGAGGCCGGTCTGAAATACTTTGTCCTTGGCGCGCTGTCGTCGGGGCTGCTGCTTTATGGCGCGTCGCTGACCTATGGTTACGCGGGCACCACGCAGTTCGCGGGCATCCTGTCGACTGTGCAGGGCGGCGTGCCGCTGGGGCTTTTGTTGGGGCTAGTGTTCATGCTGGCGGGACTTGCGTTCAAGGTCAGCGCGGCCCCGTTCCACATGTGGACGCCCGACGTCTATGAAGGCTCGCCCACCCCGGTCACCGCGTTTTTCGCCACCGCGCCCAAGGTGGCGGCAATAGCCTTGATCGCGCGGCTGGTGCAGGACGCCTTTGGCGGCGTGCAGGACCAGTGGGGTCAGGTGCTGGCGGCGCTTGCCGTGGTGTCGATGTTCTTGGGCTCGGTGGCCGCCATCGGTCAGCGCGACATCAAGCGGCTGATGGCCTATTCCTCCATCGCCCACATGGGCTATGCGCTGATTGGTCTGGCCGTGGGCACGGCTTACGGCGTGCAGGCGACGCTGATCTACATGGTGATCTATGTCACGATGAACGTCGGCACCTTTGCCTTCATCCTGTCGATGGAGCGGGACGGGCGTCCGGTGTCGGACATCGCGGGCCTGAACCAGTTCGCCCGCAAGGAACCGCTGAAGGCGCTGGCCATGCTGGTCCTGTTGTTCTCGCTTGCCGGTGTGCCGCCGATGGTGGGCTTTTTCGGCAAGTTCTATGTCCTGAAAGCTGCGGTTGATGCGGGCATGGTCTGGCTGGCGGTCGCGGGGGCTGTGGCATCGGTGATCGGTGCGTTTTACTACCTGCGCATCGTTTTCTACATGTACTTCGGGGCCGAACAGGAGCCGGTCGACAGCCGCATGGCTCCGGTGCAACTGGTGATGCTGATGGGCGTGGCCGCGATGATGATCCTGGGGCTGGTGAACCTTTTCGGACTGGAACCCATCGCCGCCGCCGCGGCCGAAGCGCTTGTCCGTTAAGGTCGCGACCGGGGCGAGGCTGATTGCCCTGCCCGAGATCGACAGCACCAACGCAGAAGGTTTCCGGCGGGCGGGCGGTCTGGACCAGCCGACCTGGATCCTTGCCGGGGTGCAAAGCGCCGGTCGCGGTCGGCGTGCAAGGCCCTGGACCAGCCCGCAAGGCAACTTTCACGGCACACTGGTCCTGAAACCCACTGAGCCGCCGGAACTGGTGGCGTTGCGCAGCTTTGCGGCGGCTTTGGCCCTGCGGGATGCGCTGGTCGCCTTGACCGGTCTGCCCGCCAGCTTTGCCCTGAAATGGCCGAACGATGTGCTGCTGAATGGCGGCAAGCTGGCCGGTATCCTTTTGGAAAGCGCAGGCCTTGGTGGCCCGAACCCGGTCCTGTGCATCGGCATTGGTGTGAACCTGATTGCTGCCCCTGATGCGTCTCTGGTCGAACCGGGTGCCACCCCACCGGTCTCGCTTTTGGCCGAAACCGGTCTGCGGGTGACGCCTGAGGCCTTTCTCAAATCCCTGGCGCGGACCTATGCGGCTTGGGAGACGACCTTCCAGACCCAAGGCTTCGCCCCCCTGCGTGCCGCATGGTTGGCCCATGCGGCAAGGCTGGGCGAGCCGATCCGCGCCCGCACTGGCACCACGACACGCGATGGCGTGTTTGAGACGATCGACGCCAGTGGCAACCTGATCCTGCGCATGACCAACGGCCCGGTTGCCATCCCCGCGGCCGAGGTGTTCTTTTGACTGAACCCGTCTAAAATTTTTCGACGAAAAATTTTAGACCCCTCACCACGAAAGGGGCCACAGATGCTTTTGGCCATCGACTGCGGCAACACGAATACGGTCTTTTCGGTCTGGGACGGGGCCCGCTTTGTCGCCACCTGGCGGATTGCGACCGATCACAAACGCACGGCGGATGAGTACTTCGTATGGCTCTCCAGCTTGATGATGCTGACCAAGACCGACGCGCAGGTGACCGGGGCGATCATCTCCTCCACCGTCCCGCGCGTCGTCTTCAACCTGCGCGTCCTGTGCGACCGGTATTTCGGCTGCCGCCCGCTGGTCGTGGGCAAACCTGACTGCCACCTGCCAGTCGCCCCCCGTGTCGATGCGGGCACCACGGTTGGCCCAGACCGGCTGGTCAACACAGTCGCGGGTTTTGACCGTCATGGCGGCGATCTGATCGTGGTCGATTTCGGCACCGCCACCACCTTTGACGTCGTGGACCATGACGGTGCCTATGTCGGCGGCGTCATCGCCCCCGGCGTCAACTTGTCGCTGGAGGCGCTGCACATGGCCGCCGCCGCCCTGCCGCATATCGACGTGGCGAAACCCGAGAAAGTGATCGGCACGAATACGGTGGCCTGCATGCAGTCGGGCGTGTATTGGGGCTATGTCGGGTTGATCGAGGGCATTGTCCGTGAGGTCCGCCGCGAGCGTGACCGCCCGACAAAAGTTATTGCGACGGGGGGGCTTGCCTCCCTTTTCGCGCAAGGAACCGAGCTATTTTATAGCGTGGAGGACGATCTGACCATGCATGGCCTTGTCCTCATCAACGCCTACAACAAGGAAATCACATGAGCGCGAACCGCCTGATCTATCTTCCGCTTGGCGGTGCCGGTGAAATCGGCATGAACGCCTATGTCTATGGCTACGGGCCGAAGGGCAAAGAACGCCTGATCCTGGTCGATCTGGGCGTGGCGTTTCCGGATATGGACACCTCGCCCGGGGTTGACCTGATCCTGCCGGATGTCAGTTGGCTGGCCGACAAGCTGGACCGGCTGGAGGCGATCTTCATAACCCACGCGCATGAAGATCACATCGGCGCGCTGGCCCCGCTTTGGCCGCGCCTGCAGAAAAAGGTCTACTGCCGCCGCTTCACCGCCACCATCGGCAAGCTGAAGTTCGACGAAGCGGGCCTGCCCCTGGACCAGATCGTCACCGTCGACCCGCGCCCCCACACTGTCGAGGTCGGGCCGTTCAAGGTCCAGTTCGTGCCGGTGTCGCATTCGATCCCGGAATCCTCGGCGCTGGTGATCGACACGCCTGCGGGCCGCATCTTCCATTCCGCCGACTTCAAGATCGACCATGACCCGGTGGTCGGCGAAGCCTGGGACGACGCCCGCTTTGCCGAGATTGTTGCCGAGCGTCCGGTCAAGGCGATGACCTGCGATTCGACCAACGTGTTTTCCACCCATGAAGGCCGGTCGGAATCGACGCTTGGCCCGGCCCTGACCGAGCTGATCAAGGGCGCAAGCGGCATGGTGGTCGCGACTACCTTCGGATCGAACGTCGCCCGACTGAAGACTCTGGCGGAGGCTGGTCGCTCTGCCGGGCGCACGATCTGCGTTCTGGGGCGCGCGATGAAGCGGATGATTGCCGCCTCGGAAGAGGCGGGGGTCCTGTCGGGCTTTCCGCCCACGGTCAGCCCCGAACAGGCGCTGGAAGTGCCGCGCCGCAACCTGATGGTCCTGGCGACCGGCAGTCAGGGCGAACGCCGTGCCGCATCGGCGCAGCTGTCGCGCGGCAAGTATCTGGGGATGGAGATGAAAGAGGGCGATACGTTCCTGTTCTCCTCCAAGACCATCCCAGGCAACGAACGCGGTGTGCTGCGGATCTGGAACGCCTATTCGGAAATGGGTGTGACGGTCGTCGATGATCAGGGCGGCAAATACCACGTCTCGGGCCATGCGAACCGCCCCGATCTGGAGCATGTCCACCGGCTGATCCTGCCCGACATGCTGATCCCGATGCATGGCGAGCATCGCCACTTGCGCGAACATGCCCGAGTGGCGACCGAATCGGGTATCGCCGCTGCGGTGGCCCCGAACGGCACCATGCTGGACCTGACCGGCGACGTGCCGGAGGTCGTAGAGCACATTGAGACCGGGCGGCTTTATCTTGACGGCTCGGCACTGATCGGGGCGATGGACGGGGTGGTGCGCGACCGCATCCGTCTGGCGCTGAACGGCCATGTCACCGTGACGTTGATCCTGGACGAGACGGACGCGGCCCTGGGCGAGCCTTGGGTCGAATTGATGGGCCTGCCGGGCATCGGCCGGGGTGGGCGCGACCTTGGGGAAACCATCGAGAGTGATCTGGCAGAGGTCGTGAACCGGCTTAGCCGCAAGGTGATGGCCGACGATACCAAGCTGGAAGAAGAACTGCGCAAGGTCGTGCGGCAGGTCTCCATGGAAGAAATCGGCAAGAAGCCGGAAGTGACCGTGGTGATCAGCCGTCTGGCTGCGGAATAAACGCTCAACCCTTCCTGACGGTCGGTCTTCGCTGCGTTCAGCGAGGAGCGACCGTCAGGGAGCGACGAACGGCTGTCAGCCTTCGGTGCCGGTTGCCGGTTCCTCGACCTCGTCGGCCGGGGCGGCTTTCAGGGCAAAGCTGCGCAGGATGAAATCCGGGACATGGTCGCCCATTCCAACCACCGATGGCCCCAGATCGCGGTCGCGGCGGTAGTCGCGACGGACTTCTGTCCGGGCGTCATTCCGGTCATCGCGACGATCTTCGCGCGGCTCACGGCGGTCGGAGCGTGCTTCGCCCCGATTTTCGTTGCGCTGTTCGCTGCGGGTGTCGATCCGCGGCTCGTTGCGGGCCTCGTTGCGGTTTTCGCCCCGGCCATCACGGCGGGGCTCGCTGCGCTCTGCCCGGACCTCGCGCGGTTCTTCCCGCGGCAGTTCGACAGCGGTTTCGGGTTTGGCGACCACGGCAACCGGCTCAAGCGATGCGACTTCGGCATGCGGCTTGATTGCGCGTTCGCGGCCCTTGCCACCACGTTCCCGCACCCTTGGCCCACGCTCTTCGCGGCCACGATCGGAAGTGCGTTCCGGGCGGGCTTCGCTGGTGTCAGGCTCGAAGCCTTCGGGCAGTTGCCCGCGCGGGATTTCCGATTTGATCAGGCTTTCGATGGCCTTCAGATACTTTTCGTCCGACGGGACCGAGATCGTATAGGCCTTGCCCAGACGCCCGGCCCGGCCTGTGCGGCCGATGCGGTGGACATAGTCTTCGGGATGTGAGGGCACGTCGAAGTTGAACACATGGCTGACCGCCGGAATGTCCAGCCCGCGTGCTGCCACGTCGGACGCGACCAGAAGGTGCAACGTCCCGTCGCGGAACCCGTCCAGCGTCTTGGTGCGAACCGACTGGTCAAGGTCGCCGTGAATCGGCGCTGCGTTGAATCCGTGCGACTTCAGCGACTTGGCGACCACGTCCACATCCATCTTGCGGTTGCAGAAGATAATCGCATTGGTGCAGGCGTCACCTTCGGCCTTGATCAGGGCGCGCAACACGGCACGCTTGTCACCGAAACTGCGGTCCTTGCGGACGGGTTTCACCTCGATCAGCTGCTGCGTGATCGTCAAGGAGGCCGTCGCCTGCCGCGCCACTTCGATCCGAGCCGGATTGGTCAGGAAGGTGTTGGTGATCCGCTCGATTTCCGGGGCCATGGTGGCCGAATAGAACATCGTCTGGCGGGTGAAGGGGGTCAGCTGGAAGATGCGCTCGATATCGGGGATGAAGCCCATATCAAGCATGCGGTCAGCTTCATCCACGACCATGATCTGCACACCGGTCAGCAAAAGCTTGCCGCGCTCGAAATGGTCCAGAAGGCGGCCGGGGGTGGCGATCAGCACGTCGACGCCACGGTCGATCAGCTTGTCCTGTTCGCCGAACGCCACGCCGCCGATCAGCAGCGCCTTGGTCAGCTTGGTGTGCTTGGCGTAGGTCTCGAAGTTCTCGGCGACCTGGGCGGCAAGCTCCCGTGTCGGGGCCAGCACCAGCGACCGCGGCATCCGGGCGCGGGCACGGCCCTGACCCAGAAGGGTGATCATCGGCAGCACGAAGCTGGCGGTCTTGCCGGTGCCGGTCTGGGCGATCCCCAGCACGTCGCGGCCTTGTAGCGCGTGCGGGATGGCTTCGGCCTGAATGGGGGTGGGGGTCTCGTAGCCTGCCTCAGAGACAGCCTGCAGCACGCGCGGATCCAGCGCGAGGTCAGAAAATTTGGTCATAAGCGTCCTATGAATGCGGTATCGGACCGCATGGATGATGGGACGCTAGTTTCCGGGCGCCCCGGCGTCGCGACCCGATTGGCCGCGCGTAGCGCTTAGCGCATATGCGGCCAAGGGTCAAGGCAGACCCATCCTAGGGCGGAAAACAGCCATAAACGAAAGGGTTGGCAGGCCGGGACAGAACTTGTGCTTATAGCCTGCGGTCGCGGAACCTGTCACGTGCATGGGCAATCCGCAAGCGATTTGACCTTGCGACCCGGCCCCTAGCAGTCATGAAAGTCCGCCCCCATGTCCATCGAACGCCTGCTGAAGACTTTGCACTCGTGGCTTGGCGTGTTCATCCTGCCTTGGGTCATCATGGCGGGCCTGACCGGGCTTTACATGAACCACGAAGATCTGGTCCTGTCGGTGTTTCCGGATGGCGATATCGGGGAAGGACAGTTCATTGCCGGTGGCAGCGCGCAGACCGAGGCTTCGGCCCGCGCTTTGGCCGAAGGGATGTTTGGTGACCTTGGGTCGTCCAAATCCCGGACCTATCAGGGGCGGGACGCGGTGTCGTTCAAGGCCGAGGATGGCAGCGATGTCGTGGTTGACCTTGAAACCGGGCACCTGTGGCAGGTGTCGCGCTACGTCGTCACCCTGCATGCGCCTGACGGTCAGACTCTGGCGCGTGACCAGCGCTGGGGCCGGATCCTGTCGTCGTTGCACCAGAGGGGTTGGGTCGGCACCCCGCTGGGTACCTGGCTCGCCGACATCACGGCGGGGGCGCTGATGGTGTTCGGGATGTCCGGGCTCATCCTGTTCGCAAGCCCCAGGGTGCGACGCTGGAAGAACCGCCGCGCACGGTTGGCCTTTCAGCGGCAGGTTGCAGCCCGGGAAAAGCAGCCTGCCACCTGACCGGAACGGCCGATCAGGCCATCATCTCCTTGGTGGCGGTCAGCTTGACCCCGGGGTAATCGCGCACGACACGGTCGATGTCCCATTGCAGGCGGGTCAGGAACACCAAGTCGCCGTCGCTGTCATGCGCGATATGGCCCTTGTTGACGTTGACCAGCTTTTCAATTTCGGCCTTGTCGCCCGAGATCCAGCGGGCGCTTTGGAAGTTTGACCCTTCAAACCGGACGGGCAGCGAGTATTCCTGCTCGATCCGGCTGGCCAGAACCTCGAATTGCAGGGCCCCCACGACGCCGACGATATAGCCCGAGCCAATCATCGGCTTGAAGACCTTGGCGGCGCCCTCTTCGGCGAATTGGGTCAGGGCCTTTTCCAGATGCTTGGCCTTCATCGGGTCCATCGCGCGAATGGATTGCAGAAGTTCTGGCGCGAAAGAAGGGATGCCGGTAAAGCGCAGCGTCTCACCTTCGGTCAGCGCGTCGCCGATGCGAAGCTGGCCATGGTTCGGGATGCCGATGATGTCCCCGGCCCAGGCTTCTTCGGCCAATTCGCGGTCGGCGGCAAGGAACAGGACCGGGTTGGTTATCGTCATCGGCTTCTTGGTGCGCACATGGTTCAGCTTCATGCCGCGTTCAAAGTGGCCCGAGGCAAGGCGGACAAAGGCCACCCGGTCGCGGTGTTTGGGGTCCATGTTGGCCTGAACCTTGAAGACAAAGCCGGTCACCGGAGATTCCGACGCGTCGACCTGCCGTTCGGCGGCCTTCTGCGGCTGGGGTTCGGGGCCATATTCGCCCATGCCGTCCATCAGTTCCTTGACGCCAAAGGAATTGATCGCCGAACCGAACCAGATCGGGGTCATGTGGCCTTCAAGAAACGCCTGACGGTTGAAAGCGGGCAGCAAGGCGCGGGCCATCTCCAGCTCTTCGTGGAACTTCGCCAGCAGGTCCGCCGGGATGTGTTCGGCAAGCTTCGGGTCGTCGATGCCGGAAATCTTGATCGACTCGGCCACCTTGTTCCTATCGGCGCGGTCCATGATTTCCAGCCGGTCGTGCAGCAGGTCATAGGCCCCCACAAACTCACGCCCGACGCCGATCGGCCAACTGGCGGGGGTCACGTCGATGGCAAGGTTTTCCTGAATTTCGTCGATGATCTCGAACACATCGCGGGATTCGCGGTCCATCTTGTTGCAGAAAGTCAGGATCGGCAGGTCGCGCAGACGGCAGACCTCGAACAGCTTGCGGGTCTGGGATTCGACGCCCTTGGCCCCGTCGATCACCATGATCGCCGCATCAACGGCGGTCAGGGTGCGGTAGGTGTCCTCGGAGAAATCGCTGTGGCCGGGGGTGTCGACCAGATTGAACCGGTAGTGCCGGAAATCGAACGACATGGCGCTGGCGGAAACCGAGATGCCCCGGTCAGCCTCGATCTTCATGAAGTCCGACCGCGTGCGCCGCGCATCGCCCTTGGCGCGGACCTGACCGGCCATCTGGATCGCACCGCCGAACAGCAGGAACTTTTCGGTCAACGTAGTTTTGCCAGCATCGGGGTGCGAAATGATCGCAAAGGTCCGACGGCGGGCGATTTCAGGGGGAAGGGGGGCACGATTTGTCATCTGCCCCCTATAGGCCGGGACGCTGCAGGCCGCAACCGAAGCGGGGGCTTGCGTGACTAGACACCGAAAACAAGAACAGTGGCGAGCGGCATCAGGAGCGCGAAGTGGCGGTCTATCATGTGGCGGGCGGCAAGATCGTGCGGGAAGAGTTCTTCTACGCCGGGTGATCCGCGCCTACCACAATGAGCGGCTTGCGCCGCGTTGTTTTCATCTCGCCCCCTGCGCGTGAAGAACGCGCAGACGGCTCGGGTGAAGATGAGTATTTGGGAAAAGAGCAATGGGGGGGTGGGTCGGCCTTGCTGGCGGGGGTGGGGGGCTGGTAGGCTTTCGCGGCAGTCAGGGAGAGCGGGATGGATCTGGGGATCAGGGGCAAGCGGGCGCTGGTGTGTGCGTCCTCCAAGGGGCTGGGGCGCGGCTGTGCCGAGGCTTTGGCCGAGGCGGGCGTCGATCTGGTGCTGAACGCGCGCGGGGCTGAAACGCTGGAGGCTGCGGCGGCGGACATCCGCGCCCGGCATGGGGTGCAGGTGACGGCGGTCGCGGCTGACATTACCACCGAGGCGGGGCGCGCATTGGTGCTGGCGCATGGGCCATTCGATATTCTGGTGACCAATGCTGGCGGTCCACCCCCCGGCCTGTGGTCGGACTGGAGCCGCGATGATTTCATCAAGGCGCTGGACGCCAACATGCTGACGCCGATTGCGTTGATGCAGGCCTGCCTGCCCGGGATGATGGCCAAAGGTTGGGGGCGGGTGGTCAACATCACCAGCGTATCGGTGAAATCTCCGATTGCGGCGCTGGGACTGTCGAATGCGGCGCGGACCGGGTTGACCGGCTTTGTCGCAGGGACCGCGCGGCAGGTGGCGGGCAAGGGGGTGACGATCAACAACCTTCTGCCGGGCATCCACGCCACCGACCGGGCGATTGCGCTGGATGGGGCGGTGGTGAAGGCGCGCGGGATCAGCATGGAAGACGCGATTGCCGCGCGGGCCGCAACGATTCCGGCCGGACGCTATGGCACCGCGGAAGAGTTCGGGGCGGCCTGCGCGTTCCTGTGTTCGCAATTCGCCGGGTTCATCGTGGGCCAAAATGTGCTGCTGGACGGGGGCGCGACCAACAGCACGATGTAGAGGTCAGCCGCGACGGCGGCCGGGATCAAGCAGGCTCAGCAGCAGCAGGACGGCGGCTCCGCCGATCCAGGCCCAGGCGCCTGGGCCGAGGAGGTCGGTCGCCTGTGCCAAAAGGTCGCCAAGATCGCCGGAGCTGACCGGAACTCCGGCAAAGTCGATCTGCGACGCCGTTGACCAGATGCCCCAGGCCACCAGTCCCACCGGACCGGCACCGGTCAGCAGGGCAAGGAACTTCGACTCGCGGCCGATCAGTGTCATCAGCAGGAAGACTGCCGCCAAAGCAAAGGAGGCAAGGAAGACCAGGACTTCGGGCGGGGCGTTTTCCAGCATAAGGCGGGCCTGATCCTGACCCAGCGACTGCACCCACTCCCAGGGGATCAGGCTTTGGCCAAGGGCGGAGGCGGTCCAGGACAGAAAAAGGCTTGCGAGCATGGCAGCGGCGGCAAGGAAGGCAAGGACTCTGGAACTCATCGGAGGCGGCTTTCTAACAGTGGCGACGATTGAGCCATTTGTGCAACGAATGCTGGTCGTAGCACGATCCACTGTGGCTTTTTGGCGGTCGTGGCGCAAGGGGTGGGGGCCTTGTGATGTTGCAGTGCCGCTGCTAGGAAAACCTGAGCAATTCGCTTGAGTTTCATGCCCGACCAGCCGCCCATCCGATTGAGGGTTCAGCATCTGACGCGTGCCTTTGGCGGGCGGGCGGTGGTGGATGACGTGTCGCTGACGGTTGCGGCGGGGCAGGTGACCTGCCTTTTGGGGCCATCTGGCTGCGGCAAGTCCACCACCTTGCGGATCATCGCCGGAGTAGAGCGGGCCGAGGCAGGCGAGGTTCACATCGACGGGCGGTTGGTCGAGGGGCCGGGCCTGCACGTCCCGCCCGAAGCGCGGTCGGTCGGGTTGATGTTTCAGGATTTCGCGCTGTTCCCGCATCTGACGGTGACGGAAAACGTGGGCTTCGGGTTGCGGGCTGACCGGGCCGAGAAGGTGCACCGGATCTGCGAACTGCTGGAAAAGGTGGATCTTTCCGGCTTTGGGGCCAAGCATCCGCACCAGCTTTCGGGGGGCGAGCAACAACGGGTCGCCTTGGCGCGGGCGCTGGCGCCCCGGCCCCGGGTAATGCTGATGGACGAGCCGTTCTCCGGTCTGGACAACCGCTTGCGCGACGGGATCCGCGACCGGACGCTGGAACTGTTGAAGGAAGAGGGTGCGGCGGTCCTTTTGGTCACGCATGAGCCAGACGAGGCGATGCGCATGGCCGATGAGATTGCGCTGATGCGGGCCGGGCGGATCGTGCAGCGGGGCGCGCCCTACAACGTCTACAATGCCCCGGTCGACAAGGCAGCGGCGGCGTTCTTCAGTGATATCAACGTGATCCGCGGGGTGTCGCGCGGCGCTTTGACCGACACACCCTTTGGAGCCTTTCTGACGCCGGGCCATGCCGATGGCGCAGAAGTGGATATCGTGATCCGCCCGCAGCATCTGCGGATCGACTTTGACCGGGCGGGCAAGGGGCCGAATCCGACGCCCGAGGACGGCACTCCGGCGCGGGGCACGGTGTTGCGCAGCCGCTATCTGGGGCGCGAAAGTCTGGTCGATTTCGCGATGGATTTTGAGGGCGCAAAGCTGACAGCATCGGTGCCGGGGGTGTTCCTCCCCAAGCCCGGGACGGTGTTGTGGCTGATGATCCGGCGCGACCGGTGTTTCGTGTTCGGGGTCTAGAACAAAGGCACCGCCAGCATTTCGGAAATTCAAGGGCTAGGCCTGGGATCTGCGCCTGTCAGTTGTCCTTCGGCGTGAACTCGATCCCCGACTGCGGCAGCAGGGTCGCGACTTTGTAGAGCAGGCTGCGCGCGGCGCGGGCGCGGGGGTTGCCCTCGGTTCCGACGTGGCGCAGGCCTTCGACCAGCGCCTCAAGCTCGTCCGGGGTCAGCATGGTGGGCGGCAGCATCAAGGGCGAGCGCAGGATGTAACCTAGCCCGCGCGCGCCCTCGACCGGCAGGCCGGTAGCGGCCAACATCTCCATGTCGCGCCAGATCGTGCGGGTGGACACGCCCAGTGCCGCAGCCAGTTCGGCGGCGGTGTGCAGCCGTCCGTCGCGCAGGGACTGGACGATGTCGTAGAGGCGGGCGTCACGTTTCATCGGGGCCTTGGTCCGTTGCGAGGGCATGTCGGCATTCTCGGCAAGTCGAAAAACCGACCTATTGCCCACCTTACTGACAAAATACTGTCAGTTGTCTGCCCTTTGCAACCCGCTTGGCCCTTGGAACCGGGGCCGGGCTGGTCCTAATACCGTTCATACACGCAACGGCGCACCTTTTGGTGGGTGCCACAGCAGGAGAATAGCGATGCATCTTCCAGGCCCACTGCCCATGCTTCTGATCGTCATTCTGGTTCTTGTCATGTTCGGTCGTGGCAAGATCGCAGGCATGATGGGTGAATTCGGCAAAGGCATCACTGCCTTCAAGAAAGGCATCAAGGAGGGCAGCGACGAGATTGAAAAGCAGTCCGCCGAGGCCGCCAAGGACGTGACTCCGGAAAACAAGGACAAGGTCTGAGCTTCAGACTGCGACCGGGAGTCAGCCCGTGGAATTCAGTTGGTCCGAAATGCTTGTGGTCGGGATCGCGGCGCTGATCATCATCGGCCCCAAGGACCTGCCCGGCATGTTCCGCGAGCTTGGCCGGATTTCGGCCAAACTGCGCGCGATGGGGCGCGAGTTCAGCCGCGCGATGGAATCGGCGGCCAAGGAATCCGGCGTCAAGGACGTGGCGGCCGATCTGCGCAAGGTCACCTCGCCCAAGGCGATGGGGCTGGATGCTGTAAAATCCGCCACCGACAAGTTTGAAAAGTGGGACCCGCTGAAGAATGCGGCGAAACCGTCCAAGCCGCTGACGCCTGCGCCGATGCCGCCGACGCCGGTTGCGCCCCAAGCTACGCCGCAGATTCTTGCGCCTGAGGCTGCTCCACCAGTCGCGGTTGAAGCCGCCCCGGTCGGGCCCAGCACGGCGGCGCTTTACCAAAAGAAGGCGGCGCGCAAGGCAGTGCTGGACGAGGCGGCGGCAAAGCTGCGGGCAATCGAGGTCCCGACGGCTGAGGTTGCGGATGCGGCACCTGCGGCCAAGGCTCCGGGCCGTCGGCGCAAGAAGGCTGCTGCTTCGGACGGGGAAGACGCGTGATGACGGATGACATCGACAACAGCTCGGCCCCATTGGTCGAGCATCTGATCGAACTGCGCAACCGGATCATCTGGTCGGTGATCGCGTTCATTACCGCGATGATCCTGTGCTTTGTCGTGGCCGAACCGATCCTGCGTTTCATGCTGGGCCCGATTGAAAGCGCCATGCGGGGCTTGGGCGATCCGAACCCGGTGATGCAGTATACCGCGCCGCAAGAGTATTTCTTTACCCTGATCCATATCTCGGTCGTGGCGGGGCTGATGGTCAGCTCTCCGGTGATTGCCTACCAGATGTGGCGCTTTGCGGCCCCGGGGCTTTACCGGCAGGAAAAGCAGGCTTTTCTTCCATTTATCATCGCTTCGCCCGTGTTGTTCCTGACCGGGGCGGGGTTTGCGCATTTCATCGTGACCCCGATGGCGATGACCTTCTTTCTGGGCTTTGCCGATGCGTTTTCGGTGGTAACTGCGCTGATCCCCGGTCTGGCCGAGACAACTCCCGACGGGGCCGAAGTCGTCGCGGGGGCGGCTGCCAGCACCGGCATCGACATCGTCTTTCAAGGCAAGGTCAACGAGACTCTGGACATCAGCCTGAAACTGATCGTGGCCTTTGGCCTGTGTTTCCAGCTGCCGGTTCTTCTGACACTGATGGGCAAGGCCGGTCTGGCCACATCACGCGGGTTGGCCGGGATGCGACGCTATGCGATCGTCATCATCCTGATCGTTGCGGCGATGGTCACGCCCCCGGACGTGATGAGCCAGATGATCCTGTTCTTCGCGGTCTACCCGCTTTATGAAGTGTCGATCTTCCTGATCCGCCGGATCGAAAAGCGGCGCGAGGCCGAACTGCGGGCCGAGGGCCTGTGGGACGACGACCTTGACGGCAAACAGGACGACGACACGGAGACGCCGGAGCCAAAGGCGTGACCGACCCGCTTGAACGGATCGCTGCGGCGCTGGAGCGTTTGGCCCCGGCGCCGGGTGCCGCCCCTGATTTCAGCCCCGAGGCCTTTGTCTGGCACACCGGACCCGACCGGCTTGAGCCGGTAGCGCGGGTCAGCAGGGTGGATATCGGGCTCTTGATCGGGGTGAACAGGTCGCGCGACACGCTGCTGGAAAACACCCGCCATTTCGCGCGCGGCTTGCCTGCCAACAACGCCCTTCTGTGGGGCGCGCGGGGCATGGGGAAATCCTCTCTGGTCAAGGCGGTGCATGCGGCAGTGCGCGGCGAGGGCCATGATCTGAAGATCGTCGAGCTTTCCCGCGAAGACCTGCCATCGGTCCAGCGCCTGCTGGCGCATCTGCGGGCCGCGCCCTACCAGTTTGTGCTGTTCTGCGATGACCTGTCGTTCAGCCACGATGACCAGCACTACAAATCGCTGAAGGCGGTGCTGGATGGCGGCATCGAGGGGCGGCCCGAGAATGTGCTGCTTTATGCGACAAGCAACCGTCGTCACCTGATGCCGCGCGAGATGATCGAGAACGAACGCTCTACCGCGATCACCCCCGGCGAGGCGGTGGAGGAAAAGGTGTCGCTGTCGGACCGGTTCGGGCTGTGGCTGGGGTTTCATCCCTGCACGCAGGACGATTATCTGGACATGATCCGCGGCTATTGCGCCGCCCACGGGGTTTCGGTGCCGGAGGATCGGCTGCATGCCGAAGCGGTCGAATGGCAGGCGACACGGGGGTCACGGTCCGGGCGGGTGGCCTGGCAGTTCTTTTGCGACCTTGCCGCGCGTGAGGGCGTGCGGGTCACAGCCTGACATGTGATCTTCACTTGCACTTCAAGGCGTCTCGCCTTAGGGCAAAATCATCATGATTACTGAAATTCTGGTTATTCTGGCCCTGATTGTCGTCAATGGCGTATTGGCCATGTCGGAACTTGCCATCGTCAGCGCCCGTCCGGGGCGGTTGAAGACGCTGGAGGGCAAAAGCCGGGGTGCGCGTATGGCGCTGCGCTTAGGCGAAAATCCGGGAAAATTCCTGTCCACGGTTCAGATCGGGATCACGGCGGTCGGGGTTCTGTCGGGTGCCTTGTCCGGTGCCACGCTGGGCCTGCGGCTGGAAGGCTGGCTGGTCAGCGTCGGGGTGGCTGCCGACTGGGCCGCGACGCTGGGGGTCGGCGGGGTGGTGCTGGCCATTACCTATTTCAGCCTGATCATCGGTGAGCTGGTGCCAAAGCAGCTGGCCCTGCGTAACCCCGAGGCTGTCGCGATCCGCATGGCCCCGGCGATGACCTTTCTGGCCATCATCGGCGCGCCGATCGTCTGGCTGCTGGACCGGTCGGGCAAGGCGGTGCTGTTCCTGCTTGGCCAGCGCGGTGCATCGGAAAACCGGGTGACCGAGGAGGAGGTCCACGTCCTGCTGGCCGAAGCGCATGAAGGCGGCGTGCTGGAGACCGAGGAACGCGAGATGATGGCCGGCGTCATGCGCCTGTCGGACCGCACCGCGCGGGCGCTGATGACGCCGCGCCATGAGATCGACATGCTGCCGCTGGAGGCGACCGGAGTCGAGGCGGTGGCAGCAGTGCGCAAGGTCGCCCGCCCCCGGATGCCGGTTGCCGATGCCAATGGCGATGTGGTGGGGATCGTCCTGCTGACTGACACGTTTCAGGCAGTATCGCGGCGTGAGACGCTGAACCTGAAAGCGCTGTTGCGCGAGGTGCCGGTGGTATCGGATCAGGCAGAAGCGCTGGATGTGCTGGTCGTGCTGCACAAGTCGGACCACCACCTTGCGCTGGTCTATGATGAATATGGCCATTTCGAAGGCATCATTACCACCGGCGACGTGCTGGAGGCCATCATCGGTGCGGTTGCTGCCAGCGACAGCGACGAGCCGGCGATGGTTCAGCGCGAGGACGGCTCTCATCTGATTGCGGGCTGGATGCCGGTGGATGAGTTTTGCGACAAGTTCGGCCTGCCGCGCGGGATGGCAGGGGAATATGACACGGTGGCCGGGCTGGTCCTGCACCAGATGGGGCATCTCCCGGACCTTGGCGCCAACTTCCGCGCCGAAGGTTACCGGTTCGAGGTGATCGACCTTGACGGGCGGCGCATCGACAAGGTGCTGCTGTCGCGGCTGGACGACTGATCCTTCCGACGCGTGCCCCCGATTTCTTTGAAGAAATCGGTTCGGAGCCTTCAAAGGCTCCGGTCCGGAATTTTCAAAAATTCCGGTTTAGGGCTACTGCAGATAGGTCATCGGGTCGAAACTTTCCTTCGAGGTGTTGCGCACCTCGAAATGCAGGAAGGCCGGGTCGCCTGCCGCGATCTTGCCGATGGCCTGCCCGCGCTTGACCTTTGCACCCTTTGCCACCGAAACGTCACTGACGCCGACATAGACGGTCAGCAGGTTGCCTTCATGGCGCAGGATCACGATGCCCTTGCCGTTGGTATCGGCCGAGATCACGGTGACCGACCCGGCTTCGGCGGCCACAACCTGGGTGCCAGCTGCAGCGGCGATGTCGACGCCCTGATTGGATTTCTTGTCATAGCCACGGATGATCTTGCCCTGCACCGGCATGGCGAATTTCGCAGCCGAGGCCGCCGAGGCATCGGTCCCCAGATCGGGTGAGGCGGGGGTATCCTTGGGCTTGGTGGCAGTGGCCTCGGTGTCTTCGTCCGGCAAGGGTTTGGAGGCCGAAGGCGGTTCCGGCGTGGGTGAGCCTGCACCGGGCGGGGTCGGGACTGGTTCGGGATCGGGGGCTGGGGCAGTTGCGATCGGGATGATCAGCGTCTGGCCTTCGCGCACCGCCATGTCGGCATCAAGCTGGTTCCAGTCGGCCAGCGCCTTGGCGGACACGTTGTAGCTGCGGGCGATGGTAAAGGCGGTCTCGCCCCGGGCGACGCGGTGGGTCAGGGGCTGGCCGGGGGCGGGCTTCGATGCGGCCGGTGCGGCTGCCGTTGGGCCTGCCGCATCCAGTGCCGTGGTGGCGATGGCAGAGATATCGACCGACCCGCCGCTGCTGGGCAGTCCCGGCTGGGGGGCCGCAGCAATGCGCCCGGGCAGCAACAAAAGCTCGCCCTCGCGTAGGGGGTCGGTGACGCGCAGCGCGTTGGCGCGGGCCAGGTCTTCGCCGTTCAGACCAAGGCGGCTGGCCATGGCCGCGACCGTGTCACCGCGCCGGGCCTTTGCAAGCTGATAGTCGGGATAGGACAGGATGCCATTGGCGTCTGCCACCGGCACCGCCGCCGTCGCCTGCCGTGCCGCATCCGAGGTGTCGCCACCGTTGCCGCGCAGGTCCCAGTCCAGATTGCTGGTGTTCACGCAGGCCGACAAGGCCAGTGCGCTGGCACACAGGGTCAGGGTCAGCCGCAACGGGCGGGGCGTGGTCTTCTGCATGGCAATCTGCCCTTTTCAACACTGCCCGGGTGAAACCCCCGGGTTCTGGCTGCACATGTTACTCGGCGCCGAGGCCTTCGACCAGAGGCACAAACCGTACCGGGCGAAGTTCTTCATAGTCAAAGCCGCGTTCGGTGCGCACCACCTTGATCAGACTTTGCACCGTGTCGGACTGGCCGACCGGCACCACCATGATGCCACCCGGTTTCAACTGTGCCAGCAAGGGGCCGGGCGGGTCTTCGGCGGCGGCGGTCACGATGATACGGTCAAAGGGCGCCTGATCGGGCAGCCCGAACGACCCGTCGGCGGCAATCGCAGTGATGTTGGCCAGATCCAGCTGCAGGAACAGGCCCGAGGCCTCGCGCACGAGGCGGCGGTAGCGGTCGACGGTATAAACCCGGCGCGCAAGCTGGGCCAGGATCGCGGCCTGATAGCCCGAGCCGGTGCCCACCTCCAGCACGGTATCGCGCGGGTTCACTTGCAGCGCCTGCGTCATCAGCCCCACCACGGAAGGCTGACTGATCGTCTGGCCACAGGCGATGGGCAGCGGCATGTCCTCATAAGCGCGGTCGGCAAAGGTGCCGCGCACGAACAGGCCGCGGTCGACCTTTTCCATCGCGGTCAGGACGCGGGCATCGGTCACGCCACGGGAGCGGAGAGAAAACAGAAAGCGCATCTTGCGTTCGGCAAGCTCGTCGGAGGTCAGCGGCTGGTCCTCCGGGGCACGTGTCATCCCAACCGGGCCTCAAGGTCGGCCAGAAGGTCATGCGCGGTCAGGTCGGCGCGCATGGGCGTCACCGAGATGAAGCCGTCAAGGTTCACGGCGGCGTCTGACCCGGGCAGGGTGGGCGTGTGCTGGGGGCCGCCCTTGATCCAAAGGAACTTGCGGCCCGAGGGCGACTGGTGCGGCTCGACGCTGAATGCCGTATCGCGGCGGAAGCCCTGCGGGGCGACCTTGATCCCGCGCGTCGTAGCGGCGGGCAGGGGCGGGAAGTTGACGTTGTAAAACACGCGGTAGTCATCAGCGGTCCACAGGCCCTTGTCCAGAAGCGCGCGCACGACATTTGCACCATGCACCCGTGCGGACTCGAAAGGATCGGCCAGCCGCGCATTTTCCTGGCCAAAGAACTGCGACAGGGCGATGGCGGGCACGCCTTGCAGCGCCGCCTCCATCGCGCCGCCGATTGTGCCGGAGTAGAGCACATTCTCGGCCGCGTTGTTGCCCCGGTTGACGCCCGACAGCACAAGGTCTGGCTTGGCGCCATCCAACACGTCGTAAATCGCGGCCAGCACGCAATCGGCCGGAGACCCTTCGGCGGCAAAGCGTCTTGGCCCGAGCTCGGCTATCATCATCGGGTGGGTATAGCTGATGCAATGGCCGACGCCCGATTGTTCGAACGCGGGGGCGACGGTCCAGACCTCACCCCCCGGCCCGGCGATCTCCGCCGCGATCTCGGTCAGAACCTCAAGCCCCGGCGCGTTGATGCCGTCGTCATTGGTGATCAGGATGCGCATGTCGGCCCTCGTTTCCTGATCTCTGATTAGACGAGCGCCGTTCCCCCTTCAAGCAGCGATGCCGAGGCGGTGCCGTAAAGGAAATGCTTGCAAGCCCGGAATTTGCGCGTTCCAATGTAGGTAACAGGGGGACGACATGGCAGAGCCAGCTACAGCCAGACCCGAGGCGATCCGGGTCAACGACCTGCACAAAAGCTTTGGCGCGCATCACGTCCTGAAAGGCGTGTCGTTGGACGCCCGCGAAGGCGATGTGGTGGCGATCATCGGCGGGTCGGGGTCGGGCAAGTCGACCATGCTGCGCTGCATCAACTTTCTGGAAACGCCGTCTTCGGGGGAAATCACCGTGGCGGGCGAAGCGGTCGAAATGCGGGCCGACGGCTCGTCGTCCGACCGCAAGCAGTTGGAGCGGATCCGGCAAAGTCTGGGGATGGTGTTTCAAAGCTTCAACCTCTGGACCCACCGGACGGTGCTGGAAAACCTGATCGAAGTGCCGGTCCATGTGATGAAGGTGCCGAAGGACGTGGCCGTCGCACGCGCCCGCAAATTGCTGGAGCGGGTCGGTCTGGCTGAAAAGGAAGGCGCCTATCCGAACTTCATGTCCGGGGGCCAGCAGCAGCGCGCGGCCATAGCGCGGGCCTTGTGCATGGAACCCAAGGCAATGCTGTTCGACGAACCCACAAGCGCCCTTGACCCTGAACTGGTGGGCGAGGTGCTGCAGGTGATCCGCGGTCTGGCGGATGAGGGCCGCACCATGATCCTTGTCACCCACGAGATGAAATTCGCCCGCGAGGTCGCAAGCCATGTGATCTATCTGCACAACGGCCTGATCGAAGAGCAAGGCCCGCCCGACCAGTTGTTCGGCGCGCCGAAATCCGAACGACTGAAACAATTTCTGAAATCCGTCGCCTGAAAAGACGGAAAAACCAACCAAGGAGACGACCATGAACTTCAAGACCATCATCGCCGCTGCCCTGCTGCTTGCCAGCCCGGTTGCCGCGCAAGACGTAAAGATCGGCATCGCCGCCGAAGCCTATCCGCCCTTCGCCAGCCCCGATGCCGCCGGCAACTGGGTCGGCTGGGAGGTCGATTTCATCAATGCGGTCTGCGCTGCGGGCGAGATGACCTGCGTCATCACCCCGGTCGCATGGGACGGCATCATCCCGTCGCTGACCTCTGGCCAGATCGACGTGATCATGGCGTCGATGTCGATCACGGCTGAACGGGCCCAGACGATTGATTTTTCGGACAAATACTACAACACGCCGACCGTGATCATCGGGACGAAGGGTGTTGATATGGCGCCGACCCCTGAAGGGCTGGCGGGCAAGATCGTCGGGGTTCAGGCATCGACCGTGCATGCCGATTATGTCGAAAAGTATTTCGGGCCGACTGCAGCCGAGATCAAGATCTACCAGACCCAGGACGAGGCGAACTCGGACCTTGCCGCCGGCCGGATCGACGCGATCCAGGCTGACAGCATTGCAATGGACGCGTTCCTTGCGTCCGAGACTGGTGCGGCCTGCTGCGATCTGAAGGGAGCGGTGGCAGATGATCCGGAAATCCTGGGCCTTGGCGTTGGTGCCGGCGTCCGCAAGGGCGAGGCTGAACTGCTGGGCAAGCTGAACGCAGCGATTGCCAAGGTGATTGCCGACGGCACCTATGATGCGATCACCGCGAATTACTTCGCCTCGTCGATCTACGGCGACTAAGGTCGGTTGCCCGTGGCGGATGCTGCGGGCCTGAAACGCTCTCCTTTCCCTGACGGGAAGGGGGAGACCCCGACGCCCGCCGTTCCGGCCTGCGTTTCTATCGGAGCCGTTGATGATCGCTGCTGGCCTTCTGGTGTCGACGCTTGACCACCTGGCATGGGCTCCTCCGGGTTGGGGGGCAACGCTGGCTGTCGCCTTCGGCAAGTCGCTGTTGATCGCGCTGGGCGCGTTCAGCTTCGGACTGTTGATCGGCATCGGCGGGGCATACGGCAAGCTTTACGGCAGCCCGGTGACGCGCGACATCTTAGGCATCTACACCACAATCGTCCGCGCGGTGCCGGAACTGATTCTGATCCTGATCCTTTATTTCGCCGTCACCTCGTCGCTGAACAGCCTGCTTTTGGCCTGGGGGTTTGAGCGGGTGCAAATCTCGGGCTTTGCTGCCGGGATCGCGGTTCTGGGCGTGGTGCAGGGGGCCTATGCGACGGAGATTCTGCGCGGGGCGATCCTTGCGGTGCCACCCGGCCAGATCGAGGCCGCCCGCGCCATGGGCATGCCGCCCCTCAAACTCGCCTGGCGGGTGACCTTTCCGCAAATGCTCGCCGCCGCGATTCCCGGCCTTGCCAACCTGTGGCTGATCGCGACCAAAGACACCGCCATTCTGGCTGTGGTCGGCTATGGCGAGTTGACGCTGGTCACCCGCCAAGCCGCCAGCACCACCAAGGCCTTCCTGACCTTCTTTCTGGCGGCGGGCATGTTGTATCTGCTGATCTCGATCCTTTCGACGCTGATCTTCGGCCGGATCGAGGCCTGGGCCCGGCGTGGCCAAACCCGGCCGGGGGCACGCTGATGCAACAGTTCTGGGTTCCCCGCCGCATCGTCATGGCCGGGATTGCTGTGGCAATCTTGGTTTGGTGTGCCTTCAGCTTGAACTGGACCTGGCTGGCTGATCCGAAATATCAAGCGCTGATCCTGAAAGGCATCTGGACCACCACCTGGATTCTGGTTGTGACGCAGGTGCTTGGCCTGTTGCTGGCGATCCCCTTGGGACTGGCGCAGGCGGCTGGCCCCTGGTGGCTGGCGATGCCGTCATCCGCCTTTTGCGGGTTGATCCGGGGCACGCCCTTGTTGCTGCAACTTTGGCTTCTGTATTACGGAATTGGGTCGCTGTTCCCGTCGATCCCGTGGATCAGGGATTCGTCGCTTTGGCCGATCCTGCGGCAGGCCTGGCCCTATGCGGTGCTGGCCCTGACCCTGTCGGTCGCAGGCTATTCGGGTGAGGTGATGCGCGGTGCCTTCAAAGGTGTGGCGCATGGCCAGCTTGAGGCCGCAAAGGCCATGGGTATGCCGCGCCTGACGATCTTTCGCCGCATCTGGCTGCCGCAGGCGATGCAGCGCGTCTTGCCGACGCTGGGCGGGGAGACCGTGCTGACGCTGAAATCCACTCCGCTGGTGGCGACGATCACGGTCATCGACATCTATGCCGTCTCGTCGCGTATCCGGCAGGATACTTTTGTGGTCTATGAACCCCTGTTGTTGCTGGCGGTGGTCTACATGATCATCGCGGGGATCATTGTGGCGCTATTCCGTTGGTTGGAAAACCGGGTGCCGAAGCGCACCGCCTGAGGGCTATTTCAGCCCATCCGGCGTAAAGTGGTCGGCAAAGCAAAGCGAGACACAAGTCCGCACTGTCGCCAGCGCTTCTTCGCGCGGGTAGGGCGTGGCCATTGTCATCATGTCCAGCCAGACACCTTCGATCGTCACCCGGATTATGCGCGCGGTCTTGACCGGATCGCGACCATAGCCGCCTTCGTCCGACAACCGGGCGCAGATGGCCTCCATCGTCTGATTATAGGCGTCGTCCTTGGCCCCGCAGGAGTCCTGATACAAGGGCCGCGACTGGGCCTCGCCCCAGAAGCTGCACCACGCGGCAAGGCGCGACGGCTGGCAGACTGCAGGGTGAAAATCCGCCTCGACCAACGCGTTAAGCTGTTCGGCCGGAGATTGCTCGACGCTGGCCAGCGCATCCTGCCAGTTCTGTCGGTACTCCTCGGCCAGATAGGCCAGCGTCTCGGCCAAGAGCTTTTCCTTGGTTTCGAAGTGAAACAGCACAAGGCCATGCGACAGGCCTGCGGTCCGGGCAACTTCGGTCAGGGTGGTGCGGGAATAGCCGCGCGCGGCGAGGGTCGAGATGGTTGCCTCGATCAACTGCGCCCGGCGTGCATCGCGGCTCATCGTCCGGGGGGCACGCGGGGCGGTGGAAGTGGCAGATTCGGTCACGTCAGCTCCCATGGGTTGTTGTCGGTTTAAGGCGAAACGCCCGAAGATCAAAGGAAAACTTCTGATTGACAACGCAGTCAGTCGCGGGGCACCCTAGGCAAAGCACAACGCCCGGAGCCCTTGATGACCGCCCTGCCGACCCGCAATCTGACCAATTCCAACGCCCAGTTTCAGCGGGCGGTGAAAAAGCTGCCGTTGGGCGTGTCTTCGACCTTCCGCTACTGGGGCGACGACCGCACGATCTATGTCGACCACGGCAAGGGCGGGCGGACCTGGGATATCGACGGCAACAATTACGTCGATTACCGGCTGGGCTATGGCCCGGCGATCCTTGGTTATGCGGACGACCGGGTGGATGCCGCCGCCCGCAAGGGAATGGAGGTTGGCGGGGTGTTCGCGCTGTCCACCGAGCGCGAACTGGCCGTGGCCGAGCGGATTTCGAAGATGGTTCCGGCGGCGGAACTGGTGCGCTTTTCCAACTCGGGGACCGAGGCGGTGATGGCCGCCCTGCGCCTTGCCCGCGCTTATACGGGGCGCGAGCAGTATCTCTTGGTCGAAGGCGGCTACCACGGGCTTTTCGACGCCGCGATGTGGATGTCGAACATGGAGGAATGGGATCTGGGGTCAAACACCGATCCCGAGCTTGTCCCCTACGGCAAGGGCATTCCGCCCACGATCAAGCAACTGGCCCATATCACCCCCATGAACGATTTCCAGCGGCTGGAGGACGCCTTCAAGCGCCACGGCGACAAGCTGGCGGCGATGCTGATAGAACCCATTCAGGGCAACTGCTGTTCGATCATGGCGCGGGTGGAATACGTCCAACTGGCGCGCGAGCTTTGCACCAAACACGGCGTCATGCTGATCATCGACGAGGTGAAGTCGGGCTTCCGTGTCGGCAAGTCGGGCATTCAGGGCATCATGGGCGTCACCCCCGACATCACCACCTTCGCCAAGGCGGTGGCCAACGGCTATCCGATTTCCGTCGTGGCGGGGCGCGAGGAAGTAATGCGCCATTTCCGCTATGGCGGTGCATCGCATGGCGGCACCTATACCGCGCATTCCGTGTCTTTGGCGGCTGCCGAGGAATGCCTGCGCATTCTGGACGAGACCCCGGCGCTGGAAACGATTGCGACTTATGGCGAAAGCCTGAAGGCGGGGATTTCCGACATCCTGAACGCCCGCAAGATCGCGCATTCCTATACCGGCCACCCGTCGATGTTCGGCCTGTTCTTTGCCGAAACCCCGCCGGACAACTATCGCGCCTGGAAGACCAGCGATTACAGCTTCTATGATGCGATGGCGCATTACCTGCATGATCTGATGATCATCGTCGAACCGGACAGCCGAGAGCCGTGGTTCATGTGTGAGTCGCATGGGTTGGACGCGTCCTGCCTGACCGACACGCTGAAGGCGGTGGAAACGGCGGTCGATCTGGTGCTGGAATACGGGGTGATGACCGATGACGCATGACGCGCTGATCATCGGGGCCGGGCACAACGGGCTGGTAGCGGCCTGTTACCTTGCGCGGGCGGGGTTGAAGGTTCTGGTCGTGGAAAAGAACGACTGGATCGGCGGGGCGGCGGTCAGCCGCGAGTTGTTCCCCGGCTTTACCTACTCCAACTGCTCTTACGTCAGCAGCCTGTTCCGCCCCGAGATCATGCGCGATCTGGAACTGCCGAAACACGGGCTGCAGGTCCTGCCCTACGAGGGCGGGGCGCTGTTTACCGAGGACGGCGGCTATCTTGGCATGTTCCGCGACCACGAGGCGAACCGGCGCGAATTCGCCCGCCACTCGCGCCGCGATGCCGAAGCCTATGACCGTTATTCCCGCGATATCCTGCGGAACTGCCGCCTGATCCGCCCGATGCTGATGCGCCGCCCGCCGGACCTTGCCAGCTTTCGGCCCCGCGATCTGGGCGAACTGGCATGGCTGGGCAAACAGATCACCAGCCAGTCCGAAGCGCAGATTTACGACATGATGCGGTTCTGGACGATGTCGATTGCCGACTTTCTGGACGCGTATTTCGAAAACCCGGCGATGAAGGCCTATCAGGCGGTGGGGTCGATCATCGGCACCGCCTTGGGGCCGATGTCGCCGGGGACGGCCTATGTTCTCCTCCATCACGCGATGGGGGATGTGGACGGCAACGTCGGCTCATGGGGCTATTCGCGCGGCGGGATGGGCGGAATCACCAAGGCTCTGACCGCCAGTTTGCGCGCTTCGGGGGGTGAGGTTCTGGTCGGATCAGGGGTGCGCCAGATACTAGTCCAGAACGGTCGCGCAGTCGGTGTGGCGTTGGACAATGGCAATGAACACCGCGCCAAACGCGTGATTTCCAATATGGATGTGCGGCGAACCTTTCTGAAACATGTCGAGGAGAAGGAGCTTCCCGGCGACTTCGTCCACCGGGTCCAGCGCTTCAAGACGCGCGGCTCCAGCGGCAAGCTGAACATCGCGCTGGATGGTTTGCCCGAGTTTACCGCCCTGCCAAAGGGCGCGCCGAACATCAAGGGCGACATGCATTTCACTGACACGATCGAGAAGATGGAAGCCGCCTATGACGATTGGAAATCCGGCCATTACAGCCGCAATCCGTTTCAGGACATGATGATCCCGACGCTGATCGACCCGACGATGACGCCCCCCGGCAAGCATTTCATGTCGTGCTTTGTCCAGTATGCGCCCCCGAAAATCGAGGGCCGCGACTGGACCGACGCCGACCGCGACGGCTTCCGCGATGCCTGTCTGGACCAGATCGAACGCTATGCTCCGGGCTTCAAATCCAAGGTCCTGCATGTCGAGGTGAGGACACCCCGAGAACTGGAGGCCGAGGTTGGCCTGACCGAGGGCAACATCTTTCAGGGCGAGCTGACCTTTGACCAGATGTTCTTCAACCGTCCGGTTCCCGGCTATGCGAATTATCGTTCACCCATCAAGGATCTGTGGATCTGCGGGTCCTCCACCCACCCCGGCGGCGGCGTGATGGGGGCTCCGGGGCGGAATGCTGCGGCGGAAGTGCTGCGCGACATGCGGATGCCCGCCAAGGACATGAGTGACGCCTATGCCATCGTTTGACACAATCATCATCGGGGCAGGCCCGAACGGATTGGCGGCGGCGCATCGGCTGGCGTCGAAAGGCGCTGCTGTGCTGGTGCTGGAGGCTGCCGCAACAGCTGGCGGTGGGGCAGGGCTGGCGCATCTCTCATATAACCTTGACCCCCGCGTCGAAAAGGCGATGGGACTGGCAGCGCATGGGCTGGACTGGGCCTCAGCCGATCTTGCCACCACCGCGCTGTCGCCCGATGGCAACCACCTGCGGCTGGAAGGCCCGGTAGGTGAACGACTGTTCGGCGATGTGTCAGACGCTGACCGGGCAGCTTGGTCAACCCTTCGCGCGCGCCTGTTGCGCTTTGCCGCCGTGCTGTCGCCCCTGAACCAGATGGCTCCGCCGCGCATCGCCAAGGGGGTGGGCAATCCCATGCTGAAGCTGGCGATGATCGGCATCAAGGCCCGGATGATGGGCGCAAAGGACTTTCGCGAGCTTGGCCGCATCATCCTGACCAACGCGCATGATTTGCTGGATGACGAATTGTCCGATCCTCGGTTGAAAGGTGCGCTGGCCTTTGATGCGACCTTGGGCGGCTGGCTCGGGCCACGCTCGCCGAACTCGGTCCTGCCATGGCTGGTGCGGCTGTCGGGGCAGGTGGCGGGCAAGCAGGGCGCGCTGGGCTTGCCGAATGGTGGCATGGCGGCACTGGGGGCGGCGATGGTCAAGGCCACCGCGGCCAAGGGTGTGACGATCCGCTGCAATGCCGCGGTTGAGCGCATCCTTGTCGAAGGCGAGCGGGTGGCCGGTGTGATCCTTGCGGGGGGCGAGGAAATCCGCGCTGAGCGAGTGGTGTCGGCGATTGCCCCCAAGACCACGCTTTTGTCGCTGGTCGGTGCAAGGCATCTGGATGCGGGCCTTGTCACCCGTGCGCGGCATCAAAAGGGGCGGGGCGGGGCGGCGAAGCTGCACCTGACCCTGCGCGCGGCCCCGGATTTCCGAGGGGCGAACCTGAATGACCGCCTGTTGATCGCGGGCTCGGAACACGACGTGGAGCGTTCCTTCAACCCGGTGAAATATGGCCGCGTGCCAGAGCGTCCTGGGATGGAGATTATGATTCCGACCGCCCATGAACCGAAGCCCGATGGCAAGTATCACCTGTCGGCCATCGCCCAGTTTGCACCCCATGCGCCTGCTGACCGCGTGGCCGCAAGGGCCGAAATGCTGGCCGCCTGCTTGGCCCAGCTTGAGGCAAATGCCCCGGGGATCGGCGCGTTGGTGGAGGATGCGGAAATCCTCATGCCCTATGACATAGAAGCCCGATACGGTCTGCCGGGCGGCCAGTGGCATGCGGGGGAGTTGAGCGTCGAGCAGATGCTGTTCCTGCGCCCGCTGCCGGGGATCGCGCAATACAAGGGGCCGGTGCCGGGTCTGTGGCTTGCGTCCGCAGGGTGCCATCCGGGGGGGGGCGTTTCAGGGTCGGCTGGCTGGAATGCCGCACTTGCGATGGAGGCCGCAGGATGACCGCACTTCGTCACTTTGAAACGCCGCTTTTGAAGACCCCGTTCCACCCGCGCACAGAAGCCCTGAACAAGCTTTGGTCTTGGGGCAACTGGGGCGGCTATACCACCGCGCTTTCCTTTGACGATCTGGCGATGGAGCATTCGGCGGTCAGGAACTCGGCCACGGTCTATGACCTGTGTCCGATGATCAAATATCGGATCGAAGGCCCCGAGGCGACGGCCTTTCTGGACCGGCTGACCCTGCGCAACGTCGCCAAGCTGAGTGTTGGTGGCGTGCAATACACCGCCTGGACCAATGACGCGGGGCACATGCTGGACGACGGCACGTTGTTCCGGCTGGCCTCGGACCGCTATCGGCTGTGTTGTCAGGAACGGCATCTGAACTGGCTGACCGACAGCGCCCATGGGTTCGATGTGACCATCACCGAGGAGACCGAAGACATCGCCGCCCTGTCGCTGCAGGGGCCGACTTCGGGTGAAGTCTTGCGGCTGGCCGGCTTCGACATCGACGCACTGAAGCCCTTTCGCATGGCAGAGTTTCCGCTGGGCAACGGTCGCCTGATGATCTCGCGCACCGGATTTACCGGCGATCTGGGGTATGAGTTGTGGACGACGCCGGGTCAGGCCCTGGCTTTGTGGGACCTGCTGTTTGACGCGGGAAAATTGCATGGCATCCGGCCTATCGGGTCGGACGCGCTGAACATGGCACGGCTGGAGGCGGGGCTGATCATCACTGGCATCGACTTTACCCCCGCCGATACTTGCGTGCGCGAAGACCGGCTGCGCAGCCCGATCGAGATGGGGTTGGGCTGGATGATCGATTGGAAAAAGGGCCATTTCACCGGCAAGGCGGCGCTGGTGGCGCAGCGGGACAAGGGCAGGAAATGGTCGTTCGTGGGGCTGGAAATCGGCGGCAACATCGCGGCCGAAGGGGCGATACTCTATCACAACCAGAAGCTTGAGGTTGGTGTGATCACCGGGGCGATCTGGTCGCCAATGTTGAAAAAGAACATCGCTCTGGCGCAGGTGCTGACGAAATATGCCGATGGCGCGAATATCTGGGCGGAGATTTATGCGCTGCGCGAGCTGCATTATGAAAAGCTGATGATGCAGGCGCGGGTGGTGGACCGGCCGTTTTTCGTCCACGACCGCCGCCGCGCCACACCTCCGGGGAGGTTCTGATGGCAAGCCAAGATCGCCACCCCTTGTCGCCGCGTCTGGACCATTGTCCCGAAGGCCTGCCCCGCGCGGCCTATATGGATCAGGGTTGGTATGACCGGGAGATGGCGACGATCTTTGCCCGCCAGTGGGTGATGGCCGGGCGCGCGTCCGACTTTGCCACCGGCATGATGCGGCGGGTGACGGTGGGCGCGGCGCAGGTCATCGTGGTGCGCGACGGTGACGACCAGCTTGCCGCATGGCACAATTCCTGTCCGCATCGCGGGTCCGAACTGTGCCGGACGGCGGAGGAACCGGTGGGCAAGCTGATCCGCTGCCCCTATCACGCCTTTGCCTTTGCGGCCTCGGATGGGCGGTTGGTGTCGACCGCTCATGCGGTTCCGACCGATGATTTCGACCGGTCGGCGCATGGGTTGCGCCCGGTGGCGCACCAGGTCTGGAACGGGTTTCTGTTCCTGAACCTTGCCGCCGATCCCGGCGATATCTGGTCGGATGTCGGGCTGAACACGCTGGACAACTGGCCGATGGACAGTCTGGTCATGGGCCATCACTGGGAACATGATATCGGGTGCAACTGGAAAGGCTTTTGGGAAAATTACTCGGAATGCCTGCATTGCCCCGGCGTTCACCCGGAACTTTGCGATCTGGTGCCGATCTATGGCAAGGGCATCATGGCCCCGAGCGAGGCCTTGGGCTGGATGCCGGATGCAGCGCCGCCTGTCTCGAACCTGCGCGATGGGGCGGTGACCTGGAGCATGGATGGCAAGGCCTGCGGGCCGGTCTTCAAGGGTTTAAGCGAGGCGGAACTGAAGGTCGGCTTTGGTTTTGCGACGCTTTGGCCGTCGACCTATATCGTGGCGCATCTGGATTACGTGCGGGCAACGCGGATCGTGCCGATGGGGCCGGAAAAAACTCGGCTGGTTGCAGAATGGTATTTTTCGCCCGAGACACTGGCGCAACCCGCCTTTGACGCGGCAGAGGTTGCGGCTTTCGCCAAGATCGTGATCACGCAGGACGGCGACGCCGCTGCCACGAACCATCGGGGGATGCGGTCGCCTGCCTTCAAGGCGGCAAGGCTGATGCCGGAAGAATACGAAATCCACCGCTTTCACCAATGGGTGTTGGCCGAAATGGAGCAGTTGGCATGAATGACTTGTCCCCGAACACCGTGACTGTGCCGAACGACTGGGACCGCCGGGGCTTGCCGGCCTGGACCTACCACTCGCAGGCCCTTTTCGATCTGGAACGGACACATGTTTTCTTGAATCACTGGCAGGTGGCCTGCCATGTGAACGACGTGCCCCACACTGGCGACTGGCGGACCTTCGACCTGCTGGGCGAACGTGCGATGATCGTGCGGGGGCAGGATGGCGTGGTCCGGGCTTTTCACAACCTGTGTCGCCACCGGGGCGCGCGGGTGGTGGATGGCATGGCGGGCAGTTGCAAGGGCGCGCTGGTCTGCCCGTTCCACGGTTGGGTCTACAACCTTGACGGCAGTTTGCGCGGGGCCGCCCGGCCGGAAACATTTGGCGATTTCGACCGCAAAAAATTTGGGCTCAAGCCGGTTGAGATGGATATCTGGAACGGCTTTGTCTTCATCCGCTTCCTGCCCGGCCCGCAGCCTTCGGTCGCGGAGTGTCTGCAACCCTATGCCGAGGATTTCGCTGGGTTCCGATCCGAAGGCCTGCTGCCGGTCGGCAATCACGGCTATTGGGGCAAGACGCCGGTCAACTGGAAATCGGTCTGCGATGTGGACAACGAAGGCTATCATGTCGCCTTGGCCCATCCTTCGCTGCAAGAGCTTTACGGTCGCACCTATACCGACATCTTCCACGAAAACGGGCTTTTCCAGTCCAAGGCAACATATGGCGACCGGCCGGGCCGGCTTTGGTCGGTGAAGAACTACGTCAAGATGTCACCCCTGCAGGAGTGGCTGCCGAAGCCCCTGCAACGGGCATGGAACTACTATGGGATGTTCCCGAACACTGTTTTCATCTTCACCCCGGAATCCGTTCAGTTCTATGCGGAAATTCCGATTTCGGTGAACGAGACCTGGATGTCCTTCAACGGTTACCGCCAGCCAGACGAGACCCGCCAGACCCGCGCGGCGCGCTATCTGGCTGCGCGCATCGACCGGCACACCTCGGCCGAAGATCAGCAGCTGACGATCTGGTCGAACGAGTCGATGAAGTCGACCGCCTTTGACGATTTCCACCTGTCCGATCTGGAATTCGGCGTGCGCCAGCACCACGACAAGATGCGCCGCCTTTTGCCGGTGATGAGGCTGGCAGAGGCCCCGCCCGAAGATCAAATCGCGGCGCGGAATGCAGAATTGTCTTGTCAGACATTGGACGGCGTCTAAGCTGACTGAAAAATCAATCACAAAAACCGGGGAGACTGCCATGAAACTGAACCGCCGCCAGGCGCTTATTGGTGCCACTGCCACGCTTGCCACCCCTTGGGTCCGTCCGTCCTGGGCGCAGGGTGGGGTGGTCAATGTCTACAACTGGTCGGATTACATCGGCGAGACGACGCTGGCCGATTTCACGTCTGAGACCGGGATCGAAGTGGTCTACGACCTTTATGCCAGCGCCGAGGAGATGCAGGCCAAACTGCTGGCGGGTTCCACCGGCTATGACGTGGTGCTGCATTCCGGGCAGGGTATGCCCCGGTCGGTCACGGCGGGGGTGCTGCAGAAAATCAACAAGGCAAAGCTGACCGGTCTGGCCAATCTTGACCCCGAACTGATGAAGGTCGTTCAGGGCTATGACCCCGGCAACGAATATACCGTGCCTTACATGTGGGGATCGGTCGGGATCACCTACAACCTTGACATGGTCAAGGAACGCCTGCCGAACGCGGACCTCAACTCGCTTGATGTGCTGATGAAGCCGGAAAACATTGCCCTTCTGGCCGATTGCGGCATCTCGTTCTTGGACAGCCCGAACGACATCGGCTTCATGATTCTAAGCTATCTTGGCGTCGACCCGAACAAGGCGGGCCCGGCGGAATGGCAGATGCTGATCGACGCGATGAAGCCGATCCGCGAACACATCATGACCTTCGACAATGCGAACTACCTGACAACGCTTCCCAATCTGGAACAGTGCGTGGCCAACACCTGGTCGGGCGACTATGGCGTGGCCAAGGCGCGCGCCGCCGAAGCCGGGATCGACCTTAACCTTGGCTATTTCATCCCGGAGACCGGCGCCCCGGCCTGGTTCGACCTTTGGGCAATGCCGGTCGATGCGCAGAACGTCGACAACGCGCATGTCTTCCTGAACTACATGCTGCGCCCCGAGGTGATCGCGGCCTGCACCAACTTTACCGGTTATGCCAGCCTGAACACCGCCGCCCGCGAATTTGTTGACCCAGCCATTCTGGCGGACCCGGCGGTCTATCCGAATGCAGCGGCGATGGCCCGGCTTTACACGCCGATCCCGCAGACGATCGAGCAAGAGGCCGACATGAACCGGGCCTGGATCGAGATCAAGACAGGCGGCTGACATTATGACCACGGCAGATGCGGCGGCCTTTCTGCGGATCGAAGGCGTCTCGAAGACCTTTGGCCATTTTCAGGCCGTCAAGGATGTCAACCTGACCGTCGGGAAGGGGGAAATCTTCTCGCTTCTCGGCGGGTCGGGCTGCGGAAAGACCACGCTTTTGCGGATGCTGGCGGGGTTTGAAGAACCGACCTCGGGTCGCATCTTCCTTGACGGGCGCGACATGGCCGGGGTTCCGCCGTGGGAGCGTCCGGTCCACATGATGTTCCAGTCCTATGCGATCTTTCCGCATATGACGGTCGAGGCGAATGTCGGCTACGGGCTGAAGCACGAAAAGTCATGGACCAAGGCCCAGCGTGCCGCCCGGGTGGCCGAAATGCTGGACCTTGTTCAACTGACCCAATTTGCCAAGCGAAAGCCGCACCAGATTTCCGGCGGCCAGCGTCAGAGGGTGGCACTGGCTCGGGCGCTGGCGCGGCAGCCGAAACTGCTGCTGCTGGACGAACCCCTAGCCGCGCTGGACAAGAAGCTGCGCGAACATACCCAGTTCGAGCTGATGAGCATCCAGGAACGCACCGGGGTCACCTTCATCGTCGTCACCCACGATCAGGAAGAGGCGATGACCCTGTCGGACCGCGTTGCCGTGATGGACAAGGGCGAGGTCAAGCAGATCGGCAGCCCGACCGAGATCTACGAATTCCCGGCCAGCAAGTTCGTCGCCGGCTTCATCGGGTCAGTCAACAGCTTTGACGCGACGGTGACCGGGCGCGAGAAACCGCATCTGCGCCTCAAGGTCCCCGCCTTGGGCATCGAGGTTACGGCCCGCGATGTGCCGGGCGTGGTGGAGGGTCAGAAGGTGACGCTGGCCGTCCGGCCGGAAAAGATCCGCCTGTCCAAGGACCGGCCCGAAGGTGGAAATGCTGTGCAGGGCCATGTCAAGGATCTAGCCTATTTTGGCAAGGACAGCCTGTACCGGATCCGGCTTGGCGACACGCTGATCCAGGCCCATGCGGTCAACGCCCGGCGCGGGGATGAGGGCAGCCGCGTCGCCGACTGGGATGACGCGGTCTGGCTGGCGTTTGATCCGGCCTCGGCCATCGTGCTGGTGGAATAGGCCATGTCCGAAGGCCGCTTTGCACGCTGGTTCGATGCCCGGGGCTGGCCCCTGCTGCTGATCGGCGCGCCCTATCTTTGGCTGGTGATCCTGTTCCTGCTGCCGTTCCTGATCGTCGTCGGGATGAGCGTGGCCACCAACACCGCCACCGCCCCGCCGTTTTCGTTTGGTGGAGAGCATCCGTGGATCAACTGGGACCCCTTCACCCGGGTCGTCACCGACGGGCTTTACCTGCGGGCGTTCCTAACTTCGATCCTGAACGCCTTCATTGCGATGATCTTCTGCCTCTTGATCGGTTATCCGATGGCGCTGGGTCTGACGCGGGTGTCGAAAAGCTGGCGCAATATCTTGCTGATGCTGGTGATCCTGCCATTCTGGACCTCGTTCCTGTTGCGGGTCTATGCTTGGATGGGGCTGATGGGCAAGAATTCCTGGTTCAACGGGATGTTGACCGATGCCTGGAATTTTCTGGTGCCGCTGGACTGGGCGGTAAAGTCGATCCCGATGATGCACACGAATTTCGCCGTCGTGCTGGTCATGGTCTACACCTATCTGCCGTTCATGATCCTGCCGCTTTACGCCAGTCTTGAACGGCTGGACCCCAATCTGGACGAGGCCGCGATGGACCTTGGCAGCCGTCCTTACCGGGTGTTTCTGGACGTGACCTTGCCGCAATCGGTGCCGGGAATGGTTGCAGGCGGCATGCTGGTCTTCATCCCAGCGGCGGGGGAACTGGTGATCCCGACGCTGGTCGGCAATGCCTCGCAACCGATGATCGGCAAGATCATTCAAGATGAATTCGGCCAGGCGCGTGACTGGCCGATGGCCTCGGCGGTGGCGGTGGCGCTGTTGATCCTGATGGTGGTCCCGACGATGATCTACAGCCATTATCAGGCCAAGGCGGAGGGGTCGAAATGAAGCGAAGCCCCACGTTCCTGATCACCGTCCTGTGCTTTGGGTTTGCGTTCTTCTACGTGCCCATACTGTCGATGATCGTCTACAGCTTCAACAATTCGCGGCTGGCAACGGTCTGGGGCGGGTTTTCGACCAAGTGGTATGTGTCGCTTTTGTCCAATGACGCGGTGATCAACGCGCTGGTTCTGTCGCTGAAAATCGCGCTGATTTCGGCGACCTTTGCCACGATCCTTGGCACGATGGCCGGGATCACGCTCGCCCGGTTCACCAAATTCCGCGGCCGCACCCTGTTTTCCGGGTTGGTCGTCGCCCCGCTGATCATGCCCGAGGTGATCACCGGCATCTCGATGCTGATTTTCTTCATCCTGATGGCCGACTGGATCGGCTGGCCGGGGCAACGGGGGTTTACCACCATCACGCTGGCCCATATCACCTTTTCCATGGTCTTCGTGACCACGATCATCAACGCCCGCATGGTGCAATCGGACCGCGCCATTGAAGAGGCGGCGATGGACCTTGGCTCGCGCCCTTGGCAAGTGATGTTCGATGTGACCCTGCCGGTGATCTCGCCTGCGATCGTGTCGGGCTGGCTGTTGGCCTTTACCATCAGCCTTGACGATGTGGTCATCTCGGCCTTTACCACCGGGCCGGGGTCGACGACGCTGCCGCTTCTGATCTGGTCAAAGGTCAAGCTTGGGGTGACGCCCGACATCAACGCCTTGGCGACGCTTATGGTGCTGACGGTCGGGATCGGGGTCATTGCCGCCGGGGTGATCCTGAACCGGGCCGAAAAGCGGCGGCTGGCCGATGAACGCCTGGCGTTCCGCAGCAATGACTGACGAACGCGACTTGATCGACGCGCCGCTGGGGCAAGCGGGGTCGGGGCGGGTGCGCTATGGTGCTGCGATGGCGCTGTGGCGCGATGGATTGATCAGCCCCGAGGTGCTGGAGGTCTACCGCGTCACCGCCGCCCATGACCACCGCGACCCGCTGCAGGTTCTGGCCGAACGTGGCCTGCCTGCGCCGCCCGTCCAAAAGACCCCACCGATCCTTGCGCTTTACGCCGCCGCCCGCGACTATCTGCTGGCGCTTGATCATCCCGGAGCGGCCGAGGTGCGGGCCGGACTGCCCGCCGATCCCGGGCCAGCGCGCGCCGTGACCCCGCGCCCGAATGGAGTGGTTGACCGCTGGCTGAACCCGGCGCTGCAAGGGCTGTCGGGCACGCATCCGGTGCTGGCCAGGGCGATTGCCAAAGCTGCAGGCGCGCTGGACTGGGTCACCTATGACGCCTATCCGCTGAATCTGATCGGCAAGGATTTTGCCGCTGGCCACGCCTTTGCGTCGCTGATCGGCGGCGATGCGCCCTTTACGGCGCACGACTTCGATATGGGCCTGTTCCTGATCGCCCCCGGCACGCTGTACCGCGACCACGCCCATGCCTCGCCTGAGCTTTACGCCCCCCTGACAGGTCCGCATGGCTGGCGGTTCGGGGTCGGGCGGCCGTTGATGGCAAAGCCCGCCCATGCGCCGGTCTGGAACCCACCACATCAGCCGCATCTTACCAAGGTCGGGCCGGTGCCGTTTCTGGCGCTGTTCGTCTGGACCCGGGATGTTGACGACCCGGCCTTGGTGATCCCGTCGGATGACTGGGCCAAGCTGGAGGCTGTAAATGTCTGAAACGCTGATCCACAACGCCCGTATCCGGACGATGGACCCGACGTTTCCTCTGGCTGAATGGCTGTTGCTGCGCGACGGCAAGATTGCGGCGCTGGGGTCTGGCCCCCCGCCGAATGCCGCGCGCCGGATTGATGCGGGCGGGCGGTTGGTGCTGCCGGGGTTTCAGGACGCGCATATCCACTTGCTGTCCGGCGGCATTGATCTGGCGACGGCGGCCTATCTTTACGACGTGACCGGCGAGGACGACCTGATCGCCACCCTGCGCGCCCATGCGTCTGACAAGGCCGATCTGCCAGTCGTGCTGGGCTCGGGCTGGCAGGCGGGGGTGTTTGGCGACCACAACCTGACGGCCGCCGTCCTTGACCGGGTGGTCAGAGATCGGCCGCTGGTGATCTATGACAGCTCGTTTCACAACGCCTGCCTGAATTCCCGCGCGCTGGAGATGGCGGGGGTGCAAGGCATAGCCGACCCGCCGAATGGCCATGTCGTTCGTGATGCGGCGGGCAGGGCCACGGGGATGCTGCATGAAGAGGTGATCCCGGTCGTGGTTGTCCGTCTGCCGCCGCTGACCGATGACCACTGGATGCAGGGCCTGCTGGCCGGGCAAGCCCACGCCAATCGCCACGGGATCACCGGTGTCCTTGACGCCTGCATTCGCACGCGTGAGGCCCGGACCTATGCGCGCGGGCTGGCGACGGGTGCGCTGACCTTGCGGGTGGCAGGCACCGCGCTGGTGACCGAGGCGGACACGCCGGAAACTGCCGTGGCGCGCCTGTCGGCGCTGCGGGCAGCCCACCCGGGGCCGGATTTCCATGTGCATTCGGCCAAGTTCTTCATGGACGGGGTCTATGAAAACCGCACGGCGGCGAACCTTGCGCCATATGCCGACACCCCCGGCGGCAATGCGCCCTGCATGTTCGGGTTGGAGGAAACCAAAGCCCTGATGACCGCGCTGGATGCCGCGCGCTTTGCGATCCATGTGCATGTGATTGGCGATGCAGCCGCCCGCCGCGCCATCGAGGGGCTGGAAGCCGCCCGCGCCGCGAATGGCCCCTGGCCCGCGCAGCATCAACTGGCACATCTGCAACTGATGGACCCTGCGGACTACAGCCGCCTGCAGGGGCTGGCGACAGCCAATATCCAGCCGCTTTGGGCAAGGCTTGAGCCGCCCTATTCCGATCCTTCACTGGCGATGATCGGGCGGGACCGCTGGCCGGATGTCTATGCCTTCCGCCGGATGCTGGACGCAGGCGCGGACTGGTGCCTGTCGTCGGATTGGGCGGTGTCCACCCTGAACCCGTTCGAGATCATCGAGACGGCGATGACCCGGCAGAAACGGCGCGATGATGACCCGCAATCGCCGTTCTTTGCCGATCAGGCGCTGACGATCATGGAATGCGTGCAGGGTTATACGGTCACTGCCGCCCGCGCCTGCTGGCGCGATCATTTCACCGGCATGCTGAGGGTGGGATATTCGGCGGATGTGATCCTGCTAGACCGCGACATCTTTGCGGTCCCCGCCACGGAAATCTCGGAGACCCGCGTCCTGCTTACCCTGTTCAAAGGCCGCGAAGTCTGGCGCGATCCGGCGTTTGAATAGAAAAAGCCCCCCGTGCCAGTGGCACGGGGGGCATCCAAATGTCGAGCGTGATTACTGCTTCTGCGCGTTGTATTCGGCAAGGCCGGTGGCAAGAATGTCATACCACTCGCCAGATTCCCGCATCTCGGTGATGCCGGCGTTGAGCATGGCAAGATAGCTACGGCCGCGCGGGTTCGCCTTGGACGTCAGGAAGTGGTAGCTGATGAAGGTCGCAAGCGCGGGGTTCACCACGACCTTGTCGGTCGCACCCAGTTCCTCGAAGTTCGACGTCGAGGTTTCGGCCTCGATCGAATAAAGATCGACTTCGCCTTTCAGCAGCATTTCTGCACATTCCAGAGTGCTTTTGGGGTGGACATAGCTGACCAGCGGCGAGACCAGGCCCTGAACCTCCAGGTCGCTGATTGGCCAGGCTTCGGGCCGGCAGATGATGGCACCGGCGTAATCGGTGAATTCGCGCGCTTCGGCATATTTGCCATCGACCAGAGTGTTGAACGCATAGGCGGTCTCATAGATCGGCAGCGAAAAGTCGAACTCGGTGCACATCCTGACTGAAAATTCGCCAAGCACGTCAAGCTTGGTGCAGTCGGGCGATTCCCACGCAATGGAGACGTCAAATGCGCTGGACGGCAGCAGCACGTCGATGTGCGCCATCCAGTCGTTCACATACGAGATCCGGTAGTCACGGTCGTTTCCACCGCGCTGCATGGCGGTGGTGGCCATACGAACGAAAATGCCGCCGCCGGTCAGCGATTCATCGGTAAAGGGCATCCAGTCATTCGCAGTCACGAACTTGAGCGGTGGTTTATAGGCGTTGTCTTCGGACCGGTTCGCGTCCTGTTTTTCGGTTTCGGCGACGATGACCGCGCTCAGGTCCTGATCGGCAGTCAGGCGACCATCTTCGCAGGGCAGCACCAGCTGCAAGCCCACGGGCAGGCTGTTCGGGTTCGCCGCCAGTGCATCACGGTTCGCGTTGAAGATCATCTGATAGTCGTAGGACCCATAGGCTGCCTGCGCGATCGAGCCAAGCGAGTCACCGTCCTGGACCGTATAGGTGGTGCATGCCTCTTGTGCCGAGGCTGCAAGCGGAAGCGACACGACGGCGGCTGCAACGACGGTCAGCCACTGCGAATTCGGGGTCTTATGCATTGGCCTCATTCCTCCTGAGTTCTGATGGACCTGAAGATTTCCGGACAATTTCTGGAAATCCCGATTCTGTTATCGATCTAAAGTTGACCAGGTGGCACGAATAAGGCGACACCGTGGTTGTTGTTGACTGGACGCACTCATCCCTGGGTGGAAAGTAGCAAGCTTGCCGTCGCGCCTGGCAAAATTCGCGACTGTATCCCTCAATTCAACAGGCCCCGCGGTGATAAATTCGGGGCCCATTTCATTTGCTTCAGTGGCTGGATCCGACTTACTGATTCAGCGCGTTGTATTCGGCAAGGCTGGACGCGACGATGTCATACCATTCCCCGGATTCCCGCATCTCGGTAAGGCCGCGGTTGATCATCGCCAGATAGACGCGACCGCGCGGGTTGCTCTTCGAGACGATGAAGTGGAACGTTGGGAATTGCACCAGATAGGGGTTGATCGCGATGCGGTCTGATACCCCAAGTTCGGCAAACAGCTTCAGCGCAGTTTCGGTGCCGTCAACGTAAAGGTCAACCTCGCCATCGGCCAGCGCCTGCGCGCAGTCGGCAAGGGTTGGCAACTCGACAAGGGTGATGAACGGGTCGACCAGACCTTCGACTTCCAGCATCTCGCGTTCCCAGTCTGTCGGGCGGCAGATCCGTGCGCCTTCCAGATCCGAGAAGTTCGGGACGTTGGCATATTTGTTGTCGCTTAGGGTGATGTACGAGAAGGCCATTTCATAGACCGGCAGCGAACGGTCGAACTCGGTGCAGCGGCGCGTCGAGAATTCGCCCAGAAGGTCAAGTTTCGTGCAGTCCGGCATCATCCATGCGGACGAAATGTCCATCGCGCCGGACGGCAGCAGCACGTCAAGGTGCGAGCCCCAGTCGTCGACCCACGCCAGCGTCGCCTCACGGTCGTTGCCGGCCCGTTGCAATGCGGTTAGGGCCAGGCGGTTCATGATGCCGCCACCTTCCATCGTCGAGTCGGTGAAGGGCGGCCAGTCGTTCGCACTCACGAATTTCAGCGGCGGTTCGTAAAGCGGGTTCTTCTTCTTCTTTGTTTCCTGCTTGTCGGATTCAGCGGCGATGATGGCCGTCAACTCGGAGTCTGCGGTCAGACGGCCGTCGTCGCAAGGCAGGATCAGCTGCAAACCTGCCGGAAGTGCGTCCGGGTTCGCGGCCAGCGCATCGCGGTTGGCGTTGAAGATGTTCTGATAGTCAAAGGTGCCATACGCGGCTTGGGCGATCGAACCCAGAGTATCACCGTCTTGCACGTTGTAGGTCGTGCAGGCCTCCTGTGCGGCGGCGACGAAGGGCATCGCTCCAAAGGCCGCGGCCAGCAAGGTTGCCCTAAAAGCGTTTGGTGCAGTTTCCATGCGGTTCATGTCCTTCTGACCTCTTTAGCATACAGGAAGAGTAAGCAAGATTTCGAAACAATATGCCTCGTATGGTAAGGAAGACGCTGGGACGTGGCACCATTAAGGCAAATCGGTGGTTTAACTGGCGCAAAAGGTGCCACAACCAAAAAGAGAGTGCTTCAGGCATTGTCTTGCCCGCTGGTATCAAAATCCAGCTCAACAAATCTTCCTGACAGTAAAGGCTCCCTAGGATTGACGGGAAAGCGACTCTTCTATTGGCCGCACGGAAATTAGACGGCCCCGTGCGATCTGCTAGGGGGCCGAGCCTTTGCGGAATGTCACGAAACGCTACTGGTTCGTCTGATTGTACTCTGCAAGTCCGGTGGCGACGATATCGTACCACTCGCCGGATTCGCGCATTTCGGTCAGACCCTCGTTAAGCATCGCGATGTAGATGCGCGCACGGGGATTGGTTCTTGACGAGATGAAGTGAAAGGTCAGGAAGTTCACCAACGTCGGATTTATGCTGACCTGGTCGATCACGCCAAGTTCGCGAAACGCCTCGTTCGCACTTTCCAGTTCGATGGAAAGCACATCCACTTCTCCGGCAACAAGCGCCTCGGCGCAATCTTTCGGGGTTGCCAGACGCACATGGGTCACGAAGGGCTCGATCAGACCGGCCTGCTCAAGCGGAAACATGCTCCACCCTTCCGGTTTGCAGATCCGCGCCCCTGCAAGGTCCTGATAGGTTGAGGCGTTCACGTACTTGCTGTCATTCAGCGTCGAGATCGTGTCCGCCACCTCATAGACTGGCAGGCTGGCGATGAAATCGGTGCAGCGCCGTTTGCCTTCGTCACCCAGAAGATCAAGTTTGGTGCAGTCCGGCACGCTCCACGCGATGGAGACGTCAAAGGCACCAGAGGGAAGCAGCACATCGGTATGCGCACCCCAATCGTCCACCCATTCGACGGTGCCTCCGCGATTGTTCCCGCCGCGTTGCAACGCCGTGGTCGCGATCCGCACCAGAATTCCGCCTCCCGTCAGGCTTTCGTCGGCAAACGGCTTCCAGCCGTTACCAGACACGAAACGCAACGGTGGCTGCAACGCGTTTACCGGAGCAGCGGTTTCCGACTGTCTGGCGTCTTCGGCCGCGATAACAGCGCTAAGTTCGCTTTCAGCGGTCAGACGGCCGTCGTCGCATGGAAGGATCAACTGCAGTCCGGCCGGAAGCGTGTTCGGATTTGCGGCCAGCGCATCCCGGTTGGCGTTGAAGATCATCTGATAGTCGAAAGAGCCGTAGGCGGCCTCGGCTATCGAACTGAGACTGTCCCCGGGCTGCACTGTATAGGTGGCGCAGGCTTCCTGAGCCATTGCCGCAACAGGCAGGGAAAGAAGAGCCGCCGTAAGGGCCGCCGACCAGTAGTGACGCTTTCCAGTCATAATCTGTGCCATGTCTTTCTAAAATCGGTTGCGATTATTGCCGCTCGAGTGCGGTCGACACGATGTCCCACCATTCGCCGGACTGGTTCATTTCCATCGCACCCTCGTCCAGCATCTTGAGCATGGAAACCGCTCTCGCGTTCGACTTGTGCGCAATGACATGCAGGCTGAGAACGCGAGTCAGGAAGGGGTTCTGCACAAACTGGCCGGTCATGCCCATCCGCTTCAGCGTCGCGTCGCCAACCGCGGTGTCGATCGACACCAGATCAACCTCGCCAGCTGCAAGTTCGGCAAAGCAGTCGCTCGCCTCAAGCGGACGTGACAGCATGATCTTTTCCATCGTGAGACCTTCGGCGTCCAGAACCCCAGTGGTCAGACCTTCGGGACGGCAGATCCGTTTGCCTTCAAATTCGACGTAGTTTGACACCTGCAAAAGATCACTGTTTGCGGCGGCAAAATAGCCTTCGACAATTTCATAATAGGGTGCCGAGAAAGCAAAGTTGTCGCAGCGCGACTGGTCACCCGCTGACAGCATGCTGGTCCCTTCACAGTCCGGGCGCACCCAAGGAAAGCTAAGATCGTAGGCTTGCATTGGCAGAAGGGCGTCGATGTGGGCCTGCCAGTCGTTGATGAAAGTCATGGTATAGGGCAGATCAGGATCAGCCCGGAAGACAGCCATTTCAACAATTTGAGTGAACATGCCGCCACCGGGCAGCATTTCATCGGCAAAAGGCAGATAACCGTTGCCAGTAACGATCCGAAGCGGAACGTCCGCCCCTTCCGACGCCGCGGCCGGAGCGGGCTCTTCCGCAACTGCGGCGACTTCTACCTCGGGTTCGATGACCGGCTCGGGTTCGGGTTCCGGAGCCACTTCGGCGACAGCGACTTCCTCTGGTGCGGGTTCGACGACCGGTTCGGGTTCGGGTGCCACTTCGGCGACAGCGACTTCCTCCGGTGCGGGCTCGACGACCGGTTCGGGTTCGGGTTCCGGTGCCACTTCTGCGACGGCGACTTCTTCCGGTGCGGGTTCGACGACCGGTTCGGGTTCGGGTTCCGGAGCCACTTCTGCGACGGCGACTTCCTCTGGTGCGGGTTCGACGACCGGTTCGGGTTCGGGTTCCGGTGCCACTTCTGCGACGGCGACTTCCTCTGGTGCGGGTTCGACGACCGGTTCGGGTTCGGGTTCCGGAGCCACTTCGGCAACGGCGACTTCCTCTGGTGCGGGTTCGACGACCGGTTCGGGTTCGGGTTCCGGAGCCACTTCGGCAACGGCGACTTCCTCCGGTGCGGGTTCCGCCTCAACAGTGCCGTCCGCGCCTTCAACTGGAATTTCGGGCAGGATTTCAAGGGGTTGCTTGGCGGGATCAATGACCCCTGCTTCCAGCGGAATGCTGGCTGGGTCGACAACGGCGGTTTCAGGTTCAGCTTCGGCAAGCGGAACAGACGCCGCCTTGTCGCATGGAATTGACAGAACTGCACCAGTCAGGATCAGATCGGCTTTGGACCCGATAACTTCGCGGTTCGCGTCAAATATCTCACGGTAAAGGTCGGCGTCGCCGAAAGCGTTTCTAGCTATGCTGCGCAAGTTATCGCCTGCGACGACGGTGTAGCTGGAGCATGCTGTCTGTGCGCTTGCTGCGCCACTGATCAGGACCGCCGTTGTGCAGCCGATGTAAAGAGACTTGGCCGACGTCTTCATCCCAGTTTTCCTTTATTCAAGCGGCTGCCGCGCTGTTCATCGTAAGGGCCCATAACTTGCCCCGCGTTTGGTATGCCTTCAATCTTGATCCAACCAAGATCAGACTTGGGCAAGATCTGGACCCAAAGCATTTATCCGCCCGAGTGGCGCTACGCGCTGCAGAACATCAATGAGATGGACCACAGGATTTTGCCTGGCCCGGTTCACGCCATTAACCAATATTGTAACAGTTGAGTGCGCCACTTTGTGTTCAATGTCGGGTCTGGTTGATTTCTGACGTATCGTTCTGCGCAATTGCAGCGCCTCACGGAGTTGTTTCGACGGCAAGCTGCATCCCGGCAGTAATCACCTTGTTGTCCCGGATCACCGAAAACTGGGTAACGCCTATGCCGGCTTCGACAAGCGCCGCCATTACCGTTTCCAGGCTGTCCGGACCGTCAAGTGCCGTGCCTGTCGTCTTGTCGCGGAACAGCACGTCGCCCTGACGCAGTTCTGTCACCTCGGGCCGGGTGATGCCGGACACAAGGGCCTGCCATGTGCCTTCAGGCGTAACGCCAACCTCAAGGTTTACCCCGTTTGCAAGGCTGACCAACCGCGTCATATCCACCGTCAAAAGCCCGGTCTGGCGTTCCAAAGAGGATCCGGCGTATTCCACCACGACGCGCGCCTTGCCGTCGGGGTCGACTTTCGCCGCGTTCAGCACTGAGGTCGTGAATGTGCCACTCTGCTGCACGTCGGTGCCGTTCACTGCGAAAAGCAGCAGCCCTGGCGCCAGCCAGTTGCCAGAGATTGCGATGTCCGTCGTCGGCAGCAGGCGCGATACAATCGCCACCTTTTCGCCGCCGATGATCCGGTTTTCCTCCATGAACGGTATTTCTGCATCCCAGGCAGCAAAGCCGACCTGGTTCGCGAGAATCTTGCCGACCGGAGGTGCAAGCGTGCTGACGGCTTCGAGCTCAACCGCAGCGACTGCCTCGACTGCCGGCTCAGGCTCGGCCACCGGTTCCGGCGTCGCCACGATCGCGGTTTCGGTCGCCGTCACTTCGGGTTCAGCTTCGGGTTCGGGCTCCACAATCGGTTCAGGCGTCGTTGCGGTTTCGACGGCTGCCGGAGCCGGGTCGGCTGACGCGACTTCAACTGCGGCAGGGGCCGTCTCGGCCACGTCGGCTACGGCGGAAGTCACTTCGGTGACATCAGCTACGTCGGCGGCCTCCTCGCCACCCATCATCAGGTAGACGCCACCGACAACGGCAAGTGCGAAAGCAACGCCCAGGACCACCTGCAGATTTCCGCCTTTTTTCGGTGGCAGGGTAGTGGCCTTGCCTGCGGTAAGTCCGACGAAATCCGGCGGGTTTCCAAACATATGGGCCGGAGCAAGATCCCTTTGATCCGGTTCTGCATCGTGCGACGGATCATCGTCCACATAAAGTTCTGCGTCCGGCTCGCGGGCCACCACGGGCATCACTTCCTGTGCCGGCGCGCCACGCGGAGCGGCTGCTTGCAGAGCGCTTCCGTTGGCAATTGAATCAACCACCATCGCCCGGACCGCGCTTTGAACGCTTTCCCCGGTGCCCTGAGGCCGGGCATCCGGGCTTTTGAACATCGCAAGCCATTGTGCAGCCGACTGGACCCGCTTGGCCGGAAGGGTCTGCATCGCCTTGTCGATCGACGCAAGAAACCCGGGCGGATAGCCCGCAAACCGGCCCTCAAGTGCGTTATATGGGTCAGGGCGGCCCTCAGCCAAAGCCGCAAGTCGCGCTTGGCCGTTTGTCGGGGCCTCGCCGGAAATCAGATGAAAAAGCGTCGCACCCAACGCATAAAGATCGCTCCACGGACCCTGCTCGGACCCGGCGATGTAGAATTCCTGCGGCGAATAGCCGTCCTTGACCACCCGCAACGCCGACATGGCGCGGTTCTTCTGGCTGGCCTCGTCGCGGGCCGCGCCAAAGTCGATCAAGATCGGCTCACCGGTCTTGTCGATCAGAACGTTGTCGGGCGAGATGTCGCGGTGCAGCATGTCGCTGGAGTGGATGAACCCCACGGCGGCCAGCAGCTTTTCCGTGATGACGACGATTTCTTTGGCTGTGGGCAGCTTGCCCTTGCCTTCAATCACCTCTTGCAGGTCCAGCCCGTCGATGAAGTCGATCGCCATGTAGGCGGTGAAATTGTCCTCGAAGACCTGATGCACCGCGACAATGTTCGGATGAACGATCTTGGCAAGGTTGCGTGCTTCGCGGACGAAAAGCTGCACCACCGACCGCAGTTCCGCAGTATGGGCCCGCGACCGCGCAGCCACAACCGTCTTTGACCGGCGGCAGAACGAACTTGGGAAGCATTCCTTGATGACCACGTTGCGGTCCAGGCTGTCCTTGGCAAGGTAAGTGATGCCAAAGCCGCCGCTGTTAAGGTAGCGGACAATCGTATACTGGCCCCGCAGGAGCTTTGTTCCTGGTGCAAGCTCGTCGACTACATCGTCCATGCCATCTTCCGGAGCCTCGACAGCCTTTTGCTGTGCCATCCCGACCATCCTTTTTCCGCAGGCACCATGTTCAGGCCAACGCCAGTCAACCAAGATAACCGAAGGCAAGCTCGCCTCCCGTAACCGATCCAAATAGCATCGTCCACATGCGCGCACCAATCAACGCGTTCATGCTTGGTTGTGGATGACGGCGAAAATGGGGCGGTTGAGTGGAATCTTGAAGGATCGATTCAGCAACCTTGGCGTGAGCAATCGGTTTCGGTGCGCGCACTTGACATCAAGGGGCGCCCTCCGAAAAGATGGTGGTGAAAGTTTTAATCCTTTTATATCAAAGTATTACAAAGAGTTTTTCATCACTTCCGCAACCGGTCAGCGACCGGCCTTTCACCCTATGGGTGTCTGCACCGAATTGTGGCCGCGCGGCCGGGCAAGGTGACTATTGCGTCACTTCGTGGTGTTTCGGACACAACCTTGCCACGCGCCACGACGGCCAATCGGGCAGGTCGCATGCGCAGAGCTTCGATCACATTGCCTGCGTCCAGAACGACCAGATCGGCCCGGCTTCCAGGCCGAAGACCGTAGTCTTCAAGGCCCATGATCTGGGCGTTCGTATCGGTCACCATGGAAAAAATCGTTCGATTTAAACTGGATGGATCATTTTCGCGACGTGCAGCCCCATGAAGGCCACGTCCAGCATGTCGCCGGTTCCAAGTGAATACCACGGGTCCAGCACGCAATCCTGCCCGCAGCCGACACGGATGCCCATCACTTGCATCTCTTTGACCCGGGTCAGGCCCCGGCGTTTGGGGTATGTGTCGTGCAGGCCTTGTAACGTGATATTTATCAAGGGGTTCGGAATGGCTGTCATCCCGGATTCCGCCATAAGCGGCAAAAGTTTGGAGACATAGAAGTTGTCCATCGAATGCATCGAGGTCAGGTGACTGCCCGCCGCGCGGCCGCCAAGTCCGTGCCATGTCACCTCGCGCGCCATTGTTTCCACATGCCCGCTAAGCGGATAATCCGTTTCGTCGCAATGAACGTCCCACATCAAGCCCCTGTCGGCGGCAATCCGACGCAGATCGCGCAGGCTGTCCGCGCCTTCTTCCATCGTGAGTTCGAAGTGCGGGATGCCGCCGACGACATCTACCCCGATGTCCAGCGCCCGGATCAGGTTCGCGCGCCCGGTGGCGGTTCGGTAAAGCCCGGCTTGCGGAAAGGCGACCAGTTGCACCTGCAGATAGGGGGCGACGCGGGTCTTGACCTCCAGCATCGCCTCGACACCCCGCAAATGGTCGGGCGTGGTCGAAATGAGTGCGGATTGCCAGAAGTCCCATGTTGGCCGCCCATTAACCATATCGAAGAAAAAGCCGGAGAAAGCCGACAGCCTCGGGAACGCGCCCCAACCGCAGACCAGTGATCGACAGGCCCTGCGCTATGACCGTTGCGGGGTTCTCGCCAACTGTGGGAATGGAAAGCCTATGATTTCATTAAGGTATTCGGATATCGAAAGCACCGCATCCCCTTGGTCTCGCGCAGCAGCGTCCGGCCAGTGCCGGGAAGGTCCAACCCCGCGACCAGAGCCGCAAGTTTCGCCTAGTTGATGTCGTCTGTGGCCACCTGACCGACGACACGGCCATGCCGCAACACAATCGAGCGATCGGCGATTGCAATCACTTCTAGCTGCTTGTGGATGATGAAAATGACCGCAAGGCCCATCGCCATGGCGCGGTGCAGAGTGGCAAACAGCGCATCGGCCTCTTGCAGAGTCAGGACAGCGGTTGGTTCGTCCGGTATCAGGAAGCGGGCGTTAGCGAAAAGCGCCTTGAGGATATTGACCCGCTGGCGTTCACCGACCGACAAGCGGTTGACCTTGCCATCGGGGTGAACCGCCAGCCCAGAGTCCTTCGACCGTTGCACCACCGGCGCCCGTGCTGCCATCCTGCCACGACAACACGACCTAGTTTTCAGATCCAAGGATGATGTTGTCCAGAAGCGTCAGGTTCCCTGTCAGAGTGAAATTCCGGTGCGCCAAGCCAATGCCTGCCGCTAGCGACGCAGGCGGACAGATCGGCCGCGTTTCGAGTGCAGTTATCGAAAACCTGTAGGTTCGGATTGGCCGGCGCGTCGGGTAGAAAGCTGGAGCCCGTCGGGAAAGCGGCACCGGGGTATACGGCGCCGAAAATTTCGCCGGCGATCAGCATGATGCCTGCTTCGCAGTATTCACGCATCACGCGGGGATGGTCTGTGGGGTGACGTTTTCGGTATCAGTGTCGTCTACCGCGCCGGCGGGTTTCAGCACCTCGGTGGCAATGTGGATGCGCCTGACCCGTTGCTGTTCGACCGGCACCGTATAGGTACCCGCCATTTTGACCGGGTCTTGCGCCATTGCCGCACACGGCAGGTTTGCCGCCACTAGCGCCGCCTAGCCGCCCAAAGGCAGGCCGCGCCGGGTAATCTGCAGCAATGTACGGCTCATCGGATGAGTGCCCCTGACTTTGAGGTGAATTCCCTTAACCGGAAAGTAGAAGATCTTTGCCAATTCGACGCAAGGTATCCCTTTGCACCGCAGACCCGGTCCCGCGTCGGCCCTGTATGACTGGACGGGCAAAAGGGTTGTGTGACTGAGGCGGGTGTGGTCTTTTCCCCCGTGACAGAATCAAGCCGTCTGGGGTTAAGAATGCGCAATCTCGTCTTCGGAATTCTGGTGGCATCAACGGCCATCCTTGGGTTTTTCGCGTATCAAAGCAGCCAGAAAGTCGTGGCGCTTGAGGCTGATCTGACGGCTAAGGCCGAGGCTGTCGCCTCGCTTGAGGCTGAAAAGGCGGCGCTTTCGACCGAGGTTGCGACGCTGCAGTCCCAGATGGCTGAGATGATCAAAGCCGCAGGTGATGCGGCTGCCGCTGCGGTCGAAGCTACCACCACTCCCTGATCGCGGGCCCTGCGGTGCGCAACGGTGGCCAGATACTGGTAGAAAGCCTGCTGGGCCTTGGTGCAACCAGGGCGTTCGGTGTGCCCGGGGAAAGCTATCTGGCGGTGCTTGACGCGCTGCATGATACCGTCGGGCGGCTGGACTATGTGACGTGCCGAAACGAAGGCGGGGCAGCCTTCATGGCGGCGGCCTGGGGCAAGCTGACCGGCAACCCCGGCATCTGCATGGTGACGCGGGGGCCGGGGGCGACCAATGCCGCGATTGGCGTCCATACCGCGATGCAGGACTCGGCGCCGATGATCCTGTTCGTTGGTCAGGTCGGCACCGACATGCGCGGGCGCGAGGCGTTTCAGGAACTCGACTATCGCGCTGTCTTTGGCACCATGGCGAAATGGGCGGTTGAAATCGACGATGTGGCGCGGGTCCCTGAAATCCTGTCGCGGGCATGGACGGTGGCCGTTTCGGGCCGACCGGGTCCGGTGGTCATCGCACTGCCCGAGGACATGTTGACCAGCCTTTCGGATGTGCCCCCCCTTGCCGCGCCCCTGAGGATCAGCGAGCCCGCACCCGAACCAGCGGCTCTTGCCGAGGCCTTGGGCCTTATGTCCAGTGCACGGCGTCCGCTTCTGATGCTGGGCGGCTGCAATTGGCGGGCCGAAGGGCAGGAGGCGCTTCAGGCCTTTGCCGAAGCTTCCGACCTGCCGGTGATCGCGGTGTTCCGCTATCAGGACCAGTTCGACAACCACTCGGCCTGTTATGCGGGCGAGGCCGGGGTTGGCATGCCCCCCCACGTCAAGCGGATCATCCGCGAGGCGGACGTGATCCTTGCCGTCAACCTGCGCTTTGGCGAGATGACAACTGACGGCTACACGCTGCTTGATGTGCCTGACCCCAAACAGCGGCTGATCCATGTGCATGGCTCGGATGCTGAACTGGGCAAGATCTATCGCCCGGTGCTGGGCATTCAGGCCGGGCCAAACGCCTTTGCCACGGCCTTGGCGCCGATCCAAGGTGATTGGGCCGGGTGGCGGACCAGAGCGCGGGCCGACTACCTTGCTTCGCTGGAGCTTGGCCCACTGCTGTCGCCTGTGGACATGGGAGTCTGCACCGCGCATTTGCGCCAGGTGCTGCCCGAGGATGCCATCGTGACCAATGGCGCCGGGAATTTCGCGGTCTGGCCGAACAAGTTTGTGCAATTCGGTCCGCAAATGCGGCTTTTGGCACCGCAGTCTGGGGCGATGGGCTATGGCGTGCCGGCAGCGATTGCGGCCAAGATCGCGCATCCAGACCGGCTGGTCCTGTGTTTTGCCGGGGACGGCGATTTCCAGATGACATCACAGGAACTTGCAACAGCCCGTCAGGCCGGGGCCTGTCCGATCATCCTGATCCTGAACAATGGCATCTACGGCACGATCCGCGCACATCAGGAGCGCCATTATCCCGCCCGTGTTTCGGGAACCGATATGGTCAACCCCGATTTCGTGCAACTTGCCCGTGCTTACGGATTTCATGCCGAGCGTGTCGAGGTGACAGGTGATTTCGCCGCAGCCTTCGACCGGGCACGGGCTTCCTCCACCGGTGCGGTGCTGGACCTGAACATCTCGCCCGAAGCGCTGACGCCGCGCCAGACCCTGAGTCAGATTCGCGCGGCGGCGCTGAAAGGCTAGGCTTCCGGCTCAGCCAGTTGGCGAGCGCCCGCGACCAGCGCGGTCACCAGCGCCGCAACTTCCTGCCGCAAAGCCGCCTCCGGCAAGCCGACCAGCCGCCCTTGCAGCGCCAGATGCACCACGCCGTGCACCGCGCCGAACAGCGTGCGGACCCGCAGGCGCAACACCTCGGCCGGCAGGTCAGGGCGCAAGGCGATCAAGGGCCCGCCGATCCGGGCAATCAGCACCTCATGGTCCTGCCGGTGCCAGTCGGGCATTCCGACCCCTTCGGGCAAGCGGTGTTCAAAGAGAGCTGACCATAACCGTCTGTTGTTCAAAGCAAAAACTGCATAGGCATCGGCCAGGGTCAGCATCGCCGCTTCGGGCGCGCTTGTTTCCGACGCCGGGGCCAAAGCTGCCCCAAGCCGGACCAGCGTTCGCGAGTTCACCCGCTGCACCAGTTCGTCCAGATCGGCCACCGCGTTGTAGATCGCCCCAAGCGCACAACCCGCCCGTCCGGTGACGTCGCGCGCCTTCAGGCCTGCAAGACCCTTTTCGGCAATCTCGAACTCAGCGGCGTCAATCAGACGGGTGCGCAGGTCCGGCTTCGATTCCGGTTTGCTGGTGTCGTTCATCTTGTGACCCTACGTCATCTGAACGGTGTTCAAAATAGACCTTGAACGACGTTCAGTTTGGTGCAATGTTTTGAACACTGTTCATATACAAGGAGCAACCGATGTTCAACACCATCATCACCCTGGTAAGGGGCCGCAGTCACGACGCAGCTCAGGCGCTGTCCGATGCAAATGCCCTGTCGATCCTGCGCCAGCAGTTGCGCGACGCCGCCATGGGGGTCGAGGCCGCCCGCCGCGCAGTCGCCGTGGTCATGGCCTACGCCGAGCGCGAGCGCAAATCACTGCCGCGGATCACCGCGCAACTGGCTGATCTTGAGGCTCGGGCGCTTGCGGCGCTGGGGAAGGGGCGTGAGGATCTGGCGGCCGAGGCCGCTGCCGCCATCGCGCAACTGGAGGCCGAGCGCGCCACGGTTGAAACGGCGCTTGCGACCTATGACGTCGAAATCGCCCGGCTGCGCGACGAGGTTTCGATGGCTGAAACCCGGCTGCGAGAGTTGCAGCGCGGGTTGCAACTGGCTGATGCGGCGCAGAAATCCCAGTCGGTGCGGGGTGTGGTCTCTCGCCCGGTTACCGCCTCGCTGACCGAGGCAGAAGCGACCCTTGCCCGCCTGCAGCAGCGCCAGTTTCACGCCGAAGCGACCGCCGCCGCCGTCACCGAGCTGTCCGCCGGGCTGTCAGCCGAAGCGATCTCGGCACGGCTGGCCGCGGCGGGTTGCGGCCCGGCGCTGAAACCCGATGCCGCGGCAGTTCTGGCCCGGCTGAAGGAAAGATCCGCCTGATCCCGACGACAACCTCTTGAAATCAATCGCAATCCCGGAGAACCGAAATGGCAGATATCACCCAAACCCCTATCCGCACCTCGCAAGCGTTTTCGATGTTCAGCTATGTGAACTTCATCGTTGCGGCCACCATGATGGCTGGCGGGGTCTATTTCCTTGAGGCGAGCTTTGCCGCCAAGGGCTTTTACGCGATGGCAGCGCTGATGCTGGTCAGCTCGACCGTCGGCATTACCAAGGCGCTGCGCGACAAGGAAGAAGCGGACCGGTTCCACAACAAGCTGGAAGAGGCCCGCACCGAACGGCTGCTGGCCGAGGTGTCGCGCGACCGCTGAACGATACCGTATCGGCCGGGAACCGGGGTCAGGTGGCCCCGGTTTCACCGTTCAGGTCTTGTCCGGCGTCAGGTCCAAAAGCACCAGATGCCGGTACAATTGCCCGGGGTCCAGCCGCGCCGAGGGGAACTGCGGGTGGTTGGGCGCGTCCGGGAACTTTTGGGTTTCCAGCGCGATCCCGGCAAACCGGCCATAGCGCGCGCCCGCCTTGCCCGGCTGGCTGCCGTCAAAATGCGCCCCGGTATAGACCTGCAACCCCACCTCTGTGGTCCAAAGCTTCAGCGCCCGGCCCGAAGCGGGGTCGGTCAATTCGGCGGCACGACGCAGGTATTCGCCGGCAATGGATTGCACTGGCGCAGACAGGCAGAAGTTGTGGTCGAACCCCTCCGGTCCCGGCATGGCCCTGGAAATCGGGCGCGAGGTGGTAAGGTCAAAGGCGGACCCGGAAACTGCGCGGACCTCTCCGGTCGGGATCTTGTCGGAGCCGACCGGGGTGTAATGACCGGCATGTATTTTAAGGCTATGGCCCAGAACCGACCCATTGCCTTGTCCGGCCAGATTGAAATAGGCATGATTGGCAAGGTTGACTACGGTCGATGCCGAGGTGGTGGCGATCATCTCGATCAGGACGCTGTTGTCACCGACCAGCTGGTAGGTGCAAGAGGCATCCACCGCCCCGGGAAAGCCCATCTCGCCATCGGGGGAGTGGGTGGCAAAGGTCACATGTGTTGGTGAAAGACTGGCAACCCCCCAGATCTTTCGGTCAAAGCCGTCGCGCCCGCCATGCAGCTGATGCGCACCCTCATTCCGGTCAAGGTCGCTTTCCCGGCCATCAAGGGAAAACCGGCCGTGGGCGATCCGGTTGGCATAGCGCCCGCAGGTCGCGCCAAGATAGCCACCGACGGTCAGGTAATCTTCCGGCCGGTCATGGCCAAGGACCACATCGGCCAGAGCGCCAGTCCGGTCCGCTGCCATCAGCCCGGTGATCCGCGCGCCAAGGGCAACGAGGCTGATCTCGATCCCGCCTTCGCGGCGAAGGGTGATGGTGGACAGTTCCTGGACGTCGAGGGGGTCGGTCATGCGGCGGCCTTCGCGGATCAGAAATCGAATGGGTCGATGATCATCCTGCGACCCAAGGTCAGCGCATCGGCGACATGAACCATGGGCGCAAGGTCGACTTCGCTTTTGCCGGTGCGGACAAGGTCGGCCATACGGGCGTAAAGGGCCGGGTATTCGCCCATGATCGTGTTTTCACCGGCCACCGGCTGGCCGTCGATTTCCAGAATGTTGCCGCCCATCCGCAAGGCAAGGCTGCCGTCGGGCGTCGTTATCTCGATGTCCCAGGTTTGCAAGCCAACCTGACGCCAGTCAAAATCCGCCGTTACCCCGTCCGAGAAAACCAGCCGGGCCGCGATGGGGGTCTGGCGGTTGGCGGGAAATTCAAGCTGGGCCGAGGTCAGATGGACCGGCGCGGGCAAGATTTCTGTCAGGATCGACAGCGCGTTGATGCCAGGGTCAAAAACGCCCATGCCGCCGGGTTCAAAGACCCAATCCTGACCGGGGTGCCATTTGCGGACATCCTCGCGCCAGGTGATATGGGCGCGGGTTACGGTCTTGCCCGCAAGCCAGGCCTTGGCAGGCGCCACCGCATGGGCCATCCGGCTGTGCCAGGTGGCGTAAAGCGTCAGGCCACGCGCCGCCGCAAGCGCTTGCAGCGCATGGATTTCCGCCAGAGTTGCCCCCGGCGGCTTTTCCAGCATCACATGCTTTCCTGCCAGCAAGGCGGCCTTGGCATAGGCAAAGCGCGGCACAGGGGGCAGGGCCAGCGAAACGACCTCTACTTCGGGGCGGGCGTTCAGCATCTGCTCGATTGTGGTAAAGCTTTCAACGCCCGCGACATTGCCATTGCGGCTGACGGTGGCGGCTAACACCCAATCAGGGCTGGCATTGATCGCGGGGACGTGCTGGTCAACCGCGATCTTGCCGATGCCGACAAGGGCCAGCTTCATCAATGGCTCTCCCGCGCGACGGCATTGCCCCGGCAGCCAACCAGAAAGTCCATGTCGGCGCCTTTGTCGGCACCCTGCACATGGTCATGGTAAAGTCTGGCATAGCCGCTGGCGGGTGGTGCTACCGGCGGGGTCCAGGCGGCAAGGCGGGCAGCAAGTTCGGCCTCGGGGATGTCCAGATGCAAGCGGCGGTTGACGACATCAAGCTCGATGAAATCGCCATTTTTCACCACGGCAAGCGGGCCGCCCCGGGCCGCCTCGGGCGAGGTGTGAAGGACCACAGTGCCATACGCCGTGCCAGACATCCGCGCGTCCGAGATGCGGACCATGTCGGTGATCCCCTTGCGCAGGACCTTGGGCGGCAGGCCCATGTTGCCAACCTCGGCCATGCCGGGATAGCCGCGCGGGCCGCACATCTTCATGACCATGACGCAGGTCTCGTCAATGTCGAGCGCCTCGTCGTTGATGCGGGCCTTGTAGTCGTCGATATCCTCGAACACGACCGCCCGGCCACGGTGCTGCATCAGGTGCGGGCTTGCGGCCGAAGGTTTCAGGACGGCGCCATCCGGGGCAAGGTTGCCCTTGACCACGACAATGCCACCCGACTGGGTCAAGGCCTTTTCGGCCGGCAGGATCACGTCATCGTTGTCGATACGGGTGTCCTTGACCTCATCCCAGACCGGGCCGCCGGAAACGGTAAGGGCATCCTTGTTCAAAAGCCCGGACTCGCCCAGCCGCTTGATCACGGCAGGCAGGCCGCCGGCGTAGAAGAATTCCTCCATCAGGTATTTGCCCGACGGCATCAGGTTGACGATGGTCGGCACATCGCGGCCCCACTGGTCCCAATCGTTCAGCGTAAGTTCGATCCCCATCCGACCGGCAATCGCCAGAAGGTGGATCACGGCGTTGGTGGACCCACCAATGGCCGCATTGGCGCGGATGGCGTTCTGGAACGCCTCGCGCGTCAGGATGTCCGAGGGTTTCAGGTCATCCTTCACCATCTGCACGATGCGCCGCCCAGTCAGATGCGCCATCACCCGGCGGCGGCTGTCCACGGCCGGGATCGCGGCATTGCCCGAAAGCGTCATCCCCAGCGCCTCGACCATCGAGGCCATGGTGCTGGCGGTGCCCATCGTGTTGCAGGACCCGGGGCTGCGCGACATCGACGCCTCGGCCTCGACAAATTCTGCCTCGGTCATCTCACCGGCTTTCACGGCTTCGGAGAATTTCCAAAGGTGCGTGCCCGACCCGACACGCTCGCCCCGGAAGTACCCGTTCAGCATCGGCCCACCCGAGACCATGATGGTCGGCAGATCGCAGCTTGCCGCCCCCATCAGAAGCGACGGCGTGGTCTTGTCGCAACCGACAAGGCAGACAACGCCGTCCATCTGCTGGCCGCGAATGGTTTCCTCGACGGCCATGGCGGCAAGGTTTCGGAACATCATCGCGGTAGGGCGGAAACCGGACTCGGAAACGCTGAAGACCGGGACAATGACCGGGAACCCGCCCGCCTCATAGACGCCATGCTTTACACGCTCGGCAAGGTCGTTCAGATGCGCGTTGCAGGGGTTCAACTCGCTGAATGTGTTCAGAATTCCGATCACTGGGCGACCGTCGAAAAGATCGGCGGGCAGGCCTTGGTTCTTCATCCAGCTGCGATGGTAGATCGCGTCCTTCGACGTTCCGGCGAACCATTCCTGCGACCGAAGCTTGCGGGGCCATGTGGCGGGTTTGAAGGTCATGGAGGTCCTTTCCTTGGCGGCGTCGGGGGCGGTATCGGGCCAGACGTTGCTGTGACCGCTAACAAATGTTCCCAAGCGGTTTAGTCCGATCCGAGGGCCAAGTCAAAAGGCGACGGGACTACTTCGACTGCCGCAGAAGCTGGCCAAGAAAGCCCGCAAGATCGTTCGAATGATGGTGGATATGCGGCGCGGGGGCGGGTTCGGGTGCTACATGCACGGTGCGCATACCAAGCGCATGAGGCACCAACAGGTTGCGGGCGTCATCTTCGAACATCGCGGCGCGGGTCGGGTCCAGTCCGTCGCGAGCGAAGACGGCGGCAAAGGCCCGGGCTTCGGGTTTGGGATGAAAGGCGGCGTCCTCGACCCCGTAGATCGCGTCGAAAAGGCCACCAAGTCCGCGCGCGGCAACGACTTTTTCGGCATAGGGCACGCAGGCGTTGGTGTAGATGATCTTGCGGCCGGGCAGGGCGGCGATTGCATCGGCAAGGGCCGGTTCCGGCGTCAGGATGGAAAAGTCGATGTCGTGGACATCGGTCAGATAGGGGCCGGGATCGACGTCATGTTCAGTCATCAGTCCGGCCAGCGTGGTGCCATAGGTCTGCCAGTAATGCGCCCGCAAATGGTCAGCCCGCGCGCGGTCAACCCTGAGCGCGGCCATTACCCAATCGGTCATCTTCACCTCGATCTGGTCGAAAAGACGCATCGACGGTGGGTAAAGCGTGTTGTCGAGGTCGAAGACCCAGGTGGTGACGGGTGCGAAATCTGTCTGCATGACCTTGGTCTATCGGCAGGCCCCGGCGATGGGAAGGGTTGATCGGGGTGGCTCTGACGGGCTAGGGTCACGCCCTGATGACAAAAGGCCCGCGCCGTGCAGAAAGACGCCTACACCCTGATCCTTGAGGCCATTGACGCCGGGCTTTACAAACCCGGCGACCGGCTGGTCGAAAGCGAGCTGGCCGAACGGCTGGGCGTCTCGCGCACCCCCGTTCGTGAAGCGTTGCAGCGGCTGGAAACTCAGTCGATGCTGACCCGCGACGGGCGAAGTCTGATCGTGGCCAGCCTGGATTACAACCAGTTGGCCGAACTTTACGCGGTCCGCACCGAGTTGGAGGGTCTGGCCGCCCGCCTTGCGGCCCGCCACGCGACGCCGGAAGAGGTGCGGGTCCTGAAAAGCATGGTGGCCGAGGACCGCACCTTGCTGGGCGGCGATCCGCGTGCCCTTTCCCGCGCCAACAAGCGGTTTCACAAGCAGATCCATCTGGCCAGCCATAACCGGTATTTGGTCCAGCAGCTTGATCTGGTGCATCGGTCGATGGCGTTGATGGCCAACACCTCGTTTGCCGCCGATGGTCGTGACGTAGTGGCGCTGGACGAACATGCCACTATCGTCGCTGCGATTGAGGCCGGCGACGGCGACGCGGCCTATCTGTCGCTGAAAGTTCACATCAGCCGCGCCTTCGAGACCCGCCTGCGTGTCGACGCGGGAGAATTGAAAATCCGCTGACCGGTGCCGTTCAGGCCTTGTCGGCTGTAAAGTCAAAAAGACCGTGGGTCGTCTTGTCCCAGAAAAAGGGTTTGGTCGCGATTTCGAACAAAGCCTTGTAGGCGGCAAGCGAGGCGAGCGGGAAATAGACGCACATCGTCGCCACCCACCACAGGCCAAGGTCATGCTTTGTGCGCCGCAGGCCGATAATGCCGACGATGATATTGGTCACCTCGGTCAGGACAAAGACAGACATCATCGCCCAGACAACCCAAGTCGGAAGAACGGCCAGAAGGGGATGCGCAAGGCCGAGCGGCACGACCAGAAAAGACAACAAAAGCGGCGCCAGCAGGAATTGGGCGATAGTGCCCAGAAACATCACCTGAAACCCAAAGAATGCGCGCGGGCCAAGTTGCCGCCACAGCAGGCCCGGCGCGCGCATATGCACCACCCAGGTCATCATGTAGCCCTTGATCCAGCGCGACCGCTGTTTGACCCAAGGCAGGGCACGGCAATTCGCCTCCTCCTCTGTCACAGTCGCAATCAATTCAGTCCGGTAGCCGTGCCGCGCAAGGCGGATGCCAAGATCGGCATCTTCGGTCACGTTATAGGCGTCCCAGCCGCCCAACTTTTCCAGCACCTCGCGGCGGAAAAACAGGGTGGTGCCACCCAGCGGAACTGCCAGACCCAGCCGAGCGATTCCTGGAAGAATCAGCCGGAACCAAGTGGCATATTCGATGGTGAAACAGCGGCTTAGCCAGTTGGTTCGCGGATTGTAATAGTCAAGGATCCCCTGCAGGCAGGCCACTTCGGGGCCAGCCAGCTGAAACCGTGCCACAACCTTGCGCAGTTGTGCGGGGGCTGGCGCGTCTTCGGCGTCATATATCCCGATGATCGCGCCACGAGCGAAATTGAGAGCATGATTCAAGGCCCGGGGCTTGGTCTTGACCACCCCCGCAGGCACCGTGACCACCCGCATCCAGGGTGGCAGTTCGGCCCGGGTCAGGGCGGCAAGGGTGACCTGATCCTCGGCCTCGACGGCAAGGATGACATCCAGAAGATCGGCCGGATAATCCAGCCGCGCCAGCCGCTTGACCAGCCGCGCGGCAATGTCGGCCTCGTGGTAAAGCGCCACGATGATCGAGACGATGGGCGGGTCGGCCGCCATGTCGGGTATCAGTGCAGGCTTGGGCGCGTGGAGGGCGGCGGCAACGGCCGCAAGTTTCAGCCCGACGACCAGCCCCAGCGACAAAAGGGCAAGCGCCAGAACCCCAAGCCCGACCGCGACCGGGGCGGCCAGCGTCAGCCCGAAGCCTGCAACAAGCACCGCCATTGCGCGGGGTGCGCGGTGCAACCGGGGCCAGGTCCGGCAGCTTTCCGTCACAGGCACCCGGTTTTCGGCGGCCAGCGCCAGACTTGATCCCCGCCAGGCGTGCACCGCCGCGACGATGGCCTGTTCGGACGCAAGTCCGATGCTGACCGGGCCAAGTGTCGCCTCAAGCATTGGGCGGATTTGGGGGAAATCCTCCGGCCGCGACAGGGCCACGACGGTCACATCCCCGACCTGCCGCCAGGGCACCAACCCATACCGCAGACAGGTCAACGCGCCGACGGCATCAATCAGCCGCAGATCGGGCAGCGAGGTCGCCAGATCAATGACCCGAACGCCCCAGGTTTGGGCCTGCACCGAAAGAAGGTCGCCTTCGCGGACAAAGCCACGGGCGCGCAGGATATCGGGCAGACGGGCAGCCTCCCGCCGTTGGCCGGACAGGGCGCGCAGCACGTCGTCAGACGACACCATGCCGTTCTGCAACAGCCGCGCCCCTACCGCGCGCCGGGGCAGCGGCCCGATTCCGGGATCGGCAAAGATGTGGCGTTCGGCCCTTGCCATGACGCTCCTCGGCGGTTGCCAAGGGGCAATCATGCGCTCGCCGGGTTAACGGATCGTTAATCCCGAATCAGTCGGCGCGGCGGCTGGCCATGGCTTCGGCAAAGCGTTCGAACAGATAAAAGCTGTCCTGCGGCCCTGGCGAAGCTTCGGGGTGGTGCTGCACCGAATAGACCGGCTTGCCGTCGACCGCGATGCCGCAGTTGGTGCCGTCGAACAGGCTGACATGGGTCTCCGAGACGCCCTTGGGCAGGGTGTCGGCATCGACGGTAAAGCCATGGTTCATCGAGGTAATCTCGACTTTCCCGGTGGTCAGGTCCTTGACCGGATGGTTCGCGCCGTGGTGGCCGTGGTTCATCTTGCGGGTCTTGGCCCCCAAGGCCAAAGCCAGCATCTGATGGCCAAGACAGATGCCGAACAGCGGCAGGTCGCGCGCCAGAACGCCCTGGATCATCGGCACCGCATAAGCACCAGTTGCGGCCGGGTCACCGGGGCCGTTCGACAGGAACACGCCCTCGGGGTTTAAGGCCAGCACGTCTTCGGCGGTGGCGGTGGCTGGCAGTACAGTCACTTCGCAACCGACCGAGGCGAGGCAGCGCAAGATGTTGCGCTTGGCACCGTAATCCACCGCTACCACGCGGAAACCGGGGCCGGTGCGGCGGGTATAGCCTTCGGGCCAGGCCCAACGCATCTCGTCCCAACGATAGCTTTGGGCGCAGGTCACGTCTTTCGCAAGGTCAAGACCGACAAGCCCCTTCCAGGCGCGGGCGCGGGCGACCAACTTTTCGATGTCGAATTTCCCCGACGGATCATGCGCAAGGGCCACATGCGGCGCGCCCTGCTGGCGGATCGCGCGGGTCAGGCGGCGGGTGTCGATGCCGCCAATTCCGACGCGGCCAATGCGGGTCAGCCAGTCGGTCAGTTCCCCCGTGGCGCGCCAGTTCGACGGCTCGGTCGGGTCCCATTTCACCACCATGCCGGCAGCGGCGGGGGTTGCGGTCTCGTCGTCCTCTGCCGTGACACCGGTGTTGCCGATGTGCGGGAAGGTAAAGGTCACCACTTGCCCGGCATAAGACGGGTCGGTCAGAATTTCCTGATAGCCAGTCATTGCGGTGTTGAAGACCAGTTCGGCGACGGTTTCACCGGTGGCCCCAAAGCCCTTGCCGTAAAACACCGTGCCATCGGACAGGGCCAAGCAGGCGGTAGCATCGCGCGGCGCGGGCATGGTCGACTCTCCTGTCAGGAATTTGGCGGAAACTACGGGCAGGGGCGCGCGGGGTCAAGCCCAAGAGCGAAAAGGGTTTTCCTGCAAGAACAGGGGCTTGGTCAAATTGCATTCGGTTGCGGTTGCGACGATATCCCTGTAAAGTCGCAAATCGGGGAAACGACCGGGAAGTCTTGTCCATGCTGTTGCGTGACCGTCTGCAATCAGATCTGAAAGAAGCGATGAAGGCCAAGGCCGTGGATCGTCTGTCCACCTTGCGTCTGATCAACGCCGCCATCAAGGACCGCGAGATCGCGATCCGGGGCCAGGCCGACGCGGGCGAGGTGGGCGAGCCGGAAATCCTGCAGATCATGGGCAAGATGGTCAAGCAGCGCCAGGAATCGGCCCGCGCCTATGAAGAGGGCGGACGGCTGGAACTTGCGGAAAAGGAACTGGCCGAAATCGGCGTGATCCAGGAATTCCTGCCGCGCCAGATGTCGACGGACGAGATCGAGGCCGCAATTCTGGCCGCTGTGACGGAAACCGGTGCTGCCAGCATCCGCGACTGCGGCAAGGTGATGGCTGCACTCAAGGGCCGCTATACCGGGCAAATGGATTTCGGCGCGGTCGGCGGTCTGGTCAAGGCGCGGCTGGGCTAGGGTGTCAATCGGGCTGGCGAAGGTCCGGGAAAATCCCGACCTTCGGAGAGCCGGTCTGCAAGAATTGCCGCTAGTCTTCCGGGTAATTGCGTGCCGCCTTGGCAGTCGCGAGTTTCCCACCGGACTTCTTGCTTTGTGCGGTTGCTGTCCATTCGTATTGGTGTTGCCCGTTTGGCGGGCAGGGGCTTTTGTATTTGAAGGCACCTGCTTCGATCACCGTTTGGCCGGTGTAGGGGACGATCCCACCACCATGGTCGAAACCGGGTGCGTCCTTGTCGACCAGCTTGAAGCGAATGAACTGAGTGCCGTCCGGAACATCCACCAGAGAAAAGCTGGGATTGGTGACAGTGTTCGGACTGCCGCTGGTGCAGGACTTCAATCCGTTCCAGTCGAAAGAGATATCAAAGGCATTGGCGGGCACCGCAGTGCAAAAGATTGCCATGATCACGGCGGCGCGTCGAAGCATGAAGTAACCTCAAGTTGTTTTATGGTCAGCCTACTCGCCGACTATGGCGACCTCAAGGCGGCGATGCGGGTCTTCAGGTCATCGCGCAGCCGGATGCGTTCGTCTTCGGAGAGGAAGGCGCCGAGCTCTACCTCGCGGCCGTCGCCTTTCAGGGTCAGGTAGTTGGGCACCGGTCCGCCTGTCACATGCAGCGTCACGCGGACCCAATAGGGGTTGGCCTGCCAGTCCTGCCGCTTGCCCATCGGGCCGTGGCGGGCAAGGGTGACAAGGCCCGGTGTCAGCGTCAGATTCTCGACAATATCGCGGTCGCGGCCGTTCTTGCGCAGGGCAAACCAGACCCCCCAGATGGCGGCCAAGAGGAACGGCAACAGCGCCCAGACCACCGGGCTGCCGATGACCCCGAACAGCGGCAGGGCGATCAGGGCGGCGGTCAGGCCGATGAACCAGACAAAGCCGCGCTGATTCAGCGACCGGTGCGGCCAGAGGTGGAGGCGCTGGGTCGCGCCGTCGGGGGGAAGCCATTCGTAGGGCATCGCGCGGGTCCGGGAAGGGGAGCTTTGGGCAAGGTAGGCAACATTGCCCACCCTACGAAAAAGGCCCCGGGATCGTCTCCCGGGGCCTTGGTCTTTTACCGACGCTTAGTGTGCGTGGCTGTGGTCCCAGTCGCTTTGCTTGGGCAGCTGCTCGAACGTGTGTTCGGGCGGCGGGCAGGGCAGGGTCCATTCCAGCGTGTCGGCGTATTCGTTCCAGTAGTTGTTCTGGGTTATCTTCCGGCCAGCCAACAGCGTGTAGAACACAATGCCGATGAAGAAGATGAAGGACGCGAAGGACAGGAACGCCCCCATCGACGAGAACCAGTTCCAGTAGGCGAATGCCTCCGGGTAGTCGATGTAACGGCGCGGCATGCCCTGACGACCCAGGAAGTGCTGCGGGAAGAACGTCAGGTTCGAGCCGATGAACATCGCCCAGAAGTGGATCTTGCCCGCCCATTCCGGATACTGGCGGCCCGACATCTTGCCGATCCAGAAATAGACGCCGGCGAAGATGCCGAACACGGCCCCCAGCGACATCACATAGTGGAAGTGGGCGACCACATAGTAGGTGTCATGATAGGCGCGGTCGACGGCCGCCTGGCTCAGCACGATCCCGGTCACGCCACCGGCGGTGAACAGGAACAGGAAGCCAAAGGCGAACAGCATCGGGGTCTTGAACTCGACCGAACCGCCCCACATCGTCGCGATCCAACTGAAGATCTTGACCCCGGTCGGTACCGCGATGACCATCGTCGCCAGCATGAAGTAGCTTTGCTGGGTCAGCGACATGCCGACGGTATACATGTGATGCGCCCAGACGACAAAGCCCAGCACCCCGATGGCGACCATCGCATAGACCATCGGCAGATACCCGAAGATCGGCTTTTTCGAGAAGGTCGCGATGACCTGGCTGATGATCCCGAAGGCCGGGATGATGATGATGTAGACTTCCGGGTGGCCGAAGAACCACAGGATGTGCTGGTACAGGATCGGGTCACCGCCACCCGAGGGGGTGAAGAAGGTGGTGCCGAAGTTGCGGTCGGTCAGAAGCATGGTGATCGCACCGGCCAGAACCGGCAGCGCCAGAAGGATCAGCCATGCGGTCACGAAGATCGACCAGCCGAACAGCGGCACCTTGTGCAGGGTCATGCCGGGGGTGCGCATGTTCAGGAAAGTGGTGATCATGTTGATCGCACCCAGGATCGACGAGGCACCCGACAGGTGCACGGCGAAGATCGCAAGGTCCATCGCATAGCCGCCTTCAGCCGTGGTCGACAGGGGTGGATACAGAACCCAGCCGCCGCCAAAGCCGGTGCCAAGGTCTCCACCGCCGCCCGGTGCCAGCATCGAGGCCACACCCAGCGAGGTGCCAGCGATATACAGCCAGAACGACAGGTTGTTCATCCGCGGGAACGCCATGTCCGGTGCACCGATCTGCAGCGGCATGAAATAGTTGCCGAAGCCGCCGAACAGCGCCGGAATGACCACGAAGAACATCATCAGGACGCCGTGATAGGTGATCAGGACGTTCCACAGGTGCCCGTTCGGGGTGCAGGTGGCGGTGGCGTCAGCAATGAACCGCGCGCCTTCCTGGCACATGTATTGAACGCCCGGGTTCATCAGCTCCAGCCGCATGTAGACGGTGAAGCAGACCGAGATCAGGCCGACAAGACCCCCGGCGAAAAGGTAAAGGATGCCGATGTCCTTGTGGTTCGTCGACATGAACCAGCGGGTGAAAAACCCCGGTTTGTGGTGCCCGTCTGCGTGGTTGTCGTGGCCGTGGATGGCTGCGTCCGCCATTGGCTGCTCCCGTTTGATCGTTTGCGTCATGCCGGTAGACAGGGCACATGACTCCCCGCCCGGTTCCCGTTGTGACTTTGTCTTTAGCCGCGCAAGGTCAAGGTCGCAATGGATGACTTTGCCGCAGGGCGCAGAAATCAATGATCAGAAGCATCGAGAAAAGCAAAGGGCGCAACCCCGGCAGGGTCGCGCCCGTGATTCGCTTGCAGACGGATGGCTTACTGGGCAACCGACGCCAGATAGGCCGCCACGTCCTCGCCACCGGCTGCCAGTTTGAAGGACATCTTCGACTTGGCCGCATCATCGCCCAGCGCCGATTTCAGATAGGCGGTCGGGTCGGCGACGTAGGCGGCAATGCTGGCTTCGTCCCAGACGGCTCCGGTGGCGCCAAGGGCAGCAAGCGAGGCACCATAGGAAAAGTCGGGGTCAGAGGCCACGCCACGGCCGATCACGCCATAAAGGTTCGGGCCGGTGCGGCCGCCCTTCTGGATCTCGGTCCCGTCGGGGGAAATGACCGAATGGCAGGCCTTGCACTTCTTGAACGCGGCTTCGCCGGCTGCCGGGTCACCGGCAAAGGCGGGGGCCGCAAGGGCGCTGGCGGCAAAGGCAAGAACGATGAGTTTCGTCATGGTGTCCTCTTGAAAGCGGAAATGCGCATTCTGGCGCTTTCCATGACCGGAACATGGGCGAGTGGGGGCCTGATATGCAATAGCAACGTGCTGCTATGCGACAACGTGGTCGGCGCAGACCCCCTGAAACCGGTTGGAAAAGGCGGCAATCAGGGCGGCGTCAAGGTCGGCCATGGTGACCGGCAGGCCAAGGTCAACCAGACTGGTAACCCCGTGGTCGCGAATGCCGCAGGGGATGATTCCCTCGAAATGCGACAGGTCCGGTTCCACGTTGATCGAGATGCCGTGAAAGCTGACCCAGCGGCGCAGTTTGATGCCGATGGCGGCGATCTTGTCCTCATTCGGTGTGCCGTCCGGCCCCGGTCGGTCAGGCCTTGCCACCCATACGCCGACCCGGCCATCGCGAATCTCGCCCCGGACGTTGAAGGCGGCAAGTGTGTCGATCACCCAACGCTCCAACTCGCGCACGAAACAGCGGACGTCCCCACCGCGCGCCTTGACGTCCAGCATGCAATAGATCACCCGCTGGCCCGGCCCGTGATAGGTGTATTGACCGCCGCGCCCGACGGGATGGACCGGAAAACGGTCAGGCTGGACCAGATCAGCGGGCTTGGACGAGGTTCCCGCAGTATAAAGCGGCGGATGCTCCAAGAGCCAGATTTCCTCACCCGCGTGGCCTTCGTTCATGGCTGCGACATGCGCCTCCATCGCTGCGAGTGTTTCCGCATAGGGGGACAACCCTGGCAAGTGTCGCCATTTGACCAAAATGCGCTCCAATCCCTGTTTGACCCGCAGAATTCCAGACTTCCGTTGCGGCAAACCCGTGTTAATCTGCCGCCAGAACACCTTTTTAGTGGAGTGATGTGATGAAGATGAAGCAAATTGCAACGGCCACGCTCTTGGCATCGGTCGCCTTGTCACCGATGTCGCCGGTTTCGGCCCCTGCGCGTGCCGATGGAAAGGACGTGGTGGCTGGTCTGATCATCGGCGGAATCATCGGGTCGGCGGTGACCAAGGAAAATGCCAAGAAGAAATCCAACAAGTCGACCAAGACCGGCGCCGCCGACGCCGCCGCGCGTGAGGCGAACATTGAGGTGCAAACCGCGCTGAATTATTTCGGCTACAATGTCGGCGCGCCGGACGGGTCGATCGGGCCGAAGTCGCGCGCGGCGATTTCGGAATATCAGGCCTTCCTTGGCTATCCCGCCACGGGTGAATTGACCGAGGCCGAGCGCAGCATTCTGGTCACCGCCCACCAGCGCGCGCTGGCCGGTGGCCCGGTCATCGCCGAGACGGTCGCGGGCAGCGTCCATGGTCTGAAGGCTGTGCTGATTGCCCAGCGTGACGAGGTGGGCGCGGCTGCACCTGCGACCACCATCGTAGCTGGTGCCGAGGCCCCCGCGCCGGGGTCGGTCGCCGCTGCTGCTGCGGCTGCCTTGCCGAAACTGATCGGCGAGGATCCGGCGGTCACCGAAACCGTCGCCGCTCCCGCGCCGGAAGTTGTCGAGCCCGAAGTCGTGGTCGCGGCAGTCGAGGTTGAACCGGCGCTGCCATCGTTCATGGACCCCGCCGGGGCCAAGGGGGCCTTGTCGGCCACCTGCAACGAGATCAGCCTGACCACCAATGCCAACGGCGGCATGGCAACCGCCGACACGATGCAGGATGCAAATTTCGCGCTGGGCGAACAGTTCTGTCTGGCCCGTACTTCGGCCATCACGACCGGGGACGCGCTGGCGGCCAAGATCGCCGGTTTCAGTGCCGATCAGATCGCCGAACAATGCGCCGCCTTTGGTCCGGTCCTGAAGGAACATGTCGCGGCCCTGTCGCTGAGGCCGGCAGGCGATGTGCTGCCGGGCGTCGAAAGCTTTATCCTGTCGTCGGGCATGTCGCCTGCCCAGCTTTCAGGCACTGCCAAGGTCTGTCTGGGCGTCGGTTATGCGCAGGATGACATGAATGTCGCCATCGGCTCGGCCCTGCTGCTGGCCGCGATGGGCGAGCGGGGGTATTCGGAATTTCTGGGCCACCACCTGAGCCAGGGTTTTGGTGCCACCCAGCGGCCTGATCTGGCGATGGACTGGTATCAGATGTCGATCGACGCGATGGGGCAGGGCCAGATGGTCGTCGCCCCCGGCGTCGAAGGCCGGGATGCGTTGATCCTCAAGGCGTCCTACACGATCAACGGCCGCGCCGACGAATTGGCCCCGCTGGTGCAGGAAGCCTCCTTGCCGGTGTTCGAGGTGCCTGCCGAGGAGGTGATCACCATCGAGGAAGCCTCCGCGATGATCGAAGCCGAACTGCCGAAGATCGAGGAAGAGGTCGCCGTCGAAATCGCCGCTGCAGGGGTCGAGGTTGAAGTGGTGGTCGAAGAGATGGCCGTGGTCACCGAAGTCGCCCCCGAAGCCACCGATCTTGCCGTCGTGGCGGAGGCTGCGCCGGATGCAGCCATGGCGGTCGAACCCGACACCACGCTGGTCACCACCGGGGCGCAGTTTGCGATAATGGCGGCGCGTCTGCCGCTGATGATCTTCACCGCTTACTGATTGGCCTTTGCGAAGGGGGATCAGAATCCCCCTTTTCAACGCCCCGGACTGCCGCTAGATAGCGGGCGTCCATAGCCTGATCCCGTGCGGATGTGGCGGAATTGGTAGACGCGCAGCGTTGAGGTCGCTGTTCTTTAATCGGAGTGAAGGTTCGAGTCCTTTCATCCGCACCAGGGTCTGGCTGGACAAACGCAAAGGGCGCGGGGGCAATCCCTCGCGCCCTTTGCCTTTGAGGGCGGGTGGCGCAGGACGCGCCTCGGTTTGCCCAGGCCTCTTTGCAAAGCGCACGAAATTTGCGCTGGATCGGTCTGGCGCTAGCCGGGGCTAGCAACTGGCGATAGGTCTGCCGAATTGTGCGTTGCATTGCAGCGCAAGGTTCGTTTAAGTCGAATCAAGCGAGAAGGCGCAAAGCGCCCGGGCTGACAGGGAGACATGGGTGAACGCTGAGACCCGTAACGACACGTTTGTCGTATTTGATCATGTTCAGAAAAGTTATGACGGCGTCAGCCTTGTCGTAAAAGACCTGAACCTGTCGATCGCCAAGGGCGAATTTCTCACCATGCTCGGGCCATCGGGATCGGGCAAGACGACCTGCCTAATGATGCTGGCAGGTTTCGAGACCGCTACCCATGGCGAGATCAGCCTTGACGGCCGCCCGATCAACCAGGTGCCGCCGCATAAGCGCGGCATTGGAATGGTGTTCCAGAACTACGCGCTTTTTCCGCACATGACCGTCGGCGAAAATCTGGCCTTCCCGCTGGAAGTGCGGGGCATGGGCAAGGACGAGCGTGAGACCAAGATCAAGCGCGCCTTGGACATGGTGCAGATGGGGGCCTTTGCCAACCGCCGCCCGGCCCAGCTTTCAGGCGGCCAGCAACAGCGCATTGCCTTGGCGCGCGCCCTGGTCTTTGACCCCAAACTGGTTCTGATGGACGAACCGCTTGGGGCGCTGGACAAGCAACTGCGCGAACACATGCAGTTCGAGATCAAGCACCTGCATGAATCGCTGGGGATCACCGTGGTCTATGTCACCCATGATCAGGGCGAGGCCCTGACCATGTCCGACCGCATCGCCGTCTTCAACGATGGCAAGATCCAGCAGCTTGCGCCCCCCGCTGATCTGTATGAACGACCAGACAACAGCTTTGTCGCGGGTTTTATCGGCGAGAACAACAAGCTGCCCGGCGTGATCGAGGAACTAAACGGCGACAAGGCCCTTGTGCGGCTGACCACGGGTGAGCTGATCGACGCCACCGCCGTCAACGCCCGCGAAAAGGGCCTGAAGACTGTGGTCTCAATTCGCCCCGAACGGGTGGAGTTCAAGCCCGAGATGATGCCTCCGGGCGCCCACATGATCGACGCCGAGGTGACCGAGGTCATCTATATGGGCGATATTCTGCGGGCAGTCCTGAAAGTTGCGGGCTCGGACGGGTTCGTGATGAAGATGCGCAATACGCTGGGGCAGACCAGATTGGTGCCCGGCCAGAAGATCAAGGTGGGCTGGCATCCCCAGGATGCCCGCGCGCTGGACCCTTGATGCCGTCCCAGATGCGGATGGCAGACCCAGAAGACCTATGTTCAACCACGGGAGCTTGCGAATGAAGAAAATCCTGATCCTTTCCACCGCCCTGTCCAGCCTGGCCTTTGCTGCCCATGCTGACGTGACGGTGATGTCCTGGGGCGGCGCTTATGGCGAAGCCCAGACCGAAGCCCATGTGAAACCCTGGGCCGCTGCGACCGGCAACGCTGCGATCATGGTCGACAGCGACAACCCGGCCCCGGCGCTGAAGGCGATGGTCGAAGCCGGCAACGTCACCGTTGACGTGGCCTCGGTCGAATATGCCGACGCGATCCGTCTGTGCGACGAAGGCGTGCTGGAGCCGATCGACATCGCCATGCTGCCCGCCGGTGCCGATGGCACCCCGGCTGCTGACGACTTCCTGGCTGGTGCTGTCACCGAATGCGGCGTGTCGACCGACATCTGGTCGAACGTGTTCGCCTTCGACACCACCAAATTCGCGGCCGATGCGGCCCCGACGACTGCTGCCGACTTTTTCGACCTGGCAAAATTCCCCGGCAAACGTGGCCTGAAGAAGGGCGCAAAAGCCGTTCTTGAATTCGCGCTGCTGGGCGATGGCGTTCCGGCTGCCGAAGTCTATGCCGTTCTGGGCACCCCGGAAGGCGTGGACCGTGCGTTCGCAAAACTGGACACGATCAAGGCCGACACTGTCTGGTGGGAAGCCGGCGCGCAACCGCCGCAGCTGCTTGCAGACGGCGAAGTCGTGATGTCGACCGCCTATAACGGCCGGATCTTTGCCGCCGCGGTTGGCGAAGGCAAACCGTTCCAGATCGTCTGGGATGGCCAGATCTATGAAAACGAAATGTATGTCGTGCCGAAGGGCGCGCCGAACGCCGCACTGGCGATGGAATTCATCGCCTATGCAACCTCGACCGAAGGTCTGCGCGCCCAGGCGATGCAGATCTCCTACGGCCCGGCGCGCAAATCGTCGATGCTGGAAGAGCTGGTCTACAAAGACGGCAAGACCGTGATGGCACCGCACCTGCCGACCGCTCCCGAGAACCTCGGGAACGCTCTGGAAACCTCGTCCGCGTTCTGGGTTGATCATGACGCGGAACTGAACGAGCGCTTCCAGGCTTGGCTGGCGCAATAAGCAAGACCGGGCCGGGCGCGCATGTCGTGCCCGGCCCTTCAACATGAGGCAGGCATGGCCGAGGCAACCCCAGCACTTTTGACAACCGCCGACGGCCGCCCCTTGAAAGAGGCGCTGGCCGCCGCCCAGTCGCGCGCCAAGCGTCGCGCATTCTTGCTGGTGCTGCCCCTGCTTTTGTTCGTTCTGCTGACCTTTCTGATCCCCATCGGCTACATGCTGAAGCGGTCGGTCGAACATGACGGCTTTTCCGCCTCGGCCCCTCTGACCGTGGCATGGTTCAACGCCAACCCCGATTTTGATCCGGCCAACCCGCCGGAAGAGGCCTATGCCGCCTTGGTTCAGGACCTGGCCAAGATGCAGGCCGACAAGAACACCGGCATGGCGGGCACCCGTATCAACTATTCTGTCCCGGGTTCGATCTCGCTGTTCAAGGCCGGGGCGCGTGCCGCCAAGGACCTGAAGCCGCCCTACAAAGAGGCGCTGCTGGCGCTGGACCCGGAATGGGGCAAGCCGGTGCTTTGGCTGGGAATGCAATCGGCATCTGGCACCTACACCATCGAATTTTACAAGGTCGCCGCCGATCGCAAGCTTACCGATGAGGGCTGGGCGCGGGGCGACGACAAGCAGCGGATTTACCTGTATCTGTTCTTCAAGACCTTCCTTGTCTCTGGCATCATCACCTTCATCTGCCTCTTACTGGCGTTTCCGGTAGCACACCTGCTGGCGGTGCTGCCGATGGCGAAATCCTCGCTTCTGATGATCTTCGTGCTCTTACCTTTCTGGACCTCGCTTCTGGTGCGAACCACCAGCTGGATCGCGCTCTTGCAGGAACAGGGGATCGTCAATGACCTTCTGGTCGGGCTTGGTCTGATCACCGACGACGGGCGCCTTGCGATGATGTACAACATGACCGGCACCATCGTCGCCATGACCCATGTGCTTTTGCCCTTCATGATCCTGCCCTTGTATTCGGTGATGAAGGTGATCCCGCCCAGCTATGCCCGAGCCGCCCGCAGCCTTGGCGCGACAAGCTGGACCACGTTCCGCCGCGTTTACCTGCCACAAACCCTGCCCGGGATCGCGGCGGGCTCGCTGCTCGTCTTCATCCTGGCGGTTGGCTACTACATCACCCCCGCACTGGTCGGTGGGGCCAGCGGGTCGCTGATCTCGAATTCCATCGACTTCCATATGGACAAGTCGAACTGGTCGCTGGCCGCCGCAATTGCGGGGATGCTGCTGGCGGCGATTCTGGTGCTTTATTGGGTCTATGACCAGTTGATCGGCATCGACCGGCTTAAATTGGGATAGGTCATGATCGTCACTTCCCCCATTCACCTGTCCTTAAATATCCCGGGGGTCCGGGGGCAGCGCCCTCGGGGCCGGGGCTAGGAGCGACCCATGGCCCTACCGACCTATGCCTCACCCTTGGAACGTGTCTGGTACTATACCTACCTCGTGATCTGCGGGCTGATCTTCCTGTTCCTGATCGCGCCGATCCTGATCGTTATCCCGCTGTCCTTCAACGCCGAGCCCTATTTCACCTTTACCCCCAAGATGCTGACCTTCGACCCCGAGGGGTACTCCCTTCGGTGGTATGACACGCTCTTGACGCTGGGCCATCCCGCGCCTGAAACGCCCCGCGACAGCACCTGGTGGTCGGCGGTGTGGGAGCGCGCAACCTGGGTGCAGGCGGCGAAGAACAGCTTCTGGGTCGGGCTTTGGGCGACGATCCTGGCCACTACGCTGGGCACCATCGCGGCGCTGGGCCTGTCACGGCCCGAAATGCCCTACCGCCGCCTGATAATGGCGCTCTTGATCAGCCCAATGATCGTGCCGATCATCATCATCGCCGTCGGGATGAGCTTTTTCTTCGCCAAGGCCTGCGTCGCGCCCGACAGTGCGATGAGCCTGATTTTCGGCGGGTTCCTGTCGGAAAAGGGCTGCCTCGCCAACTCGCATATGGGCGTGATCGTCGCCCATGCCGTCCTTGGCATCCCCTTCGTGATCATTACGGTGACCGCCACACTGTCGGGCTTTGATCAGTCGCTGATCCGCGCCGCGCAGTCCTTGGGGGCCAATCCACGCACCACCTTCTTCAAGGTGATCATGCCGCTGATCCTGCCGGGCATCATCTCTGGGGCGCTGTTCGCCTTTGTAACCTCGTTCGACGAGGTGGTCGCGGTGCTGTTCATCGCCGGACCCGACCAGCAGACCATCCCGCGCCAGATGTTCAACGGCATCCGTGAGGCGATCTCGCCGGCGATCCTGGCGGTGGCGACGATCCTGGTGATCATCTCGGTGCTGCTGTTGACGACGGTGGAACTGCTGCGGCGTCGCAGCGAACGTTTGCGGGGCGTGACACCCCGTTAGGTTCTACGGCAGGACATGCAGCCAGAACCAGCCGGACAGGATGGCAAAGGCGGTCGCGATCAGGATTGAGGTCGCGGCCACACGTTTGCCGACCCCATACATGTTGGCGAAAAGATAGGCGTTGACCCCGGGCGGCATCGCAGCGGTGACGGTGGCCGACCGCAGCTCGGCGACGCCAAGGCCGTAGGGGCCGGTGCCAAGCGCCCAGGTGATCGCCGGGTGCAGGATCAGCGACAGGATGGTTACCATGGCCACGATCCGCAAGTCGCCATCCGGGCGATAGCGGTAAAGGACGCCGCCAAGGCCGAACAGCGCCGCCGGAATCCCCGCCGAGCTGACCATGCCGATGGCGTCCGACAGCACCACCGGCACGCCGATCCCGCCAAGGTTCACCGCAAATCCTGCGCTGATGCCGATGATCAGCGGATTGGTCACCAGCCCGCCGCCGATCTGGCGCAGGATGCCCAGTACGGGAAGGCCGCGACCATGCGACCGGACGATCTCCATCGCGGTGATGCCAAAGGCATACATCAGCGGCGAATGCAGCGCGATGAGGGCGTAATTCGTGGTCAGCGCACCCGGGCCATAGGCACGCTCGGTGATCGGCAGGCCCAGCAGGAGGGTGTTCGAGAACAGGCAGGCAAAGCCGATCGCCACACAGTCCGGGCCGGGGCGATGGAAGATATAGCGCGCGCCAAGCCCGCCGACCGCAAAACAGACCAGCGCGCCGATGTAGAAGGACAGGAACGGTGCCAGCGCCACGTCACTGGCAAGGTCCAGCCGGGCGACACCCTGAAACAGCAGGCAGGGCACAGCGATGCCTTGCGCAAAGCTCATCAACCCATCGATGGCCGCGTCGGACAGAAGCCTGCCCCGCGTGGCCAGATAGCCCGCGCCGATCACCAGAAAGACCGGCAGGATGACATCCAGAAGCGCGTTCACGCTGGCGGCGAACCGGGGGTTTCACACCCCCGGACCCCCGTGGAGTATTGATCCCAAGAGGAACTGTGGGGGTCAGAGCTGATCGTCATGGACCACCCTACGGCCGTCATAGGCGGGGGTGACATGGGCCGGAAGCTCGGCCAAGAGGGTCGCATAGTCGAGGTCGTTGTGCAGGTTGGTCACGATCGCCTGCTTCGGGCGCATCCGGGCAATCCATTCCAGCGTCCGGTCCAGATGGAAATGTGTCGGGTGCGGTTTGCGGCGGAGGGCATCCAGGATCCAGAGGTCCAGGTTTTCCAGCACCGGCAGCGCCTCGTCCGGGATGGCCGACACATCGGGCAGATAGCAGACATTTCCGATGCGAAAGCCCAGGGATTCGATGTCGCCGTGTTCAACTCGGAACGGCGTCAGGGTAATGTCGCCACCGTCCCCGGGGATGGTGAACGGCCCCTTGATCGTGTGCATGGTACAGATCGGCGGGTAGGATGAGCCTTCGGGCTGCACGAAAGCATAGCCGAACCGGGCGAACAGCGCCTCTTGTGTTGGCGGATCGGCCCAGACCGGCAGGCGCTTGCGGTTGTGCATCACGATCTGGCGCAGGTCGTCGACACCGTGGACGTGGTCGGCGTGGTTGTGGGTATAGGCGACCGCATCAAGGCTGGAGATATCAGCCCGCAACAGCTGTTCGCGCATGTCGGGTGAGGTGTCGATCAGGACCCGGGTGGTGCCGGTGTCGGTGGTGCGTTCCACCAGAAGCGAGCAGCGGGTGCGGCGGTTCTTGGGGTTCAACGGGTCGCAGTCGCCCCAGTGATTGCCGATCCGGGGCACCCCGCCGGACGAGCCGCAGCCAAGGATGGTGAAGGTCAGTCGCGCCATCATGCGGCCTTTGCCGCGCTGGCGGCGCGGTTGAACAGCCGGTCGAAGTTTGCCGTTGTGATGGCGGCAAATTCCTGCAGGCTAAGGCCAAAGACCGGGGCCATGGCGCGGGCGGTATGGGCGGCAAAGGCCGGCTCATTCCGCCTGCCGCGATGCGGCGGGGGGGCAAGATAGGGGCTGTCGGTTTCCAGGATCAGCCGGTCAAGGGGCGCGCGGGCAAAGATGTCGCGCAGGTCGCCGCTTTTCGGGAAGGCTGCGATGCCCGAGATCGACAGGGTGAAGCCCAGCTCCAGCGCCGCCGCGGCAAGGCGCGGGCCAGAGGAAAAGCAATGCATCACGCAGGAATAGGGCTTGGCGCGCATGCCTTCGGTCAGGATCGTTTCCATGTCTTCATCCGCGTCGCGGGCGTGGATGATCAGCGGCAGGCCGGTTTCCTGTGCCGCCTGAATATGGACGCGCAGCGACACCTGCTGAATGGCTTTCGATTCGGCCGTGTAGTGATAATCCAGCCCGGTTTCGCCTATGCCGACAAGGCGGGGGTGGCGGGCAAGGGCAACCAATTCCTCAACCGTGGCAAGGGGTTCCTCGGCGGCGCTCATCGGATGAGTGCCTGCGGCGTAGAAGACCTCCGGATGGGCCTCGGCGATGGCGCGGACCTGGGGTTCGTGGCGCAGACGGGTGCAGATCGTGACCATCCGGGTCACGCCAGCGGCGCGGGCGCGGGCGATCACCGCAGGGATTTCGCCGGCAAGATCGGGGAAATCCAGATGGCAATGGCTGTCAACCAGATCAGGAAGGGGGAGATCGGTGGGGGACATCGTGGCGCTACCTCTGGGCGAGGGAACCCGCCGTCTCGTCGACATGCAGGAGGATATCCATCAGAAGCGCGGCCGGGTCAAGATTGACCGCCTTGCCGCGACGGGCGCGGGCCGAAAGCGTCTGCGCCAGCGTCGCCCAGGCGCGGGCGGCACCTTCATCGGGGGCAAGGCGGCGCAGAAGGGCGGCTTCATTGGGGGCAGCTTCGGGCGGGGTCTGGCCGGTCGCCCCATGCCGGGCAAGGCGGGCAAGGAACAGGTCGATCAGGGTGACGATCAGATCGAAGGTTTCAGCCGCGCCGCGCGCACCGGCAAGGTCCGCCAGCGCCAGCGCCTGCGGCCGGTCCAGCCGGGGTAGGGTGGCCATGAGGCGCGTCAGGGCGGCGTAAAGTTTCAGGCCGTCAAGGTTGGTCAGCCTGAACGCCTCGCCCACGGAGCCGCCGGACAGTTCGGCCAACGCGGTGCGGTCTTCGGGGGCAACCTCGCCCCCGGCCTGGGTCAGGGCATCGCCAAGGTCCTGCGGGCCAAGCGGCCCAAGGCGCAGTTCGCGACAGCGCGAGCGGATGGTGGGTAACAGGCGGGCGGGCTGGTGCGCGATCAACAAGAGCGTGACGTTGGCCGGGGGTTCTTCCAGCAGCTTTAGCAGCGCGTTGGCGGCGGCGGGGTTCATCTCGTCCAGGGAATCGATGATCGCGGTGCGCCGACCGCCATCGGCGGCAGAGAGGGCAAAGAACGACTTCATCTTGCGCACTTCGTCGACGGAAATGACCTGCGAAAGCGCGGTTTCCTTGTCATTCGGCGCGCGGCGCAGAAGGTAGTGCCGCGGCTCGGACAGCTGGCGCAGGCGGCGGGCGACGGGGTGGGCGGGGTCGATCTCAAGGCTGGTCGGTGGCGGGGCCGCGAACATGCCGCCGTCATCTTCCGGGGTTGCCAGCAGCAGGCGGGCCATCCGCCAGGCAAGGGTGGCCTTGCCGACCCCCTTGGGGCCGGTCAGCATCCAGGCGTGGTGCAGGCGGCCGGAATTGAAGGCCTGTAGAAAGGCGGTCTCTTGCGGGCCATGGCCGAACAGCGCCTGCGTGGCCCGTGGATGCGGGGCCCCGTCAAGGCAGTCGGGTTCGGGCAATGCGTCGGTGGCGGCCATAGGCGGCAGATTGCACGGGGCAGGGGATCGGGGAAAGATCAAACGCCGGTGGGCGGGACAAAATTCTTCGCCAAAGAATTTTGGGCCTGCCGGTTGCGGTCAAACCTTTGGCAGATGCGGTACGACCATGTCCCACGCCCTTGCGGCCACGGTATCGGCGTCGCCGTCGGCATCGATCACCCGGAACCGGGGGTGGCGCGCGGCAAGGGCCAGAAACCCGGCCCGGGCCTTTGTCTGAAAGGCTAGCCCCATATCCTCGAACCGCAATTCCACCCCGGCGCGGGCGTTGGCACGCGAAAGGCCGACCTCGGGGTCAAGGTCGAACAAGAGGGTCAGGTCAGGTTCGACCCCGATCATCAGGGAATGCAACTGATCGACCACCGCCGAAAGGTCACCCCGGGTGATGCCCTGAAAGATCCGGGTGCTGTCGGCAAAGCGGTCAGTGATCACGATCTCGCCCCGGGCAAGCGCCGGGCGGATGGTCTTTTCCAGATGATCGCGGCGCGCAGCGGTGAACAAGAGGATCTCGGTTTCTGCAGACCAGCGGTCGGTGGCGCCTTCAAGAACCAGACGGCGGATTTCCTCGGCCCCCGGACTGCCGCCGGGTTCGCGGGTCAGGCTGACGCCGTGGCCCATGACGCGCAAGACCTCGGCCAGACGGCGGGCTTGGGTGGACTTGCCTGACCCGTCGATGCCTTCAAAGCTGAGAAACAGGCCCGCCATTCAACTGGCCGGAGACCCGATATACTGATCATACAGCGACCGACCAGCCGAGGTGACCCGGCGGAAAAACCCTGCCTTGCCGACATCAGATTCGGTCACCAAAGGCACAGTGCGGTCTGGCAGGTCGGGGACATGAATGATCAGTTCGGCGACGGCGGTTCCCTTGGCGACCGGGGCCAGGAGGGGGCCGTTGTAGATCACCTCGGCCGATACGCCGTCTTGCACGATCGCGGGGATCAACAACCGCACGTCACTGGCCGGAACCAGACCGACGGTATCTGCATTGCCCAGATAAACCTCGGCATCGGCGACGCGCACCCCGGCCTTGGCCACGGTCTTTTCGGAAAACTGCCGGAAGGCCCAGCCGACGATCCGCTCGGCCTCTTCGGCGCGCGCCTCCTCGCTGGGCAGGCCGGTGATGGCGAACACGATGCGGCGGTTGCCCTGCATCGCCGAGCCGACCAGCCCGTAGCCCGCCTCGGAGGTGTGGCCGGTCTTCAAGCCATCTGCCCCGATTCCAAGCTTTAGCAGGGGGTTGCGGTTGAACCGGTTATCCGGCGCGCGGTCCTTGTAGTTGAACTCGGTCACCGAAAAGATGCTGTAATACTCGGGGAAATCCTCGATCAGATGCACCGCAAGAATGCCAAGATCGCGCATCGACATGCGGTGCCCGGGGTCGGGCCAGCCGCTGGCATTGACAAAGGTCGATGCCGTCATCCCCATCGCCCGGGCGCGTTCGGTGGCCTTTAACGCAAACTCGGCCTCGGTGCCGAACAGGCCTTCAGCGACCACAACGCAGGCGTCGTTGCCCGAATTCACGATTATCCCGTGCAACAGGTCATTGACCGTCGGACGGTCGGTTTCCTGCAGGAACATGGTCGATCCGCCCATCGCCTTGGCCTGCGACGAAACGGCAAATTCGGTCTCCATCGTGACCCGACCGTCCTTGAGCGCCTCGAACAGCATGCTGATCGTCATCAGCTTGGACATCGACGCCGGGGGCAGCGACTGGTCGGCGTTCTTGTCCATCAGGACGGTGCCGGTGGTCAGGTCATAGACCCAAGCGGCGGTGGCTGCCGTTTCGAAGGCCCGCGCCGGAAGGGTCGCGACGATCAGGGCAAGGCAGGCAAGAAGGGGGCGCAGGTAGCGGATCATGGGACTCTTCGGATCATTTCAGGAAATAGGCATCGGCAAAGCCCGCGTCCTTGATGCCTTGCAGCATGGCGGCGTCACCATTGGCAACCACCCCCCAGACGATCTTGCCGGCCTTGTCGGACTTTTGGATTTGCGCCGTGATGCCAATCTTGGCAAGGGCCAGCACGGCACGGGTGGCGTTGTCCTCTTTCGAGAACGAGGCGATCTGGATCGGTCGGACTGCTCCGGACGGGGCAGGCGTCGCCTCGACCGGATCGGCGGGCGTTTCGGTTGCCTTGGGTTTGGCTGGGGCAGGGGCCGCCGCGATGTCGGGCGTTCTTGCGTCCAGCGGAGCGGAGACGATCTCGGTCACGCCGGCGCTTTCGGCGGTCGGATCAGCGCCCAGGGCATCAGCTTCAGCCCCGGATTCAGCGGCCGCGGCTTCGGCCTTGGCGGCAGCAGCGGCGGCCTTCTTGGCTTCACGCTCGGCCTTGGCCTTGGCGCGGCGTTCCTTCCAGGTCAGAGGGGCGGGTTCGGCTGGGGCAGCGTCAGGATCGGCCTCGGTCCCTTCGGCGGTCCCGGCACCGGCGGCATCAAGCGCCGCAACGGCAGCAGCAGCGGTCGCTGCGGCATCTTCGGCTACGGCGTCTGCACCCGCAGCTTCGGCGTCTGCGACCTCGGCCACAACCGGGACTTCGGCGACCACTTCTTCCGGGGCCTCCTGTTTGCGCAGGGCGACAACCTTGATCTCGGTCGGCTGCCCGGCCAGCACGCCCAGCGCTTCGGCTGCGTCCGACGACAGTTGCAGACGCGGCCCGGGGTTCTCACGCTCACGCCGGAACAGCGCGCCGGTGACCGACTTGCCGGTTGCGGGGTTGAACATCACCACCCGTTCGGGATCTACCGCATCGGGCGAGGCAACCCAGGTGCCGCCAAGCGACGGACGCCCGTCCCAAAGCGCGCTCTCATTGGCCTGAAAGACTTCCGGGGCTTCGATTTCCTGGCCGACGCGGACCTTTGCAGGTGCGGCACCGTCCGGTGTCATACCGGCCCCAGTCCCCGCACCTTCGACGCATGCCGTCAGAAAGCCGGTCGCTGCCAGTCCAAAAACGATGTGTCGCAATGAAGTCCGTGCCATGCTCTGCCCTCAAAAACCGCGCAATCTGGGTGCTGCGCTTTTCGTGAATTTGCCTGATACGGTGGTGATATCACCCCGGCGGTTTCCGCCTTGTCCGGTCCAAGCACGCCTGCCTTGGTGCGGATCATACTGTCTTGTCGGCCCGGTGGGAAGGGCAGAGGCGGCATTTCCCAGTCACGATCAGCGGAAAACGCCGATTGCGTCCCTTTCAGAATCATTTCCCAATGCCTATGGGTCAAGGGTCGGAGGAGTGGCGGAGTGGTCTATCGCTTCGGTCTTGAAAACCGACGTAGGGGGAACCCTACCGTGGGTTCGAATCCCACCTCCTCCGCCACCAACCAAGTCATTGATTTTAATGTGGTATTTGTCCGAACAGTAGTGCCCACATAACCGCTCGTTACCCGCCAGGGCGGCGCGCAGAGACCGCTCCGCTCCCTTAACTCTCCGCAGATTTTCGGGCTGAGTCTCTGCTGCAGGAAGGCCGCGATACGGTTTGTGCTGCTTGCGGGATAGGATCTTCCTGCTTGATTTTGGCAAGTAAGGCTGGCGTCGCGGCAACGAAGGTTGGCGACACCGCTGCAACCTTTGTGGCCGCCGTCGTTCGCTAGCTGCGCCGTTGCAACCCCATCGGTCGCCGAAAGCGCTGTTCGACTATGACGGGGAAGGCCCCTGGCTCGGCCGCGTCATAGCAGCGCCAGCGCATCCCGTTGCGCCTGCCACTCGAGGGGCAGATCGTGGCGCTTGACCCATTCCGAGGTCAATCCGAGCGGCTGGCTACCAGCGGCAATCTGATCCAGAAGATCGGGCGCGAGGAAGGCGAGGCCGATCATTTGCTGGATCCGGCTCGGGGTGATCTTGTCACGCCTTGCGACTGCACTGAAGGTCTCGCTTTGATACTCATCGCGGTGTTCATTCGCCAACCGCACCGCGCGTTCGCGGAACTCAGGTAAATACGGCTTCGAAGTCTTCTTCTTTGATGTCTGTTCCATAACGGGCAATTCTCCGAGAGTTTTGCCCTCCGGTAAACCCGGGGCGGTTCACCTCGAACCAGTCGGGCTGGAGGAACAGGCTCAGTTCGGGGTCGTAGTACCTCGCGTTGAGGTATTGCAGGCCCGCGTCGGCATCAAACCTCTCGCCGATCCAACCCTTTGTCTCGGGTGCCATATTCCCCGGCAGGACCCATTCGCTCTGCTCGCCGAAGGGTTTGTAGAGCGCCGACTCCACCTTCACTCCCGCCGGATCGGTGATCGCCCGCACCGAACTCAACCCGTCGCGGTGCATGTATGTTGCCACGGCGGGGGTGGTGCCGTTGAGCAGTTTCACCGCCGGATGGGGGTAGGTCAGGACCTGCTTTTGGCCGAGGATCAGCCAGTTCCGGACCTCCACCGCGCCGAAGTAGACGGTGGCGGGGGCGGTTGAGGGGAGCGTGGTGCAGTCTTGCGTCGGCGGCAGGCCCTCGACCTTTTTCAGACGTTTGCCATCAATTCCATAGACATAGCAGGTGCGCTTGCCGAGGTAAGTCACGGACAACGGGCGGTTTTCGCCGTCGTAGCTCATGATCTTGCCGCCAAGGCCGGTAGCCATGTTGCCGTTGGCGTCATAGGTGAAGGCGGTGGTGATGCCGGCACTGGTGACCCCGGTCGGGGCGTGGTCGGGGGTCAGCGCGCCGCCGTAGGCATAGCTGGTGGCACTGGCGAGGGTCGGACCTTTGGCCCGGATGCGGTTTTCCGCTCTGGGGTGTTGCGACCGAGGGGCGTGCAGCGTGCGCCAAGGTTAGCCTCTGGTGACGAAGCTTCCCTAGGGTCCCCTCCAAGGCGTTCCTGCGGAGGTATTCATGCCCGACGATACGACAATCCTGTCGCTGCCCCTGATCCTTCCGGCGCAGGCGCAGAAACATGTGACCCATAACGAGGCATTGGCGCAATTGGACCTGATCGTCCAGCTGGCGGTGATTGACCGGGTGCTGACGACGGCTCCGGCTTTGCCGACGCTGGGCGACCGGCATATCGTGGCGGCGGGGGCGTCTGGCCCTTGGGTCGGGCAGTCGGGGCGGATCGCCCTGTATGCCGAGACGGGGTGGCAGTTCACCCAACCCCTGCCGGGCTGGCAGGCGCATGTTCTGGCCGAGGGGCAGACGGCGGTGTTTGACGGGCTGGTCTGGGAGACGCTGTCGGACGGGCCGCTGACGGTTGCTCAGCTGGGGGTGTCGGCAGTGGCGGATGCGACCAACCGGCTGGTGGTGTCGTCGGACGCGGTGCTGTTGAACCACGCGGGGGCGGGGCATCAGCTGAAGCTGAACAAGGCGGCGGCGGGGGATACGGCAAGCCTGTTGTTCCAGACCGGGTTTTCCGGCCGGGCGGAAATGGGGACAGCGGGGTCGGACGGGTTTGACATCAAGGTCAGTGCCGATGGTGCGGTCTGGTCGACCGCTTTGGGTGCCGATGCGGCGACCGGAGAGGTGACGCTGCCGGAACCCCTGCATCTGGGCGGGCAGGCGGCTGATCCGGCGGCTCCGGTTGATGGAACGGTGTGGCTGAACACGACCACGGGCGAAGTGAAAGTTCGCAGCGCCGGGGTGACGTCGGCGCTGGGGGGCGGCGGGGTCAGTGACGGCGACAAGGGGGATGTCACGGTGTCGGCGGCGGTCTGGTCGATTGACGCAGGCGCCGTGACGCTGGCCAAGCTGGCCGACATCGCCACGGACAGCTTGCTGGGCCGTGACACGGCGGGCACGGGCGTGCCCGAAGCGCTGACCCCGGCGCAGGCGCGGGGGATCCTGAACGTGGCGGACGGGGCCAACAATTACAGCCACCCGAACCATACAGGCGATGTCAGTTCGACAGGCGATGGCGCAACGGTGATTGCCGCCCTTGCCGTGACCAGCGGCAAGATTGCCGATGATGCGGTCGGCAACGACAAGCTGGCCAACATGGCCTTTGGCACGATCAAGGCCCGCACGACGGCAGGCACTGGCAACCCGGAGAACGCGACGGGGACCGAGGTGACGGCGCTGCTGGATACGTTCACCAGCGGTGCCAAGGGGTTGGTTCCGGCCAGCGGTGGCGGCACGGTCAACTTTCTGCGGGCCGACGGCACCTTTGCCGCCCCGGGCGGCGGTGGCGGATCACCGGGCGGGGCGACGGGCGAGGTGCAATACAACAACGCCGGGGCCTTTGCCGGCGCGGCGGATGTCGAGATCGAGACCGGTCAGCTTCGGCTTGCGGCGATTGCGACCCCGACAGCTCCGGCGGCCGACGGGGTCAAGCTGTTCGGGCGATCCGTCGGCGGGCGTGCCATGCCTGCGTTTATGGGGCCGTCCGGGCTGGACAGCGCCTTGCAGCCGCATATGGGGCGCAACCGTGTCGCCCTGATGCGGGCAATCGGCAGCAGCACGGTGCTGCATGTGCTTGGTATGCTAAGCGGCACCACGGGCACCGCAACTTCAGCCGCTGTCGGCACGACGAACCGACACTCCCGGATGGCGCGGCTGGAATATCTGGCCACAACGGCGTCAACGTCGGCAGTCGTCGGGTTCCGTGGGTCCAGTGCGCAATGGACATTGGGTGCGTCAACCGCAGGCGATGGCGGGTTCCACATGGTTTACCGCTGGGCTCCGGCAACGGGTGTGGCGACGGCAACCCATCGCGCTTTTGCGGGGATGCGTGGCAATACGGCTGCTCCATCCGATGTCGAGCCTTCAACCCTGACCAGCATGTGCGGCATGGGTTGGGATGCAGCCGACACGAATATCCAATTCATGCACAACGACGCTTCGGGTATCGCCACCAAGATCGACCTTGGCGCGTCCTTCCCGGTGCCAACCGTTGACCGGACATCGGTTTATGAGATCGCCCTTTTTGCGCCACCCGGAACCACGCAAAGCCTGAGCTATGAAGTCACCGATCTGGTGTCTGGCGCTGTTGCGACCGGCACAGTCACGACCGACCTTCCCGCAACCAGCGTCCTTCTGACACCCTACAACTACATGAGCGTTGGCGGCACTTCCTCGGTCGTCGGCATCGCGATCATGGGCCTTTATATCGAAAGTGATCAATAGAATGGGAGCCACATACATGTCGCAACATGGTGTCCATGTCATCTTCACCGAAGACGGCATTCCGCGTTGGTTCGGCACGGACCCTGTAAAGGACAGCGTGCCTTTGGACCTGAGGGAACTTTGCCCGCTTTTGCCTGCCGATGCGACGGAAAAGGTGCTTGCCTCGTCTTGGAAGGGCATCCTGATCACGCATCGCAAGGCAGGTGGGGAGTGGGTGCCGCGCGAAGTCATGGTGACCACGCCGGAAAACCCCGCGCTGATGGCCGAATCCTCAACTGCCGAGGGACCGCAGTAGGGTCCGCCCTTTTGCATTTGACACCTTTGGTCGTCTTGCCTAAAAAATTGGTTTAGTGGCAAAGGGATAATGACATTGCGGATCGCGGTTATCGGAACGGGATACGTGGGTCTGGTGTCGGGGACCTGCTTTTCGGATTTTGGGCATACTGTGATCTGCGTCGACAAGGACGTGGCCAAGATCGCCCGGTTGCAACGCGGCGAGGTGCCGATCTTCGAACCGGGTCTGGCGGCGCTGATGGCCAGAAATACCGCTGCAGGGCGTCTGAGCTTTACGACTGATCTGAAGCAGGCGGTCGCCGGCGCCGAAGCGGTGTTCATCGCGGTTGGCACGCCCTCGCGGCGTGGCGATGGACATGCAGACCTGACGTATGTGATGGCCGCTGCTGCAGAGATCGGGCAGGCGCTGAGCCACTATACCGTGATCGTGACCAAGTCGACCGTTCCGGTTGGAACAAACCGCCAGGTTGCCGACGCGGTGCGGGCTGCCAATCCGGCTGCAAGTTTCGACATCGCCTCGAACCCGGAGTTCCTGCGGGAAGGGGCGGCGATTGACGACTTCATGCATCCGGACCGGGTCGTCGTGGGGGTTGAATCCGAACGCGCCCGCAAGGTCATGGCCGAGCTTTACCGACCCTTGTCCTTGCGCGAATTTCCGGTGGTATACACCGGGCTGGAAAGCGCCGAGATGATCAAATACGCGGCCAACGCCTTTCTTGCGACAAAGATCACCTTCATCAACGAAATCGCCGCACTGTGTGAAAAGGTTGGTGCGGATGTGAAAGCCGTGGCCAAGGGCATGGGCATGGACGGGCGCATCGGATCGAAGTTCCTGCACGCAGGCCCGGGCTATGGTGGAAGCTGTTTTCCGAAAGACACCAAGGCGTTAGCAAGGATTGGGCAAGATCACTCGGTCCAGATGCAGATCGTCGAGACGGTGATCCGTGTCAATGACAGCGTCAAGCAGCGTATGGTGGACAAGATCGTGAACCTGTGCGGCGGCAGCCTGCAGGGACTGACGATCGCGGTGCTGGGCGTGACCTTCAAGCCCAACACCGACGACATGCGTGACGCGCCGTCATTGACCATCATCCCTGCCCTCCTGCAGGCCGGGGCGGCCGTCCGGGTCACCGATCCGCAGGGCCAACACGAAGGCGCGGCATTGCTTGGCGGCGTGTCTTGGGCCGACGACCCCTATCAGGCCGCCGAGGGTGCCGATCTTGTGGTGCTTCTGACGGAATGGAACGAGTTCCGGGGTCTTGACCTCTCCCGTCTGGCCGGGGGCATGGCGCGGGCGCGCATGGTCGATCTGCGCAATGTCTATGATCAGGACGAACTGCGCGCGGCCGGTTTCACCGAGATCGCGGGTATCGGTCGCTAAAGATCCGGTCCGGGGCCGGAAGAGCTAGTCATCGAAGCGCGGACATCCTGGCCTTGCACAGCAAGAACGCCTGGTGTTGGCTTGGCATCTTGGCGTGTGCCACTGGAACTGATCCGGAAACTTTTCTGAAAATCCTCGAAAGAGGCCCTGCTTTCTTCCCAGTGTGATCATTCCTGCGATCCCGGCCCCCGGCATTCTCGTCTTCGGGTAATCGGGTGTGTGGGGTCTTGGGTGTACACTTTTCAGGTGATGGAGACGTTCACGGCCGCGCCGCTGAACCTGGTCTCTGGTATCAGCGACATGGAACTTTTGGTGCAGGGTGGCAACATCCTGCTTTACACCGCAACCCGCGCGGGGGGCGGAGTGCTGGCGCTGGATGTCGACGCAGGCATGACCCTGATCGATCAGGAGCAGACCGCCCCCGGTATTACCCTGCCGGCCGAAGCCACGCTTGAGACCCTCCAGATCAACGGGGCTGCGCAGCTGGTGGTCACCGGGGCCAATCTGGGCGGAGTTCAGGCCCTTGCATTGCAAGCGAACGGGGCGCTTGTTGGGCCTTTGCAACTGTCAGGCAGTCTTGCCGGAACCCTGTGCGCGCAAGCGGTGGTGCAGGTCGGCGGTGCCACATATTTTTACGCGGCCCGCCTGGGCGAAAGCACGATCCACGCCTATTCGGTGGCCGCAAACGGCACCATGACGCTGGTTGGCACCAAGGTGATCGACACAGCCCGCAGCGGAGTTGATCTGTCGGCGCTGACGCCGGTGACCGTGGGCGGGCAGACCTGCCTGATCAGCCTGTCGATGACCGGCGACGTGGTCCGCGCCTTCCCGATCGGGGCGGGTGGCGCGCTGGGCGCCGCGCAGGTTTGCGGCGTGCCGCAGGGTCTGGGGATCAGTGACCCCTCGGCGGTCGAGGTGGTTCAGGCGGGTGGTCTGACCTATCTGCTGGTCGCCTCGGCCGGGTCGTCGTCGTTAAGCGTGATCGAGATCGCACCGGGCGGGGTGATGCGGGTGGCCGATCATGTGGTCGACACACTGGACACCCGGTTTCAGGGCGTGCAGGCGGTTGCGACTGTCACGATCGGCGATCGGGTTTTCGTTATGGCAGGCGGTGGTGACGGCGGCGTCACACTGATGACGCTGATGCCGGACGGCAAGCTGGCCATGGTCGGCCAGCAACTGCAAGTACCGGGTCTGGCCCTGAACAACATCACCGCGATGACTGCCCATGTCGTCGACGGCAAGATCGAGCTGTTCGTTGCTGGTGAAGGCACCGGTATTACCCGGCTGATGATCGACCCCGGTCCGCTGGCCGCGACCGTGACCGGCGGCATGGAAGCCGCAACCCTGACTGGCGGTGCATCGGGTGACATGATCCTGGGCAGCTACGGCGATGAACAGATCGAAGGCGGCATCGGGAACGATGTCTTGGCCGACGGCGCGGGGACGGACGTCCTATTTGGCGGGGCAGGGGTAGATCTGTTCGTGCTGGCATCCGATGGCGTGACCGATGTGATCGGCGACTTCCAGTTGGGAACGGACAGGATCGATGTCTCGGCCTGGGGTCGGATACATTCCCTTGCCGCCTTGACGATCACCGCGACTGCCTTTGGCGCGCGGGTGACCTTTGGCGACGAAGTGCTTGAAATCCACTCTGCTAACGGGTTGCCGATCCAGCCTTCGGCTTTTCGGTTGACCGATTTTACCGGCCTTTGGCACGCTCCGCCCCCGGTCCAGGACCTTTCGGGCATGGTCAACGGCACGGCGCAGGCTGACTACCTTATGGGCACGGGCGATGATGACCGGTTCGCGGTGTCGGGCGGGCGCGACACGATCAACGGCGGCGACGGGTTTGATCTGATCGATTTTTCCAGTACGGATGCCGCTGTGACCTTGAACTTGCTGAGCCAGAACAAGAATGCCGGACCGGCCGTTGGCCAGACATATCTTTCGATCGAGGGCGCGGTCGGGTCGGCTTTTTCAGACAGTCTTGTCGGCAATGCGCTGCACAATCTTTTGCAGGGCGAGGCCGGGAACGACCGGCTTTTCGGCGATGAGGGCAACGACAGTCTTCAGGGCGGGTCGGGAAACGATCTTCTTGTTGGTGGCCTTGGGGGCGACGTGCTTGATGGCGGATCCGGGCGGGACAGGGTCAGCTATGGTCTGTCCGTGGCAGCGGTTCTGGTGGATCTTGCAACGCCCACCCGCAACGCCGGAGAAGCGGCGGGTGACAGCTATGTCGGTATCGAAGAGTTCGAAGGCTCGAACCATAACGACACCCTTGGCGGAGATGCACAGGCCAACGTCTTCATGGGCAAGGACGGAAATGATCGTATCGAAGGCCGCGCTGGCAACGATACACTGAACGGTGGCGATGGCGACGATACCCTTGTTGGCGGCGCTGGTGCGGATCGCCAGGACGGCGACGCGGGAGCCGACACCGTCAGCTATGCCGACAGCGCGGCGGCGATCACGCTTGATCTTGCGACCCTTGCCTTGTCGACCGGTGACGCGCTTGGCGACATCTTTTTCGAAATCGAAGCCTATGAAATGACCGCCTTTGCCGACCGGTTCCTTGGCGGCGATCTTGCAGATCTTGGCCGGGGGCTTGGCGGAAATGACCTTCTGGACGGGCGTCTGGGCAATGACACGCTTTCGGGCGGGGCAGGCAATGACGCGCTTTATGGCGGTGACGGGGATGACGTGCTTGTCGGTGGTGCCGGGGTGGACCGCCTGGACGGCGGGCTTGGCCGCGACCTTGCGTCGTACCGCGATGCGGGGGTCGGGGTTGTGGTGGATATGGCCAGTGCCACGGCCAATACCGGGGATGCCAAAAGCGATGTTTTCGTGGCGATCGAGGATATTGAGGGCTCGAACTTTGCCGACACCTTGCGCGGCGACGGGCTTGCCAACCGGCTTTTGGGTGGGGCGGGGGCGGACCGGCTGGAAGGTCGGGTGGGCAACGACACGCTTTTCGGCGGCGATGGCGATGACACTCTGTTTGGCGGGGCCGGGGCGGACAGTCTTGACGGGGGCGCGGGCAGCGACTTGGTCAGCTATGCCGAAATCACCACCGCTTTGCGCATCGACCTTGTGACCCCGGGTCAGAACACCGGCGAGGCGTCGCTGGACCAGATGACCGGGATCGAAGGTCTGATCAGCGGCTTTGGCAGCGATACGCTCTCGGGCGACGAGGGTGCCAACGGCCTGCAGGGCGGCAGCGGCAATGACCGGCTTGAGGGGCGCGGCGGGTCGGACCTTCTGGATGGCGGCGTTGGCAACGACTGGCTTTACGGCGGCACTGGGGACGACAGGCTGACTGGCAGCACCGGCGACGATTGGCTGGAGGGCGAGGCGGGCAGTGATACCGGCTATGGGGGTGACGGTAACGACCGTCTATACGGAAGCACAGGTGCCGATTGGCTGGAGGGGGGCTTGGGCAACGACATTCTTGACGGTGGAACGGACGCCGATGTGCTTTACGGTGGCGACGGCACGGACACGTTGACCGGCAGCGACGGGGCGGACCTGCTAGACGCAGGCGCAGGGAAAGACAGTGTTTCCGGCGGGACCGGTGACGACACGCTTGTCGGCGGGACAGGGGCCGACCGGCTAGACGGCGGAGAGGGTGTCGATCTGGTGAGCTATCGGTCTTCAACCGTGGCGTTGCTGGTCGATCTGATCACCCCGACTGCAAATACCGCCGATGCGCTTGGTGACACCCATATTTCGGTCGAGGCCTTCGAACTTGGGGCCGCGTCAGACAAGTTTTTTGGCAGCTTTGGAGGTGATCTTGTCTGGGGTCTGGCCGGAAACGACCTGCTGAACGGGCGCGCCGGAAATGACCGGATTTTCGGCGGGACCGGGAATGACACGCTGCAGGGCGGCGACGGCGATGACATCCTGTCCGGAGGCGCGGGCGGCGACCGGTTTGAGGGAGGGCTTGGATATGATGTCGCAAGCTACATCGACGCAGCGGCTGCGGTGCTGGCGGATATGGCAAGCCCCTCGGCCAACCTGGGTGACGCGCTGCGCGACACTTATCTTTCGGTCGAAGGGTTCGAGGGGTCCGGGTTCAACGATACGCTTCTGGGCGATGTGGGGGCCAACCTGATCGGTGGCGGCGCTGGCAACGATCGGATCGAGGGTCGCGGCGGCAATGACACTTTGTCGGGAGGCCTTGGCAACGACCTGCTGACAGGTGGGGAAGGGGCCGACACTTTCATCTTTGGCAACGGCCGGGACAAGGTCATGGACTTTGCGGACGGCGTGGACAGGATCGCTTTGGATGCAAACCTGTGGGATACGGTGCGGCCCGATCTTGCCGATATTCTGGCAACAGCCGTGGTCACGGAAACCGGACTTTTTATGGACCTTGGGGACGGCGCGACGCTGGACATCGCGGGGATTTTCGACGCATCTCTCCTTGTCGATGACATTGTGTTCCTTTGAAGGGAACCTCAGGGGGACTGGATGACGGGAAGGGTGCTGGTCACAGGCGGTGCTGGCTTTATCGGCTCACATACCTGCAAGGCGCTGGCGCGGGCCGGGTTCACGCCGGTTGCGTACGACAACCTGTCGACTGGCTGGTCCGATGCGGTGAAATGGGGGCCGCTGGTCCGGGGTGACCTGATGGACCGCTCCAGCATCGACGCAGCGCTGGCCGAGCATCAACCGGTTGCGGTTATGCATTTTGCCGCCTTGTCGCTGGTCGGCATGTCGATGACGGACCCCGCGCAGTATTGGCGGGTGAACACAGGAGGGGCGCTGAACCTTCTGGAAGCCTGTGCAGCGGCAGGGGTGCGCAATTTTGTCCTGTCCTCGACCTGCGCGACTTATGGTGATCAGGATGGCGTTCTTTTGACAGAGCAAACGCCACAGCGACCGACGAACGCCTATGGTGGTTCGAAGCTGGCGGTTGAACTTATGCTGCGCGATTTCGGGATGTCGCACGGAATTTCACATGTGATCTTTCGATATTTCAACGTGGCCGGTGCCGACCCCGAAGGCGAGATCGGCGAAAAGCATGTGCCCGAGACGCATTTGATCCCGCTTCTGCTGGAGGCGGTGGCGGGCAAGCGTCCGGCACTGACGGTCTTTGGCACGGATTATCCGACCCCCGACGGGACCTGCATGCGCGACTATGTGCATGTGACCGACATTGCCGCGGCGCATGTGCTGGGCTTGCGGCGGCTGCTGGAGGGGCGCGGCAATGGCACTTATTGTCTGGGCACCGGTCACGGCTTTTCGGTCCGTGAGGTGATCGAGGCCAGTCGGGCTGTCACCAACCGCGCCCGGCCGGTGGTTTACGGCGACCGCAGGCCGGGGGATGCGGCGTCCCTGGTGTCGTCTTCGACCCTGGCCAACAACGAACTGGGCTGGGAGCCGGAGCGGTCGAACCTGCGCCAGATGATCGGCGATGCCTGGGCTTGGGAGCAGGGGCCGGGATTTATCCGCTAGTCGTTGTGGCTTTGGTCAGATGTCCCAGTCGCGCACCGTTTTCACGCTGGCACTGGCAGACTGACCCAACCAGCCGCCGCGCATGGGCAGTTTGCGTTCGGCACCCCAGTCGCCGGTGACGGTCAACACATCATCCTCCAGCATGACCCCGGCGACCTGTTGGCCCGAAGGCCAGCGGATCGCCCCCAGCACATGGCGGATGTCGACCGTTCCCATCGGATCAAGCCGCAGCAGCGCCGGTTGACCGGCGGCGGTCAGGGGATCGGGGGTTTCCTTTGAGGACAGGCCCAGCATCGGCAGGGCAGCACCCTCCTCGACCCCAAGGCAGCCCTTGTGCCCCCCGTTCCAGGGGGCATAATCGCGGCCGCCGTTCGAATGCCACAGCATGGTCATTGGCAGGGCGCGGGCGTTGCGCAGGGACAAGATCAGATCGCCTTCGGTCGGGCGGACAACGGCGGTCCAGCCGAGGGGCGAGCCAGGGTCTTCGATGCCTGCGACGAAATCCTCGTGCAGTTCTCCCCACGGGTAGCGGTGCAGGTTTACCGTGCCGCCGTCCGCGCCGGGAAATTCGGCGGCATCCTCGGACCGGCGGGGATAGGCAAGGCAGGACCGGCCACGGGTGGTTTCCAGCGGCTCGGCCAGGGTCTCCCACCAGCGTTTGCGCGAGAAAGACAGTTTGGCACCGTTCGGGACCGAGATCATCGCGTGGTTGGCCACCGGGATCGCCCCGGTGCCGCCGATGAACAGGTGGCGCTGGTAGACAAAGGGGTGGCGGTCGGTCAGGGACAACTCCTTGATAACGCTGGCCCCGTGGACCTGCCCCTCCAGCACCGCGCGCAGGGTAGAGGGGGGGGCCTCCAGCAACCGCCAGTCGCCGTTCGCCGCCAGCCCGTGCAATCCTTGCGCGCCTGCGCCCATCGGGGCGGCCAGAAAGTCGCCCGCCAGCCAGCGCTGGTGCGGCGGGGCGTCTTCGGGCACTTCGTCCGCCGTCCAGGGCGCGTGGTGCAGGGGGGAAATGGTGGACCCTTCGTCTTGCACCCGGAAGGCGCGCAGCACACCACCGCGTGGGGTAAAGTCGAGGTGGATCCCGGTGGCGGAAATCTGGTGGGTCACGGGCGTTCCTTTCTGGCAAGCCTGAGCCGCAGGTTACGTCCGCGCCACGGCGACCTGCAAGGCTGCATCCGACTCTGGCGGGGGCGGGCCAAGGCGGCTAGGCTGGTCCAAACGCGGCAATCTTGAAGGATGCGACATGGGACGGCTCGACGGCAAGGTGATCGTGGTGACGGCGGCGGGGCAGGGGATCGGGCGGGCGGCAGCTTTGGCTTTGGCGCGTGAGGGGGCTGCGGTCATCGCGACCGACGTGAACGCGGCGACGCTGGCGGAACTGGCGGGTTTGGGGCTGCAAACCCGGGTTCTGGACGTGCGCGACCCGGACGAGATCATCGCGGCTTTTGACGAAATCGGCACGCCGGACGTGCTGTTCAACTGTGCGGGGTTCGTGGCCAATGGCAGCATTCTGGACTGTGACGAGGCGACCTGGGATTTCAGCGTCGATCTGAACCTGAAGGCGATGTACCGGATGTGCCGCGCGGTCCTGCCGGGGATGGTGGCGCGCGGGCATGGCAATATCATCAACATGGCCTCGGTCGTGGGCTCATTGATCGCGGCCCCGAACCGGTTCGTCTATGGGGTGACCAAGGCCGGGGTGATCGGGCTGACCAAGGCGATTGCCGCCGACTTTGTGACCAAAGGCATCCGCTGCAACGCGGTCTGTCCCGGCACGGTCGACAGCCCGTCGCTGCAGGACCGGATGCGGGCCAGCGGCGATTATGAGGCTGCGCGCAAGGCGTTTCTGGCGCGTCAGCCGATGGGCAAGATGGCGGTCCCGGACGAGATTGCCGGGCTGGTCGTGTTCCTTGCCTCGGACGATTCGGCCTTTGTCACCGGGCATGCGCATGTGATCGACGGGGGTTGGTCGAACACCTGAACCGCTTAGGCCGTGGCGCGGAACCGCCGCAACCGCAGCGCGTTCATCAGCACGAAGACCGACGACATCGCCATCGCCCCAGCCGCAAGGACCGGTGACAAAAGGATGCCAAAGCCGGGATACAGCACCCCGGCGGCAACCGGGATCAGGGCGGCGTTGTAGGCGAAGGCCCAGAACAGGTTCTGCCGGATATTGGCCATCGTCGCCCGGGAAAGGCCAATCGCCTGCGGCAGGGCGGTCAGCTGGCTTGCTACCAGAACCACATCTGCGGCCTCGATCGCGACATCGGTGCCCGCCCCCATGGCGATACCGACATCCGCCACCGCCAGCGCCGGGGCGTCGTTGATCCCGTCGCCGACAAAGGCCAGTTTCCCCGACGCCCGCAGTCGGGTCAGGACGGCGACCTTGCCGTCGGGGGTGACCTCGGCCATTACCTCGTCGATGCCCAGATCGGCGGCGACGGCGCGGGCGGTGCGGGCATCATCGCCCGAGATCATCGCCAGCCGCAGACCCTGGGCTTTCAGGATCGCAAGGGCGGCGGGCGTGGTGGGGCGGATGCGGTCGGCAACTGACAGAAGGGCTGCCAGCTTGCCGTCGCGGGCCGCAAAGACCGGGCTTTCGCCGCGTTCCGCAAGCGTGGTGGCCAGATCGGCGAAGGCGGAGGTGTCGATGCCGCGCGCGGCCATGTCGCGGGCCGCACCGACGATGATGTCAACGCCTTCGACGCGGGCGGAAATTCCGTAGCCGGGGCGGGCAAGGAAGCCTTCGGCGGCGGGCAGGTCGGGGCCTGCAGCGGCCACGATGGCGCGGGCGATGGGGTGTTCGGACGGGGCTTCGGCCGCTGCGATCAGGCGCAACAGCGTTTCGCGGTCCTCACCCGGGGCGGGGTGGAACGACGCCAGATGCGGCTTGCCTTCGGTCAGGGTGCCGGTCTTGTCGAAGGCGACGGTGCGCACGCCTTCCAGCGCCTGCAGCGCTTCGCCCTTGCGGAAAAGGACGCCCAGTTCCGCCGCGCGCCCGGTGCCGACCAGGATCGAGACCGGGGTGGCCAGTCCCATCGCACAAGGGCAGGCGATGATCAGGACCGCGACCGCGTTGACCAGCGCCATGGCAAGGCCAGCGCCAGATGCCAGCCAGACCCCAAAGGTCACCAAGGCGGCCAGCAGGACCGCCGGGACGAACCACAGCGTCACCTTGTCAACCAGCGCCTGCACCGGCAGCTTGCCACCTTGGGCCGCCTCGACCGTGCGGATGATGCGTGACAGAAGGGTGTCAGCCCCGACTTCGGTCGCTTTGATCACCAGCGCGCCGGTCTGGTTGACGGTGCCGCCGATCACCCGGTCGCCGGGGTGGCGGGCGGCAGGCAGGGGTTCGCCAGTCACCATCGCCTCATCGACCCAACTTTCGCCAGAGGTTACCTCGCCATCGACCGGCAGGCTTTCGCCCGGGCGGATTTCAAGCAGGTCGCCGGGGCGCAGGTCGGACAGCGGCACGTCGATGACCCCGCCATCCCGCCGCAAATGCGCCACGGCGGGTTGCAGGCGGACAAGGCGCTCGATGGCTTGTGAGGCCTGACCCCGCGCCCGCGCCTCCAACATCCGGCCCAGCAGGACGAGGGTCACGATCATCGCGGCGGCCTCGAAGTAGACGGCAGCGCGACCTTCGGGGAAAAGCCCGGGCGACAGGGTGGCCAAGGTGGAATAGGTCCAGGCGGCACCTGATCCAAGGGCCACCAGACTGGACATGTCGGGCGCGCCGCGCAGCAGGGCGGGGATGCCCTTGGCGAAGAACCGCCGCCCCGGACCGGCAAGGACCAGCGAGGACAGGACGAACTGGATCAGCCAACTGGTGCCCTGTCCGATGGTGGCCATGACCCAGTGATGAAACGCCGGGATCATATGTCCGCCCATTTCCAGCCCGAAAACCGGGAGGGTCAGGACCAGCGCGACCGCGACGTCACGTTTGAGAACCCGGGCCTCATGCGCCCGGTCGGCGGCGCGCAGGGTGGCAGCGCTGGCCCCCCCGGCACTTCGCGCATCATATCCGGCCTTGCGGATCGCGGCCAAAAGCGCATCCGGTCCGGCAATTCCGTCAACCCGCGCGCTTTCGGTGGCAAGGTTGACCGTGGCCGCGCTGACCCCCGGCACCGCCAGCAGCGCGCGTTCTACCCTTCCGACACAAGAGGCGCAGGTCATGCCGACAATGGTGACGCTTTGCGTCGGGGTGCTGACCGCATAGCCCGCCTTCTGCACCGCCGCAATCAGGCTGGCGGCAGGGGCGCTGCCCGTCACCTCGGCGCGTTCGGGGGCAATGTTCACCCGGGCGGAGTCCACACCGGGAACGGCGGCCAAGGCGCGTTCGACCCGCCCCGCACAAGCGGCACAGGTCATGCCAGAAATCGCCAGTGACAGGTCTGGCTGGCTGGTCATGGCAAGACCGTTCGGGTGCGTGGCGCAAGCTTGCAATCGGCCAAGGTCGGGGTCCGTTCTCTGGCACGGGGTCGCAACCCCTGCCTGTTTCACTAAGCCTATGCGGTGGGCTGAGGCAAGATGAATTGTCGGGCGCAAAGCAGGTGGAGCCGGCAGGGCGATTTGCCTGTTCTTGGCACCGTTGCGCAAGTCTTGTCGGAGATTTATCGCGTGACTCCAGCGTGATGGCAGGCAGGCAAAAGCACACCGAACGCTCCGGACCATACGGTCCGGAACAGTGCCGCGAATATCAGCGCGCCAATGCGCTGCGGGTCGCTGGCGATCTGTTTGGCGGTAGGCGGATCAAAGCTACTTCGGAAAACTCTTGATCACCCGCGCCTTCGACGTGACAGTCACGTCCTCAGCCGCAGGCTGGATCGTTGGTGTAGGCCTCACCCACGACCTTGGCATAGGTGGCGGCGGTCGGCTGTCCCTATCGACAGCTTCTGCCGTAGGTGCGTCCCTAGAATTATGTCAAATGGTTCCAGGTGGGTCGCTCCGTTGCCGCCGCCGCTCACCGCTTCGGGGACAGGTTTAAATGGCTCAGTTCGCAGTGAAAATTATCGGCCTAACCGGGTCAGTTCTGCGTGAAAATCAGCACCAGGGTAGCTGAGCGGGCACGAAGTCAGTGATTGACAAGGTATGGATCGTTCCAGTAATTATTGGAACGATCCATACTCGTACTCGGGGGAGGAAGCGGCTGTGAACTGGGCGTTTGTCGGGGCAAGCACGATTGCCGGCCAATATCTGGTCGGGGCAGTCCGGGCGCAGGCGGGCAGCGATGTTCGTTGGGTCGTCAGCGGCACCGCAGATCGCGCGGCTTCCTTTGCAAGGGCCCACGGTATTGCTGGGTCCGGAACCGTTCTTGCAGCGGCACTGGCCGCCCCTTCGGTGGATGCGGTCTATATCTCTTCGACCAACGAAAAGCATTACGCGCAAGCCATGGCGGCGATTGCGGCGGGCAAGCATATTCTGTGCGAAAAGCCGCTGGCGACCAGCATCGCGGATGCCGCCGACATGGTGCAAGCCGCGAAAACAGCTGGCCTGGTCTTCGCCACAAACCACCATTTGCGAAGCGCTGGAAGCCTGCGCGCGATCCGCGAGTTGATTGCCTTGGGCAAGGTCGGCAAGGTGTTGTCTCTGCGGGTGTTTCATGCGGTTGAACTTCCTGTCCACCTGCGCGGTTGGCGCCTGGACAATCCGGGCGCGGGCGGCGGGGTGATTGCCGATCTGACGGTGCACAACGCCGATTGCGTGCGCTTCCTGTTGGGCGAGGACCCGATGTCGATCGTCGCGCACCTGGATGCGACCGGGCTGGGCAAAGGCGTCGAAGACAGCGCTATGTCTGTCTGGGCGATGCCGTCGGGGGCGATGGTCTTCAGCCACGAAAGCTTTACCCACCCCTTCGCCGCTTCTGGGATCGAGGTGCATGGCACCAAAGGCTCGATCTTGGCGCGGGGTGTCCTGTCGCAAGAGCCAAAGGGCGAGATCGACCTTGTCACCACCACGGGTATCACCCCCGTCGATTATGACAGGACAGGGCTTTATGAGGCCGTCGTGCAGAATTTCGTTGCAGCAGTGGCAGGCAAGTCCGCTCCTGCGGCTTCGGGCCGCGACGGTTTGAAATCCCTGCAAATCGCCGAAGCGGTCCGACGTGCTGCCCTTACCGGCCAGCGCCAGACTGTGAATTATGGAGAGCCCAGATGAGCAAGTTGACCAGCGCCGCTGACGCAGTGGCCCGCATTCCCGACGGGGCCATTGTCACGGTGTCCTCATCGTCAGCCCTGGGGTGCCCTGATCTTGTGCTGCAAGCCATCGGTGAACGGTTCGATGCAGAGGGCCATCCGCGCAACCTGACCACCATTCACCCGATTGCGGCGGGCGACATGTATGGCGTCAAGGGCGTGGATCACATCGCCAAGGATGGGCTTCTGTCGCGGATTCTGGGCGGCTCTTATCCTTCAGGCCCATCGTCCAAACCAATGCCGGACATCTGGAAGATGATCGTCGAAGAACGGGTTGCGGCCTACAACGTGCCCTCCGGCATCCTGTTCGACATGACGCGCGAGGCGGCAGCGCGGCGTCCCGGCGTGCTGACCAAGGTCGGCATGGACACCTTTGCCGATCCGATCCGTCAGGGTTGTGCGATGAACGAAACGGCCGCCAAGGCTCCGATCGTCAAGCGGGTGGAGTTTGAGGGCGACACCTGGCTGCATTACCCCAACATCATCCCGACCGTCGCCATCCTGCGGGCGACCACGGCGGATGAACACGGCAATCTGACCTACGAACACGAGGGCGCCTATCTGGGCGGGCTGGAGCAGGCAATCTGCGTGCGCAACCATGGCGGGCTGGTGATTGCTCAGGTCAGCCGGATGACCAATCGCGGCAGCTTGCGCCCGCATGACGTGCGGGTGCCGGGGCATCTGGTCGATCTGGTGGTGATCGATCCCGATCAGAAACAGACCTGCGAGACGCTTTATGACCCCGCCATATCGGGCCAGATCATGCGGCCTTGGGACAGCTTTACCCTGGCCGAGCACGGCGTCGAAAAGATCATCGCCCGTCGCGCTGCGATGGAATTGCGCCGGGGCATGACGGCCAACCTGGGCTTTGGTATTTCGGCCATGGTCCCGCGCATCCTGCTGGAAGAGGGTCACCCCGAAGCGGTGACCTGGGCGATCGAACAGGGCGCCGTAGGGGGCATGCCGTTGACCGGATTTGCCTTTGGCTGTGCGTCAAACGCCGATGCCTTCGTGCCCAGCCCGCAGCAGTTCATCTACTTTCAGGGTGGCGGGTTCGATGTGTCCTTCCTGTCCTTCATGGAGGTGGACCGCGAAGGCAACGTCAACGTCTCGAAGCTGGCCAAGAAACCCTATCTGACTGCAGGATGCGGCGGGTTTGTAGACATCACTTCGGGCGCGAAGAAGATCGTGTTCTCGGGCTGGTTCGAGGCAGGGGCGCAAATTGACCTGACGGCTGAGGGTATCAAGGTCACGACCCCCGGCAAGTTCACCAAGATGGTCGAGGCGGTCGAACACGTCACTTTCTCGGGCAAACGCGCCCGCCAGTTGGGTCAAGAGGTTCTGTATATCACCGAACGCTGCGTCATCCGCCTGACCGAGACGGGCCTTCTGGCCACCGAGATCATGCCCGGTATCGACTCCGCGCGCGACATCGTGGCGGCTTCGGCCGGGCGGGTTCAGATTGCACCTGACGCAATCACCCTGCCGCTGTCACTGTTGGCCGACGCGCCGATGGGGTGGGGCAAATGAGCGCCGTTTACTTCACACGTCATGGCAGAATTGCCGAGTTGTGCCTTGATAACCCCGCCAAGATGAACGCCTTAACGGTGGAGATGCTGGGCCAGTTGGCAGCACATCTTGAGGTGATCGACCGTGACACCGGCATTGCCGCCGTGATGCTGACCGCCACCGGTGAGCGCGCTTTTTGCACCGGGGCCGATATCAACGGCTGGGGCGATCTGACCCCGGCCGAATTTGCCCGCCATTGGGTGCGCGACGGTCACCGGATTTTCGACAGACTGGCGCGGCTGGGCAAACCCACGATTGCCGTTCTGAACGGCCACGCCTTTGGCGGCGGCCTTGAACTTGCGGCCGCCTGCGATCTGCGGGTGATGGCTGTCAGCGCCAGTCTTGCCCTGCCGGAGGCTGGCGTCGGAATTGTGCCGGGCTGGTCGGGCACTCAGCGGTTGTTGCGGCTGCTGCCCGAGCCGATGGTCAAGGAAATGGCGCTGTTCGGCAATCGCATCAAGGCCGACCGGGCGCTGGCCTGCGGCTTTGCGGCCGCCGTGGGCGACGACCCGCGCGCTTTGGCGATAGCGCTTCTGGACCGTGCTGTCACCCTGTCACCCCGCGCGGTCGAGATCTCCAAATCCATGATCCACGCTGCTCAGGGCGAGGATCGCGCCGCCATGGTCGAAGCGCTGGGAAGTGCTGCCATCGCTGCCTCCGCTGACCGGGATGAAGGCGTCGCCTCGTTCCGTGAAAAGCGCAAACCAGACTTTTCGGGGACATAAAATGAACGACCTGCATATCATTACGGCCCAAACCATCGCGCTGCCGGAAACTGCCTATCAGGCGCGCCATTTCATCAACGGCGTGGCGCAGGACAGCGCTGACGGTCGCAAGTCCGACCGCATCTCGCCGTCACATGGCGTGGTGGTCAGCCAGGCCGCCCTTGGGTCAGCGGTGGAAACGGAAGCCGCGATCAAGGCAGCCCGCGCCGCGTTTGATGACGGCCGATGGAGCCGCCTGTCCGGCAAGGACCGCGCTGCAGTGCTTAACAAGGTGGCCGACCTGATCGAGGCGAATGTCGAAAAGCTGGCCCTGATCGAGACGCTGGAAAGCGGCAAGCCGATTTCTCAGGCGCGGGGTGAATGCGGCGGGGCGGCGGACCTTTGGCGCTATGCCGCTTCCTTGACGCGTACCAGCCATGGTGACAGTCATAACACGCTGGGTAGCGCCATTCTGGCGGTGGTTCTGAAGGAACCTATCGGCTTGGTGTCGATCATCACGCCATGGAACTTTCCGTTCTGGATCCTGTCGCAAAAGCTGCCCTTCGCGCTGGCCGCCGGTTGCACCTGCGTTGTGAAACCGTCCGAGATGACGCCTTCGACCACGGCGATGCTGGCTGACATGCTGGTCGAAGCGGGGCTTCCAGCAGGCGTCTGCAACATCGTTCTGGGCTACGGCAACCCGGTCGGGGCGGTGATGACCAGCCACCCGGACGTCGACATGGTCACTTTCACCGGCTCCACCGCTGTCGGCAAGATTATCACCAAGGCCGCAGGGGACACCCTGAAAAAAGTGGCACTGGAACTGGGGGGCAAGAACCCGCAGGTGATTTTCCCGAATTGTGATCTGGAAAATGCCGCCGATGCCGTGGTCTTTGGCATCTATTTCAATGTCGGCCAGTGCTGTAATTCTTCCAGCCGGATCATCGTGCATGAGGACATCGCTGACGCCTTTGTGGCGCGGGTGGTGGCGTTGTCGCGCCGCGTGGCCTTTGGCAACCCGCTGCATCCCGATACCCAGGTGGGGGCCATTGTCACCCCTGAACATGCAACCAAAATCGACGGTTATGTCCGCGCCGCCGTGGCCCGCGGGGCCGAGGTTTGCATCGGTGGTGGCCCGATGACCGTGCCCGGCGTCGGGACGCAGTTCTATCAGCCGACGGTCGTGCGAGGCGTGACCCCCGACATGGCGATTGCACGGGAAGAGGTGTTCGGCCCGGTTCTGGTGGTGCTGACCTTCCGCACGCTGGAAGAGGCCATCGCGCTTACCAATGACGCCACCTATGGCCTGTCCGCCGGAATCTGGTGCGATGACGTCCACACCTGTCTGGAGTTCAGCCGCCGCGCGCAGGCGGGCACGGTCTGGACCAACACCTGGATGGACGGCTTCCCCGAAGTGGCCTTTGGCGGGGTCAAGCAATCGGGTCAGGGCCGTGAGATCGGCAGCTACGGCTTTGACGAATTTCTTGAGGTGAAATCGCTTGTCATGCGGGTCGGTCGCAGCCGCGCACCGTGGGTGAAACTGGCGTGAAAGCGACCGGGGACAGGCAAGACAAGCGTAATACTCGGGAACCGACATGCGTGGACACTTTGGGATGAGAACTGCAGTCGTCACGAACCCGGTGTCTGGTCAGGACTTCGACTTTTCGATCAACATCCAAAGGGCGGTCGCCTTCAATCCCAAAACGGAAGACCGAATCCAGCCATGACCACCCCTGACGTCATCATCATCGGGTCCGGCATCGGCGGCTCTACCATGGCCGCAGCACTTGCGCCCTCGGGCAAGTCCATCCTGATCCTGGAACGGGGCGAGCATCTGAAACCTTCGGCGCAGGACCGCAGCGACAAGGCGATCTTTGCCGAAGGCTTCTATCGGCCTTCGGAGGAATGGCTGGACGGCGAGGGCAAGCCCTTCAACCCCGGAAACTACTACTTTGTCGGCGGAAATTCCAAATTCTACGGTGCGGTGCTGATCCGGTATCGCCGTGAGGATTTCACCCCCTTGGCCCATATGGGCGGCACCACCCCCGGCTGGCCGATTTCTTATGACGATCTGGAAGCCAGCTACAGCCTTGCGGAACAGATGTATCAGGTGCGCGGCCAGACCGGGCAAGACCCGACCGAACCGCCCCATTCCACCGCCTATTCGCACCCCCCCGTCCCGGACGAGCCGCCGATTGCCACCTTACGAAAGCGTCTGACAGCGGTCGGCCTGCACCCGTCATCCTTGCCGCTGGGCGTCGACCTGCCGCAATGGCTGGCCCGTGCGAAGACGCCGTGGGATGCCTTTCCCGACACGACCGGCGGCAAGATGGATGCCGAAACCGCAGCCCTGAAAGCGGCGCTGAAGCACAGGAACGTGCAACTGCGCACCGCTGCGCAAGTCGCGTGTCTGCAAACCGGGCCCGATGGCAAGATCACCGGGGTTGAACTTGCCTCGGGCGAGGTGCTCAGCGCCCCGACCGTGGTTCTGGCCGCTGGGGCGATCCAATCCGTCGCGCTGCTGCTGGCTTCGGCAAATGAGAGTTATCCGAACGGTCTTGCCAACAGCTCGGACCAGGTCGGGCGCAATTTCATGAACCACAACAGTTCCGCCGTGCTGGCGTTGCATCCGTTATGGAAGAATGGCTCTGTCTATCAAAAGACCCTGATGGTGAATGACTACTACCTGACCGGCGGCCCGAAGGGTGAGCCTTTGGGGAATATCCAGCTTTTAGGCAAGATCTCGGGTACCATCCTGCGCGCCACGACCACTATGCCGCGCTTTGTGGCCAACTGGGTCGCGCGGCATTCGGTGGACCTTTACGCAATGTCCGAAGACCTGCCCAACCCGGAAAGCCGTGTCACCTTGAAGAACGGCCGGATCGTGCTGGACTGGAAGCGGTCAAACTGGGAGGCGCATCTGGCGCTGGTGGCCAAGCTTAAGGCAAAGCTGCGACAGGCAGGCTATCCGATCGTTCTGTCGCGCCCGTTCGACCGACGGACGCCGTCACATCAATGTGGCACGGCACGGATGGGAAATGATCCGGCGACCAGTGTGGTTGACACCTTCTGTCGCTCTCATGACCATGCGAACCTGTTCATCACCGACGCTTCGGTGCTGCCCACCTCGGCGGCGGTCAACCCCGCTCTGACCGTGGCCGCGCTGGCGATCCGGGCAGCTGGGCACATTAGACAGACAGAACTCGCCTGATCGCGAGGCAGGAGGGCCAGATGGCCAGTGGATACGACTTCATCATCATAGGCGGCGGATCGGCAGGGGCGGTTCTGGCGGGGCGGCTGTCCGAAGACCCCTCAGCGCAAGTGCTGCTGCTGGAGGCGGGCGGTAGCGACCGACACCCTTTTTATCATCTGCCCGCAGGCTTTGCGAAGATGACCAAGGGCATCGGGTCCTGGGGCTGGGACACAGTCCCGCAAAAAAACATGCAGAACAAAGTGTTCCGCTACACTCAGGCCAAGGTTATCGGCGGCGGATCGGCAATCAACGCGCAGATATACACGCGCGGCAACGCGCAGGACTATGACGATTGGCGCCAGATGGGCTGCGCGGGCTGGGGCTATGACGACGTCCTGCCCTATTTCCGCAAGGCCGAGGACAACGAGACCTGGGACAACAAATACCACGGCAAGGGCGGCCCTTTGGGCGTGTCTGAGCCCCGCGCCCCGCTGCCGATCTGCGATGCCTATTTCGAGGCTGCGGCCGAGTTGGGCATCCCGCGCAACATGGACATCAACGGCGAAAAGCAGGACGGGGTCTGCTACTACCAACTGACCCAACGCAACGCGCGCCGGTCATCTGCGGCGATGGCCTATCTGACGCCGAACCGGCATCGCAAGAACCTGACCGTTCGGCTGGGCGCACAGGTGCGACGGCTGATTGTGGAAGCTGGCCGTGCCACCGGGGTTGAACTGATCGACGGCACCCGCCTGACCGCCAAGGCAGAGGTTCTGCTGGCGTCAGGTGCCATCGGCTCGCCACGCCTGCTGCAACTGTCGGGGATGGGTCCGGCGGATCACTTGTCCGGCCTTGGGATAAAGGTTGTCCATGACCAGCCGCAGATCGGCGCGAACCTGCAGGACCATCTTGACCTGTACTGCATCGCCGAGCTTTCCGGCCCCTACAGCTATGACCGCTATGCCAAGCCACACTGGGCGGCGGTTGCCGGGCTGCAGTATATCTTCGGTCGCAAAGGGCCGGTGGCGTCGTCGCTGTTTGAAACTGGCGGCTTCTGGTATGCTGACCCCGATGCCCGCTCGCCCGATATCCAGTTCCATCTGGGCCTTGGCACCGGGATCGAACATGGCGTCGTATCGATGCCGCAAGGCGGGATCACGCTGAACTCCTGCCATTTGCGTCCCCGGTCGCGCGGCTCAGTCCGGCTGCAAAGTGCGGAGCCGTCAAAGGCCCCGCTGATTGACCCGAACTATTTGGCCGACCCGATCGACCGCGAACGCACCATTCGCGGGTTGAAGCTGACGCAGGAGATTCTGGCCCAGGCGCCCCTGAAGAAATACATCCTTGCCGAACGCCTTCCCGGTCCGGATGTCCGCACGGACGAGGACTACTTCAACTTCATTTGCCAGCATTCCAAAACCTCGCACCACTGCGCGGGCACCTGCCGTATGGGCGCGGATGAAGCGGCTGTGGTGGATATCCGGCTTCGGTTCAACGGGATTGCAGGGTTGCGTATCGTGGACAACTCGATCATGCCGACGGTAATCTCCTCCAACACCAATGCTGCCGCGATCATGATTGGCGAAAAGGCCGCCGACATGATCAAGGCCGATCACGGGATGACCCTTGCATGATACGTCACATCGTCCTGATCCGTTTCCAGACCACAGTGACCGAGGCCCGGATCGCCGAACTTTTCGCCGAGCTTCACCAGATTGAAAGTAAGGTGCCCGGAACTTTGGCCATCACGTCGGGCAGAAGTGAAAGCCCCGAACAGATCGAGCGTGGCTACATGCACGGCTTTGTCGTCGACTTTGCAGATTGGCCAGCATTGCAGGCCTATCAGGACCATCCCGACCACAAACGCCTTGGCGCCGGGCTGGTGGCGGCGGCCGAAGGTGGCATCGATGGCATCCTTGTGTTCGATCTTCCCGTCGAATTGGCACGGAAGGCCTGAAATCTGCGGCAGCGGCAAAGGGCAAAAAACGCTGGAGTATTCCTGATCCAGACGACAAGACTTTGCGAAAGAGGTTTCGCAGGCTTGGATCAGATGAACGTCAACCGCCGACCGACCATCATCGACGTAGCAAAGCACGCGGGCATTTCAAAATCGACTGTCAGCCTTGTCCTGCAAAACAGCCCCTCGGTCCGTGAGGAAACCCGGGCTATGGTGCGCAAGGCGATGGCCGAAATTGGCTATGTCTACAATCGCGCCGCCGCCAACATGCGCATGTCGAATGCAGGTCTGATCGGGCTGGTGATCAACGATTTGCGCAACCCGTTCTTCACAGAATTCGCTACGTCGCTGCAAATGTCGCTGGCCGAGCGTGGCTACTCCACCGTCATCGCGAACACCGACGAAAGCCCCCAGCTTCAGGATCAGGTGGTCGGGTCGATGATCGAACATGGCGTTTCAGCAATCATCATCTGTCCTGCCTATGGAGAGACGGCTAACACCTTTGACGCCATCGCGCGCTCGGGAACGCCGACAATGCAAATGCTGCGTCGCGTCGATGAACGGCTGGATCTTTTTCCGCTGATCGCGCCAGACTATCTGACGGGCAGCCGCGAGGCGACGCGGCATCTTATAGCGGCAGGCGCGCGGCGCATTGCCTTTGTCGGTGGTCTGGATGGCCGCGCCGTGACCGAAGAGCGCAAAGCTGGCTATCTGGAGGTCTTGGCACAAGAGGGACTGCAGCCGGTCATCATGACCGGCAAGGCCAGCCGGGCGTTTGGCCGCAACGCCGCGCGCCAGCTTCATGCCGATCGTGCCGGCGTGGATGCGGCGGTCTGCTTCAATGACCTTGTTGCCCTGGGCATGCTTTCGGGGTGTCACGAGGTTGGCTGGCACGTCGGGAAAGATTTCCTGATCATGGGCTTTGACGACATCGAAGAGGTCGCGCAGGCCTATCCTTCGCTGTCCTCGGTGCATTGCGACATCGCCGGGATCGGAGTGCGGGCCGCCCAGACCGTTGTCGACTGGCTTGAGAACCGCACCGCCCCGCCGCCCGAGACCCACACAGCGGTCAGCCTTTCCATTCGTCAGTCCAGCGTCTTTTCGCCATCTCGCTAAAGCGTTTCTCTTTTTATCGGGGTCATCCGATCATGTAGGGAAACGCAACATTACCAACCGTTTGCCTATCTTGGATCGCGCTCAATCTGCGTCAGATTGACCGCGGTACGCTTTAGGCCAGCGGCGGCACCGCGCCTTTCGGCATGCGCGCGCCGAAATGCTGGATCACCTTACCCGAAAACTGCTGCCCGGCCCTGACGGCCATTTCGGGTGTCTGCCCCAAAAGCCGGGCCGACAGGTAGCCCGCGTTAAAGCCATCTCCTGCGCCGGTGGTGTCAACGATGCCTGCAACCGCCGGGGTGGCAAGGGTCTGGATCACCCCGTCTGAAAACACCGCCACCGGCCCGGCCCCGTCCTTGACCGCAACCTCGGCCACGCCTGCCGCGGCAAGACGCGCAATTGTTGCCAGCGGGTCGGCATCGCCCCAGACGGCGGCCTCATCATCATGGCTGGGCAGGGCAATATCTGTCAGGGCAAGCACCTGCGGGATGACCTGCCGCACCTCGTCCAATGAGGACCACAAACGGGGGCGGATGTTCGGATCAAACGACACCCGCGCGCCATCGGCCCGCGCCTGCGCCAAGGCCGCGAACAGGGTTTGGCGGTCAGCGGCAGGCAGGATCGCAAGCGTTATGCCCGACAGATGGATAAGGCCCGCCCCGGCAAAAGCCTGCGCCAAAGCCCCCGCATCCGCCGCCAGCCCCCGCGCGGCCGAGGTGTCGCGCCAGTAGTGAAAGCTGCGCTCGACCCCGTCGAGGTGGATCATGTAAAGCCCCATGCCCCGCACCGGATCGCGCGAGATGAAAGTGACATCCAGCCCGTCAGCTTTCAGTTCAGTTACGAAAGCATCCGAAATCCGGTCGGTCCCGACCCGCGTAACGAAGCCTGCCGATGCGCGTCCCGTCATGGCCTGCGCCATATGCCAGGCGGTGTTGAAGGTATCACCGGCGAACCCACGCCGATATTGACCCTCGCCTACCGGAGCCAGTTCCACCATCGCCTCGCCCACCGCGACCGAATTCAGGTTTCTGAAATCAAGCATCTTGGTCCCGCCCCGGATCAAACACCGCACCCGTCAGCCAAGCCGGCCAATCGCGCTCAAAAAACGGCTTGGCGGTCTCGTCAAAGCTGCGATTGGGGCGGCTGGACACCTGCATCTTGTCGCCCACAAGACGCACCAGAATCTGCTCGCCCTTGTCCTGATCCCGTTCCTTGCGGAACCGCACATCCTGCAACGGGCCGGATTTGGCCATTGGAATAGACTCGCCCGCCGGGTCGCAGATCGCCCGCGCGCCGCGGCTGCCTCCGCCTTGGGTAATGTAATGGTGCAAGGCCACCAGCACCGCCTGCGAAGCCAGCGCCATCTGCTGCCATTGCAGCACCCGCGCTATCTCGCCGCCGCGCATGAAGGAAATGCCGGCGTTGCGGATGGTCTGGTTCAAGGTGACCGCGTCTTGCAGCGCTGCGGAGACATTTTCCGGCCTGCACAGGATACCGGCATGATCGCTCATCCTGGCTTGCACCTCGTCTTTGACAGAGCGCACATTCAACGGGCTTCCCACCCGCAGAACCCGTTCGATCTGACCAATCGCAAGCTCAAGCTGCTGCTTGGCGGTCCCGTGCGGCGCGGCCTGCGCCACACCGCTGGCTGCGATATGTTCGGCCACGCGGGTGCCCAGCACTTGGCCAGCGTTCAGCGCCGCTCCGCCGGGACGGGTGACACCATGCGTCCCCGCCGCCTCGCCGATGGCATAAAGCCCGGGCAGGTTGCTGCGGCCCCATGTGTCCACCGCAATGCCGCCATTCATGTGCTGGTTGTTCACGGCAAACTCCAACGGATCCCGCCGGATATCGACCTTGTAGCGCAGGTAAAGCTCGATCGAGAGCGGGTTCATATGTCGCAGCCGGGTGATCGGCAGAGACTGCGCGGCCCCCGCACGGCCCAGATAGGCGGCTACGTCTGCATCCAGCCGGTCAAGACTGAACGGCAGATCGCCGGGGACAGCTTCCGGGTTGCGGTTGAAATCCATGAAAACCCGCCGCCCCGCCTGATTTTCGCGGGTGATGGCAAGGTCAACCAGGCTTGATCCGAAGTCCAGCATTCGGGTGGCGTGGAACGGCCATTGATAGCCTTTGCGGAAGATGTTCGATGCAAGTTCCTGTGTGGTGCGATAGTAGTCGGCAAGGAAATTATGCTCGGCCCCTGTTGCATCGACCGAGTAGATATAGGGCATGGCCTGCACATAGGTGCCCGACAGGTTCCACGGAAATCCTTCACGCCGGGTTCCGATGCCAAACTGGCTTTCGGTCAGGTTCACCAGTTCAACGCCTGCCTCCAGGGCCAGCCCAAGCGAGCCGAAGCACCCATTTGGGAATACCGAGTCGCGATACAACTCACCCGGCCCGCCTGCCGCGATGACCAAGGCCGAACAGCGAAACAGCGTTAGGCCATAGGGATTGTCCGGCGTCTGCGCTTTCGGCCGGACGGCAAGAATGCCTGCCACGCCCCCATCGCCTGTCAGAATTCTTACACCTGTCGTCTGGTTGAAGAAGGGAATCCCAAGCCGAACCGCCTCTGCTCCCAGAGCCTTGACCATCAGGCGTGACGTGCGCGGCCCGCAACTCGTGGCACGGCCTACATCGTCGTGATCGGTCTGATAGCGCAGCGTGCCGCCAAAATCATCCTGTGGCAGCGGCAGGCCCAGGAATTGCAGGGACGCCATCGCCCGCACCGACCCCACCGCCTCGACATAGGCGGTATCTTCGTCCATCGCCCCACCCGCGCGGATCGCCCGGGCCATGTCCTTGAAATTGTCACCCCGGTCCGAGGTATTGGCAGTGTGCAGGGTCTGCTTGTCCGACCCCGAACAGGCCGAGGTGCCGCCCCACGCGCTTTGGCTGATGATCGCCACATCCGTGCCGCGCCGTTTCAATTCGACCGCCGCACGCAAGCCTGCTGCCCCGCTGCCGAGGATCACCGTTCCGCAAGCGTAGACCGGCACCCGTTGGCTTTGCACCGTCACCGATGAGGCAATCTCGGGCTCGGCCCCAAGACGGGGCATGTCGACGTCCGTCAGGGCGTTCAGGATGTCTTGCGGGATGGTCTGAGGCACGGTGTCTCTCCTTCAGCCTACTGAATCCCGCGCCCCAAAGCGCGAGGATTCCCTGCAAGCGTCAACGGTCTGGCAACTGTGATGCCCGGCCTCGAACGTCGGCCATATAGTATGACCCGTGGTGATCGACCGGATTACTTTTGCCGCCTCGATGATGTTGGATTCGTTATATCCCGGTGCAATATTCTCCAACGCCAGAAAAGCGCAAAGGGCTTCATTTTCCTGACCGAGGTCAATCTCGGGGTCGCTCAGCCCATCTTGCCATGCTTGCAGAACGTTCGCCCCCGGCGCGACTATGGCCAGATCAGCTGTGGCTTGCGAGTTGGGCTTGACCATGCAAGCAACGTGGATCGGGCCACCGCCGGTGGAAAGGAAATGGGGGATTTTCGTATAGGCCAAGGTGCGACCCTTGCCCATCCACTCTGGTGCGCCCAAACCTGTCGTCCTCACCTCGGTTATTTGGATCCTCCAGCTTGAAATGCGTCCCAGTGGCTCTGCGTCGAATGCGTCGGGCCCCAAGACCGAATCTTCTTGGAACGTTCCATTTTTGGCTACCGTAACGCTCCAAAGCTGTCAACCTTTTGCGACCGCAAAATCGCGGGTTCGGTTTGGACCGTCCTGTATTCCCGCGGCAAGGCAGGGAAACTGGTCGTGGTTGGCTATGACCTGACTGAAGTTACCCGTGCCGCGCTGCTTTATGGCACGGTGATTCACCTCACGGCGATTGCGGGGAATCGCCTTCCTGTGCGTCCTGAATAGGAATCCCGTCGTCTATCTTGTCGGGAAATTCCGCTATATCCAACCCACTACCGTCGTGAGGATTACCATTCAGCGCCTCGCGCAGGGGCGAGAAACCCATGCCGCAGCATTTGGAAAGGTCTGCCAGGCGCAGTGGGCTTTCGGCCGCAAAGCAGCCTTCGACGATGTCCTTGCGCAACGAAACATAGGCTTTTTCGGCCAGAGTCATGATGGCACCCTTCTTCGGCTCAGAGTAACCAGAGACGCGGGCTGCTGCGCTTTGATTATTTTCGAAAGTATTTATTACCGTCGAAAATAAGTGCTGGCATAATTGGGACATCACGCACAATCCGATGAAAGAGCCGCCCCATGGCTACTGAGCGCGAAAACCACCGCGAAGATGTCATCGGTCGCGCCAATGTCGAGGATACGCCCGAAACTCTGGCGTATTGCGACCAGCTGAGGGCTTCAATGCCGGTGCCCTTCGGACCGTGGCGAACAAGATTGAGCCTTGGGCGCCGAAAAGCCAGTAGGTCCCTGTGGTCTGGCGTTACAAGGACCTGCGCGGCCATGTGGTCCGGTCGGTCAGTCTGGTGACGCCGGAAAAGGCCAGGCGGCGGGTGATCTATCTGAACAACCCGGGCTGGCAGGATGTGGCGGCGGAGGTTGGTTGGATTTACGCGGGCCTGCAGGTGATGAACCCGGGCGAGACTGCACGACTTGGCGTGATCGAGGGCGATCTTGTCGTCGATGTCGAACGGCTTGCGGCGGGGCAGGGGGTAAGCCTGCCTGCCTCGATGCTGGGGCTGATCGACACCGGACGTCCTCGGTCCCCTCTGACCCGACTGCAACCGCCGAAAAAGCCGCCACGCGACTGCGTGAGGCGGCAGCAAACGGCGCCCGACTGGTGGTCTTGGCGAAAGCCCGGTCGCGTTTGAGTGCCGGGTTCTGTCCTCGGTCGTCACCAGTCCCTGTCAGACCGTGGTGATCGGCCGGGTTTTGGCCGTGCATAACGAGGACCGCTACCTGCGCGACCCCATCAGCGCCCATATCGAAACCGACGCGCTGGACCTTGCCGCCTGCAGTTTCGGGTCGGAGTACATCCGCACGCATGACCGCTTTTACCTGCCGCGCCCGACCTGGGCCGGGTTGAAGTCCAGCGGAAAGGTTTGATCCGGCACGGCATTGTCGCAAGCTGCCGGAATTTTCGATGATTTCATTGACAGAATGTCGCAGCCCGATGAAACTTTACTCACAAGTTAAGAAATTCGCAAAGCCGCGAATCGTCAACGGGGAAAATCGCGATGATGCAGGAACGGGTCGAAGGCAAATGGCTTGCGGCGTTTCGTCGGGTCTTGGCGCTGAACGGGATCGGCAAGGGCACCCCCATCGCGATCCTGCATGAAACCCAGTCGCGCCCGGTTCTGGTGCATCTGTGTGAGCTTGCGGCCTATGAGCTTGGCGCCGAGTTCTGCATGATCCAGATGCCGACCCCGCCGCAGACCGCCCCGGTTCCGGTCAAATCGACTGGCACCTCCTGGGCGATCCAGGGCAACCGCGCGGTGATCGAGGCGCTCAAGCTGGTTGACGTCATCGTCGACTGCACCGTCGAAGGTCTGATCCACGCCCCCGAATGGCCCGAGATCGAGGCGGCGGGGCGGACGCGCCTGCTGGTCATCACCAACGAACACCCCGAGATCCTTGAGCGGACCGAACCCAAGGCGGAACACGGGCCGAAGGTTCAGATTGGCATCCAGATGCTGCGCGAGGCGTCCGAGATGCGGGTAACCTCGGCCATCGGCACTGACCTGACGGTCGATCTGCGCGGCGCGCCCTGTGGCGGCACGGCGGGTTTTGGAACCACCCCCGGCGCCGTGGCGCATTGGCCGGGGGGCCTGTGTCTGGCCTTCCCCGGCAAAAGCGCGGTCAATGGGCGGATCGTCATGGGGGTCGGCGACATGAACCTGACCTTCAAGACCTACCTGACCAGCCAGATTGATTTCACCGTTGAGGATGACTTTGTCACCGCCATCAAGGGCGACGGGATCGATGCCCTGCATTTCCGCGAATACATGGAAGCCTGGGACGACCGCAACGCCTACGGCATGAGCCATGTCGGCTGGGGCATGCACCCCGGCGCGCGTTGGGTTTCGGCGGCCATGTATGACAAGCGCGACATGCAGGCGGTCGAATTCCGCGCCCTTGCCGGGTCGTTCCTGTGGTCCACCGGGGCCAACCAATACGCCGGGCGCTATACGCTTGGCCACTTTGACCTGCCCATGCGCAACTGCACCATCGCCCTCGACGGGCGCGTCGTCGTCAAGGACGGCGTTCTGCAAGGAGAGCTTTCCCTATGAACGACCAGACCCCTATCCTGGCCATGCCGATGAGCAGCCCGTCCGACTATTACGACATGTCCCGCGTCCGTCCCGAGGTTGCCGCCGCACTGGCGAAGATCAACGAACTTGGACCGGTCTTTGCATCCCGCGCCAAGGCGGTGGATGACGAGGCGTCCTTTCCGACCGAGAACTACAAGGATCTGGCGGATGCCGGGTTTCTGGGCCTGTCAATCCCGCAGGAATTTGGCGGCTGGGGCTTTTCCATGGGCGAATATGCCATGGTTGGGGCCGAAATCGGCAAGTATTGCGGTGCGACCGCGCTGACCTTCAACATGCACAACGGGTCCATGGCCTGGTCGCGGTTCATGTATGACATGCCGAACCTGACCGATGCCGAACGCGCCGAATTCGCCCCCCTTCGTGCCCGCCAGTTCACCCGTGCCATCAAGGAACGCGCGATCTATTCGCAGCCGATTTCCGAAGGTGGGCAGAACTGGACCTCGAAACCGAACCAGACCCAGTGCCGCAAGGTCGATGGCGGCTGGATGATCAACGGGTTCAAGAAATTCGCCAGCCTTGCGGGGTATTGCGATTATTACACCATCGTATGCACCGAGATTTTCGAAGGGACCCCGCCGCGTCACGAAGACACGATGCTGTTCGTGGTCCCCAAGGATGCGGTTGGCCTGACGGTCAAGGGCGATTGGGATCCTTTGGGCATGCGCGGCACCAACAGCCGCGATCTGATACTGAAGGATGTGTTCGTCACCGAAGAGGACCTGCTGATGCCGCGCGGCATTTTCGGCAAGACGCTGCCGAACTGGCCGCACATGATGGCGACGCTGGCCCCCGCCTATATGGGCGTGGCGCAGGGGGCTTATGATTTCACCATCGCCTATCTGCAAGGCCGCGTCCCCGGCCAGCCGCCGATCGACCGGCGGATGTATGCGACCAAGCGGGTGGCGGTGTCCAAGATGTATGCGCGCCTTGCCAACATGCGGGCGCTGTGGTGGCAGGCGTTTTGCGAGGGAAAGGGCATGCCCTCGAAAGCTGAGGTGATGCGGATCTATGCCGCGCAATACAACGTGATGGAGGGCGTGCAGGAAATCACCGCAATGGCGATCCGCACCTGTGGCGGGCAGTCGATGCTGAAGTCCCTGCCGCTTGAACGCATGTATCGTGACAGCCGCTGCGGGGCGCTGATGCTGCCCTATACCTCTGAGATCATGGAGGATTATATCGGCGTCCTTGCCCTTTATGACATGTCCGAACTGGACAGGGCCCCGGGGGACGAGGGCGGGGCGCGCAACTCGCTTTGGCGCGGGGACTCCGGCTCGCTGAAGGGCCTGCGCTGATGGGCCGCGAGGTCGTGCAGGTTCAGGGCCGTCTGGCACGGTCGCCGGACGCGGTCTGGCAGATCTTGCGCGACTTCTGCGGAGCCTGGCACCCGTGGATTGCCACGATGCAGGCAGAGCACGGGCCGAAGGGTGCGGCGGTGCGCGCCTTCACGGTGACGGGCGAAGCGACGATCTACCGCGAACAGCAGACCTACCTTTCCGGCAGCGACCGGGTGCTGGGCTATACCCATCTTGACGGCATCAGCGACTGTCAGGCCTATGACGCAAGGGTCACCGTGACCCCGTCGGACGACGGCGGTTGCCATGTCGGCTGGACCGCAACCATCCGCGCCCCGGCAACCCGGTTGCAGGCGATCTGCGACGGCACGAGAGCAGTATTCGAGGCAGGGATTGCGGCCTTGGCCAAGGTTTCGGGGACGGGCGGAGCGGTGATCCCCGCCCCGCAGCCGGTTCCGGTTGAAACGCTGATTTTCGACGACCTACCGCGCCTTGCCCTGTCGGTGACGCCAGACCGGGGCGACGGGCGGCTGTGCCTGTTCCTGCATGGCATCGGCGGGGGGCGGACCAACTGGCTGGACCAGCTTGCCGTCGCCGGGTCGGTGATGCGCGCCGCCGCGTTGGACTTGCGCGGCTATGGCGACAGCACGCTGGGGCCGCGCCAGTCCACCGTTGACGATTATTGCGCCGATATCCTGCGGGTGGCTGAAAAGCTGGGGGCGAAACGGCTGGTGCTGGTGGGCCTGTCCTATGGGTCATGGATTGCCACCTCTTTCGCGATGCGCCACCCCGACATGCTGGACGCGCTGGTCCTGTCCGGCGGTTGCACCGGCATGTCCGAGGCGGGGCCGGATGAGCGTGAGGCGTTCCGCGTCAGCCGCGAAGTGCCGTTGAACGCAGGTCAGGTTCCGGCCGATTTTGCCCCCGCCGTGGTTAAGGTGCTGGCCGGGCCGGGGGCAAGCGACGCCACCCGGCAGCGGCTTTACGACAGCATGGCCGCGATCTCTGCCGCCGCCTACCGCGATGCGCTGATCTGCTTTACCAACCCGTTGGAGCGGTTCGATTTTGCGCGTCTGACAATGCCCGTCCTGATGATGACGGGCGAGCATGACCGTCTGGCCCCGCCGGCAGAAATCAGGGGTGTCGCGGGCCGGATCTGGGACGCGGCACAGCGCCCCGACGTGCGCTTTGAAGTCATCCCCGATGCAGGCCATGTCTGCAACGTGGAACAGCCGGAAGCCTATAGCCGCCCCCTGCTTGATCTTCTGGGCCGCCTGAGATGACCCAAATTCCCCGTCGCCAGCAAAACCGCGTGAACCGCGAGCGGGCGATCCTGGACGCCGCGCTTAAGGTCTTCGCGGCTCAAGGTTATTCCGGCGCTTCGATGGATGCGGTCGCCGCCGGGGCAGGGGTGACGAAACCCACCCTCTACTCCTACTTCCCCTCCAAGGACTCGCTGTTTCAGGCGATGATGCTGGGCAAGCGTGACGTGATGCTGGATGTGTTCGAGCATCCGTCTGATCAGGGCATGGTCGCCGACCTGCTGATCTTTGCCTGGGCCTATGCCGATACAGTCATGCGCCCCGAGATGCTGGCGCTGGCGCGGCTGATCATCGGCGAGGTGCAGCGTTTCCCGGAAATCGGGCGGGCCTATCAGGCCTCGGGTCCCGATCACCTTCTGCGCGGGATCATGCGCTATCTGGACGGCCAGCGCCGGGCCGGACGACTGGCGTTTGACGACGCCGAATTGGCCGCGCAAGACCTGTGGGGCCTTATCCTGTCGGCCCCCCGGACGCAGGCGCTGTACATGCCCGACACCCAGCCCGACCGCGTGACGCTTGCCCGCTATATCGGGAACGGGTTGCGCGTCTTTCTGAAAGCCTATTCCACCACGCCCGGCCCGGACCTTACACAACTGGAGGCGCTTCAAGGCGCCCCATCGCAACAGGTGACCCATGACGCTTGACGACTTCCTTGCCGATCCTGCCAGCCGCTTTGCCACGGTGGCGATGACCGATACGAATGGCCTTTTGCGCGGGCAGATGGTTTCGGCCTCCAGCCTGAAAGGGATTGCCAAGGCCGGGATGGGCATGGCTCCGGCGCAACTGGCGCTTGACCCGACCGACGTGCATCTGAACATGCCCGGCGTGAACGACGACAGCGGCGACTTTCACGACGATCCTCTGATGCTTGACCCCGCCAGCGTCCGCCGCCTGCCCTGGTCGAAGCCGGGCCATGACCTTCTGGTCCTGTCGAACTTCACCGGTGCCTCTGCCGAGATTTGCCCGCGGTCGATCCTGACCAAGGTGCTGGCCCGCGCGGCCGATGCGGGTCTGTTCCCGAAATACGGGATGGAGTTGGAGTACACCTTGTTTGACGAGACCGCCGAGAGTGCAAAGGCCAAGGGCTACCGCAACCTGACACCAGCGACACCGCATGCAAGCCATGATCTGATCATCTATCAGGCCGTCCAGACCGAATGGTACGAGGCGCTGGCCGCGATCTGCGAGCCCTTGAAGATCGACCTTGCCAAGATGCACGAGGAGATCGGCGCGGGCTTCATGGAATGCTGCATCGGCGCGGGTGGGGGGCTTGAGCCTGCCGACCAGATGGTCATCCTGAAAAACTTCCTGCGCGCACTGGCCCTGCGGCAAGGCAAGACGGTCACCTTCATGCCGCGCTGGAACGAGGCTGCCGACAGTCAGTCGATCCACCTGCACATCAGTCTGAAGGACAAATCCGGCACGCCGGTCTTCTGGGATGCCAGCCAAAAGAACGGCGTCAGCCAGTTGTTCCGCTGGTTCCTTGGAGGGCTGCAGGCCTATGTAGGCGACATGACCCTGATCTTTCAGCCCACGGTCAACAGCTATCGCCGGTTTGCGCCCGGCACCTTTGCGCCCCCCGGTCTGACCTGGGGCTATGAGAACCGCACCACCTGTTTTCGCCTTGTCGGCCATGATCCGGGGTCGCTGCGGGTGGAAAACCGCCTGCCGGGGGCCGATACCAACCCGTATCTCACCACCGCCGCCACTTTGGCCGCCGGTATTGCCGGTATCCTTGGCCAGATCGAGCCTGACCCCGAGGTTCTTGGTTCCGGCTATGCCCAGACCCCGGCGCGCGACTTTGCCCGGTCGATGCCCGAAGCGATCAGCCGTCTGCGCGGGTCGGCCTTTGCGCGGGACTGGCTGGGCGAACGCTTTGTCGACGGCTTTACTGCCACCCGCGAAAGCCAGCACGACGAGTTCCGCCGGAAAGTCCCGGATGTCGAACTGCAACGCTTCTTTGATCTGGGGTAAGCCATGGATCTGCGCGCCAGTTTTCTGGAAGGCATGAGCCGGGCGGCAACTTTTGTGGCCGTGGCAACCACCGATGGCGAGGCCGGGCGCTATGGCGTGACGGTGTCGTCGCTTACCTCGGTCTCAGCCGATGGGGATCAGCCGTCCCTCTTGCTATGCGTGCATCACCTGTCGCCGGTAGGTGCTGCGATCCTGAAGAACCGCGCCTTTTGTGCCAACCTTCTGGCTGAAGACCAGCAGGACCTGTCGAACCTCTTTGCCGGACGTGGCGGCAGCGCCGACCATGCCGACCGCTTTACCGGCACCCCCTGGGACGCGGGCGAGATCGGCCAGCCCTGCCTTGACGGGGCAACGGCCACCTTCGAATGCCGTCTGGCGACCGCGCTGTTGTGGGAAACACACCACATCATGGTCGGCCGCGTGGTGTCCGTGCGGCTGTCGGACAAACCGTCCGCCCTGCTTTACGGCCAGCGGGCGTATAGAAAGGCTATACATTTGGCCGGAGATAGTTAAACTGTTAAGTAATTTGCGGCGGAACAGCGACCGCAATATCGGACCGGCAATAAGACCGGAAACCTGTGCAACAAGGAGGGATCAATGTCTGAATTCAAGGAAATCGCACCGAACCGGCTGCGACGCAACTCGCTGGGGCTGATGGCTGTCACCTTCATGGTGATCTCGGCTGCTGCCCCTCTGACCGGCGTGGCGGGTGCCATGCCACTGGCGTTTCTGTTGGGCAACGGCACCGGCGTGCCGCTGACCTTTATCCTGTTGACTCTGCTGATGCTGGCCTTTGCCGCAGGCTATGTCGCGATGAGCCGCCATGTCGTCAACGCAGGCGCCTTCTATGCCTACGCCGCGCGCGGCCTTGGCGGCCAGTGGGGCGGAGCGGTGTCGATGATCGCGCTGGTGGCCTACAACGCCATGCAGTTCGGCCTGATCGGCCTTCTGGGCGGGGTTTCTGCCGGGGTGTTCAGCCAGTTCGGCATCAACCTTGACTGGTGGGTCTACAGCCTGATCTCGATCATCCTGGTCGGCGTGCTTGGTTATCGGCAGGTCGACCTGTCGGCCAAGGTCATGATCGTGCTGGTGGGGCTGGAATACCTGATCGTCCTGATCGTCGACTTCGCAATCCTGGGCGCAGGCGGGGCCGAGGGCACCGGCCTTGCCGTCAACATCTTCGACTTCTCGGCGCTGAATTCCGGCTCGCTGACCGCTGCAGTTCTGTTCTGCCTTGGGTCATTCATCGGTATCGAGGCGACGACGATCTACGGCGAAGAGGCCAAGCACCCGACCAAGACGATCCCGCAGGCAACCTACCTGTCGATCCTGATGATTGGCGTGTTCTTTGTCTTCACCACCTGGCTGATGATTGCCGGAACGGGCGCTGACAAACTGCTGGAAACGTTGGGCGGTCTGCCTGACCCGACCGCGCACTTCTTCATTCTGGCGGAAACCTACACCAACCCGACTGTCTCGATGATCGCCGGGCTGCTTTTGGTCTCCAGCCTGTTTGCAGCACTTTCGGCCTTTCACAACTACATCGCCCGCTATTCCTATGTCGCGGGCCGGGATGGTCTCTTGCCCGAGGCGTTCGGCAAGACCCATGACGCGCACCAAAGCCCGCACATCGGGTCGGTCGTCCAAAGCATCGGCGCGCTGATTGTCCTCGCGGTCTTTGCCGGGCTGAAACTGGACCCGATCCTGAACATGTTCACCTGGGTCAGCCAGGTCGGCACCTTGGGCGTGATCGGGATGATGGGGGTCACCTCGCTTTCGGTAATTGCCTTCTTCCAGAAGCAGGGCGGAGGCTCGGTAGTGTCTGCGATGATCCTTCCGGCTCTTTCGGGGCTGATCATGGCTGCCTTGTTCGTCTACATCTTCGTGAACTACGGCGATCTGACCGGCACCACCGGCGGCGGCCTGAGCCTGATCCTGCCGGCACTGATCCCGGTGGGCGGGGTTGTAGGCTTCCTTCTGGCGGCACGGCTGAAATCTTCGGACCCGGCGCGGTTTGCCAAGATGGGCATGAACACCGCCGAGTGATCGCGGATAAATGATACCCGGGGGCGGCCAGCATCTGTCTGGTCGCCCCTGTTCCATTCGTGTGCCTTGCGCTGCTGCGAACCCCCCCCCCCTTAAGGGGTCAGGTCGGGAATGCTGAACAGCATACCGTAAAGAACAGGGGTGTGGCCGAGGCCATGTCCGGCGGTGATCGCAAAGGTCAGCCCCGCTCTGTAACCGATCGTTGATAAGTCTCAAGAACGTCCAGCAGCGGCAAGCCCTGCGGGACCCCCTGACGACTGCAGAACTCGGCCCAGATCGCTGAGAAGGGCAAGTCTTTCGCCTCTTCCGTCAGCACAAGGCGCGCGGTCAGGTCAAGCTGCGCCTCGACGGCCTTCAGCCGGGCCATTGGCAGCAGAAGGGCCCGCAGCAGGGCCTTTTGCATGTTGCGAACCCCGATCACCCAGGCTGCGGTCCGGCTGATCGTGGCGTCAAAGTAATCCAGTCCAATCCGTGTTCTTGGCAAGAGGCCCGCGAAAACCAGTTCCTGCGCCATGGCCAGGATATCATCGTTCAAAAGGATCACATGGTCACTGTCCCAACGCATCGGGCGGCTGACGTGCAACAGCAGATCCTGCACCGACAGCGCGACCGAGGAAAGCTTGTCAGCCACGCTTTCGGTCGGGTGGAAATGCCCCATGTCAAGGCAAAGGGCGATCTGCTTTCGGGCGGCATAACCCAGATAGAATTCATGGCTGCCGACGGTCATAGCCTCGACGCCGATACCGAAAAGTTTCGATTCCACCGCGTCCAGCATGTGGGCCCGGTCCTGTCCCTTGGCCATCATCCGGTCAAGCGAGGCCCACAGTCTTTCGCGCGAAGCCATCCGGTCAACGGGAATGTCCTTTGACCCGTCCGGCACCCAGATGTTGTTGACGCATTGACTGCCAAGGGCGGCCCCGATCTGGGCCGCGATCTCGCGGGAACGCGCGCCGTGTTCGATCCAGAAATCGCGGATTCCCGCGTCGGGGTGGGAAAGTGTGAGGTTGTCGTCCGCTTTGGCATGGGCAAAGAAGGTCGGGTTGAAATCCAGCCCAAGCCCCCGGTCGCGCGCCCAGTCCACCCAGGATGCAAAATGACGGTATTCGATCTGGTCACGGTCTGGGGTCTCGGTCGTGTCCATATAGAAAGCGTGCAGGTTAAGCCGATGCTTGCCGGGTATCAGCCCGTAGGCAAAGTCTAGGTCGGCCCGCAACTCGGCGGGATTGCGCGCCCGACCCGGATGCTTGCCTGTCGCCTGAATGCCGCCGCCCGAGGTGCCGGTCTTCTTCTCAAATCCGCCCACATCGTCGCCTTGCCAGCAATGCACCGAAATGGGGATGCCGGCCAGCGTGCGCAGCGCCGCTTCAGCGTCCACACCAATGGCGGCAAATTCATCGCAGGCGCGGTCAAAGGCCGGGTTGGTCATGGATATTCTCCCACTGAAGGCTAGGCGCTGCGCCGGAAACGGATGTTTTCACGCGTAAGGTCGGCGATTTTGGCAGCCCCCATCAGGCGCATGTCGCGGATCACTTCGTCACGCAGCAAGGTGATGGCGCGTTCAACGCCCGGCTGCCCCGCGGCCGCCAAGGGGAACAGATAGGCCCGTCCGATGCCCACGGCCTTGGCCCCAAGCGACAAGGCCTTGACGATATGCGTGCCTCGCTGCACGCCGCTGTCCAGCATCACGTCCAGACGGTCGCCCGCTGCATCCACCACCTCGGCCAGACCGTCAAAGGTTGCCCGCGAGCCGTCAAGTTGCCGCCCGCCGTGGTTCGACAGGATCACCCCCGCGCAACCCAGATCCGCAGCGCGGCGTGCATCTTCGGGATGGACCACACCTTTCAGACACAGCGGGCCGCCCCAATCCCGGATCATTTCGGCCAGATCGTCCCAGTTCAGGGACGGCTCCAGCATGTCGGTGAAATATTTGCCAATCGACAAAACCCCGCCGCCCATGTTCACGTGGCCATCCAACTGCGGCAAAGCGAATTTTTCGTGCAGGGCATAGTTGATCGCCCATCGCGGTTTCAGTGCGAATTGCGCCATGCCAGCCAGGGTCAGACGGAACGGAATGGAAAACCCCGTGCGTTTGTCACGTTCGCGGTTGCCACCTGTGATGCTGTCCACGGTGAGCATCATCACATTGACCCCCGCTGCCTTGGCACGGTCCATCATCGCGCGATTCAGGCCGCGATCCTTGTGGAAATAGAATTGGTAAACCTGTGGCCCCGCGAACTTGCGCACATCTTCCAGACTGGTGGTTCCCAGCGAAGATACGCCGAACATCGTGTCAAACTTGCTTGCTGCCGCTGCAACCGCCCGCTCGCCCTGATGGTGGAAAAGGCGCTGCAGGGCGGTTGGCGAAAGGTAGAATGGCAAGGCCAACTTTTGACCCAGCACTGTAACCGACAGGTCAACCTCATTCGTGCCCCGCAAGACCCGGGGCAACAAATCGACATCCTCAAAGGCCGCGGTATTGCGCCGATAAGTCGCCTCGTCATCGGCAGCGCCGTCGATATAGTTGAAGATCGGCCCGGGAAGCCTGCGCTGTGCCAGACGACGGAAGTCGTGGAAATTGTGACAATCGGTCAGACGCATCGGTATTCCCTGGATGGTGACGGCTCAGCGAGTGAAAGCTTCCTTGTTGCCGGCGTCAACGTTCAGAATATTGCCGGTGGACTTGGCCGTCAGGTCACTTGCAAAGAAGTACACCCCCTCGGCAACATCTTCGGGAAGAACCGAACGTTTCAGCATCGAACGCTGCAGGTACATTTCCTCCAGCCCCTCCTTGTCGGTGCTGTAGGTGGCGGCTCGTTGGTCAAGCCATTCGCCCGACCAGATCTTTGACCCTTTCAGCACGGCGTCCGGGTTCACCACGTTGACCCTGATCCCCGCCTCGGCCCCTTCCAGTGCCAGGCAGCGGGCAAGGTGGATTTCGGCAGCCTTCGCGGTGCAGTAGGCCGCAGCGTTCGGGCTGGCTGCAAGGCCGTTCTTGGACGCGACAAAGATCACCGAACCGCCGATACCTTGTGTGCGCAAGCATTTGAATGCCTCGCGGCTGACAAGGAAATAGCCAGTGGACAGGATGTCCATGTTCCTGTTCCAAAGTGCCAGCGTGGTCTGTTCGATCGGTGCCGAACTGGCGATCCCGGCGTTTGACACAAGAATGTCGACGCCCCCAAATTCAAGCGCGGTGGTGGTGTAAGCCGCGATCACCTGCGCCTCGTCGGTCACATTCATCTGAACGGCGCGAACGGCATCCTTGCCGTAGACCTTGGCCATTCCGGCGGCCACAGTTTCAGCCGCGGCGCCGTCGATGTCGGCCAGCATCACGCAGGCTCCTTCGCGCAAAAGCCGGTCCGCCGTGGCCGAGCCGATGCCGCCCGCCCCGCCGGTGACCAGCGCCACCCGACCGGCAAGCGCCTTCGGCTTTGGCATCCGCTGCAGCTTTGCCTCTTCCAAAAGCCAGTATTCGATGTCGAAGGCTTCTTGTTCCGGCAGGCCCTGATAGGTGCTGACCGCGCTTGCGCCGCGCATCACATTGATGGCGTTGACGTAGAACTCGCCCGAAATCCGTGCGGTTGCACGGTCCAGCGCAAAGGTGATCATGCCCACGCCCGGGACCAGATAGACCACCGCATTGGGGTCGCGCAGCGCGGGGCTGTCGGGGTGCTTGCACCGTTCGTAATAGGCCGCATAGTCGGCGCGGTAACCGGAAACCGACTGTGGCAGGGTTGCCAGCGTCGCCTCCAGATCCGGTTTCGCCGGGTCATAAGCCACGACTAGGGGGCGGATTTTGGTCCGCAGGAAATGGTCGGGGCAGGATGTGCCCATCGGGGCCAGCGTTTCCAGCATCTGCGAGCCGACGAATTCCAGCACCGCCGGGCTGTCGTCGAAATGGCCGACCTTGTGGCGCTCTTTCGAAATCAGCCCCCGGATCACCGGCATCAGCCGTGCCGCCACCGCGCGGCGTTCGTGGGCGGGCAGGGTCGGCAGCTTCGCCCCACCGAAGGCAGGCTTGCCAATGGTCTTGGCCTCCAGCCAGCCCGCTGCGGTGTTGATGATCTCCAGCGTCGTCAGATAGCAATCCTTGGCATCATCGGCCCAAGTGAATAGCCCGTGGCTTTCCAGCACCGCCCCACGCATTCCCGGATTCTCGACCGCCAGCTTTTCCAGCCACAGCCCAAGCTCGTAGCCCGGCTTCTTCCACGGCAACCAGCCGATATCTTCCCCGAAAATCTCGGCAGTAAGGGCCTTGGAGTTCACCGAGGCCGCAATCGCGATGATGGCGTCCGAATGGACGTGATCCACATGGTTTTTGGGCACATAGGCGTGCAAAGGAGTGTCGATGCTGGCCGCGCGGGGGTTCAGGGCGAACGTGCAGTGGGGCAGGTAACCCACCATCTCGTCCTCGTGCGCCACCCCCCGGTATAGCCCTTTCAACGCCGTCAGCTTGTCCATGTACAGCGTCGAGAATCCGTCCAGCTTCATCGATCCGATGTCACCGCCCGACCCCTTGACCCACAGCACCTCGGCCATCTCGCCGGTCAACGGGTCCTTTTCCATCACCTTGGCGCTGGTGTTGCCGCCACCAAAGTTCGTGACGCGCTTGTCCGAACCCAGAAGATTCGAGCGGTAGAGGAGTTTCTCTGCCTCGGTCATGTCCGCCGCGCGGGAGTCATCCCACAGGCTTTCCAGCCGATTGCTTGCCGGTGCGGTCATGGCGATCCTCCTTCGTCCCTTGTGGCAAATGTGCCGAGTTGAGCGTGGAAGTCAATCATAAACGATCATATTCGATCATGCTGCACCGCAGAATGTCTTGCGATGATTGAAAATGATTGACACTGAGCGAATCCGATGAAAACCTGCGCAGGCAGGGAGGACGTGATGCACGAAAGCGAGCGGCACAGGATCATTCTGTCGGCAACCGAGGGGCGACCTGTCGTCACCGTGGCCGATCTGGTCACGCTGACCGGGGCAAGCGAGGCGACGATTCGCCGCGATATCGCCGCGCTCCACGTCCAGAAGCGCTTGCGCCGGGTCAGGGGCGGGGCGGAATCGATCACGCCCGCCCAGTTCGTCGGTATCAATGCCAGACCGTTCAGCGTGAACGAATCGATCCGCCTTGCCGAAAAGCGCGCCATCGCACGCGAAGCGGTCGCCTTGATTGCGGATGGTGAGGCGATCATCATCAACGGCGGCACCACGACGTTTCAGATGGTCCACCTGCTGTCGACCAAGCGCGCGCAGGTCTTCACCAACAGCTTTCCCATCGCGGAACACCTGCTGAAGCATTCCAAGAACACGGTCCTCTTGCCCGCTGGCGCGATCTACCGCGAGCAGAACATCATCCTATCGCCCTTTGACGAAGACGGCAGCCGCCACTTTTATGCACGCCGCATGTTCATGGGTTGCCGGGGCCTTGGGCCGCTTGGTCTGATGGAGGGTGACCCGCTCTTGGTGCAGGCCGAGCAGAAGCTGATCGGGCAGGCCGAAGAACTGGTCGTTCTGGCTGACAGCACCAAGTTCGCAGCACGATCCAGCCTGCTTTTGTGCGCGCTGAAGCGCATTCACACCGTCATTACTGACGAAGGCATCACCGACCGCGACGCCGCCATGCTGGAGGCGGCCGAGGTCCGATTGATCGTGGCGCGTATCGGCGCCGCGGAACGGATGGAAAGTCGCCAAAGCGAAGGCTGAGGCGGAAACAAGGCTCATAAGGGAGGACACCATGGGCATTCTGAAGAAGGCACTGGCCACGGCAGCGGTTGCGACCGCACTGATGGTAAACGCGGCGGCGGCGGAAAACGTCAAGATCGCCATCGTCGTAAAGGCGTTGGGGATCGGCTTTTTCGAAGCCGCCGCCAAGGGCGCAGAAGAAGCGGCGGCGGAATTGGGCGATGTGGAAATCATCTACACCGGCCCGACCGACACCACCGCCGAAGGTCAGATCGAGGTGGTCAACAGCCTGATCGCGCAAGGCGTCAACGCCATCGCGATTTCGGCCAACGACAAGGACGCGCTGGTGCCGACCCTGCAAAAGGCGATGGAACGCGGGATCACCGTCATTTCCTGGGACTCGGGCGTGGCACCGGAAGGCCGCCAGATGCACCTGAACCCGTCGTCGAACGCGCTGATCGGCAACACGATCATCAAGCTGGCCGCCGACAACATGCCGGACGGCGGTGAAGTTGCGATCCTGTCGGCCTCGGCCACCGCAACGAACCAGAACATCTGGATCGAGGAAGCCAAGAAGGTCCTGCCGAACTATCCGGGCATCACCCTGGTTGACGTGGTCTATGGCGACGATCTGGCCGACAAGTCCTATCGCGAAGCACAGGGGCTTATCGCCAAGTATCCGAACCTGAAGGCAATTATTGCGCCGACGACCGTGGGTATTCTTGCCGCGTCGCAAGCTGTGGCGGATGCAGGCCTGATCGGCAAGGTCAACGTGACCGGTCTGGGGCTGCCTTCGGAAATGGCAGGGGCCGTGGAATCCGGTGCAACCGTATCGTTCGCGATCTGGAACCCGATTGACCTTGGCTATGCCGCAACCATGATCAGCTACAACCTGATCAAGGGCAACGCCACCGCCGCGCCGGATGCTGAAATCAGCATGGGCCGCATGGGCTCGGTCAAGCTGGACGCCATGAACGAAGGCGCCATGTCCGACCCGTTCACCTATGACGCGTCGAACATCGCCGACTTCAAGTCGATCTTCTGATCAACTTCCCCGGGCGGATGCTCCCCCGCCCGGGGACCCCTCCATGTGAGACGCGAATGAAACCCGTCCTCTGCCTGCGCGGCATTTCCAAGTCATTCCCGGGCGTAAAAGCCCTGTCGGGGGTAGACCTGGACCTTTACCCTGGCGAGGTCACCGCTCTGATCGGTGAGAACGGGGCCGGAAAATCAACCATAGTCAAGGTCTTGACCGGCATCTACCAGCCCGACGAGGGCACGATCGAATTCGACGGACAACCTGTCCGCTTCCCCTCGGCTGATGCGGCCGCCAAGGCTGGCGTGACTGCGATCCACCAGGAAACCGTGTTGTTCGATGACCTGTCAGTGGCCGAGAACATCTGGCTGGGTCATGCGCCCCGCACCCGCTGGGGCCTGATCGACCGCATGGAAATGCGGAAGGCGGCGGCCCGTCTGCTTGAAAGCATCGGCGCGACCTTGAACCCTGATGCCCGACTTGGCGACCTTGGCATCGCCTCGCGACACATGGTTGCCATCGCGCGGGCCTTGTCGATCGAAGCCCGGGTCGTGGTTCTGGACGAACCCACCGCTGCCCTGTCGCACCAGGAAATCCACGAGCTTTACGAGCTGGTCGAAAAGCTGAAGGCGCAGGGCAAGGCGATCCTGTTCATCAGCCACAAATTTGATGAGATATTCCGTATCGCTGATCGTTACACCGTCTTTCGCGACGGGCAGTTCGTTGGTTCCGGAAAGATGACCGATGTAACCGAAGGCCAGCTGGTGCAAATGATGGTCGGGCGATCCGTCGATCAGATCTTCCCGGCCCGCACCCGCCAGACGGGCGAACCGGTGCTGACCGTTGCGGGCTATAGCCACCCCACCGAATTCGCCGATATCGGATTTACCCTGCACCGGGGCGAGATTCTTGGGTTTTACGGCCTCGTCGGTGCGGGCCGGTCCGAAGTGATGCAAGCCTTGTTCGGCATCACCAAACCGTCGAAAGGCGTGGTAAGGATCGAAGGCCAGATCCGTGTGATCCGCTCGACCACCGAGGCGGTGGCAGCCGGGATCGTCTATGTCCCAGAGGATCGCGGACGACAGGGTGCGGTCAAGGGGTTGCCGATCTTTCAGAACGTCACGCTTCCGTCGCTTGGTGCGGTCAGCCGTGGCGGTTTCTTGCGGATGTCCGAGGAATTCGCTTTGGCCCGCAGCTATACCCAGCGGCTTGACCTGCGCGCCGCCGCTTTGGATCAGGATGTGGGGCTGCTTTCGGGCGGCAACCAGCAAAAGGTGGTCATCGCCAAATGGCTGGCCACCAAACCCCGCGTCATCATTCTGGATGAACCGACCAAGGGCATCGACATTGGCTCAAAGGCCGCCGTGCATGCCTTCATGGCCGAGCTTGCGGCCCAGGGTCTGGCCGTCATCATGGTCTCATCAGAAATCCCCGAGGTGCTTGGCATGTCAGACCGCGTCATCGTGATGCGCGAGGGCCGGATCGTGGACGAGGTCGAAGGGGACAGGATGACGCCCGAAATGCTGGTGCGTGCGGCTGCCGGACTGGCTGCGGCGGCATGAACATCCTTAAACACCGCGAAGTCTTGCTGGCGTTGGCAATCCTTGCCAGTCTTGGCCTGATCGCCAGCCGGTTCCCTGCCTTCATTCAACCTGCCAGCCTTGCCAACGTCTTCAACGACTCAGCGCCGTTGATGATCCTTGTCATCGGACAGGTGATTGTCATCCTGACCAAGTGCATTGACCTTTCGGTTGCCGCCAACCTTGCCCTGACCGGCATGATCGCAGCCCTGATGAACGGTGCCGGGGTGCCCTTGCCGCTGATCCTTGCGGCCGTTGTCGTGATCGGTGCTGCCTTGGGCGCAGTGAACGGCGTCCTGGTCTGGAAGGTCGGCATTCCGTCAATCGTCGTCACTCTGGGCACGATGACCATCTACCGGGGCATCATCTTCCTGTTGACCGACGGCAAATGGGTCAACGCGCACGAGATGACCGACGGGTTCAAGGCGCTTCCCCGCCTTGCCGTCCTTGGCCTGCCGGTGATGAGTTGGGTCGCTGTTGCCCTGATCGCGGTCTTTGCTCTGGTCCTGACCCGCACCCCCCTTGGCCGCGCCTTCTATGCCGTCGGCGGAAACCCTCATGCCGCCGTCTATGCCGGGCTGAATGTCGGGCGCACCCAGTTCTGGGCCTTCGTCATCTCGGGTGCGCTTGCGGGGGTGACGGGCTATCTGTGGGTCGCCCGATATGCGGTCGCCTATGTCGACATCGCCGGCGGATTCGAGCTGGATGTGGTTGCCGCCTGCGTGATCGGCGGCATCGCCATCGCAGGTGGTGCAGGAACGATCTGGGGCGCGGTTCTGGGCGCGCTGTTTCTGGGCGTGATCAAAAACGCGCTTCCGGTTGTCGACATCTCTCCGTTCTGGCAGATGGCGATTTCGGGCAGCGCCATCATTCTGGCGGTGGCGTTCAATACTGCCAAGTCCCGCCCAAAGGGCCGCCTGATCCTGCGTGAGGCCACGGAATGACCCTGAACAACTCCACCGGGGACGTCACCGGGCGCATCATTCCCGACCGTATGCGATCCTCTTTCGCCAGAGGACTGCGCAGTTGGGAGACGATCCTGATCGTCGTCGCGATCCTGATCTTTGTGACCAACAGCTTTCTCTCGCCATATTTTCTGAACGCATGGAACCTTTCTGACGCGACCTTCAACTTCACCGAAAAGGCGCTGATTGCCTTTGCGATGGCCATGCTGATCATTGCGGGCGAGATTGACCTTTCGGTCGCATCGATCATCGCGCTGGCCTCGACTGCGATGGGTCTTGCAATGACCGCCGGGGCCGGGGTTCCGGTGATCGTCTTGACCGGAATCGTCACGGGCCTTGTGTGTGGCGTTGTAAATGGCGCGCTGGTCGCCGGACTGGGCCTGCCTTCCATCGTCGTCACGATCGGCACCATGAGCCTTTTCCGCGGGTTGGCCTTCATCATACTTGGCGATCAGGCTTTCAACGGTTACCCCAAGGACCTTGCCTTCTTCGGGCAGGGCTATGTCTGGTGGGTCATCAGTTTTGAGCTGGTCCTGTTCGCAATCTGTGCGGTCATCTATTGGGCACTGTTGCACCGCACGACTTTCGGCCGCGCGGTCTATGCCATCGGCAACAACGCCACGGCCGCTCAGTTTTCCGGAATCCGGGTGGACCGCGTTCGCTTTTTGCTTTTTCTGCTTACCGGGTTGATGAGCGGCATTGCCGCAGTGTGCCTGACTTCGCGCCTTGGGTCCACGCGTCCCAGCATCGCGACCGGGTGGGAGCTGGAAATCGTGACGATGGTTGTCCTTGGTGGCGTGTCAATCCTTGGCGGGTCAGGCAGCATTCCGGGCGTCGTGCTGGCCGCTGTCATCATGGGGCTGGTCACCTTCGGCTTCGGTCTACTGAACGTGCCGGGGATCGTGATGAGCATCTTCCTTGGCTTGCTATTGATTACCGTTATCGCCTTGCCCCGGCTTCTGCAGAGGAAATGATGGAGAAGTTTGCCTTTCGGATGCGGTTGAACGCAGGAATGGAGGCTGAATACCGCCGCCGCCATGATGCGATCTGGCCGGAACTTGTGGGACTTTTGCGCGAGGCCGGGGTCAGCGATTACTCGATCCACCTCGACCAGGAGACGAATATCCTCTTTGGCGTTCTGTGGCGGCGGGACGATCATGGCATGGCCGCACTTCCCTTGCATCCGGTGATGCAGCGCTGGTGGGCGCACATGGCCGACATCATGGAAACAAGGCCTGACAACGAACCCGTGGCGGTCCCGCTGGTTACCGTGTTCCATATGCCATGAAGACCGTCGCCGTCATCGACATCGGCAAAACCAACGTCAAGGTCGCGCTGGTTGACCTGCTTACCAGCACCGAAACGGCGGTAGAAACGTCGCCCAACACCGTTCTTCCCGGCCCGCCGTGGCCTCACTTCGACACCGATGCGCAGTGGACATTCATCCGCGACGCACTTCGCAGGCTGGGCCGCACGACGCGCATTGATGCCATCACCACCACCACGCACGGCGCCTGCGCCGCGTTGCTTGACGCCGCAGGTGGGCTGGCCGCGCCGGTGATGGATTATGAATTCAGCGGACCTGACGACATGCGCGCCGACTATGACGCGATCCGCCCGGCCTTTGAGGAAACCGGAAGCCCCGGTCTGCCCGGCGGGCTTAATCTGGGCGCGCAGTTGCATTACATGCTGATGCGCGACCAGGGCCTGCTGGAGCGGACCGCGAATGTTGTAATGTGGCCCCAATACTGGGGCTATCGTCTGACCGGGCGGTTTGCGTCCGATGTCTGCTCCCTTGGCTGTCACACCGACCTGTGGAACCCGCATGCCTCAAGCTGGTCCTCCTTGGCTGACAAGCTTGGCCTTGCTGGAAAGCTGGCCGCGCCGCGCCGCCCGGGCGAGGTGCTTGGAACGCTGATACCAGAGCTTCAGGACGATCTGGGGCTGGGTCCGGTGCCGGTTCTTGTGGGAATACATGACTCCAACGCCTCGCTTGTACCGCATCTTCTGTCGCGAAGCGCACCATTTTCAGTCGTCTCCACCGGGACATGGGTGGTCGCCATGGCAGTTGGTGCGACAGATATGTCGTTGGATCCTTTGCGCGATGCGTTGGTCAACGTCAGCGCGCTGGGACAACCGGTTCCCTCGGCGCGTTTCATGGGTGGGCGCGAGCATGATCTGGTTCGGGCAGGTGTTGCCGTCGAGGCAAACGCGGCAGATGCAAATCGGGTGCTGGCTCGCGGCGTGATGTTGCTGCCTGCGGTGGTGCAGGGATCGGGGCCTTTTCCCCGGCAGCAAATGGAATGGACCGAAGACCCCTACAGCGCAGGCGAACGTGTGGTGGCATTGGGCTGGTATCTGGCCCTCATGACCACAGAATGCCTGTCGATGATCGGTGCGCAGGGGCCCATCCTTGTGGAAGGCCCGTTCGCGCGGAATCCATGGTTTGTGCAGATGCTGGCCACCGCCACGGGGCGATCTGTTCTTGCCGCCGAAGGCCGGACCGGAACCGCCCCGGGCGCGGCCATGCTTGCGGGAGACGTTGTTACGCTCAGATCGGATGCAGCTGTAAGCCCGATCGAAGGACTAAAGGGCTATGCGTCCCGCTGGCAAGACCTTTGCTTCCGACGTTAAGTCCGCAAGGTGGCGGCAACATTTGACCCGACAGTCCGGCCAATAGCCTTGATCAGCCGGAACTCTGATCATGTACCGGGAAGAAGCTCAAGTTTTCAGGCTCCGCAGCGACGCTTCTTCCACCAGACACTCGTCTACGTCACATATCAGCCCGTCACCCATGGCATACAGCATCCGTTGCCTGCGGCCCCAGACGCCTGCGTAGACCCCGCCCGGCGGGCCCGCGCGATAGATGGTTCGGTCCGTCATCCGCACGGCAATGCCCGCCTCGATCAGCAGGCTGCCAAAAAGCCTTGTGCCATCAAGAAGGCGGTCCAGCAGGCCTTCGGGCAGGGCGGGTTTGTTGATCACCAGCGTCGCCTGCAACAGGGGTTCACCAGTCGCCGTCTGGTAGAGGGTTGACCACCGTGTGACGATGTCCCCGTCATCTTCGATTGCCGTCTGGACAGCATGCACCGCGCCGAAATGACGCATCAACTCGCGCGTCATCAGATCATCGTGCATCAAAAGCGCATGGCTGACCGGAAAGTCCCGCTTGAGAATGGCAAGATCAGCATTCGGCACGATCGGTTTTCCTGTCTTCGGCAAGCTGGTCGGTAGTGCGGTGTAGGGTGTTGACCGGATTGCTGCATGGGTAATAGCAAGCCATAACGCGAAGCAAGCCCTGACGCGGGAACTGACGGCGTTTCGTCAGGGCAGTTGGATCGTCAGAGGGTAATGCGAAATATGGGTTTGAACATCATCGGCGCGGGTTTCGGGCGAACGGGTACACAATCGCTTAAACAAGCCATCGAGATCCTTGGTTTTGGCCCCTGCCATCACATGTACGAAGTGCGCAATTCTCCGCGGCAGATCAAGATGTGGCAGGCCATTGCTGCAGGGGGCTCTGCCGACTGGGACGCTGTGTTTGCTGGCTTTTCGGCCCAGGTTGACTGGCCCGCAGCAGCATACTGGCGCGAATTGGCGGCACATTTTCCGCAGGCAAAGGTCATCCTGTCGGTGCGCGACCCCGTCGCGTGGCATGAAAGCATGTTGCAGACCATTGTGCCCTCGTCGACCATCGGTGCCGAGCAGGACCCTGACGCCAACGGCCGTGCCGGTTCCGAGATCATCCGCAAGGTGGCGCTGGAGGGGATTTTTGACGGCCGCATAACCGACCACGCCTTTGCCTTGGAACGCTTTGCCCGTCACCGCCAGGATGTGGTCGAAACGATCCCTCCCGATCGGCTTTTGGTGTTCGACGTGCGTGAAGGCTGGGGGCCACTTTGTCGTTTCCTGAACCGCCCGGTGCCCGAAACGCCGTTTCCCAGCAGCAACAGCGTTTCCGAGTTCCGGGCGCGCAAGTCATACCTTGCCCCTTAGTCCGTGGTTCTCGTTCCATCTGCATGGCGATGGACCTGCGCTTGTGGCTGGTTTATTAGATCGGCGTAAGCTTGGTGTTCGGCAAGACTGCACCACTGCATCGAATGATGGGGATATCTTGTGCAACCAGAACATTTCAAGGCAATCGTCGTAGGGGCGGGCCCCGGTGGTATCGTCGCGTTGAAGGAACTTTCCGAAGCGGGCGTCGGCCCAATCGTTTGCCTTGATCGCGGCGATGGGGTCGGGGGCCTGTTCCGCGGTGGATATGACGGACTGTTCCTGACGTCTTCTGCCGCCTTCAGCATGTTTTCGGACTTTCCGCCGCCAGATGGCCGCCACAGCGCGTTCTGGACCAAGGCCGAGGTTCAGGACTACTGGACCGGCTACGCCAACCGGTTCGGGCTCCCCGCACTGATCCGTTTTGGGGTCACCGTCGGCGCCGCAGAACCGCGGCCCGAAGGGGGGTGGCGGCTTGACTGCGGCGACAAGGTCCTGACCTGTGATCATCTGGTCGTGGCAACAGGCAACAACGTCTATCCGCAGGTCCCGGACTGGGCGGCCGCTGCGGATAAGGTAGAGGTGCGGCATTCGGGCGAATATCGTGACGCCGCGCCATTTCGCGGCCGATCTGTCGTGGTCGTCGGCGGCGGCGAGTCGGCATCAGACATGACGCTCGAGATTGCACAGGTCGCGGCGCGCACCTGGGTCAGCCTGCGTCGGGGGCCAGGTTGGGTCGTGCCGCGGATGCGTGGCGAACTGGCCGCCGACATTTCGACTCACCGGGGCTTCTGGTCGCTGCCCTACACCTGCGGCGCGCGTGTCAGTGCCGGGTTGATTGCCGCCGATGCGCGGCGCGGCAGGCAGTCGCCGGTGCTGGCCGAAGTGGCCAGACTGAATGCCAAAGTCGCGTCCCCCTTCGGTATCCGGGGCATTTTCGGCACGAAAAGCCTTGGCCTGCCGACTGCGATTGCCGAACATGGCACCCAGGTTGTGGGTGAGGTGACCAGGGTCGTTGACGGTGGCCGCACCCTTGTTACGTCGGATGGTCACCGCATCGATGGGGTGGATGCCATCCTTCTGGCCACCGGCTTTCGCAGCAATGCACCGTTCCTGCCCGAACCCATGCGCGCCATTGACCCGCGCCGTATGTACAAGAACATGTTCCGTCCCGAGTTGGGCGCATCTCTGGTGATGATCGGCTTTGCGCGGCCCACGTTCGGCAGTCAGTTTCCGGTGATGGAATTGCAGGCGCGGCTGGCGGCCCGGGTGATAAACGGTGCGCAGGTGCTGCCGACGGCGGCCCGGATGGCCGAAATTGCGGCAAAGGACTCTGCCGACCTGACCCAGCAGTTTGGTCCGACAGGCGACCGGGTGCGCGGCCTGGTCGATTATCCGCTTTACATGGACGCGATGGCACGCCTGATCGGTTGTCGTCCGCGCCTTTGGCGGCTGGCTCTGACCGATCCGCGCCTGTGGCTGCATGTCGTTTATGGCCCGATGCAGGCCACGCAGTATCGCCTGCACGGTCCCGGTGCCAAACCTGACGAGGCGCGGCGTATCCTGCTGGCGATGCCGGTCAGCCCGTTCAATCACATCGTCAAGGCCGGTTTGCGCGAAACCCTGCGCGACATCCTGCGCCTTGGCCCGGTATGGCGCAGGCTGTGGCAGCGGGACTGAACTGCCCGGTTGGTCAGGCTTCAGGTCCTTCCGACAGGCTTGTCCCCGCATAGTCCCGCGCCAGGGCGCGCTGCAGATCGTCGCTTTCCAGAAGCTGGTCATAATCGCATTGCCGAAGGCGCGCATCGATTGACGGCTCGCCCGGAAAGACATGCAGCAACCGGGTCAGTCGCCATGAAAGGTTCGAAGCGGCCCAGACCCGGCGCAGGGCATCGGCGGAATAGCTGTCCAGAAGATCGCTGCGGCCTTCGACGTATCGCGCAATCAGCGCACGCGACAACAGCCGGATGTCCGAGATTGCCAGGTTAAGGCCTTTTGCCCCGGTCGGCGGCACGACATGTGCTGCATCGCCCGCCAGAAACAGACGCCCCCAGCGCATCGGCTCGATCACGCGCGACCGCAGCGGAGCCAGCGATTTTTCGATCGACGGGCCAGTGACAACCTCGGCCGCGATATCGGCTGGCGCACGGTGCAGGAATGTCTTCCAGAACCGATCGTCGGGCCAGGCCTCGACCCCTTGATCAAGCGGGGTCTGAACGTAATAGCGGCTAAGGTTCGGGCCGCGCTGGGCAGCAAGGGCAAAACCCTCGGGGTGGTGGATATAGGTGAAATCGTCGATGGGCGGTGCCTCGACCATGATCCCAAGCCAACCAAAGGGATAATCCCGTTCAAAGGTGCGGCGGTTGGCCTCGGGGATCAGCCCTGCGCATTGCCCGCGCGCACCATCGCAGCCGATGACGAAATCGCAGGTCAGATGAAATGCCCCATCCGGTGTGCGGAACTCCAACTGCGGCCGCTGATCTTCCAGCCCCGTCACATCTAGACTGGAGACCTGGTCAATCACGGAAAGGTCAAGCTGATCGGCTTGCGCATAAAGGTCTTCGGTCAGGAAGGTCTGGCCGTATGCCATCATTTCGGTGCCGGTCCAGCGCTTGACGTCAATCATCAGGCTGGGGCGATCCGCCCAGGCGATGCAGCTGCCGTTACGCGCGCGTCCCAGGCTGTCAATCCGGGTGACCAGCCCGCTTTCGCGCAAGAACCGGACCGCGGCGGGTTCCAGAACGCCCGCGCGGATGCGGGCAAGCACGTCGGCCCGCGCGCGACGTTCAAGAACAACGCAGCCAATACCCTGCATCCGCAAGAGAAGCGCCAGGATCATTCCGGCTGGCCCTGCGCCGACAATGGCCACCTGCGTTGTCCGCTTTTGCATGCCGATCTCTCTCCGCTAGCGCTGTCGCATACCCATCCCTCTTGTGGTCGCAGTTTGCTGGTTCCACAATATGGCAAAGCGTCCTAAGTCGGATTCGACCCGCAGTCCGGGTGCTTGAACCGCGCGGGTGATCTGGAGGCTTCGGCAATGGCAATGAATATCGGTCGAATGGCGTTGGCAACGGCGACGCAGCATCCTGACCTTTTGGCAGTCGTCACTGATAGGTCAATGCTGACCTATGACCAGCTTGCCCGCCTTGTGAGTTCGTTTACAGCGCGCATGCAGGCGCTGGGTGTCGGCCCGGGGTCGCGGGTTGAACTTGACAGTGGCGATGTGACGGTCGCAGCACCTGTGATCCTTGGCTGCGCGCTGCTTGGGGCCGCTTGGGTGTCGGTCGGCGCGGCCCGCCACCTGCCAGAGCGTCTGCGCCCGACACATGTGCTGACCGACAAGTCCAGCGCGGAAACGGACGGACGCCACCTGATCACCTCCGAATGGACGACCTCGGCACCCGCCGATCCAATGGCTCTGGAGCCGGTGTCCGACAGGGCGCCTTTCATCTATGCGCCAACCTCTGGCACCACCGGAGCCCCCAAGATACTGGTCCTGTCACAACATCAGCAGGCCTTGCGGGCGCATGCGACGCGCGACGATTTCGGGGCGCGTCAGACGGTATTCTGCACCTTCTTTCACGCCGACGCCTATCCCTTTATCACCCGTTTCCTCAGCGCCTTCGTGAATGGGGCTACGGTGGTTCAAAGCCACGACCCTGCCGTATGGTATGCGGCAGGGGTCAATCACCTTTACGGTTCCGTGGCGCAGATCGGGACGGCCATGGCAGGCAAGGTCCTGCCCCGAAAGCTTCCCTTGGTGCATGTCTCGGGCGCGCGACTGTCCGATGAACTGGCATTGCACCTGCTGCAAAGCTTTGACAGCGTCGTTGACCTTTATGCCTCGACCGAGACGAACCGCTCGTTCAAGAACGTCAGGTTCATTGACGGGGACGGACATCTGGCTGTGCGCGGAGTGCAACTGGACAGCAAGGTCGAGATTGTCGATGACAATGGTCAGGCAGTGCCGCAAGGAACCGTCGGCTTTGTTCGCGTGCATAACGATTATCTGGCCGACGGCTATCTGGATAACCCCGAAGCCACTGCCACCTCCTTTCGCGACGGTTGGTTCTATACCGGCGATTTGGGTTTCTTCGGTCCCCTAGGCGAATTGCAGGTCGTGGGCCGATCCGGTGACATCCTGAACCTTGGTGGCGTAAAGGTTAACGCGATGGCGATCGACGATGCTCTGCGCGCCGTTGAGGGGGTGTCCGACGCGATGTGCTTTGATGTGCCCGTCTCCGGCAAGGCCAACGAGCTTCTGGCCTTTGTCGTGCCTGCAGCGGGGGTCAGCATGACCGATATCGCGGATCGCGTCCGCCGGACGGTTCAGCCCCGGTTTGGCGCGCAACGGTCACCGCAACGTTTGATCGAAATTTCCGCTGTTCCCCGGGCCCATGATGGCGGCGCGCAAAGGTTCATGTGTCGCACCCTGTATCAGGCGCACAGAAATGGCTGATCACATGCACTTTCCTTTGAATATCGCCGCGCAATACGGCGCGGTCGCGGCCCGCCACGCTGGATTTCCTGCACTTCTGGGCGATGGCGTGGCGCTGTCGCATGGACAGTTCTGGCGCGTCGTGAACCGACTTGCCGCGCATCTGGCTGCCGATGGGGTCGGCCCCGGTGGTCTGGTCGCCCTGAATTCCCGCAATATGGTGGTGGTGCTGACAACGCTGATGGCAACGGGCCTGCTTGGGGCCGGGTTTGTCGTGGCTGGCCCGATCCTTGCGCGCGCCCAAGTGATCCGGCCGACACATTTCTACCGTACGCCCGACCTGACGGGCCACCCCGCCGTGCCGTTCCGTGTGTTGCATCCGGAATGGCTGCGCGATGACGGCCCGCAGACAGTCGAGGTGCCGCCTGCAGCAATCGACCCCGATGCGCCGTGGCTTTATCTTCACACCTCAGGCACGACGGGCGAGCCAAAGTTCCTCGCCCTCAGCCAGCGCGCCGTCGCAGACCGAAGCCGGGCGGCAGCGGTTGATTTCCCGTTGGCACAGACGACGTTCGCGACGTTCTTTGGCTGCACGTCGCGTCCGTTCTTTGCGCGCGCGCTTGCCGCACTCCTGCAGGCCTGCACGGTGGTCGAGGGGATCGACCCTGATCTCTGGCTCAAGCACGGCGTCAACTTTGTTGCAGCCTCGCCGATGCAGGTGTTCCGAAAACTTGAGCAAGGGCGCCTGCCACGACGGATTGCACGGCTTGAAATCAGCGGGTCCCGCATTCCGGCTGGGTCGGCGCGGTTTTTTCTGGAAAGCTTCGACAAGGTATTCGATGTCTACGGGGCCAGCGAAACGTCCAAAAGCTTTGCCAACGAAATACGGCTTGAAGCCGATGGCCAGATTGCGATTCACGGCCGGCCGCAAGACAGCGAGGTCGAGATCGTGGACCCATCGGGCCAACCTTGCACCGATGGAAAGTCTGGTCAGGTGCGCGTGCGCAACAGCTATATGGTGCCGGGCTACCTGAACGCGCCCGCAGCCAGCGCACGCGCCTTCAGGGACGGTTGGTTCTATCCCGGCGATACTGCCTATTGGGGCCAGAACGGCGAGCTTGTGGTTCTGGGCCGTGAGGATGACGTGATCAACTTTGGTGGCTACAAGATTCAGGCCGGGCTGGTTGACGCCTTGATATGCAGCGTGCCGGGTGTGCGCGAGGCGGTGGCCTTCCGCAATCCGATCCCGGCCACGAAGGATGCTATGATCGCATTTGTGGTCTATGACGACCCCAAGCTGCGGGCGGACGTGAACGTCGACATCCTGGCCAAGATCGACCGCACCATCGGCTATGGACTAAGCGACCGTAGTCTAAGGTCGGTCATGGACCTGCCACGGGACGAAGAAGGACTGCCTGATCGTGAGGCCTGCGTGCAACTGGTGCTCAAACGCGCCCGCGAACTGGGTGAACTTGCATGAGCGCGCTGGACCAGCCTTGGAACATCGGCGCGGGGCTGGCGCGGGGCGCGGCGCTGCATCCCGACCGCGATGCCATTGTCGCTGCTGATGTCCGGTTAAGCTATGCCAAGCTTTGGCAGATCGCGCAGGCCTTCGCACTGAACATGCAGAAAATTGGCATCGGTCACGGCATGACCGTTGCGCTGGAATCACGCGACATTATCGCCTCGGTTTCCGTCATGGCGGCAACTGCGCTTGTTGGGGCCCGTTTCGTTCTGCACAATCCGCAGACTGGAGTTGAACCGGGCCCCCTCATCGTCCTTTATAGCCCAGACCGCCCGACGCCCCATGCCGAAGGTGCGACCGTGGTTCAGATGACAGCGGACTGGTCGCCGCGCCACACCGCTGTCGGCCCTGACACCGCGGCCGGATTTGCCGGTGCCGAAAGCGCCGAGGCGCCGTGGTGGACGATCCACACATCGGGCACAACCGGCAAGCCCAAGGCGCTTGTCCTTAGCCAGCGCATTGCTTTTGACCGCTCGGTCGCGGCGGCGGGCGATTTCCGGGGCGGAGAGACGCGATTCTGCTCGATCTTTCCGTGCTATACGCGCCCGTTCTTCGTGCGTGCCATGGCAGCACTGGTCAATGGCGCGACGCTGCTTGATTTCGTTGACCCCGACATCCTGTCCCGCGAAGGGGCGAACCTTTTCTCCGGCTCGCCAAAGCTGGTCCAGGACTGGCTGACGCGCTGGCAGCCACGCCCGCGTTTTGCCAGACTGCAGGTCAGCGGCGCCCCGTTCAGCGACGCGGCCGCTTCCCGGATGCTGGCGGTGTTTGATCAGGTGGAAGATGTCTATGGTGCTGGAGAGACCAACAAATCCTTTGTGAATCTCAGGGTTTTGCAAGACGGGCAGGTCAGCCGTATCGGCAGACCGCAGGACTCGACGGTCCAGGTGCTTCTGGCCAATGGCCAGCCCTGCGACGTCGGCGAAGTCGGCGAAGTGCGAGTTCACAACGATTATCTGGCACCGGGGTATCGCGATGCACCCGAAGCCACCGCCCGCGCCTTTCGCGACGGCTGGTTTCACCCCGGCGATCTGGCCCGCTGGGAACCCGGCGGGGCGCTGACCATCGTCGGGCGGGTGGATCAGATCATCAATCTTAGCGGAACCAAGATCGACCCCGCCGAAGTCGAGGAGGTCCTGCACGAGGTTGCGGGCGTACGGCAATCGGCTGTATTTCTTGATCCGCTGGAACAATTTCCGCTGCGCACGATGGCCTTTCTGATGCTGGAGCCCGGGACTGACATGGTCTCCACTGTCGACAGGGCGATTGCCCATTGTGCGCAACGTCTGGCCGGATTGAAAGCTCCCGGCTACTTCTTTGTTGTGCCCGAAATACCAATGACTCATGACGGCGTGCCCCGGCGCAGCGAATGTGCCAGAATTGCCAAAGACCTGCCCCGTGGGGGGTGACGCGTTGGGGAACAAGATGGCTGATCATTCACGACTTGCAACCGTACATGCCGGGGCGGCACTGGCTGACCCTCAGGCCCCTGCGGTGGTCTTCCCCGACCAGACCTACAGCCACGATCAGGTCCGTCGCCTGGGTCTGGCTTTCGCGGCCAAGATGCAGGCGGCCGGGATCGGTCCGGGGTCACGCGTGCAGTTGCGCACGCCTGAACCGATGCTGGTTCTGGCCGTGCTGTTGGGTGCATCCTGGGTCGGGGCTGAATTCTTTCCCTTTGCCGGGGACAATGCGACCCCGGACGCGCTGAAGATTTCCCACTATCTTTACGACCCCAGGGTCAAGGCTGCCCCTGCACCAGAATCGGTTGTGCTGGATGAAACATGGTCCCCGGCTTTCGCGCCGGCCTTTGACGAATCCCGCGCCGTGGATTCCGATCTTCCCTGGCTTTGGGTGCATACTTCCGGGACCACCGGCCTGCCGAAATTCCTGACGCTCACTCAGCGCATGGTGGTCGGGCGGTCGCAGGCTGTGGCCGACGAATTCCGGCCGCGCAGCCGCCATGTGCTGCTTGCCCATTGCTACAGTCGCCCTTTCCTTGCCCGGGCCGCAGCCGCGCTGGTGAACGGCTCAACCCTGTATTTGGGCCTTGCGCCGCAAGACTGGCATGCTGCAGGGATCGACATGGTTTCGGGGTCGCGCAGCCTGATCAAGGCGGCGTTGACAGGCGTGACCTTGTCCCCCCGCGCCGCCCGGATCGAGCTTGCAGGCTCGCGCCTGCCCGAGCCTGAGGCGATTGCCTTGCTCGACAGTTTCGAAGTGGTCGACGACACTTATGGTGCCAGCGAAACCAGCAAAAGCTATTCGACCCTTTGGCAGCGGGATGGGGAAGGTCGGCCTGTTGCCCGTGGCAAGATGCGTGACAGTGAAATCCATGTGATCAACGTTGATGGCAGCCTGGTTGCGCCCGGCGAACGTGGCGTGGTGCGCCTGCGCAATCCCTATATGGTGTCATCCTATCTGAACGACCCGCAAGCCAGCGCGGATGCCTTCCGCGATGGCTGGTTCTATCCCGGCGATGTGGCCCTGGTTGAGGCCGATGGCCGCTTGCACATCGCCGACCGATCCGACCACGTGATGAACATAATGGGCAGCAAGATCAACGGCTTCGTTGTCGACCAACTGATGCGTTCAGTTGCGGGCGTGCGGGATGCCATCTGCTTTCGCAACCCCAAACCCGGGGCCGAAGACGAGCTTTTCGCCTTTGTCGTTCTGGACGACAGCATCAACCGTCTGCAGGCCGTTGCAAGCGCCCGCCATGCGATCAGCGAACGGCTGGGCGAATATGCCGTGCCTCGGGTCATTCAGCCCGTTGGTGCCGTGCCACGTCGTGCCGACGGTGCCCCGGACCGCGCCGCATGCGCCGCGCTCGTGCTGCGAATCGCTCAGGGCCGCAAAACCAACCCGCAACCATAGGTGGAGAGTGGCCGTCCGTGGTTAATCAAAAGCTCATGACCTGCGGCATTCTTGCATCAGGTTGTGCGGCGCGATGGGGAAATTTACGATCTGCCAAACGTCCCGGGTTGACGTTTTCGCGATCGGCGGTAACCGTTCCATTACATGAATTTGTGCAATCTTGGAGGACTTACAATGATATCTGAAAAGAACGTCTCGACTTGCCTGGTCTCGGTTGCCGCACTGGTCGCCGGCAGCAACTCGGTCGCCGCTCAGGATTGGGCCGGTTTCTACGTTGGTGTTTCGGCCAACAGCAACTCTGGCACGTCCCCGGCCCAGCCTTACGTCTATGACGAAGGCTACCAGATGGGCAGCGACACCACCGGTGGCGCATTTGCCGGCTTCCGCTGGAACGCTTCGGACAGCGTCGTGATGGGTTTCGAAATCGCGATGCAGGGCACGATCACTGTTGACGCGCCTGCGGCGTACGCCCCCATCGATGATTATAGCTTTGAAAACCTTGTCGACGCCAAGTTGTCGGTCGGTACTTCGGTCGGCAAAGCGCTGATCTATGGTTTCGCCGGCATGTCCTCGGGCATTCTGGATAGCAGCGGCGACGATGCGTATAGCGCTTCCGGCATGAACTACGGTGTCGGCGTCGACTACATGGTCAGCGACAAGTTCACGGTCGGCGTGGAATACATCTCGCGCAACATGACAGGCTATGTTTCGGGCGGTAACCCCGAAAACCTGAAGAACGCAGACACCGTTTCGCTGCGCGCTTCGTTCAAGTTCTGATCTCGGTTTCACAGAATTTCGCAGGGGCCGGTCGCAAGACCGGCCCTTCGTGATTCAAGATGGACCATTCAGCCTTCATGCCCCAGCAAGCCCCTTCCACCGGCACTGTCATCGCTTTGGGTGGCACCGGCATGATCGGTCGGGCGCTGCATGACATTGCGCAGCGTCGCGGTCTGTCGTTCCTGTCGCTTTCCCTTGATCCTGATGCGCGGGCAGATGGGTTTGCCAACCTTCAGCTTGATTTTGCAACTGCGCCAGAAGGGGCCATCGCCGCCGCATTAGCGCAGGCCGTGCCAGCCGGCATTACCATCCCCGCGCTTTGCGTCATTGCCGGGCTTTCCCCAAGCCAGATAGCCGAGGTCGCCGGGTTCGCAGCCCGACGGGGGGTGCCGCTGGCGCAGATATCGTCCTGTCTGCTGTATCGCGCCGAAGCGGGCAGCGTTGTGAATGAAAGCACAGCCACCCTGACCGAACCCGAGGCAGCCTTTCCCTATCTGCGGCTGAAACTGGCCGAAGAGGCAGCCTTGACCGGCACCAGCGGCGATTGGCGGTTGCTGCGAACCAACCATATCCTTGGGCAGGGCGGACTGCTTGGCTGCATCCCCGGCCACAACCGCGACCCGCAGTTGCTTGGTCATCTCAGGTCAGGCAGCCCGCTGCATCTGGCGCGGGGTGGACAGGTCAGGGTCTCGGTCATCCATGCCGAGGATCTGGCGGCGGCGATGCTCGACTTTTGCGCCGATCCCTCTACGCGGGGGCAGATCCTGAACGTCGTCCACCCCGAACCGGTCATGGCCGACGCCTATTTCCGGCAACTCGCGGCCTTGCTTGGGCTGGCCAAGCCTGCGATTGCCGAACTCCAGCCCGAACCAGAGGGGTTCTGGGCCCTGACGGCACGCGACATCCATTTCACCAGCCGCCACCCCGCGGTGGGGCGGTTGTCTTTTCGGCACGATCTGATCTCGGCCTTACGGGATACGCTGTCGGTGGACGAAGCCGCCTATGCCGCGTTGGGTCGTCATATGCAGGGTCGGCTGAACGAACGCTGACCGACACCGCGCCTTCCAGCCGATCCGCCAAGACCCAAGGGGCCAGAAAACGAACCGCGCTGTCTGGGGTTCCCAGCAGCGCGGTCCTTCACGGGGCCTGAAGCTGACAAAATCGGTCACGCCGGGGCTGGTTCACACCAGCCCCGTGGTCATTCAGGTCAGCAGATGTAGGTGCCTTCGTCGTCGTAGTAGCAATCACCCCCGCCGCCGCTGTCGTCGACATAGCCCGAACTGTCATCGACATAGCCTTCATCGACATAGCCCTCATCGACATAGCCTTCATCGACATAGCCTTCATCGACATAGCCTTCATCGACATAGCCTTCGTCGACCGAGCCTTCATCGACATAGCCCTCATCGACATAGCCTTCGTCGACCGAGCCTTCATCGACATAGCCTTCATCGACATAGCCTTCGTCTACATAGCCTTCGTCTACATAGCCTTCATCAACATAGCCTTCGTCGACCGAGCCTTCATCGACATAGCCTTCATCGACATAGCCATCATCGACCGAGCCTTCGTCGACATAGCCATCATCGACATAGCCATCATCGACCGAGCCTTCGTCGACATAGCCCTCATCGACATAGCCTTCATCGACATAGCCTTCATCGACATAGCCATCATCGACCGAGCCTTCGTCGACATAGCCATCATCGACATAGCCGTCGTCGACCGAACCGTCATCGACATAGCCTTCGTCGTAGCCTTCCTGTTCGGCGTCCAGATAGCCGTAGGCTTCCGCGTCCTCATAGCTCAGGCCGGTTTCCGGGTCGTAGTCCTGGTCGTCGTAATAGACCTCAGTCGACTCGTATTCGGCGTAGAATTCGTCCGAGTTGACGTATTCATCGACTTCCGAGATGTAATAGTCGTCGTATCCCCAGTCATAGCCGGTGGCGCTGTCGTCGTACCAGAAGACCGTGTCGTCGCTGTTGTACGAGGTGATATAGACATCGGTGTAGATCACCTGGTCGATGTAGATCACCGAGTAATCATAGACCTCGTAGAAGTCGTCGTAATAGCTGTCGCAGAAGTCGTAATAGTAAAACCCGCCGCCGGTGTAGTAATAGCCGTCGTCGCCGCGATAGCCCTTGCCGCGCTTGCCCTTCGACTTGGCCCCGCCGGTGTTGTAGGCGCGCCACTTCGACACGTCCTCGATGGCGACCGGCTTGATATAGTCGTCGTTGGTCAGGTAGATGATCGTCTTCTTGGCCCGGTTTTTCCAGGTGCCGTCGAAGAAGAAATAGTTGCTGTCGTCGTTCAGCCCGTAGCGGATCATGCTGTCAAGATCGACCGGACGGCGGATGACCTTGTCGTTCAGCTCGGTGATGACCTCGCCGGGTTCCAGGCCATAAAGTTCGCCCACGCCACCCGGATCGACCGACACGACGACCACGCCTGCGGCCTTCTTGCCCAGCTTGAATTCCTTGCGGACCTCGGCGGTGATCGGCAGCAAAACCGCGTCCAGCGACGGCGAGACATAGGGCTTCGGCAGGCCCTTTTCGGCCAGCGCCGCCCCGGCGGGGGCAAAGACCGCAACCAGCGACAGGGCCGAGGCCAGGATCAAGCCGCGCAGCGTCCGGTGCGACCGTCGCGTTGGCGGGGGCAGGGCAGGGATAAATGGCGGCATGCAGTTTCCTTGTCTTGTGTGCTTGCCCGCACCATACGGGCGTCTGTTGGGTCCGGTTCGACCTTAGCGGGACATTACCTGCCCCCGCAGCGGTTTGCCGAGTGAATTATCCTGTTAGATTTCGATATGACGTCGCGATCTGACTCGGGGCAAATTGCCGATCCAATGCGGAGTTTTTGCGGCAATTCCCGGATGAAATTCGCACAATCGGGCGCAACCGACGAAATGCTATGGGCCGCCCTTCGGGGGAAGGGCGGCCCAGATTTTCAGATCGTTGTAAGGGCCAGGTCAGAAGCCCGACTTGATCATCTCGAATTCCTCGATCATCCGGTCGCGCAGCTCCGTCGTCGGCGGGCTTTGCACGAAAAGCGTGGTGGTGATCGGGTCGATATGCGCCGCCACCAGCGCCTCGGGTGCGATTGTCGCCATCGCCGCATCATTGGCCAGCGCATAGCCGATCGCGTCCAGCAGCGGCTGGGCTGACGAATGCGCCAGAAGCGAATTGATATGGTCATAGACCTTGTCTTCGTTTCCGGCACTGTCCTTGACGTTCACAAAGCCGCAATACCAGGTTGCCGCGCCCTCGGCCGCCGCCCGGTTGAACCCGACGGGGAAGTTTTCCGCCTGCAGGATCGCGACCGGGTCATTCCACGACCAGGCCACCTGCACCTCGCCCGAGGCCATCAGCTGCGACAGTTCCGACGGATCGGCCCAATAGGCGCGGACGTTCGGATGCACGGCGCGCAGCCAGTCGGCGGCGGCCTGGAACTGCTCGTCCGTCACGTTGTCCCAGTTCGGCACGCCTGTCGCCATGAAGGCCAGCGACCAGACGTCATCGGTGTTGTCCGGCAGGGCGATGCGGCCGGCATATTTCTCGTTGGCAAAGACCTGGACCGAGGCCACGTCTTCGGCAGGAACCGTGTCAGAGTTATAGGCGATGGCGGTATAGGCATAGTCGGTCGGGATGAACCAGGTCCCGCCCGCATCGGTAAAGGCCTTGGACATCCGTTCCGGGATATTGGCGAATTCCGGGATTTTCGAGGTATCCCAAGGCTCGATCAGGCCCGCGTCGATGTAGCGGGGCACGGCGGCGGCGCAGGGGTGGACGACATCGGCGGAAAAGCCGGACGATACCTTTTGGAATGCCTCGTCATCATCGGCAAAAAAGACAAAGCTGGGCTTTTGCCCGTGCTTGTCGACATAAGGCTGCAGCATGCCGTCGATTTCCCAACCGGCCCAGTCCAGCACGGTCAGTTCGGAATCCTGAGCCCGGGCGGCGGCGGCAAACGACAGGATCGAGGCAGCGGCAAGCAGAGATAGGGTCTTGGCGGACATGATGTCTCCTTTGTTGCGGCGGCACATTCATGCGGCCGCCTTTTCGAGAATGTTCAGATATGGATCGCTCCCCCCTCGGGACGATCCGGTTCTAGGAAATTGCTCAGCCTAAGATAAAAGCGCAAGTGGAATCTGCGTAATCACCCGTGAATATGATCAAATTTTGGGCGCAATGGCTTGGGCTGGTCAACCTGCGGGCACCTTCAGCACGTCAAACCAGATTGACCGGCTGCGGTTGGTGGGCGATGCAGGGGGAAAGGAGTCCCCGACATGTCGCTTGATCTAGATTTTGTCCGTTCGCAGTTTCCGGCGTTCACCTCGCCCGTGCTTTCGACGCATGCGTTCTTTGAAAACGCCGGGGGCAGCTATCCCTGCACTCAGGTGGTTGACCGGCTGACCCGGTTCTACCGCGACCGCAAAGTGCAGCCCTATGGTCCCTATCCGGGCGCGCAGGCAGGCGGCGACGAGATGGACGAGGCGCGCACCCGGCTGGCCGCGATGATGGGCGTCGCGCGGGAAGAAGTGTCCTTCGGCCCGTCGACCAGCGCCAATACCTATGTGCTGGCGCAAGCGGTGCGCAAATGGCTGGAAGGGTCGGGTGGCGCCGTGGTGGTGACCAATCAGGACCACGAGGCGAACTCGGGCGTCTGGCGGCGACTGGCCGAAGCCGGGATCGAGATTCGCGAATGGCAGGTTGACCCCGAAACCGGGTCGCTGGAACTGCCGATGCTGAAGGCGCTTCTGGCCGATGGGATGGTGAAACTGGTCTGTTTTCCGCATTGTTCCAACGTCATCGCTGAAATCAACGATGTGGCCGCGATCTGTGCCATGGCCAGCGACGCGGGCGCGCGGACGGTGGTCGATGGGGTCAGCTATGCACCGCACGGGTTTCCCGACATCCCGGCTTTGGGCTGCGATGTGTATCTGTTTTCCGCTTACAAAACCTACGGCCCGCATCAGGGGATCATGGTGCTGCGTGAGGCCTTTGGCATGGCATTGCCCGGGCAGGGGCATTACTTCAACCATGACACGCTTTACAAAAGGCACACTCCGGCCGGGCCGGACCATGCCCAGATTGCGGCCTGCGCGGGGATGGCCGACTATATCGACGCGCTTGCAGCGCATCATGGGGTCACTGGTGACGCAGGCGCAAGGAACCGGGGCGTTCATGACCTGATGCGGCTGCAGGAGGTGGCGGTGATCCAGCCCCTGCTGGACTACCTGTCGGCCCGCAACGATGTGCGGCTTCTGGGCCCCCGGTCGGCAGCCTTGCGCGCACCGACGGTGGCGGTGGACCTGCACCGCGCCGCCGAGCCGGTGTCCGAAGAGCTTGGTCGCAACGGCATCGCCTGTTGGGCGGGGGATTTCTATGCCGTGCGACCTCTGACTGCGCTGGGGATTGATCTGGAAAAGGGCGTGCTGCGGCTGTCGGCCGTGCATTATACCAGCGCCGCCGAGGTGGCGCAGTTGATAGCGACGCTGGACCGGGTGCTGTAAGGCCCGTCAAACGGAGCGCGTGCCGCGCGAAGCCCTTTTGTCTTACCGCTCTGCGTGAAGAACGCAGAGCGGCTCGGCGCTTGGGGCATTCTGCCCCAACATGCCATTGGTTTTTCAAACCAATGGCATTTCCCCTGAGAGTATTTTTGAAAAGAGCAAATGGCCGGTGATCCTTGGATCGCGGCGGAGCGTAGTAGAATCTTTCGTGAGGCTGCCGAATGTCCGACGCCCCCTTGATCCTGTGGTTTCGCCGCGACCTGCGGCTGGGGGATCATCCCATGCTTGCCGCCGCGGTAGCGACCGGGCGGCCACTGGTCCCGATGTTCATCCTTGACCCCGAGACCGAAGCCATCGGAGCGGCGGCGAAATGGCGGCTTGGCCTGTCAGTTGCGGCCCAAGCGGCGGCGTTGGCAAAGATCGGGTTGCGCCTGACCTTGCGGCGTGGTCCGGCTCTGGAAGTGTTGCAGGCGTTGGTCGCCGAGACCGAAGCCGATGGGGTCTGGTGGTCGCGGCTTTATGACCCGGAAGCGGTGGCGCGCGACACCGGAGTCAAGGCGGCGCTTAAGGCTTTGGGGGTGGACGCCCGCAGTTTTGCAGGCCACCTGACGCAGGAGCCATGGTCGGTGCAGACCCTGCAGGGCGGGTTCTACCGTGTCTTCACCCCGTTCTGGAAGACGATGCGCGACATGGCGGTCTCCGCCCCCGATCCGGCCCCGACACGGGCGCGGGGCATGGAGGTCTGGCCAACCTCGGAACCGTTGCAGGCCTGGAACCTTGGGGCCGCGATGCACCGGGGGGCGGCGGTTGTTGCCTGGCATCAGACGGTTGGTGAAGACGCCGCCCGCGCGCGTCTTGCGGCGTTCCTTGACGGGCCACTCGACCAGTATGGCACCACCCGCGATCTGCCTGGGGTCGCGGGCACCTCGCGGTTGTCGGAAAATCTGACCTATGGCGAAATCGGCATTCGCGAGGTCTGGCATGCGGCATTGCGCGCGCGCGATGAGGGCAGCGCCGGGGCCGAAGGGTTCCTGCGCGAACTGGGTTGGCGTGCGTTCAGCTATCATTTGATCCACCACACCCCGACCATCTCCCATCAGAACTGGCGCGAAGGGTGGGACGACTTTCCCTGGCGCGGTGACACCCCGGATGCCGAACGCTGGCGGCGCGGCATGACCGGCGAGCCCTTTGTCGATGCCGCCATGCGCGAGATGTATGTCACCGGCACCATGCACAACCGCGCCCGGATGATCGCGGCCAGCTATTTGACCAAGCATCTGATGACCCATTGGCGGGTCGGGCTGGACTGGTTCGCCGACTGCCTGACCGACTGGGACCCGGCGGCAAATGCGATGGGTTGGCAATGGGTTGCAGGCTGCGGTCCTGACGCAGCCCCCTACTTCCGGGTTTTCAATCCCGCCGGGCAGGCGGACCGCTTCGATCCCGACCAACATTATCGCCGCCGGTTTCTGGCGGAAGGTCAGGCGAACCCCGGGCCCGATGCGGTCGGTTTTTTCGATGCGGTGCCCCGGTCGTGGGGCCTTCGACCCGGACAGCCATACCCGGCCCCTGTCATTGACCTTGCTGACGGACGCCAGAGGGCACTTTTCGCCTATGCGGCAAGAAAGGCATAGGTCTTGAACCGGAAGGACGGTAGCATCGGGCCATAAGGGACTGTCAATCCGCATTGACCTGGGCTTTGGCACGCCTTTGACTTGGAATCGGGGGCGCCATCTGCCCTCTTGCACAGGTGCATCTCAAAGTGGAAACTGCAGCAGGATGCAAATCACCTTTCAACTTGCGACCTGAGGGGCAAACGCATGCCAACTTCGATGCCGACTGCAGCGAAAGCCACGGGCGCAGCCACTTTCGCAATCGTCGGATTGTTGATTGCCAACGCTTATGTGCCGGGCATGCCTGACGCGGGCGCCGCAGGAAGCATCCGCGAATTCTCTGGCGTGATTGGTGCCTTTGTCGGCTGGGGTGTGATGGGACATTCGGTTGGCAACAGATACATCGATTCCATCGGCTATGGCTGGAAAACCGTCGTGGTCCTGGTGTTTGTCGCGACAATGCTCTTTTCGATCTATGAAATGCTGCTGCAGTCGACGCGAATGGTTTATGATGGCCCGATTGATGCCATCCTGGACATTTTCCTGCGCATGTTTGACCGCGCCTTGGGACTGCTTTCTTTCCCCGTGATGACGGTCATGATTTTGGGCGGGGGGGTGGCGGGCCTCTTTACCGAAGCTGCGAGCAGGCGTTGGCCCTGAGATGGGCTTGGTGACGGTGACAGGTGCGGTCGGAATGCAGGCCATCGTGCTGGGAGCAGACGCGGCACCAGAGCGGGTCCGTTTCTATGCCGAAACCTTGCAGATCGAGCCAGTCACCGACGGGACGCGGCACAGGTTCGATCTTGGTCCGGGCGGGCCAGAGGCCGAAGCGCTGGCAGAACTTGTGATGCAGGCGCATGGCGCGTTTTCAGCGGCGGAGGTGCGGCGGAGACTGGGATCGTTGCGTGTTCTTGCAGCAAGCCGGGTTCGTGCCATGACGCATGCTCCGCGCCGGTTGCGGGTCGGAACCGGCGACTTTGCTGTCACCGAACGCCGCCAGCCACATGCGGGGTTCCTGGCGTTGGAGGTTCTGACCCTGACCCATGCCCGGTTTGATGGGACAACCAGCCCGCCGATCATCCGCGAGGTCATGCTGTCGGGTGATGCAGTGACCGTCTTGCCCTATGACCCGGTGCGCGACCGTGTGTTGTTGATCGAGCAGATGCGTGTAGGCCCGCTTGGGCGGGGCGATCCGTTGCCATGGCAACTGGAAGCAATCGCCGGCCGGATCGACCCCGGCGAGACGCCGGAAGACGCGGCGCGCCGTGAGGCTGTTGAAGAGGCAGGGCTGAACCTAGGCAAACTGCATAAAGTTGCCGAATATTATCCGACTCCGGGGGTTATGGCCGAATATCTTTATTCTTTTGTTGCGCTTTGCGACCTGCCCGATGACGTCGCAGGGGTCTTTGGGGCAGCCGATGAGGCCGAAGATATCCGCGGGTTGGTGTTGTCGCTGGACGCTTTGCTGGAAGCAATGAGCGACGGAGAGATCACGAATGCACCTTTGCTGCTGACGGCGCTTTGGTTGCAGCGTGAGCGGGACCGTTTGCGGGGCTAGGCGCCTGTCTTGGGATGCAGCAGACCCCGGAGGGTTTCACACCTTCCGGACCTCCCGTGGAGTATTTGAAAAAAGCAAGATGATCCGGGGCGATGTGTGAGGGTCAGAGGTTGAGGCTGACCCAGGCCGCGTTTCTTGCAGAAGACCGCACGCAGGCATCGACAAAGGCCACGCCCTCCAGCCCTTCCTTCAGGCCGGGGAAGGTGGTGCCGTCGGGCAGCGCCGTGCCGGTCTTGGCGGCGCGGATCGCGCGGGCGGCTTCGGCGTAGATGTTCGCGAAACCTTCAAGATAGCCCTCCGGGTGGCCAGGTGGGACGCGGGTGACCCGTGCGGCCTCGGGGCCAGAGCCGGCGCCCCCGCGCGTGATCAGGCGCTTTGGCTGGCCCAGAGGGGTGAACCAAAGGTAATTCGGATCTTCCTGCGCCCACTCCAGCCCGCCTTTGGTGCCATAAACCCGCAAGCGCAGGCAGTTCTCATTGCCGGGGGCAACCTGACTGCACCACAGCATGCCCTTTGCCCCACCCTGAAAGCGCAGCATCACATGGCCGTTGTCATCGACCCTGCGGCCGGGAACAAAGGCGGTCAGGTCGGCGGCAAGCTGGTCAAGTGTCAGACCCGACACGAAATTCGCCAGGTTGAACGCATGGGTGCCGATGTCACCTGTTGATCCGCCCGCGCCAGAGCGCGCCGGATCCGTGCGCCAGTCGGCCTGCTTTTGCCCGGTGCCTTCCAGCGGCTCGCTCAGCCAGTCCTGCGCGTATTCGACCTGAACCACGCGCAAGTCGCCCAATTCGCCTGCAGCCACCATCGCCTTGGCATGCCGGATCATCGGATAGCCGGTGTAATTGTGGGTCAAGGCGAAGACGACGCCCGAGGCTTCAGCGGCCTTGGCCAGCTTCTTGGCCTCGGGCAGGGTGGCGGTCAGCGGCTTGTCACAGATCACATGGATGCCGCGCTTCAGAAACTGCAACGCGACGGGCGCATGCATGTGGTTCGGCGTCACGATGGCGACCACGTCGATGCCGTCCTTGCGCCGCGATTCTCGGGCGGCCATGTCAGCGAAACTGGTATAGGCGCGCGACACGCCAAGGTCGGCGGCCGAAGCGATCGACTTTTCGGCGTTGGATGAAAAACACCCTGCAACCAATTCATATTGATCATCAATCCGCGCCGCGATCCGGTGGACAGCGCCGATAAAGGCATCGCGTCCGCCCCCGACCATGCCCAGACGCAGGCGGGGTTCACGGGCGGTATGTGCGGCGTCGATCATAAGGTCACTCCAGTCCCAGCATACGGCGGTTGGCGGCGCGGTCGGTATCGGCACCGGCGAAGTCGTCAAAGGCTTTTTCGGTCACGCGGATGATATGGGCATCGACGAAAGCCGCCCCCTCACGCGCGCCGTCTTCTGGGTGCTTTATGCAGCATTCCCACTCGACCACGGCCCAGCCCTCATAGCCGTATTGCGTCAGCTTCGAGAAGATGCTGCCGAAATCAACCTGCCCGTCGCCAAGGCTGCGGAAGCGGCCGGCGCGGTTGACCCAGGACTGGAAGCCGCCATAGACGCCCTGGCGGCCGGTCGGGTTAAGCTCGGCATCCTTGACGTGGAACATGCGGATGCGGTCGTGGTAGATGTCGATGTTATCAAGGTAATCAAGGTGTTGCAGGACATAGTGGCTGGGGTCATACAGCATGTTGGCGCGGGCGTGGCCTTTGACGCGGTCCAGAAACATCTCGAATGTCACCCCGTCATGCAGGTCTTCGCCGGGGTGGATTTCATAGCAAAGGTCGACGCCGCAGTCCTCGGCATGGTTCAGGATCGGTAACCAGCGGCGGGCAAGTTCGTCGAACGCTTCCTCGACCAGACCCGCCGGGCGCTGTGGCCACGGGTAGATATAGGGCCAGGCCAGCGCCCCGGAAAAAGTTGCCTGAGCGGTCAGGCCAAGGTTATTCGACGCGGTAAGCGCCAACTTTACCTGCTCGGCAGCCCATACGGCACGGGCCTTCGGATTGCCGCGAACGCCGGGTGCGGCGAAACCGTCAAAGGCGGCGTCATAGGCGGGATGGACGGCGACAAGCTGGCCTTGCAGGTGGGTCGAAAGCTCGGTGATCTCGATGCCGGAATCGTTCGCAACTCCTTTTAACTCGTCGCAATAGTCCTTTGAACTTGCGGCCTTTTCCAAATCGAACAGCCGCCCGTCCCAACTGGGCACCTGCACGCCACGATAGCCGCAATCTGCAGCCCATGCCGTGATGGATTTCCACGAATTGAACGGGGCCGCATCCCCGGAAAACTGCGCCAGAAACAGCGCCGGACCTTTCATCGTCTTCATGTCTTACCTCCGCTGCGGGGCATCATCGGCCCCTAGATGTTCGGGTTTGTCCAGAAACTGCCCGGCCTCGGGCGTACGGCGTTCGATGGCGGCGATCAGGGTGCGGGCAAGAAAATCACCGGCGCGACCCACGTCCTCATGCACGACCAACATTTCCTTGCGAAAGCGGCGCAGAAACGGGATCGCCTCTTTCGCCACCAGATCAAAGTCGGCCCCGATGTGAAAGCCTGCCCGTTCCGCCCCGTTGACCGCAGCCATCGCGGCGGTGGTGGATCCGACAAGGATACCGTCCGGCGGGTTCCCGGACTGGAACCGGCGGTAGACGGCGGCCTCCATCTGTTCGGAATGCGAATCGCTGCTGACTTCGGTCGCGATCTCGAAGCGGGCGCGCTGCACGGCGGCCTCGTCAGCAAAGCCGGTGATCATGTGGCCGGAATAGCTCTGCTCACGCGGGGGGGCGATCATGAACAATCGCTGGCGCTGGCGTTCGACAAGCGCGCGGACACCAAGGCGAGCGAAGGCCTCGTTGTCGAAGTCGAAATATGGATGGTCGATCCCCATGTCGGACCGGCCATGTGCGGTGAAGGGGAAACCTCGTTCGGACATATAGCGGATGCGCGGATCGTCCGGCATGATCTGGTTCAGAACAACCCCGTCAGCCGAGCCGGTCTCGACGATATAGCGGATCGGTGTCATCGGGTCTTGATCGCGAAAATAGGGCATGACCACCAGATGATAGGCGGTTTCGCGCAATGCGGCGGCGATGGAATAGATCATCTGCGCTGTATGGTTCATCACGTCCGCCTCGGTCGACAGGACAAGGGCGATGACATTGGTCTTGCCAGTCCGCAGGCGGACCCCGGCGCGGTTGGGGCGGTAGCCAAGCAGGGCGGCCGTCTCGCGGACCCGGCGTTTGGTGTCTTCGCCGATGTCGGGGGCATCCTTAAGCGCGCGGCTGACCGTGGCGATAGCAAGTCCGGTTGCGGCCGCGATGGTCTTGAGCGTTGGCCGCTCAACCTCCGAATCAGGGGGGGCGACGGGCGGGGTGTCAGTGGTCAAAACCATGTCGTGCGCCCCGCGGTGCAAAAGGTGCATTCCGGCAGGGGTGTCGGTTTTCGGGATGATTCGGTCGCAACGGCGCGTTCTGCGACTGCGAAATGACTGCGTGCGCCGGAGGGTGAAAACCCCCGCGCGGCAAGCGGTTCAACAGTGTTTCGGCGGTGCGGCATTGTGGGACTCAAGGGCGGGATGACACGTGAAGGCACACGGATTCAACGGCCATTCAACCGAAGAGATGCAGGGCTCACAAGCGAAAAGATTTCTTGATTGGCAAATCTATAACGTTATAGATTTTCCCTATAACGTTTTAGAAACCGGGAGGAACGGATGAAACTGACGAAACTGGCGTTTGCGCTTTGCGCATCGGTGGCCTTGCCAATCATGGCACAGGCAGCCGAACTGGAAGTCACCCATTGGTGGACGAGCGGCGGCGAAGCCGCTGCCGTGGCCGAGTTTGCCAAGGCATTTGACGCGACCGGCAACAAGTGGGTCGATGGCGCAATCGCCGGATCCGGCGACGTGGCGCGTCCGATCATCATCAGCCGGATTCTGGGCGGCAACCCGATGGGTGCGACCCAGCTGAACCCGGGCAAGGATGCTGACGATCTGATCGCGGCAGGCCTGATGCAGGACCTGACCGAGCTTGCGACCGCCGAAGACTGGGCCACCATCCTGCGCCCGAAATCGCAGATGGACAGTTGCACCCTTGACGGCAAGGTCTATTGCGTCCCGGTGAACCTGCACTCGGGTCAGTGGATGTGGACCAACCGCAAGGTCTATGAGGATGCGGGCATTGCTCCGCCGCAAAACTGGGCCGAAATGATCGCCGCAGCGCCCGCGCTGAAGGAAAAAGGCATCATCCCGCTGTCCTTGGCTGAGGGCTGGCCAATCGGCCTGCTGACCGAAGACCTGATCGTCGCCATCGCCGGCGTCGACAACTATGTTGCCGTCTATCAGGACCGCAACATGGAGATGGCGCGCGGCGCGGAATTCGCTGCCGTCTTCAAGGCGATCGACGAAGCCCGCCAGATCATCGACCCCAAGACCGTGGTTCCGCAGTGGAACGACGCCGTGGCGCTGGTGATCCAGGGCAAGGCCGCCGCCAACGTGATGGGTGACTGGGCTGGCGGCGAATTCGCCGTGGCCGGAATGGTTGCTGGCGTCGACTATGACTGCCTGCCGGGTCTGGGTGTCGAGCCGGTTCTGGGCACGGGCGGTGACGTGTTCTACTTCCCGAAAAGCGAAGATCCGGAAGTGACCAAGGCGCAACTTGCCATGGCCTCGATGATGGTGACCAAGGAAGTTCAGGTCGCTTTCAACCTGAAGAAGGGCTCGCTGCCGATGCGCGCTGACGTGGACCTGTCCGCGGCCAACGACTGCATGAAGAAAGGCCTCGAGATCCTGGACAACGGCACCAAGGTGTTCCCGAACAACAGCCAGATGCTGGACCGCGACTCGCTGAACCAGATCAACGACGTGATGAAAGAGTTCTTCTCGGACCTGACGATCACGCCGGAAGCGGCACAAGAGCAGTTCGCAGCGATCATCGAAGCAGCGCCCAAGTGATCTTCGGATCCGTAGCTGTGTGACAACCGGCCCGGCAGAAATGCCGGGCCGTCTTCGAAAAAATGCAGGGGAAAACCAATGTCTGAAGTCAAGCGGCCAAATCCCCTGTTCCGGAACCTGACTGCAAAGCTGGCAGCGTCGCCGATGATCTTCATCGTGCTGGTGGTGTTCATCGGCAGCACGATCTGGACGGTCGCCTCGTCCTTTACCGGCATCAAGACCCTGCCGATCTTTACCCCGCAGGAATTCTACGACAACTGGGTCGGCTGGGATCAGTATGTCCGGCTGTGGAACACGCCGCGCTGGATCACCTCGATTACCAACCTGGCGATCTATGGCATCCTGTATTCGACCTTTGCTTTCATCATCGGTTTCCTGTTGGCGGTGCTGATGGATCAGAAGATCCGCGCCGAGGGCATCTTCCGCACCATCTATCTTTATCCTTTCGCGCTGTCGTTCATCGTGACCGGCAAAGTCTGGGCCTGGATCCTGAACCCGGCCTTCGGTCTGGAAAAAACCGTGCGCGATCTGGGCTGGGTGACGTTTTCCTTTGACTGGCTGACCAACCGCGACATGTCGATCTACACCGTGGTCATCGCGGGTCTGTGGCAAGGCTCGGGCCTGGTGATGGCCCTGATGCTGGCCGGACTTCGCAGCATTGACGACGAGATCTGGCATGCGGCGCGGGTCGACGGCATTCCGAAATGGCGGACCTACCTGCAGATCGTGGTGCCAATGATGCGCCCGGTGATGATCACGATCTTCGTCATCGTGGCCTCGGGTTCGGTCCGGGTCTACGATCTGGTGCTGGCCCTGACACAAGGGGGCCCCGGCAACTCGTCGCAGGTGCCGTCGATGTATATCTACGAAAAGCTGTTCGTCGGAGCGCTTGCGCAGGGGACCGCAGCCTCATCGGTCCTGCTTCTTGCAACGGCCATCATCCTGGTCCCGTGGATCATCGTCGAATTCGGCAAGAAGAGCAGGAGATAAGAACATGACCGACAATTGGCCTGCTTCAACCGAAGCCTCTACCATCGTCCCGAACGGGGCCAAGCCCAAGCCGATGTTCGCGCCCGGGCGGGTGCTGATCTACACGCTGCTGATCGTCACCTCGATCTACTACCTGATCCCGCTTTATGTGATGGTGATCACCTCGCTGAAGGATCTGGATCAGATCCGCGAGGGCAACATCTTCATCCCGACCATGCAACCGACCTTCGATGCCTGGGTCAAGGCATGGTCTCAGGCCTGTACCGGGCTGAACTGCACCGGTCTTGCGCCGGGGTTCTGGAATTCGGTGTTCATCACTATTCCGTCGGTGATCGTGTCGATCGCGGTTGCGTCGATCTCGGGCTATACGCTTGCCAACTGGCCGTTCAAGTTCGCCGAATGGTGTTTCACCATCCTGCTGGTCGGGTCGTTCATCCCATATCAGGTCTTCCTTTATCCTCTTGTGATCATCACCCGCGAAATGGGCATCTATTCAACGCTCTATGCGGTGATTTTTGTCCATACCGTGTTCGGTCTGCCGATCCTGACGCTTCTGTTCCGCAACTACTTTGCCTCGCTTCCGGAAGAGTTGTTCAAGGCGGCGCGGGTCGACGGGGCGGGATACTGGCGCATCTTCTTTAACGTGCTGATGCCGATGTCGCTGCCGATCTTCAGTGTCGCGGTCATCCTGCAGGTCACGGGTATCTGGAACGATTTCCTGTTCGGCGTGATCTACGCCGGTCCCACCAACTATCCGATGACGGTCCAGCTGAACAACATCGTCAACTCGCTGCAGGGGGTCAAGGAATACAACGTCGAAATGGCCGCAACGATCCTGACCGGTCTGGTGCCGCTGACCATCTACTTCCTCTCTGGCAAATACTTCGTCCGGGGCATTGCCGCCGGCGCCGTAAAGGGCTGATCACATGCATTCTGTTTCTGTCAAAAACCTCAGCCTGAACTTCGGCGCGGTCTCGGTCCTGAAAACGATGAACCTTGATGTCCAGGAGGGCGAGTTTGTCGTCCTGCTTGGTCCGTCTGGCTGCGGAAAATCGACGCTGCTCAACTGTCTGGCGGGCTTGCTGGACATCAGCGCGGGGGAGATCTGGATCAAGGGCAAGAACGTCACCTGGGCCGAACCGTCAGAACGCGGCATCGGCATGGTGTTCCAGTCCTATGCGCTTTATCCGCAGATGACGGTGCGGGGGAACCTGACCTTCGGCCTGAAAATCGCCGGCCTGCCCAAGGACGAGATCGAAAAGCGCGTCGCCCGCGCGGCTGAAATCCTGCAGATCGGGCCATTGCTGGACCGCAAGCCCGGTGCCTTGTCGGGCGGGCAGCGCCAGCGGGTGGCCATCGGCCGGGCCTTGGTGCGCGATGTGGACGTGTTCCTCTTTGACGAACCATTGTCGAACCTTGACGCCAAACTGCGCAGCGAGTTGCGTGTCGAGATCAAGCGCCTGCACAACCAGCTTGGCAACACGATGGTTTACGTCACCCATGACCAGATCGAGGCCCTGACTTTGGCCGACCGGATCGCGGTGATGAAAGGCGGCGTGATCCAGCAACTGGCCGACCCGCACACGATCTACAACAAGCCGACGAACCTTTTTGTCGCGGGATTCATTGGCAGTCCGACGATGAATTTCCTGCACGGCAAGGCGATAGACGGCGGCACGGCGTTCCAGTTCGGCGACCACCGGATCGACCTGTCCGGCTATGACGGCGGTGCGGTCGGCAACCGCGAGGCGGCGGTTCTGGGCCTGCGGCCGGAGCATATCACAGTGCATGCCACTGCGCCCGCTGGCCCATCGCTGCCCGCCGAGGTCGAGATCGACGAAAATCTGGGTGCCGACAGCCTGTTGTGGCTGAAGCTGGACGGCCAAAGCGTCTGCGTCCGTGTGCCGGTCGAGGGGCGTTTGCCATCAGGCACCAAGGTGCATCTGGGGCTGGACATCGCCAAGGCCTCGCTCTTTGACGCGGCGAGCGAACAAAGGATCTGACGATGCTGGATCTGGCGGGTGTCTGGACGCTTTCGGATGAAGGTGGCGCCCATGTCTTGCCCTTTGATCTTCCGGGTGACGGGATCACGGCGCTGCACAAGGCTGGCGTGATCCCGGACCCCTATTGGGGGCGGAACGAATACGATTGCCGCTGGGTTTCGGAACGCGACTGGCTGGCGCGGCGGGTGTTCCAGCATGACGGGTCAGCTTGCGTTCTGGTGGTCGAGGGGCTGGATACCGTTGCCGAAATCCGGCTGAACGGGGTGCTGGTTCTGTCGGCGGCCAATGTCCACCGGCGCTGGCGGGTGGATGTGTCGCAGGCGCTGATTGCGGGCGAGAATACGGTGGAAATCCTGTTTCGCAGTCCAGTCCGCGAAGCGGCGGCGCGGTCTGCGGGGATGCCGTTCCACATTCCCTATCAGCAGGTGAACGGCCCGATCGCGCATGCCAACATGCTGCGCAAGCAACAGTGCGATTTCGGCTGGGACTGGAATATCGCGCTGGGAATTTTCGGTCTGTCGGGCGCAATCCGGCTGGAGCCTTCGGGGCCACGAATTGGCGATATTCTGGTTGAACAGCGGCATGAAAATGGGCGGGTCAATCTGGCGCTGACGGTTCATTCAACGTCTGAAGATGTGACCGTAACCCTCTGCGGTCAAACGAAGACTGTCGATGTGGTGGATGGTGTCGCGCGACTGGATCTGGTGATCACCGCGCCGCAGCTTTGGTGGCCCTCAGGTCTTGGCGCGCAGGTGTTGCATGACCTTGTCGTGACTGGAGGCGGCGCAACGGCGACCCGAAAAATCGGCTTGCGCGACATGGTGTTGCGGTCGGAACCTGATGCAGCGGGGCGGTCCTTCGGGGTGGTGGTCAACGGTCATCCGGTCTTTGCCAAGGGGGCCAACTGGATCCCGGCGGATGCGCGGCATGGCCGGATCACGCCAACTGCCACGCGCGACCTGCTGCAATCGGCGGTCGATGCCAACATGAACATGATCCGCATCTGGGGCGGCGGGCGCTATGAACCGGACTGGTTCTATGACCTCTGCGACGAGATGGGGCTGATGGTCTGGCAGGACTTCATGTTCGCCTGCCATCTTTACCCCTCGACCCCGGATTTCCTGGCTGAAGTCGGCTCGGAGGTCCGCGATGTGGTGGCCCGGATTGGCCACCACGCCTGCATCGCGCTCTGGTGCGGCGACAATGAGCTGATCGGCGCGCTGACCTGGTTTCCGGAGGCCCGCAAGGACCGCGACCGCTATCTGGTGAACTATGACCGGCTGAACCGGACGATTGAGATGGCCCTGAAAGACATGGCTCCTGCAGCCAACTGGTGGCCGTCGTCGCCGTCCTCGGGACCGATGAACTTTGGCGATGCCTGGCATGACGACACCAGCGGCGACATGCATTTCTGGTCGGTCTGGCACGAAGGCCGCGATTTCGACCATTACCGCGACGTGGCCCCCCGGTTCTGCAGCGAGTTCGGGTTCCAGTCCTATCCGTCGATGTCGGTTATCCGGAAATTCGCCGATCCGAAGGATTGGAACATCGCCAGCCCGGTGATGGAAAGCCATCAGAAGAACCCCGGCGGCAATGCGCGGATTGCGGAAACCATGTTCCGCTATTTCCGTTTTCCGGTGGATTTTCCGAATTTCGTTTACCTGTCTCAGGTCCAGCAGGGGCTGGCGATCAAGACGGCGGTCACCCATTGGCGCAGTCTGAAACCGCACTGCATGGGCACGCTTTACTGGCAGTTGAACGACACCTGGCCGGTTTGCAGTTGGTCGGGTCTGGACCACGGCGGCAACTGGAAGCTTTTGCACCACATGGCAAAGGGCTTTTTTGCGCCGGTGTCCGTGATGGCGGTGCCGGTCGGCGATGGGATCGAGTTGCGCGCGGTCAATGATGGGCTGGATGCGGTGGAGGTGCTGGTTGCGGCTGTCGCGGTGGCGATGGATGGCACTGTGCGCGCCCTGTCCGACGCCCGCGTGACCGTCGGTGCGGATGCGGCAAAGCTGGCGCTGACGGTGCCAAAGGCGGCTTTGGGCGCGCAGGAGATTCTTGCTTTCCGCTGGCATGACACCAACGGAAACCCGCTTGGCCACGACCATTTCGCACCCCGGCCATACAAGAGCTATGACCTGCAAGCCCCCGGCCTGACGCATGAAATCGCAAGCGGCGGCGGGGTTTTGACCCTGACGCTGACCGCCGAAAAGCTGGCGCTTTACGTCGCGGTCGAGGCTGACTGTGACGGGCGTTTCAGCCACAACGCCCTGACCGTCATTCCCGGTCAGGCCGTGACGGTCACTTTTTCCCCCAAGGATGCGACAGCGCGACCCCGGTTCACGATCCGGGACCTGCACGGCGCGACCTATGGCCCGCAATCCTGATCCGCACTTCTGAAAGGAACACATGATGTTCAGCTATCAACTCTACTCTTCGCGGAATTTCCCGCCGATGTCGGCCACGTTCCAGATGGTGGCAAAGGCCGGTTACACCGCCGTCGAAGGCTACGGTGCGCTTTACGCCGATGATGCGGCGGTGGAGGCGACCAAGGCCGGACTTGCCGCCACCGGGCTGACCATGCCGACCGGGCATTTCGGGCTGGGCCAGTTGGAAACCGAGGTCGACAAGGTGCTGGCCATCGCCCGCGCGCTGAAAATGGAGCGGCTGTATTGCCCCTATGTGATGCCCGACGACCGCCCGACCGATGCGGCGGGCTGGACAGCGTTTGGCGCGCGGTTGCAGGCGGCGGGTGCGCCCTACAAGGCGGCGGGCTACGGCTTTGGCTGGCACAACCATGACTTCGAATTTGTCGCCCTGTCCGACGGCAGCCTGCCGCAGGACCGGATTCTCGAGGGTGGGCCGGCCCTGGAATGGGAAATGGACGTGGCCTGGGTGATCCGGGGCGGGGCAGATCCTTTGGCCTGGATCGAGAAATACAATGACCGCATCACCGCGGCCCACGTCAAGGACATCGCCCCTGCCGGTCAGAACACAGATGAGGACGGCTGGGCCGATGTCGGCCACGGCACCGTGGACTGGAAGACGATCATCGCGGCGCTGCGCAAGATCGGCATCCGGCATTTCGTTATGGAACACGACAACCCGAAGGATGACGCCCGCTTTGCGGCGCGGTCCATCGCTTCGGCCAACAACTTCTGAGGGCTTGGAAAATGGCAAATCTTGGACTTGGCATCATCGGATGCGGAAATATCTCGACCAGCTACCTGAAGCTTGCGCCCCTGTTCAAAGGGCTGGAGGTGCGGGCGGTCGCCGATGTGAACATGGCCGCCGCGCAGACCCGCGCGGCCGAGTTTGGCGTCAAGGCACAGTCGGTCGATGACCTGCTGGCCAACAAAGATGTGGATGTGGTGATCAACCTGACCATCCCGGACGCGCACTACGCTGTGTCAAAGCGGATCCTTGAGGCAGGTAAGCACGCCTATTCCGAAAAGCCGCTGGTTCTAAGCCTGGAGGAAGGCGTCACCCTGCGCGATCTGGCCAAGGCCAAGGGTCTGGCCGTCGGCTGCGCTCCCGATACCTTTCTGGGCGGATCGCACCAGCAGGCGCGTGCGGCGCTGGACGAAGGCCGGATCGGCACTGTTACCGCAGGATCGGCGGCGGTTCTGAACCACGGGATGGAGCATTGGCACCCGAACCCCGACTTTTTCTTCCTGCCCGGTGCCGGGCCGATGCTGGACCTTGGGCCCTATTACGTCGCCAACCTGATCAACTTCCTTGGCCCGGTCAAACGGGTGGGGGCGCTGACCTCGTCCGCGTCGGCAACCCGGACCATCTCCAACGGCCCGCGCGACGGCGAGACGGTTCCGGTGAAGACGCCGACCAATATCCACGCGCTCTTGGAGTTTCACACCGGGGCGACGATCACCCTGTCGACCTCGTGGGATGTCTGGCACCACAAGCGCAACCACTTTGAACTTTATGGCACCGAAGGCACGCTTTATGTCCCCGACCCGAACTTTTTCGGCGGCACAGTGGAAATCGGTGGCCGCGATGGCAGCCTGACCGAGCTTGCGCCCTGGGATCATCCCTTTGGCATCAACAACCAGAACCACAACGGCCGCGATCTGGCGAACTACCGGACGGCGGGTCTGGCCGACATGGTGGCGGCGCTGCAACAGGGCCGCGACGCGCGGTGTTCGTTGGAACGGACGCTGCACGGGGTCGAAGTGATGATGGCCTGCCTGAAGTCGGGCGAAACCGGCGAGTTTGTGACCCTGACCACCACCTGCACCCGGCCTGCGGCGCTGTCGCCGGAAGATGCGCGGGCGCTGCTGGTCTGAAGTGTATGACCAACAGCTTGCTTGTCCTGGATTGCCTTCAGTCAGAAGCAGACTGACGGCAATCCGCTCCAGATCGGCTTCGGCCTGATGCCTCCCTTTCAGGCCGGAGCTGCGGGCAGGGCGATTGCAAGATCGCCTTGCCCTGCCATTATCGGAAGGTGCTGATGATGCTGGAAAATCCCGTGATCCGTGGCTTTAACGCCGATCCCAGCTTTTGCCGGGTAGGGCAGGATTATTACATCGCCACCTCGACCTTCGAATGGTATCCGGGGGTGCAGATCCACCACTCCACCGATCTGGTGAACTGGCGGCTGGTCGCGCGGCCCCTGAACCGCGCCGCGCAACTGGACATGCGCGGCAATCCCGACAGTTGCGGGGTCTGGGCCCCGTGTCTTAGCCATGCGGATGGCCGGTTCTGGCTGGTCTACACCGATGTCAAACGGTTCGACGGGGCGTTCAAGGACGCGCACAATTATATCGTCACCTGCGAGACGATCGACGGTAGCTGGTCTGATCCGGTCTATGTCAATTCCTCGGGCTTTGATCCATCGCTTTATCACGACGCGGATGGGCGCAAGTATTTCCTCAACATGCGCTGGAACCACCGGGGGCCGGGCAGCGGCCTGAACCCGGCGCATGACAGCTTTGACGGGATCGAGCTGCAGGAGTGGCATCCGGAAAAGGGCCTGCTGGGAGAGGTGACGACGATCTACACCGGCACGGATCTCGGCCTGACCGAAGCGCCGCATCTCTTTCACCGCGACGGCTGGTATTACCTGACCACGGCTGAAGGCGGCACCGGCTATGACCACGCGGTGACGATGGCCCGGTCGCTTGACATCCGGGGGCCCTATGAGACGCATCCGCTAAAGCACCTGATCACCGCGCGGTTCAGCCCGGAGAACCCGATTCAGCGCATGGGCCACGGCCAGTATGTCGAAGGTCCTGACGGACGTCACTGGCACAGCTACCTTTGCGGCCGCCCGCAACAGGGTCCGAAAGGTGCGTTCTGCGCCACCGGGCGCGAGACGGGGCTCGCCGAAGTGGTCTGGCGCGATGGCTGGCTGTGGCTGAAGGATGGCGGCACCCTGCCACCGACGGAAATCGACTTGCCCGTGTCGAGGGTGACGCCAGACCCCGTGCCCCGCGATTTCCGCGGCCCGGTTCTGCCGCCCGAGTTCCAGTGGCTGCGCACGCCGCATCCCGACCGGCTGTTCACCCTGACCGGGCAGGGGTTGCGGCTGATCGGGCGCGAAAGTCTGGGCTCGTGGTTCGAGCAATCGCTGGTGGCGCGGCGCCAGGAAGAGCCCGCCTATCACGCCGAGGCGGACTTTGACGCCGACCCGCCAAACTGGCAACGCGCGGCGGGGCTGATCACCTATTACAACCGCCACAAGTTCCACGCTGTTCTGGTCACGCGTGAGGCAGGCATGCGGGTGGTGACGCTGGTGTCGTGCCTTGGCGACTGGCCGGGTGAGGCGCTGACCTTTCACGGCACTTTCCCGGTGCCCGAGCGCAAGGTGACCTTAGGCGTGAGCGTTGATCGCGCGGATCAGAGGTTTACGGTGAACAGCACGCCCGTCGGCCCGGCGCTGGACGCGTCCCTCGTGTCGGATGAAGGCGGGCGGGGGGAACATGCGTCGTTCACCGGGGCGTTCGTGGGGGTTGTCGCCTATGACCTGACCGGGCAGGGCTGGACGGCGGATGTCACCCGGTTTGTCTATGAGAACCGGATTTGATCACATCTTGATTGCCGGGTGGATGCCGTCATAAAAGGGGCAAGCATAAAGGGGCCCCGATGGACGCTGACAGCCGCAAGATACCCAGCCACGAGGTTACCTACGCACGGCTGCGCGACATGATCCTGTTCGGGCATCTGGCCCCGGGGGCTCCGGTCACCATTCAGGGGCTGATCGCCGATCTGGGCGCCGGGATGACCCCGGTCCGCGAGGCGATCCGCCGTCTGACCGCCGAAGGTGCCCTGTTGCCGCAAGGCAACCGCCGCGTCGCGGTGCCGGAACTGTCGGCTGAACTGCTGGATCAGGTCGCCTTTGCCCGGCTGGCCATCGAGCCGAAGCTGGCCGCACTTGCCGCCCCGCGCCTGACCTCCGCCGCCATCGACCGGCTGGAGGCGATCGACGCCGCCGTGTCGCGTGCCATCGACGCAGGCAAGCTGCCGGACTATCTGGCCGCCAACCACGCCTTTCATTTCGCGATCTACGAGGCTGCCAGTGCGCCCGTCCTTCTGGACCTTGCGCGGTCCCTGTGGCTGCGGGCGGGACCAAGCTTGCGCGCGGTGATCGACCGCTACGGCCGCGAAACCGCCCCCGATCTTCACCGCGAGGCGATTGCGGCGATGCGTTCGGGCGATGCCGCGGCCCTTGCCGATGCAATCAAGCGCGACATCCAGCAAGGTGTTGATCACGTCCGCCAGGCGCTGCGCGAAACCGCCTGAGGTTTGGCCCGGCCCCGACGTCGGAGCGCGCCGCGCGGGAGTTTTTATTGAAAAGAGCAAATGCGCTTGCGCTTTTCCCAAATACTCCGGGGAGCCCGAGGGGCTGGCCCCTCGCTTCCTGACGTTTCCGGCGGGTGAAACGGGGCTTGAAATTAATTTGATCAAATTTCTTGAAGGCGGCGGCGTTTGATCATATCCTGCGGGAAAGCCGGGGCCGCTTGCCCTGCCATCACCTGAAAGGGCCGCCATGAACAAGATCACCAACCACATGCCCACCGCCGAACTGCAGGCGCTGGATGCGGCCCACCACATGCACCCGTTCACCGACAATGCGGCGCTGGCGAAAAAGGGCGTGCGGATCATGAAGTCGGCCAAGGGCGTCTGGCTGACCGACACCGAGGGCCACAAGATCATCGACGGCATGGCGGGCCTGTGGTGCGTCAACATCGGTTACGGGCGCAAGGAACTGGCCGAGGTCGCGGCGCGGCAGATGGAGGAGTTGGCCTATTACAACACCTTCTTCCAGACCAGCCATGTCCCTGCCATCGCCCTTGCCGCCAAGATTGCCGAAGTGGCACCAGAAGGCATGAACCATGTGTTCTTTGCCGGGTCCGGGTCCGAGGCGAACGACACCAACATCCGCATGGTGCGGCGCTATTGGGACATTCTGGGCCAGCCGGAAAAGCGCATCATCATCGCGCGCAAGAACGGCTATCACGGGTCAACCATCGGCGGCGGGTCCTTGGGCGGCATGTCGGGCATCCACAAGCACGGCGGGATGCTGGCCGGGATCGTTCACATCGGACAGCCGGACTGGTGGTCGGAAGGCGGCGATCACACGCCCGAGGCGTTCGGTCTGGCCCGCGCGCAAGAGCTTGAGGCGATGATCCTGCAGCTTGGCGTCGAAAACGTTGCGGCTTTCATCGGCGAGCCGATTCAGGGCGCGGGCGGGGTCATCGTGCCACCGTCGACCTATTGGCCGGAAATCCAGCGCATCTGCGACAAGTATGGCATCCTTCTGATCGCGGACGAGGTCATCACCGGCTTTGGCCGCACCGGCAACTGGTTCGGGTCGGAAACCTTTGGCATCAAGCCCCATATCATGACCATCGCCAAGGGTCTGTCGTCAGGTTATCAGCCGATCGGCGGGTCGATCGTGCATGACAAGGTCGCGGCGGTGCTGGATTCGGACGGCGATCTGAACCACGGCTACACCTACTCCGGTCATCCGGTGGCCGCTGCCGTGGCGTTGGAAAACCTGCGGATCATCCAGGAAGAGGGCATCGTCGAGCATGTCCGCAACGTCGCGCATCCGTATCTGAAGGAACGCTGGGACGCGCTGACCGACCATCCGATGGTCGGCGAGGCCAAACTTGTGGGTCTCATGGGCTCGATCGCTCTGACCCCGAACAAGGCGACCCGGGCGAAGTTCGCCTCCGAGGCGGGGACCGTCGGCTACCGCACGCGTGAGCGTTGCTTTGCCAACAACCTGATCATGCGCCATGTCGGCGACCGGATGATCATCGCACCGCCGCTGGTGATCACACCGGCAGAGATCGACATCCTGATCGAGCGGGCGAAGAAAAGCCTGGACGAAAGCTATGCCAGCCTGAAGGCCGATGGGTTGTTCGTCGCGGGGTAAGGCCAGCTTGCACAAAGCGTATGGGCGGATCGCCCATCCTACGCGGGTTGTAGGATGGGCGATCCGCCCATCCTACAACCCGGGATTCGGCTGGCAAGGTATTGCGCGAATTCGAAATTCGGGCGCTCAAGGTGGCTGAGGGGGCCTGGTTCGGCCATGCCCGACAACAGCCCGCGATAGACCTTTTCGGTGCAGCCCTTGTCCTCGACGTTGACCGCGTCCAGCAGGGTCTTGACCGCCGCCAGATGGTCGGCGGCCTTTGGGTCGGCCAGCCAATCGGCCGACATGCCCATGCCGAACAGCACGTTCACATGGCCCGGCCCGTCGGGTGTCAGCGACAGATACCAGAAATACCCCGGCGTCAGGGTGATCAGAAGCGACGGATAGATCGCCAAAAGCCAGGTCTTGCGCCGGTCATCGCCTTGCAGCGTGGTGTTCGACGGATGCGCCAGCGCCAGCGGAACCGAGTCGTTCTTCAAAATCCAGTGATAGTTGAAGGCAGCATCGCCTTCGGGACAGACCATTTCCTCCAGCTTTGAGGCGCCGCCGATGGTGCCGGCATGGCAGACCGGCAGGTGGTAGCTTTCCATGAAATTCTCGGCCAGGACCTTCCAGTTCGTCGCCCAGCGGAATGTCTCGCGGTATGTTTCGGTGTAGGTGGACATATCCAGACCGGGGATCAGGTCGCGCACGCCTTTCAGTGTTGCGTCCGGGGAAAGGGCGTCAGGGTTCAGCGTGACCATGATCCAGCCTTGCCAGACCACGCAGCGGACTTTTGGCAGGGCGATGTCTTCCTTGCAGAACCCGTCGTTCAGCGTCATCGCCGGGGCGCCGCGCAGGGTGCCGTCAAGGTTGTAGGTCCAGGCGTGATAGGGGCAAACGATGGACCGGACCGTGCCGCGACCTTCAAGCAGGGTCGACATCCGGTGGCGGCAGACGTTGGACATGGCGCGCAGATGCCCGTCGCGGTCGCGCAGCACGATCACCGGCTCGCCCGCAAGGGTCAGGGTCAGATAGTCACCGGGATTGGGCAGGGTCTCGGCGCGACCAGCGCAGATCCAGTCATGCGCAAAGATGTGGCGCTGTTCTTCGGCCAGAAATTCGTCGCTGGTGTAAAGCGACTTCGGCATTGCCCGGGCGCGGGTGAAAGGGACCGAGACGTTGGCATGCAATTCGGTGGCGGGGCGTGTCATGGGCTTGGGTCCTGCAAGCGGCGGTCAGGGGGAAGGATGGCTTGTCGGCGGTGAAGGCACAACAGTTTCGTCTCAGGTGCGGGTGCGGCCCTTTTGCCGCAGGGCCTTGAAGGCCCGCCGGGGCAGGCCTAGTGTCCGGGCGGTGACAAAGGGGTGACCAATGGCCGTGAAACGCAGCATTTTCGCAGAGGTTGACCCGGGGCAAAAGCCGCCGGTTCCCCCGGTAGGCGGCGGGATCGACGCGCGACCAAAGGGGGCACGCGGGGGCATCCGGCTGTGGCTGATCGGCCTATTCCTGCTGGTCACCGTCATGGTCGTTGTCGGCGGTCTGACCCGCCTGACCGACAGTGGGCTTTCGATCACCGAATGGAATCTGGTCACCGGGGCGATCCCGCCCCTGAGTGCCGAAGCCTGGGCGGCAGAGTTTGCCAAATATCAGGCCAGCCCCGAGTTCTTGCTGCAGAACTCCACGATGGCATTGGATGAATTCAAGGTCATCTACTGGTGGGAATGGGCGCACCGCTTTCTGGGCCGGTTCATCGGTCTGGTCTGGGCGGTGGGGTTCGTGAGCTTTTGGTTGGCGGAAAAGATCCCCGCGGGCTGGACCGGGCGGCTTTTGCTCTTGGGCGGGCTGGGCGGGCTGCAAGGCGCGGTGGGCTGGTGGATGGTCTCCTCCGGCCTTGTCGGTGCGCGGGTCGACGTGGTGTCGTGGAAACTGGCGACGCATCTGGGGCTGGCATTCGTGATCCTTGGTTTCGTCGGCTGGTATGTGCTGCTGCTGGGCCGGTCCGAGGTTGACCTGATGCAGGCCCGGCGCGGGCGTGAGGGCAAGCTGGTCGGCCTGTCCACCGGGCTGATGCATTTCGCCTTCCTGCAGATCCTGCTGGGGGCTTTGGTGGCAGGCATCGACGCCGGGCGGAATTATCCGACCTGGCCGCTGATGAACGGCGATTTCTTCCCGGCCGATGCGTTTTTTGTGCCGGACGGGCAGGGCGGCAGTCTGCCGGTCTGGCAGGCCTTCTTCGAGAACCCGGGCCTTGTGCAGTTCATGCACCGGATGGCCGGTTATCTGCTCTTTGCCTTTGGCGTCGTGGTCTGGCTGCGCGGGCGCAAGTCGGCCTACCGCGCGACGCAAAGCTCATTTCACGGCGTGATGGCGATGCTGGTGGCGCAGGTCGCGCTGGGCATTGTCACCGTGCTGATGGCTGCGCATGTGCATGTGGCGATCACGCATCAGATCGGTGCAGTGGTGCTTTGGGTGCTGATCCTGCGGGCGCGGCATCTGTCTTCTTACCCCGTGGCGGGGTCGATCCGGAAAGGGACGGCATGACGGCCTATGATGATCTGATGGCGTTTCAGCGCCAGACCGAGGCTTTGGGCCAGGTCGCGGGCCGGTTGGGCTGGGACCAAGAGACGGTGATGCCCGATGGGTCCGCCGGGCAGCGGGCCGAAGAGATCGGCGCGTTGGAATCCGTGCTGCACGCGCGCCGCACCGATCCGCGGATTGCGGACTGGCTGGCAGCGGCAAAGGCCCCCGATGCGGTGGGCGAGGCGCAGTTGCGCCTGATCCGGCGCAACCACGCCCGGATGTCGAAGGTTCCGGCCCGTCTGGCCGAGGAAATCGCCACTGTCACTTCGCTGGCGCAAGGGATCTGGGCCGATGCCCGCAAGCGTGAGGATGTTGCAGGGTTCCTGCCAACGCTGGCGCGGGTGGTGGCGCTGAAGCGCGAGGAAGCGGCGGCGCTGGCCATGGGCGGCGATGCCTATGACGCGCTGGTCGATGATTACGAGCCTGGAATGACCGGCACCGAAATCGCAGCGATGTTCGCCGCGATGCGGCCACGGTTGGTGGCCTTGCGCGAAAAGGTGCTGGGGGCGACGCCTCCGCGCGGCGTGGTCGGGACCTTTGGTCAGGATGGCCAGATGGCGCTAAGCCGGGAACTGGCGACGGTCTTCGGCTATGACTGGAACCGGGGCCGGGTGGACCTTGCGGTGCATCCGTTCTCGTCCGGCTCGGGCCATGACGTGCGGATCACCACGCGGGTATCCGAGACCGATCCCTTCAACTGCTTTTATTCGACCATCCACGAGGTCGGCCATGCCGCCTATGAGCAGACGATTGACCCGGCCTATGCGCTGACCCCGATCGGGCAGGGCGTGTCGATGGGGGTACATGAAAGCCAAAGCCGATCCTACGAGAACCAGCTTGGCCGCAGCCGCGCTTTTACCGGCTGGCTGTATGGTCGGATGATCGAGGTGTTCGGCGACTTCGGCATTGCCGATGCCGAAGGGTTCTACCGCGCCGTCAACCGGGTGCATGCGGGCTATGTCCGCACCGAAGCCGACGAGGTGCATTACAACCTGCATGTCATGCTGCGCTTTGATCTGGAGCGGGCGCTGATCCGGGGCGATCTGGACGTGGCCGATCTTGAGGCCGCCTGGAACGACCGCTTCCGCGCCGATTTTGGCGTGGCGGTGGACCGGCCGTCAAACGGGATGCTGCAGGACGTGCATTGGTCCTGCGGGCTGTTCGGCTATTTCCCGACCTATACGCTGGGCAACGTCTATGCCGGGTGTCTGGTCAAGGCGCTGCGGGCCGAGGTTGCGGGGCTGGACGCCAACATGGCCAAGGGCGACGTTTCCGCCGCGACCGGCTGGCTGGGCGACCGTCTGCAGCGCCACGGCGGGCTGTATGCCCCGCGCGACGTGGTGCGGCAGGCTTGCGGGTTCGAGCCGTCGGAAGGGCCGCTCTTGGACTATCTGGAGGCGAAGTTCGGGGAGATTTACGGGGTCTGAGGTGCGGCTGTCCACAGTGGACAGATTTGGAAAATTCATTATTTCAATGGGTTGATCGTGGACGTTTACGGTTTCTTAAGGTTGCACCACACCAACGCGATGCTGGGTCTTCTGCTGGGGCTTTGGACGTTTGATGCTTCGGCAGAGGTGTCGGAAACCGCGCCGCCCTTGGGTCAGGTCGAAGCGGTGGAGCCGGGGCCGGAGCTGGCCCTTACTTTGCGTCGGTATCTCGACCTTCGCGAGGCGGCACTCCTGACCGGATCGGAGGCCGGGGCCGCAACGCTTGACGCGGCGGCGGCCGAGGTCGCCCGGCTGTGCGGCGGCAAGCTGCCGGGGGACTGCCTTTTCGCCGAGGCGCTGGCGCTGGCAGCGACGGCGGATGAGCCGGAGGAGAAGTCCAGGGCCAGCGGCTGGCTTACAAGGTCCGAGGCGCAACGAACGATTGTGGTCTACCTCACTACGGCCGGAAAGATCGATGCAGCGCGGCAGCTTGCCCTGGCGATCACGGATGGCACGGACCGGAACCGGGCGCTTCGCAACATGGTTCGCGTTCTGGCTGCGGATGGCAATTATGAGCGTGCCATAGAACTTTTTGCCGATTTCGAAGAGCGGGTGACCTTGGCCGAAGCGGCAAGCAGTGTCGTTGAGTGGATGGTCGAAGCTGCGAGGATTGATCTGGCGCGGGACATTCTGCCCAGTGTTGCCAAGATCGCCGGTCGCATAGAGGCGATTCGTCTTCGCGGCCAGGCTTTGGCCAAGGTAGCATTGCTGTACATTAGGGTTGACGAGATCAGCGCGGCCATGAGTCTGATTGGCCAGATCGAGGATGAGTATTGGCGAAATTCAGTAGAAATCTATGTCGCAGGGGCCTTGGCAGAGCAAGGCGAAGTGGCTGCGGCCGAGCGCATTGCCGATGGAATCATGGACGACCAACGCAAAGCTGAGGCGTTTTTGTCTGTGGCGGTCAAACTTGCCGAGGCGGGACTGGTGGAAGAGGCGCGGAGCGCGGCCGACAGGTTTCCCGATATTTTTGATCGCGCGGTTGTCTTGGCACGGGTCGCGGCAGGGCTTTCCAGGGCCGGTCAAACGGATGCGGCCCTGGCCCTTTTTGCCGAGGCCGAAGCCATGGCTGCGGGACTTGCGGAGCCGGAGGATCAAGCGGTGGTCCTGGCGGCGATGGCGGTGGCCCTGATCGACGCCTCACGGATCGAGGAGGCCCTGGCGCTGACGGAACGGGTGCGGGAGCTGGGCGGCGAAACCGGCCGGATGCGGCGGGCATACATCAAGATCACCGAGGCGCTGATTGGGGCAGGGGATAGCGGATCGGCTTTGCCGTTGCTTGCCTTGGCCGAAGAGATTGCCGGACAGATCGCGGATGACGAGGACCGCTCCAGTGCCCTTCTGGAAATCGCGCGGATGCTGATCAAGGGCGGACAGTTTGCCGAGGCCGAGGGGGTGGCCTTTGGGATCGTAAAGCCGTCCAATCGGCTTTTTGCTTTGAGGGACCTCGCGGTCGCCCGCTGCGAAGCGGGGCTTGGCGAAGGGAACACTTTGGCGGATGTGCTGCGAATTGCGCAGCTGATTGCGGACATCGAGGGCGACGCAGCCGCGCGCGGTCGCGGGCTTGTGGAGGTGGCATCGGCTTTGGCGAAGGCGGGCGAGGTTGATGCAGCCGAGGCGATGGCCGGTGCCTTGGACCAGCCGGACTGGCGGGCGCAGGGTTTGGCCGAGGTGGCGACGATTTTGGCTGAGGCAAAACCGGCCAAGGCCGAGCGTATCGCGCGGCAGATCGAGGACCCGGCTTGGCGGGCGGTGGCCCTTGCCGCTGTCGCGGGCGGACTCTAGCCGCGCTGATCTGGCTTGCAGAGGGGCTATTGGCGGTGCACGACTGGCCCCGGCGGCAAAGGGGTGGATCAGCGGTGAAGGACGGTGGCGGAGCGGCGGTCTGGCTTTTGGCGGTGGGCCAGACTCTGATCTACGCGGGGTGCTATTATTCGTTTCCCGCCCTGCTGCCGGATCTGGAGGCGGCGACCGGCTGGGGCAAGGCGACGCTGGCGCTGGGGCCGACGCTGGGCTTTCTGATCATGGCCGGGTTGACGGTATTCACCGGGCGGCTGGTCGACAAGGGTCTGGGCGGCGAGATGCTGATCTGGGGTCCGGTGCTGGCGGCGTTTGGGGTGCTGGGGCTGGCGGTTGCGCCGTCCCCGTCGGTCTGGTTGCTAAGCTGGGCGCTGATCGGGGTGGCGCAGGCGGGGTGTCTGTATGAAACCTGCTTTGCCTTTCTGACGCGGCGTCTGGGCGATGGGGCGCGGGCGGCGATCACAAGGGTCACGCTGGTGGCGGGCTTTGCCGGGACGCTGGCCTTTCCCTTGGGCCACTGGGTCGGCGCGGTCTGGGGCGGGCAGGGCGGCATGCTGGTCTTTGCGGCGCTGTGCCTTTTGGCCGTGCCCTGCAACATTTGGGCAGTGCGGTCGTTGCGGCGGCGCGAGCGGGTAGGTGCCTCCAACGCGCCAACCCCGCCGGGCACGTTGCAGGCGGCCCTTCGGAAACCCGCCTTCTGGATCATCGCGGCCGGTTTTACCGCGATCTACCTGAACCATGGCGTTCTGTTGACCTATGTCCTTGTCCTGTTCGCCGACCGGGGGGCCGCTCCGGGGATTGCGGCGCTGGCGGCGGCGTCGATCGGGCCGGCGCAGGTTGCCGGACGACTGGTCCTGCTGGGCTTGGGCGCACGGGTATCTACCGGGCAGGCGACCAAGGTTGCGGCGGGCGGGATCGTGGTCGCAAGTGTGGTTCTGTGGCTGGCGGGGGTGGCCCCGGTCCTGATCTTTGCCTTTGCGCTGGCCCAAGGGGCCGGGGCAGGGCTGATGTCGATCCTGCGTCCGGTCCTGATCGCCGAGGTGTTGGGGCGCAGCGGGTTTGGCGTGATCTCGGGCGCGGTGGCGGTGGCACCGATCCTGGCGGCGGCGGCGGCACCTTCGGTCGGGGCGGGGCTGCTGGCGCTGGGCGGGCCTGATCTGGTCTATGCGGTTTGTCTGGCCCTGGCGGCTTTGGGGCTGGCGCTGGTGATCCTGCTGCTGGCGCGAAAGCCAGACCCGTTCGCCGGATAGACCCGTGGTCTAGCGGGGTTTGCGGTCGAGGAAGGCCTGAATGCCCACAGCCGTATCGTCAAGCAAAGCGTTTTCCACCATGGCCTGACCTGCCGTCGCATAAGCCTGATTCAGCGGCAGGCCGATTTGCGCACGGAAAGCCGTCTTTCCCAGCCTGATCGCGGCGGGGTCCTTGGCGGCGATGGTGCGGGCAAGCGCCAGCGCCGTGTCGTCCAACGCGTCGGGTGAGGCCAGCCGGTTGACCAGTCCCATAGCATGGGCGCGGGGAGCGGGCAGGAATTCGCCGGTGGTCAAAAGCTCAAAAGCCGCTCCGGGCGCAAGGCGGCGTGACAGGGCAACTGCGGGGGTGGAACAGAACAGCCCAAGGTTGATGCCGTTAACCCCGAAGCGGGCGTTTTCCGCCGCGACAATCAGGTCGCACGAGCAGGCAAGCTGGCACCCGGCAGCGGTCGCCACCCCCTGCACGGTGGCAATCACCGGCTGCGGCATGGCCGCAACCGCCTGCATCAGGCGCGAGCAAAGGTCGAAAAGTGCAGTAAAGGCAATGCGGCCGCCATCGCGGTCGGCGCGAAAGCCTTGCATTTCCGCCAAATCATGACCGGCGCAAAAGGCCCGCCCCTCGGCGCGCAGGATGACGGCGCGGATGGTGCCATCAGCTGCGATTCTGTCGAAGCAGGCGGCAAGCGCCTGCAGCATTGGGGTGGAGAGCGCGTTCAGCGACTGCGGAGCAGCCAAAGTGACCGTGGCAATGGCGTCGGCAACGCCGTAACGGATCAGATCGGACATCGCCGTTTCAGCCCTTCGGCTTGAGGAACCGGCCTTCGATCTGTGCGCCGCTTTCGATCACAATGCCAGTCGAGGTGATGTCAGCCTTTACCACGGCGGTCGAGCGCAGCGTAAAACTTTCACAGGCAACTTTGCCCGAGAACTGACCCTTGATTTCGACCGAACTGGCGGTGATCGAGCCTTTGACGCGACCCTCGTGACCGATGATCAGGCCATTCGCAGTGATGTTGCCGTCAATCTCGCCCTGAATTTCGACCGTGCCCGACGATGAAATCTCGCCGGTAATCCGCAGATCGGCCCCAAGAACCGACCTTGCGGAATTGCTGCCCAAAACGGGCGGGCGCGTGGGCGGCGGCGGCGCGGTGGTCGGTTCGGCGGACTTGGAGAACATCTGGGATTCCTTAGCGGGGCTCGCGAGCGGGGCTCGCGCGGATTAGGGGGGAAGGCGGGCGGGCGGTCAAGGGGCGGTTTTGGTGGCTGGCGGCTTTCCCCGGCGGCGAATGTCGCATCCGGGGCTGACAAGTCGGTTTGGCGGTGGTCAGATGCCGGGGGAATCAGCGGGGGATGGCCATGGACGACGGATTTTTCACACCGGTTTCAGGCTTGGACCTGCCCCGCTTTGCCGGAGTGCCGACCTTCATGCGGCTGCCGCACGTGCCGTTTGATCATCCGCGCTTTGGAGAGGTTCAGATAGGTCTGATCGGTGCACCCTGGGATGGCGGCACCACCAACCGCCCCGGCCCGCGCCACGGGCCACGCCAGTTGCGCGACCTGTCCACGATGATCCGGGCGAAGAATGGCGAGACCTGGGTGGCCCCGTTCGAGCTTGCCCGCTGCGCCGATCTCGGCGATGTCGCGCCGAACCCCGGCGACCTGATGGACAGTCTGGCCCGGATGGAAGCGTTCTATGACCGCGTCGTGGCGGCCGGGGTCCGGCCTCTGACCGGCGGCGGCGATCACCTGTGCACCCTGCCGATCCTGCGGGCGGTGGCAAAGTCGCGCCCGGTCGGCATGATCCAGTTCGACAGCCACACCGATCTGAATGACGTCTATTTCGGCACCAGCCGCTATACGCATGGCACGCCGTTTCGTCGTGCCGTCGAGGAAGGTCTGATCGACCCCAAGCGCTATTGCCTGATCGGCATCCGCGGCACCGCCTATGGCCGCGAGGACTGGGATTTCGCGGCATCGGTCGGGATCAGGATCATCCCGGTCTCGGAGTTGCACGCGCGGGGCGCCGATGACGTGATGGTCGAGGCCCGCGAAATCGTGGGGACGGGGCCTACCTATGTCACTTATGACATCGACTTTGTCGATCCGACCTTTGCCCCTGGCACCGGCACGCCCGAGGTGGGCGGCCCGAACTCGTGGACCGCGCTGCAAGTGGCGCGGGGGTTGCGGGGGCTGGACGTGGTGGGGGCCGATCTGGTCGAGGTCTCACCGCCCTTCGATGCAGGCGGCGGGACGGCATGGCTGGGAATTAGCCTGATGTTCGAGATGCTGTGCACGATGGCCGAAGGTGTCGCGGGACGCTGAGGGTTGATCCGGGGGCCTGCCCCCGGACCGCCGGGATGCTTATCGCCAGATTAACGGGAGAACGGCCGTGAAAGCCGAGATGATCATCACCAACGCGAAGGTCCTCACGATGGACCTGACGCGCCCGCACGCCGAAGCGGTGGCCTTGTCGGGGGGGCGCATCCTTGCGGTGGGCACGCGGGCCGAGATGGAGGCACTCGCCGGACCGGAGACGCGTATGGTCGATGCGGGCGGGCGGACGCTGTTGCCGGGGTTTGTCGAAAACCACATGCATCTGTTCGGCGGGGCCGAGTTGCAGCATCTGCAACTGACCGGGGTGCAGGGCATGGCAGCGCTGAAGGCGGCGTTTGCGGCATTTGCCGCCGCCAACCTAGATGCGCCGGTGCTGATGGCCGAAGGGGTGGACTATGGCATCCTTGGCCATGCCGTCACGCGCGCGGATCTGGATGCCGTCCTGCCCGACCGCCCGATCGCGATGCGGGCAATGGATCACCATACGGTCTGGGCTAATACCCTTTGTCTTGAGCGGGCCGGCCTTCGGCACGGTGCGGCGATGCCAGTCGGGCATGAGGTGGTCATGGGGCCGGACGGTCTGGCCACCGGAGAGTTGCGCGAGTTCGAGGCTTTTGATCCGGTCCTTGCGCTGGCCGGGGTGGCGCGGATGTATGTCGGGATCTCGACCGGAGCGGAACCGCCTGGGCCGGTGCCTACGGCGGACCGCGCCGTGGACAAGGCGCATATCGAGCGCGGGATGCGGCATTGCGCGGCGCGGGGTTTCACGACGCTGATCTCGATGGACGGCAACCGTTACACGCTGGAGCTTCTGGCCGAGATGGAGGCCGAGGGGCGGCTGTTGCAGCGCGTCAAGGTGCCGTTCCATCTCAAGCCCGAGATGGACCTGTCGGAACTGGACCGCGCATCGGCGATGGCTGCGGATTTTCAGGGCGACTGGGTCCGGTCCGGAACGGTGAAGATGTTCATGGATGGGGTGGTCGACAGCCGCACCGCCTATATGACCGAGGACTACCCGGGTGTGCCCGGCCACCGGTCGATGCCCTTGTTCGATCCCGAGCGGTTCAAGGCGGTCTGCACCGAGATTGACCGGCGGGGTCTGCAGATCGCCGTGCATTGCGTCGGCGACGGCGCGGTGCATGTGACCATCGATGGGTATGAGGCGGCGGGCCAGGCCAACGGCTTTCGCGACCTGCGCCACCGGATCGAGCATATCGAGTTGATCACTCGCGACGACATCCCGCGTCTTGCGGCGCTGGGCATTACCGCCTCGCTTCAGCCCGCGCATGCGCCGGGGGCGATGGATTTCCCCTTGGCGGGCATGGAAGCGGTGATCGCGCCGCATCGCTGGCCGGATGCCTATGTGTGGAAGACGCTTGCCGACCATGGTGCAAAACTGGCCTTTGCCAGCGACTGGCCGATTACCGATGTCAGCGCCTTGCGCAGCCTGCAGGCCACCGTGACCCGCAGGCCCTACCTGGGCGCTGCGGACGAGCGTGTCAGCCTGATGGACGGGTTGGTTGCCTATACATCAGGCGGAGCCTGGGCCGCGCATCTTGAGCATCTGACCGGGACCCTGCGGGCAGGGATGGCGGCCGATCTGGTGCTGATCGACGGGAATATCGAGACGATTCCAGCCGAAAATCTGGGCCAGACGGGAATCGCCCTGACGATCTGCGGGGGAAGGGTGACCCATGACCCCAAAAGAATAGCCGCGAGATCAACTGATCTTCCGAGAAGTCATTGATTTTCAGTTAGAATTTGGCGTCCCCGAAAAAATCGTCATCGTATCGTCATTTTCCGCTTGCGGGTTTAGGGACCCGGACGTAAATACCGCCTCACCGAAACGAAGCGGTTGCGGAAACGCGGTCGGGACGGAACGGAAGCGGCGCGGAATTCGCCGGACTACCCTGGATACAAGATGGCAGTTGCTCCAGAAATTCTGGCGTGCTGCGCGTTTTTTGTCCGTGCTCTTTGAAGTTACTTGGTAATGAAGGGATATGCGGGCGGTTTGGGCGCATCGGCGTCTAACGCAAGCATATCGGCCTAGTAGGGGAAACCCGATGATCTAGGTGTCAGCTTCACGGTTTGTGGGT